>Ga0302312_10001857_pt1 | contig 12470 bp, 14 predicted proteins | sample III_Palsa_N2_1_FD_200529 | JGI IMG/M metagenome (GOLD analysis project Ga0302312, IMG submission 200529) | Peat permafrost microbial communities from Stordalen Mire near Abisko, Sweden - III_Palsa_N2_1 | ecosystem: Environmental > Terrestrial > Soil > Palsa > Peat permafrost | place: Sweden... | reverse complement strand
CATGACGGCGGTGAACGACCCGGCCGGAACGCTGCGATCCTTCGGACAGGACCTCTTTAATCCGCCCAACGTAAAGGGATGGCCGGAAGGGCATGCCTGGATGAACACCACAACCCTGCTTGCGCGGATTAACTACGCGACTGCCGTTACTCAGGAAATGGACCGCCGGGGCCTGGTGTCTCAAAGCTTGCGCAACGCGATGCCATCGCCGGATATGAAGCTGACCACGCCCGATCAAATGGTGGATGCGCTTTGGTCCGTATTTATGCCCGGGCACATTCCCTCCATTCCCACCAGGAATGCGTTGATCGCTTATGTCGGCAACGGAACTCCTGCCGGATCTCCGCTGCTGGAGAGGCACGGCGCCGGCCTTTCCGGTCTGATTATGTCTGCGCCTGAGTATCAATTGGCGTAGGAGGCACAAATGCAGGAACCAGTTTCAAGAAGAAAATTCTTACAGAACGGATTGACCTTCGTCTCTCTGAGCATGGCCATCCCTACCTTCCTTATGCGGTGCGCCGCGGCGGATCCGGGGGCGGCACTCGCCGGGGGTGCACCCGGGGGCGCGCCCCCGCAGCAGGGGAAAACCCTCGTCGTCATTGAAATGCAGGGGGGAAATGACGGCCTCAACACCGTCATACCCTACACCGACCTTGGATACGCAAAGGCCCGTCCCGTCATCGGGATTGCCGAGCGCGATCTGGTCAAGATTAGCTCGACGGTCGGCTTGCACCCAAGTCTTAAGCCTCTCGGAGATCTGTACAACCAGGGGAAACTCGCCGTCATGACCGGAGTCGGATACCCCAACCCAAATCGCAGCCACTTCCATTCCATGGATATCTGGCAGACCGGCGACACGGAAGTCGATATCACGACGCGAACAGGGTGGCTGGCCCGATACTTCGACGCCGACGGGCACTTAAAAAGCGATCCGCTCTCGGGAGTCACCGTAGGCTCGGCACTGCCGCTCGCCCTGACCGCGGATGATACTCCCGTTTCTGTGATAGGAAACCTGCGGACCTTTGGCTTCCAGACGACAGCCGGAGTGGACAGAAAAAAGACCATGGACACCCTGCAGGCCCTGTATTCCCAAGGAACTGTCGCCTCCAGTCCCGCGGAGTTCGTGCGTAATGTTGGGGTGGACGCCTACACCAGTGTCGCGGAACTAAAAACAGCCATCAAAGACTACGATGTACGCTCGGCCAACGCGGGCAAATATCCCCTGCAAAATGGACTGGCCAACGGACTGCAGACCATTGCCAAGCTGATTACCGGAGGGCTGACAACCCGGGTCTTTTACCTGACCATCGGCGGCTTCGACACCCACGCCAACCAACCCAACCAGCACGCGCAGCTCCTGGAACAAATGGCCGACGCCCTCAGCGCCTTCTACCAGGACCTAAGTCTGCAAGGCAAAGCCGACGACGTCACCGTTATGACCTTCTCCGAGTTCGGACGACGGGTCCATGAAAACGGATCCGCCGGCACAGACCACGGCGCAGCCAGTGTCATGTTCGTACTGGGCGGCGCGGTAAAAGGCGGAGTCTACGGAGACTACCCAAGCCTTGAAGACCTGGACGACGGCGACCTGAGATTCCATACGGATTACAGAAGCGTATACGCCACGCTGCTGGAGAAGTGGCTAGGGACTCCGTCGAGCACGGTTCTGGGTGGGACGTATCCGACGCTAAATTTCGTGTGAGTACAGAATTACAGAGTATTGGTGCCAATAGATTAAGAGCCGACCTCCCCTAACCCCTCCACTTCGTGGCAGGGGGACATGAACGGACACGCAGGTGCATAATCCGAGTCCCTCTTTACGAAGTGGAGGGGCTAGGGGTGGTCCTACTCTTTATCTTCATCGACTCCATTCACCCTGAGCACTCACTCCTCCTACAAATAAAGATTCCCTCCACCACAACCCAAACACCCACCCCACAGGTATAATAACCCCAACAACCCATCTCAGCAAGTAGACACACTACACTGATATGGCCCCATAATTCTCTCACACCCGGTTTACACAACCACAACGTCAGCTAAAGAGCGGTCCACATACACTTCGGCATGCCTGTTGGCTTGCCTAATTCACCATCGCAATTCCATAATTACAGCACGTGCGCTGTGTTTGTACTACTCACGACTGGGGAAGTTTCCCAATGCGGATCGCATCGACGTTTTCTATTGCAGCCGCCCTATTGCTTGCAGGCCTATCCGTAGGCGCCTGGAGAGTCTGGCATGCCACACGGTCGGACCAACCGCTTGCCGGAAGCGGCGCCGGCGTTGTAGAAGTGTCTCTGGTGACCACGCAGAGCAAGCGGGATTGGGTTACCGATGAAGTGTACACCTTTAACTATACGCACCCGCAGATCCACGTTACGTTTAAGTTCATTGAATCGCGTGCCGCCATGCAGTCCATCTTGTTTGGTAAGGAGACACCGGACCTGTGGAGTCCCGACAGTCCGGATTTGGTGACCGCGCTGGTGGACAACTGGAGCAAGATCCACGGAACCTCCCTCGTGGATACGAACGATCCGGAAGTATTCCGCGTCTTTCAAAGATCTCCCATTGTCTTTTTAACGACAAAAGAAAAGGCGGTGTATCTCAGACCAATTCTTGGCGGACCAAAACCGTGGGAAGGGATCAGAAAGCTGGGAAATAGTCCGAAGTCGACCCCATGGGGAAGGTTCACATTTCGGCATGCCGACCCCACAAATGACGCCACTGGGCTGCTTATGCTCGCTCTCATTCTCAATGAGTATGTTGCGGACCATGGACAAACTTCAAGCCTGGAAAGCGTAGCGAAAAGTGATGTGTTTGGACAGTATCTAGCGCAGGTTGAACGAGGGTTAAGTCGGGATGCTGAAAGTCAAAGCGGTACTTTTAACCTTACGAAGTCCTATGTTGCCAAGCCTTCTACAACGGACTTCATCCTGACCACCGAGAGTTCCGCCCTGGCTGCGGCCGTGGCTAATCCTGACCTTGCCGTCATATATCCAAATCCAACGGCAGTTACAGAAGAATCAGTCTGTGTGCTTCACGGTCCATGGTTAGCCCCGAATAAGGAACAGGCCGCCCTTCAGTTTATGCAGTATATTTCGCAGAGCCCGGCAGCAAAGAGCGGCCTTAAATTGTATATGCGTCCTGCCAACAGCGCCATGGACTCGTCCGTTAGTCCTCGGCTTGCTCAGCACAGTAGCCAGGGATTTTCACCAACATATTCGTCCATAGAATTGCCTTCCTATAGCACATTGAATGCAGCACTCTTTGAATGGTGCAAAGATATTTCGCATTCAACCTATGTTGGGGCGCAATAAACAACGACGTTTGGAGTATACTGCGGATACACTAGTTTCATCGGTGTAAAACTAGTAATACATTCCTTGAGATTTTGTAACTGGGCAATAAAACAGCCCTAACTATCTGTAGAGCAACATTCAGAGGAAGCAACGATGAATTCTGTAAAACCTTCCACTAATCTAAAAGCTGCGTTTGTGCATCCCTTTAACCTGATAGGGCTGGCCAGCTTTGGCGCGATATCGGGCGCTCTGGTAGACTTAAGGCCGGCTTTAGTTGGGATTGGCCTGGAGGTCGGTTATCTGGCCGTATCTACATTTGCCCCCGCGGGATCTGGATTGAACCGATTCATTTATAGCCGCCCCTTTGGCGACATCAGACTGCTCGGTCACAAGACTCCGATTGAGCAGGTTTCCAAGCAGACGGTACTACCGCTGCTTAGAAGCGAGATCAAGGAACAATATTCGACTCTGGAGTTCCATTGCAAGTCTATTTTGAATACGGTCGATGCTGCGTCCCAGACAGGTGCGGCAATTTCCGATACCCTGGCATACTTGTTGAACAAGTTTCTGCTCTTCGCAATTCGTGAACTGGAATTCAGGGAACGATTGGTTGTCCTTGTAGACGAGGCAGAGGCCATGGACCCGGCCTCCAACGGAACGCACAGGCCGCATCTAAAGATCGTAGCCGGCTCAAACGAGCCTGCTCTAGAAGAGCCTATTCCAAACTTGATCGGCCGAGCCCATGCGGGCTACGAAGCGGAGATCCAAAGAACGGCAGCCAAACAGCGAATAAATACCGATTCGGACGAAGACGGGAGATTTGCAGACAGGCAGACGATACTACGCCGCCGTTCCCGGCACGCCGAGCGCGTTGGCAACGTGCTTCAAAACGTTAGGCTGGAGATGAACAAGATCGGCGTCAAGATACAGAGCATGGACGAAGAAGGCCTGGCGGCCGCCCCGGTTCAAGCACTGAAGGACTTAAAGGGTCTGGTTGTCGAGACCGATTCGGTAACTAGAACCATTGAAGAAATTGAGCCGCTGGAAGAGTTGCGGATTTCAGAAGCGGCGTAGTCTCAGAGAATCTTTATCCAAGACACGTTAAAAGGCCGCCCTTCGGTTGAAGAGCGGCCTTTCTAGTGTCTGGATAGTCCAGCTTAAGCGGGCTTGATTTCGACCGAAGCGCCTTCGGCGGTGATCTTTGCCTTCAGGGCTTCTGCGTCTTCCTTGCTCAGGCCTTCCTTGACCGTCTGAGGAGCGCCTTCGACGAGGTCCTTAGCTTCCTTGAGTCCAAGGGCGGTGATCTCGCGAACAACCTTGATTACGTTGATCTTCTTGTCGCCGGCGGCGGTAAGGATCACGTTGAACGAAGTTGGGGCTTCGGCGACTGGAGCGGCTTCGCCAGGAGCTGCAGCAGCAGCGACTGGAGCTGCGGCGCTAACGCCAAACTCATCTTGAAGGGTCTTGACGAACTCGCTGAGTTCGAGGACGGTAAGGGACTTGATCGATTCCAACAGTTGGCCTAAATCTGCCATTTTCTAATTTCTCCTCTGATTTGTAAGCTTATTCTAAGCTAAATTGCAAATACTAAACAGCTTCGGCGGGCGCGGTCTTCTGATCGACCACTGCCTGAAGCGTAAACACAAAGTTGGAGATAACTCCGTTGAGAGTTCCAACAAGACCGGTGATCGGAGCGTTGAGCGATCCGAGCATCTGAGAGATAAGGATCTCTTTGGAAGGGATCTTGGAAAGAGCCTCTACCTGAGCCACTTCGTATACTTTGCCGTCTACTACGCCAACCTTGATATTGAAGGCCTTGTGGTCCTTCGCATAGTCAACGAGGATCTTTGTAGCGACAATTGGATCTCCCTTAGCGAAGCCAATTGCGGTAGGCCCCTCCAGGTGCGACACAAATTCCGACACTGGGAGCAAACCCTCGGCGGCTCGCTTGAACAGCGTGTTCTTTACAACATGGAGTTCTGCATCAACAGCGCGAAGCTTCTTGCGCAGTTCGGACAATTCGGCGACCGAAAGTCCCCGATAGTCTGCGAGGATGGCAGCATTGCTTTGCGAAACGAGTTCGCGAAGGTCTGACACCAGACCAATTTTGGCTTTTGCCGGTTCAATTACGTAATCTTCTGCCATATTTTCGTTCACCTCCCCTCTCTTATATCAACTCTGCTCTTCTGGAGCAGGTCTTTAACCAACAAAAACGCCCTGAAGCTGCCGCAGACTGGGTGAGGCACGCTTCAGGGCGTTTTCAACGGATCTCAGCGATAAAGCTGTTCCGATGATTTCTCATCACCTCGGCCGGCGGGTTTCGAAACCCATTATCCCTTTGGACCTGCTGTCTACGGCAAAACTATGAAATTGTCTAAACTACAGCTTGCCGGAAAGCAAGGCTTGGGCGCGCAGCGGATCGATTTTGACGCTTGGTCCCATGCTGGAACTAACCGAAATGCGCTTCAGGTAGCGGCCCTTTGATGTTGTGGGCTTAGCCTTCACCAGTGCGTCGAGCAGAGCATTGAAATTCTCTGTCAACTGTTCCGTGGTGAACGAGACTTTACCGATTGGAGCGTGGATGATTCCAGCCTTCTCGACGCGGTACTCGACGCGGGTTGCCTTCTTGATGTCCGTGACAGCCTGGGAAATGTTGGCGGCGACGGTTCCAGCCTTGGGGTTGGGCATCTTCTGCTTGAAGGTGGATCCAAGCTTACCAACCTGGCCCATCATATCGGGGGTTGCGAGGATCAGGTCATACTGCTTCCAGTCGAGCTGACCTTTCTGCACCTGTTCGATGAGTTCTTCAGCGCCCACGAGGTCTGCACCGGCGGCTTCAGCATCGGCTGCTTTGGGGCCCTTCGCAAAAACGAGGACGCGGCGGCTCTTGCCTGTTCCGTGCGGCAGGCTTGCAATGCCGCGGACCATCTGGTCGCCGTGGCGGGGATCTACGCCCAGGTTGAAGGATACATCAACAGTCTCGTCAAACTTGGTCGATGCTGTGGATCGAATAAGGTCGATGGCTGGAATGGTATCGTGAAGAAGCTCGCTGTCGATCTTCTTCGTAAGTTCGGTATAGCGCTTGCTAATTACCTTTTTTCGGTCTTGCTTTCGCATTTTATTCTCCTGTGGTGCAAACGGCGTTGGCCTCCCACGGTCATGGCGCGACTTGATTGTCTAACGCTTAAGGAATGATATCGATGCCCATCGAACGGGCGGTGCCTGCAATGATCTTCATTGCCGCTTCGGTGTCGTTCGAGTTCAGGTCGGGTGTCTTTGTTTCGGCAATTTCACGAAGCTGCTGCTGTGTGATTTTGGCCACCTTCGTCTTGTTCGGCGTACCGCTGCCGCTTGGGACGCCTGCTGCCTTCTTTAGAAGGTCGGCTGCAGGAGGGGTTTTACAAACAAATGTAAAGGACCTGTCATCGTAGATGGTGATTTCAACAGGGACGATGGAGCCGATCTGCGAAGCAGTGCGCTCGTTGTAGCCCTTGATGAATTCCATCATATTGATTCCGTAGCCGCCGAGTGCGGGGCCTACGGGAGGAGCTGGGGTAGCCTTACCGGCATTGATCTGGAGCTTTACGACTCCAACCACTTTCTTAGCCATGATTCACATTTATCCTTGCTGTCACTAAATACTCTTACCCTTCCCGCTCCGGGAAGGTGCCGGCTCTAAGGCCGGCGGAAGGGTTACGAAATCTTTTCGATCTGTCCGAACTCGAGTTCTACTGGTGTATCGCGTCCAAAGATGGAGATAAGTACCTTGACCTTATCCTTGGGTGCGTTAATTTCTTGTATGCTTCCTGTAAAGTCGGCAAACGGACCGGACATAACCCGAACGGCCTGTCCCGTACTCCATTGCGGCCGAAGGATCGGACGAGTTTCCGATTGCTCGATGGCCCGGCGAATATCTCGGATCTCGCTGTCTTTAACGGGGGTCGGCTTGGCGTCGCCAACGAAGCCAATAACACCCGTCGTACTCTTTACGAGATACCAGGTATTGTCGTCCAGAACCATCTCAATGAAGACGTATCCTGGAAATACCTTTCGGTCGATTTCGCTCTTTTTGCCCGATCGAACGCGGGATTCCTTTTCGGTTGGAACCAGAATCTGAAAGACACGCTCTTTCAGTCCCATGGTCTCCGCGCGTCGTTCGATATTGGTCTGTACCTTCTTCTCGTGTCCGGAGTAGGTATGAACCGCGTACCAGTGCTTCTGCATGACGTCTTTAGATCCCCAAATCTTCGGTCATCGACATTCTCGAGCCGCCGGCGAAATACTAGTTCGGAGAAGTTCCGAAAATCGGATTCAACAACCGGTTAGAGAGTAGATCCACTGCAAGAACCCAAACCGCTACAGCAAAGACAAGCAGCAGAACTACAGAAACGGATTTCGTGAGTATTTCTTTGGTCGGCCAGGTTGTCTTCTTTAACTCAGACCAGGCCCCCTTAAAAAACTCAGTAACCGGATTTTCAGCCGGTCCAGCGGGGGTAGCTGCAGTGAGCTTCTCCGCACGCTTGCGAGCTTCATCAAACCGCGACGGAGCGGTTTTCTTTATGCCGTTGGGCGACTTGTCCTTATTCTGTTCCGTGGACATACTTTGCGTCCTAATCCACCCGGCCGTACCGGATGCTTGTGATCTGCGATGTGTCCTGGCCGGGAGGTAGCTCCATGGCTAAGACAAAAAAATTAACAGGGGGCGCGCCCCTGTTTCGGTGTCCGAAGGATACTGTAGCATAGCCAAAGCCCATTTGTCAATGCCATGAAGTAATTATTTTCAAGTTCAATGGTCATAGCCGGGCGCTACTTCCTGCTGGTTTCCTGCCGATTCCGGGTCCATCTTTGTGATCCGGCCGCTGGCCCACAGTGTAATATCAGGACGGCCTGGTTCCCACTCGTTTCAATGACTGGACCGGGTGTAACCGTCGAAAGAGAAGCGCTGCGAATAACGTTCGTGGTCCCTCCAAAAGGCACGGCAGCCCTTGTGGATTGGGTCAAATGAAACACGGCTACGGCCAGCGTCAATAGAACGAGAGTGAGCGTCACCGTTGTGACCTTACGGAACGTACGCGGAGTCCGGTCCCGGCCTGGGGCGAGCACTGCGCGGACCCTGTCTTCCACCTCAGACGGATGCGCCATGGCAATGGCGACAGTTCGGACCGGAGCTCCTTCGGGAATGGAGCGCACAACATCCACCAGCCTTTGAGCGTAGGCTGCTGCAGTCATTCCCGAGCTCAAAACAATGTCGTCGCAAGCGCGCTCGCCTTCCTCCCGCGCGCACCGTGTTGCAAACCAGACCAGCGGATGAAACCAGTACACGGCGCAGGCCAGCCTGCCGGTAAGTTGTGTCAGCCAGTCCAACCGCTGTACATGCGCCAGCTCATGAAGCAGCGCCGCACGCAGGCAGTCCGGCGACCAGGATGTCCACTGCTCCGGCAGCAATACCGTTGGACGCAGCAGTCCCCAGGTCACAGGAACGGCAAGCCTGCTGTCCTTTGCCGCCGAAAGGAACACAACCCGCCGCACGCCGAGGAGGTTTTGCGCAGAATGGGCCATCTCGAGTGCCGCACCCTCTAACGGTACGGCGCGGCTACTTATCCGATGAATCCGTTGAAGGCCGACCAGGAATTGAATAGCGACCAGGAGAAAACCAATGAACCAGACTATGCCGATGGAGACAACGCCGATAGGAGCCATTGAATTTGGAAATACGGTCTGCTGTGCGTGCGAGGAGGGAGTCGCTGCCGCGATATGGGTTATGGTCGGCCCTTGGACCCATTCGACTGGCTGGACCGTCTTTTCCACAGGCTGACCAATTCCGGTGCGGGGATCGATAGGCGCGGCAGGCTGGACCGCTTCAGCAGAATATGGTCTAATAACAGCAGCCACTTCCGGCGCATGCGTCCAGACCACGTTCCAGGACGGCAGTGATATGGACACCAAAGGCATCAGCATGACGGAGCATAGAGCCGCAGTCCACACCGTGTGCCGAAGAGCCGCGGAAGAGCGCTTAAGAAGCCGGCAGGCTCCCCAGGCCGCAAACAGCAGTAGTGTGCCCTTAATGAATAATACAAGCAGAAGCGGCAAACTGTGCACAAATGTAGCGCTCACGCCTGGCCCCCTTCCGCTTGCTGTCCCGGCGCATCCGTGTCCAATTCATGGTCCTCGGTGCGTGCCTGCTGGATCAATGCCTCAAGCCGTTGGAGCTCTTCCTCACTGGGCCGGCTGCGGCGGGTAGTCAGCAGCGTCGCTACCGCACTCTCAATAGATCCGCCGAAGAAGCTCTCCACAACCTGATCCATAGCCGAGCGGGCAACGGCCGTCCAAGACTGAGCCGTGCTATAGACGTAGCGCCCGTCGATCTCCTCGTGCGTCAGATGTCCCTTCTCCTCAAGAATGGCAAGCAGCCGCCGCACAGCACTGTACGAAGGAGGATCCACCAAAGCCTCAAGGACCTCAGCCACAGAAGCCCGCTCCCGAGCATGCAGCACATCCATAATCTGACGCTCCCGAGGTCCAAGGCGATGCAATTGCTTATTGTTCATGCTTAATTCCCCAACAGTGCTAAGAATGTTAGCACCCATCATGCTAAGCATCTTAGCACAAGAAAAAGAGCATGTCAAGGGTTATGCTAAACCCGAATTACGTTTGTTAGCCGCACGCGTCCACCAAACGATGCACTCATTACCGATTCCCGCCAGTGCTAAGCTGAACAGAATGCTGCGAAATGCGTAGGCCAGGTAAAGGACATGAACCTGGACCTGTGCCGCGGAAACAAACAGCGCACTACAAAGCATAACGGAACCAACTAATGCAAGGATCATCGGTCTGGCATTTGGAGCTTGCAGCAAGCAGTAAGCACAATAAAGCCACAAGTACAGAGTAACGGAAAGGCCCAAATACATGCCCCAGGAAAATTGCATATAAGTAGCCGTAATGGCGTCGATTTTCTGAGTAACCGCAATATCTGTGATAGACAAAGCTAGACTTAGAATGAAAAAGCTTACTCTCCAAACAGTTTTCCACCCTGAAAGCCTCCAGGCAACAAAGGCGCCCGTGCCAAGGATCACAGGTGCACAGGTAATGGCAAAAAAGGTCGATATGTACGGCGTCATTGCAGCGTAAACATAACGAGCCAGCCAGCCGTTATTGTGACCATAGTGGTAGCCGTAGAAGACGCTGGCGCCACAATTTAGCCTGATCAAAAATAGGGCAATGATGCACGCAAAATACGCGGCAATGACCGACCTCGGCGTTTCCTTCCAACGGCCAGTCCCATACAGTAGCAATCCAAGGAGCGGGAACGTAAGCCATCCGTTCTCCTTGAATGCCACGGCAACTGCAGAGCAAAGTATCGAGCCCACCCATTTTCGGTAAAGCGCAAAGGTCAAACTGCCCAGGATAGCAGCTCCAGACCAGATTTCGGGCTGATTCTTCCAATCCCCGAACGCGACATCGCAAGCAGGACAGGGCATTCCCATTAATTCAAAATACCGTTGGTCAATACCCGCAGGCGACATAACGGCAGATCCGGCAAATATTACTATAGTGAGTAGACCCACTGACAGCCTGCCAGTTAACTTGCTTGTAAACAGAAGAAGAAGAGAGCAAAAAGTTAAATGACTAATAATCGTAACAATAAACCAGTAATCATATCGATCATCGGGCAGAAGCCGGTACTCAAGTAGGAACCCATAAGATGTCAGAGGACGCCAAAAAGGCACCTGCCCAACCCACGTCCCATTCCACCACGGAAGCGTCGACCTGAGCCCGTGGATTCGTTCCAGGCCAGGCAGTATATATTGAGAAAGGTCAAAATCAGTAGAAGCAGCTATATCCGTACACTGGATTCTTTGAGCGATCGTGAACTGCCACCAATTGAAATATCCTATTTCATAGACATGGTAGGCAACACACGCTACACAATATACGCCAAATATTGTTAGCAGCAAGCGACTTTTCGAAAGCATGCGCCTTTCTCCCTCTGTTAAGCCCGGTGCCACGTTCGTAGCCTTGGGCGGGCGTATGCCACCGCCGCGCTCGTTGCCTTTTTGACACTAGCCATGGTCTGGCTGTCCCTGATCCTCGTTCAACTCGCAGGCTCGATGTTCGACGCGATCCAGAACTACGACTTTAAATCATTCTTGCATTACATCGAGTTCTGGACAGCTGTTGCGTTCGTTTACTGCGCAATCGGCGTATACCAGAACTACGCCAGTATGGCGCTCACCATCCGCTGGCGGCGCTGGATGACCGACCACTTCTTGCAACGATGGCTTGGCGATAAGACATTCTACTACTGGCAGATCGCAGGTCAATCGACCGACAACCCCGATCAACGGATCTCAGAGGACATCCGTGATTTTATCGGCACCAACGACGGCAGCAGCGGAGCAACCCGCTCATTACCGGCTTGCTTTCGAATATTGCAACCCTGATAGTTTTCGCCGACCTGTTGTGGAAAGTCGGCGGGAGTGCGAGTACCAGCATTGACGTACACGGACTGTCTCTGAACTTGCCAAACGGACAAACGATGATAGACGATCTAAGCTTCAGCTTGCCCGAGGGCGGTGTGACGCTCATTAGCGGACCGTCGGGGTGCGGCAAAAGCACCTTTCTGCGAGCCGTTGCCGGAATATGGCCCTATGCTAAGGGACATCTCCAGGTGCCGGCAAGCTTCCACCCGATGGTGCTGCCCCAGGAGCCCTACCTGCCCATTGGTTCGCTGCGTGACGCCATCGGCTATCCTCAGCCGGCCGAAAGCTTCACCGACGAAGCCATGCGCGAGGCGCTGTCCCGCGTCCGGCTGATCCCGCTCTGCGACAAGCTCGACGAATCTCAGAACTGGAGTCAACTGTTGTCCCCCGGCGAACAGCAGCGCATCGCCCTGGCGCGCGTATTCCTACATCGCCCAGACTGGCTCTTCCTCGACGAAGCCACCTCCGCCCTGGACGAACCAACGGAGCGCTCCATCTACGAGAGCCTGGCCGAAATCCTTCCCAACACCACCATCGTTAGCATCGGCCACCGCAGCAGCCTGAAACCCCTGCACGACGAAACAATCATCTTCGCGGCGCGTGTTGCTTCATTTAGGAATCTGACTATGGGGTAGTGGTTACGTCATTTAGGAATCTGACTTTACCCTATCTTAATTAAGAAATCGTAAGA
>Ga0302312_10001849_pt1 | contig 12504 bp, 10 predicted proteins | sample III_Palsa_N2_1_FD_200529 | JGI IMG/M metagenome (GOLD analysis project Ga0302312, IMG submission 200529) | Peat permafrost microbial communities from Stordalen Mire near Abisko, Sweden - III_Palsa_N2_1 | ecosystem: Environmental > Terrestrial > Soil > Palsa > Peat permafrost | place: Sweden... | reverse complement strand
CCGACCATATTTTTGCCAAATGCAACTCCATTTCCGTTCTAAGAACATCAAAAACATCGTGCCAAATCACAATGAAAAAACAAGTAGAATTTCATGTAATATTAGGTACCAATCAAATGGGAATTGTAAAGAAGAGCATTAAACTCTGTGTACAATAATTTCGAAGATGTTAAGGTTATAACGTGAATCAATTAATTGATTCACGTTATAACCTGGTTGGACCTTAGGTGGATTTTCAAAATTGTTTTTCAAATAGATCAGCGCCGCATACAGTTCGTTATGGTCCGCGTCGTCGCCAATTTGCAAAACATTGATTTACCTGTGCAACTTACCAACCATAGTTTTGTTTAAGTTCAGAGTCAATATCAATCTCAGATTGTGGAATTGGAAAAAGATAATGTTTAGGTTGAAAGATTCTCGTCTGATCAGGTACCACCTGATAAAATACTGCAAGGCCGGCAGCATAACTATTAACGTCAAGACCAGTAGCGTTAAGCTGTTGAGGGGTTGGCCTTGCATTTAGGCCATGCATAACAGCGTTATCAACCTGCTGGGCAATCATCCAGCGACGAACATCCCAAAAACGCTGATTTTCAAACGCAAACTCCACCCGTCTTTCGTTTTGTATCCTTAAGCGCATACCTGCTTTTGTATTATCCGAAGCGATTATGGGCAAGCCCGGCATGGATACCCGACCTCTTACCATATTTATAGCATTATAGACATCGCTTGTTGGGGACGCTAAATATTCGTTCATGGCTTCAGCATAATTCAAATACATTTCAGCGAGGCGTATAAGTGGAAAGTTTCTGTTGGCGTTAGTATTACCCGCCTTTAAATTAACGTTCGGATCGCTCCATTTTCTCCAGTTATATCCGGTTTCACAATTTGTTCCTCCCTTGGGCCATGCATCACTTGCACCATTATTATTCTGCCACCAGGCATATTCAAGCGGGCGGGAATTATTTTGATAAGCCCATACATCGTTTTGAAAAAATATGGTGGCGTAGAATCTCGGATCCCTGTTCAGATACATGTTTGAAACGTTACTCACCGGTGTAAATGCTAAGCCATCCCAAATCGTGCCGTTCCAAACGCCATTGGGATTATAACCGGATTGAGGGTCGGTAATAGGATGTCCGTTATTCATTTCATAAGCATCAACCAATTCCTGGAATACGCTCATTTTACCATTTCCGTAACAAGCGTTTGGGTCCCTGCCATTGGGCAAATAGTTCCCCTCACAATTCCGGGTACTTCCTAATATCAAAGGGAGGATGGTTTCACTGTATTCACGTGTATAAAATAACCGGGCATAATTATCAACGGGATTTGCTGGATCTGGCTGATACAGTTGGTACACGCCCAAATCTAATACTGCTTTAGCTGCATTAGCAGCCAATAACCACTTATTGTTATCATAGGTTTGTGGAAAGAGTTGCGTGCCGTCTGAATTTTTAACAGAAGCATACATTGTATTTCCGTTGAATAAAGGGCTGGCATAATAAAGTAAGGTGCGGGCCTTTAATGCTAAAGCAGCCCCCTGCGTAATCCTGCCTTCATTTGATGGGTCGTTGGCATAAGATAAAGGTAAAATTGACGAGATCGCATCGCATTCAGAGGTAATGTAATTAACTACATCTGTAACGGAGTTCCTTGCTATTTTTGAACCTAAAGCTTGATTGGGAGTTAGAGCCGTATTGATCAATGGCACGGCGCCGTATGTCCTGAACAACTGAAAATATTCCCACGCCCTTATAAACCGGGCCTCCGCTTTGTAAAGTGGAATCTGAGTTTTATAATAAGCAGCCTGTGTTGCAGGAATGGGTACATTGTCGATATTTGCCAGAAAAATATCTGCAGCCCTTACGTATTGATAGTACGTTCCCACTGGTCCAGCGGATTATTTGTCGGCGACCATGCGCCTTCATTAATTATTAATTCACTTGGGTTTTCCCAATGGTTTTTACATTCATCGGTACAAGCACCTAGGCAAGGGTCATTACCATTAAAAAACTCATTGTAAAGGTCATTCTGACCAAAACAGGCAAATAAATGCGCCCAAGCCTGTTGCGCAGTGTTAATATTATTGAAAATATCCTGCTGAGTTACGACTTCTGCCGGTACAACATTAAGATATTTTTTACAAGAACCAACAATCAGACAAATGCCGGTCAGTAAATAGATGAAGATATATTTTTTCATAAAATTTGAGTTACAACAAAGTGAATGATAGGCCTACATTGATTACTTTTTGTACCGGGTAGCCGCCAGTGCCGCCATTACTTATCTCAGGGTCTATATTAAAATCTTTTAATTTATCCCAGGTCAACAAGTTAATGCCGTTTACAAAAACACGGCATCGTTTTATACCCACTCGAGTCATCCAGGCACCAGGTAAGGCATAACCGATCTCGGCATTTTTTAACCTGATATAATTGCTGGAATACATCCAAAAAGTTGATGACTGTTCGTTATTCGTATTTGGCATAGATGAAATACGCGGGAACATATAATTACCATTTGGATTGGAAGATACCCAATGATTATCTGCAACTTCCACAAGCGCAGAGCCAAACCTCGCAAACGGAAATATACCGTTTCCTTGCAATATATCATAACCACCTAAGCCGCCTTGAAATAGTACGCTGACATCGAAAGCCCCATAGTGGTATCCCAGACTAATGCCAAACTGAGAAGTTGGATAGGGAACCTTGCCGGGTAAATATCCCGCATCCGCACTATTGATGACGCCATCGCCATTGAGATCCTTGTATTTAATGCCGCCAGGCAAAACCGGGCCAAAACCCGACTGCGTGGGACTATTGTTAATATCTGCCTGGCTTTTGAAAAGGCCTAAAGCAGTATAGCCATACAGATTGCCAATACTTGTTCCTGTGGGGTTTTGCCATTCACGGCCTGGATAGCAATAACCCAGGGGTCGGCACCCGATGCTAACAATGGGTTAGTAAATGTTTTGGCGGTACTTTGCGCTACGCTGTAGGTTGCAATTATCAGCAGCAAGCAGCATAAATAAACAGTACTCTTCATATTATTATTATTATTATTTAGTTCTCATTAACCAAACACTGGTTTAATTTTGATATTACATTACACAATAAACAATCACCACAATCGCATGGAATTTATTTTATCAACACTGGCACCTTAACTGATATTCAATATAACCAAAATAAAAGTGGTCCTTTTTGTCGGCCTATGTAAGTTAATTTTGTATAAACCCTAAGGACATCAAGTACCATTTTTCGTTCGATGCCTGTATGTCCATTTTTTTTACATTTAGTGGTATGTCATTATAATTTTTATTGAACTCCTTAATCAATTCATGAAATTTTTCGGGATAGTATGTTAATGCCTCATTTAGTTCTTCGGCGCTGCCAATAGCTGTAGGAATAAGTAGATTAACATCCCTGTACTTTAACTCTACAGTAGCACTGGATAGTTTTTTCATTTTTTCTATCAGGCCATTATTGATATCCGCATAGTCTGACTTACTATAATTCACCGTCACTTCGGTTCTGCCAGTACATTGAACCTCAGGAATATTAATAACAGCACATAATTGGCTGCCATCATACCCCCAGTTCAGTCCCGTTGGTGTCATTGTATAAGTTATGGGCTTTCCGTTGACTAAAATGGATACCGGCATTTCCGAACCATAAAGTTTTATCTGATAGTCCTTTGTAGCTGTCATTCCTTCGTAATTACCTATTCTTGGTAAAATAGTTACTTTAAATGACCTGTCCTTCATTGCAGACCGGATTTCGGTAAAAGTATACTCTTGATTGTAATTCTTTCTGTCACCGGCATCTTCGTAAATTTTAGCCGATGATCCACTGCCACCAGGGAATATGCCGATTATCATTTTGTGAGGATTTTTTTTAAGATTTTTAATAGCAGGGTACATTGGAATAATTGAGCCGCCCTTGATATATATCGGATATTCCAGCAAAGAAAACTGGCGGCTTGCAACCTGGTTGCCTTTTAACAACGTGCCCGTATTCCATTCATACCATTCGTTACCAGGCGGCAACCAAACCTTTACAGTTGAATAGCCGTTAACCATAGGCGCACCAATGGGAGCGATCAGCATATTGTCACCAAACTGGTACTCGCGTGAAAAATCATAAGCTTCCTGACTTTCCGGGTAATCGTAATACATAGGCCTGCAAAGCGCCAACCCTGTATCATAGGTTTTTCGTGCCATCGTGTAGATGTAAGGGGCCAGTGTATAACGTAACTTGATAGCATTAGTGAGCGCTTCAAAATAAGTCCCTTTGAAATTCCACGGCTCTTTATTCAATAGCGGATTTTTACTTGAATGTGTGCGGAATATAGGGCTCAATGTACCATATTGCATCCATCGGGTATACAATTCCGGATCGAGTCCCGATTGTCCTGATTTAACCTGGTGTCCGCCGATGTCATGACTCCAATAATCATAGAGCACATTGGACGCTGTATTGGTGAAATAAGGTTGGTATTCAAGGGTTTTCCAAGTGATAAAAGAATCACCAGAGAAACCGGTTTGGTATCTATGATTACCTAAGCCTCCCCAGCGATGATAAAGCAAAGGCCTAGCCAAAGAATGCCGCTCCATGTCAGAAAAGAACACGTAATTAATCCACCAAGTATTATTTAAACCGGGTATCGCTTTATCATATGGCCATTGCTGCCAATCCAACCACCAAAAACCCACGCCTTGTTTTTCCAATGGATGAAGTACCACATCAAACAAGTTCTGCATGAACTTTTTATTTGAACCAATATAAGGAATTGTCCTGTGACCTGACGTATCAAAATTCATATTCGCGGCAAAAGTTTTATATGATGGTTCTGCCGGATCGATACCTGATGCGGGATGCAGGTTCATGGTAACTTTAAGTCCTTCATCAGCTGTCCACTTCAAAAAATTCGCTGGATCGGTAAAAAGGGCATCATCAAATGTCCAACCTGTCCACCCGTCGTTATTCAGATTTTTATGCCAGTCCATATCGATTACTAAAACGTCCAACGGTAAATTATATCGATCAAAATTACCCACCAGAGACCGCAATTCGTTATCAGAATATTTCCAATAACGCGACCACCAATAACCAAACGCATAGCGTGGCGGCAGAGGCACTTTTCCGGAAATTAAAGTAAAGTCATACAAAGCTGATTTATAGTCATGGCCATAACCCATAAAATACCAATCCTGACTATTGGACTTAATGCGCTCCTTTACCCATGGCCAATCGCTTTTATCAAATAAGAAAGATTTGGAATCATCGAGAAAATACCAACCATCTTTTGATAGTAAGCCGTTTTCGAGTTCCAGTCGCTTTCTTCCATACACATCTGAATCGCCGTCCATATTATCCAATGTACGCGTCGTGCCTTTTAAATTATCCTTTTGGACGGCACCGGGCACCCAGGTGAATAAATGCTTCTTGTTCTTTAAATATTTTATAGAAAGATTAGTTGAACTAAATCTCCCCGAATTTTCCCTATACCTGATTTCCATTGCCTGTGTTTTGATAACCAGCCAGCCATCAACGATGGATTTTGTAAAATTCGGAACTGGCAAATCGCGGTTAATAACCACGAAAGATTCATAATCATTGAATGCACCGGTACTGTCCCATTCCATTCGAATGGTTTGCGGCGTCAAAACAGTGAATCGCGTATAGGCCCCGCTTTTTACAATAGCACCCTTATTGGCCAGGGCGCGGTCTTGTGCCTTTACAGTAGAATGGTTGAGTAGCACTGAAAAGGAAACTAAAAAAATAATGTATTTATTCATGCAAAGGATTTAAATAGTATAATAATTAATATCTCCTGATAAACAGTCTTTCAACAAAGAGAAGTCCATTCCTATGTTTCTTCCGATTCTCTTCCCTTTCTCTTCCCATTGGAGATGATGATAGAGGCTCACTTTAAATAAATTTCTAAGTTTCATAAATTGAGGTCTTGTTAAAATTGTTGATTGTTTGATTTTAATTGGTCTTGGTTATATGGCGAACCTGCCAGATCCAAGTTGCTGTTGACACAAATGCCTTAAGCGTGTGCGGATTAAGGCATTTTATTATATTTGAGGTTAGCGCTGATGTTCTATTAGAATAACTTCAACAGTTGCCAACCAGCGTCGTTGCCGTTATTCATCTATAGAACAAATTTCATTAATTGGTTATATGCGGTATCCGTTTGAATTCGAATACATCGCAAAGAAATGAATAGGGGTTTATATTTAGTAGATCTTGGAGCGGGCAGAAAGTCAAAATCCATGCCATTAAATAAATAACATATTGAATATTAGTTGTTTAAATAGATAGATTCTGATAAAAATCTAACTCAATTTCGCTTTTTTATCCAAATAAATATATAGCAATGCCAAACAGGTAACTTGTACCTCTGTAAAAACCTATTATTTTTTTAGCCAAGAAGAAGTTAATCTTGCCAATAGTCCCGATAATGCACAAGCCTCTGCCTTCTGATATGAATAACTTGATAAATTATTGATTATTAGTAGGTTATTTTTATTGAATCGGAGCGGGTTTATAGGGTGGGTTCTAAGTCCTCCAACTCCGCCGTTGTGGAGGATTCCCGGCTTTCATTTGGACTTTGGGTATCCGGCAATAAAGTGGAGATTCTGATGAACCGTACATCAGACTATCATAAGAGAAGAATATTCTGGCGGGTGCAAGATTTGATTTACCGTAACAAACGCATTGAAAAAGTTCAGCCGAGAGAAGATTTTCTTTTACGCGGAGTTTTAAAATGTACTTGTGGAGTAAATGACCGCAGGGTTTAGTAAGAGCAAAAAAAGTTCCTACTTGTATTCTCGTTGCATCAAGCATTCGAATATTAATATTCCTGGAAAATTAGTCTATATGCGTTTAGAAGAATTATTGGGTGATTTGAGTTTTACCAAAGAACAGGTTTGCCATATTTGTAACACCGCCTGTTTGGGTTTAAAGGATTCTTTAGCTAAGCAAGCAAAGATTAAACAAAACCAGCCAAGAGAGTTGCAAACAAAAAATGGATCGTTTGGAAGAGCGATTAGTAGATGACGAAGTAGAATTAGAAACTTATCGGAAATATCATAAAAAGTTCAGGATAGAAAAAGTGCTGCTTCAGGAAGAAATTAACCATCTAATACTTCCTACGAGGGTAAATTAGAACAGCAATTGACTCTATTGCCACATTTGACGAACCTGCCTTCGATTTGTGAGAGAGCTAATCTTAATCAAAAATACGCCTTTTTAAAGGGGATGTTCAAACATGGTCTCGCCTTTAGTGAGGGGGTATTTAGAATACCCTGTGTCAATCCACTTTTTTAGCATAACTTGCTGTATATCAATAAAAAAGGATTGCTCTTTGTAGAGAAATCCTCTGAAAAAATGAGACAATCTCATTTGGTGCTCCCGACGAGATTCGAACTCATATCGATGGTACCGGAAACCATAATTCTATCCGTTGAACTACGGGAGCAGTGCTGCAAATATATAAATTGCTTTTAACCTAACGTGGAAACACTATAGGTAAATTTTATTGGAACGGTATATAGCTTTATTAGAGATAATTAATTTAATTATTGAAACGTAACCACCTTAGTCCCTTCCGGATTACCATATAATAGCATCAGTTTATTATTATCGGCATTAAAAAACTGCGGGTAAAGCCTCAACCTGTCATAAGTAAAATCAAAATCTTTTACAAATGGCTGCGGGGCTTCCATCAAGCCGTTGTTGTTTACTGTCACAGCCACAGCAAGTTTATGGTTACGACGATATATATCATCAACATATTTACCACACTGATCATTATATACCAAAACAAGCTTGTTGTTAATTATACCAGAAGCGATCATTAAATCCTGATCGAAATTTTTTGCATTCCATATACGAGGCGATGACACATCATATTTCCTGGTGCCATCTATCGCAAAACCGGTTACTAATACATCACCATGTTGATAATCGTAAACCGGATCAGTCATACTTAATGTGCTCATACCTGTTGTTGTATTCTCTGCGGCTGTGGCTTTATATTGTTCGCCTACTAAAAAGAATGTATCGCCATTGTATACAATGTTTCTGGCGGTTGCATTTGTTATGGGCTTATCAAACATAGATGTTTTTACCTCTGATGGTTTTGAAGAATTAAATATCCATGTACCAACCGATTTGGTATCACCCATTGAAAAAGACTCTTTTTTTTGCATATAACCGGCAAGCAGCAAATCGCCGGTAGGGGTTATTTGTGATATGTAATTGAAATTTTTAAGCCCAGATTCTGTGATAGTTACAGGTGTTGTTGTTGCAATTCCGCTTGCTGAGTACTGATAGAGTATAGGATACTTGTATGATTTATCGAAATCCTCAGCAATAATATACAGGTCGCCTTTATCCGAAGCTAAAAAATCTGATACACGGATTTCTTTTCCATTAGCCGCAGTAAAATTAAACTGCCCTTTATTGATCACCTGCAACTGTTCATCAAGTATGTAAAAACTGAAATTGTTTGGTTGACCTTTTTCATAGGGTGCCTTAGCAATTACGGCAACGTGCTTTTTATCGGGAGTTAACGCCGAGTACCAATCGCCTGCATTCGACCATTTGGTATAATTCATACTGGCAATGGGCAATTCTTCGGCACCTATATTCCCATACTGATCAATTACACGGGCGGTAAATGCGTTTTTACCGTCGGCCTTGGTACGATGTTGCACGAACAGTAAAGGTGTGTACCCAACAACCAACAGGTTTTTAACATCATAGGAGTTGTTCGTCATTCCCATGCTCAGGCTTATATTTTTAGCTATAACAATATTGCCACCTTTATCAGTAATTACAAGGTTGTTTATTTGTTGGAAATTATCGGTATGACAGGTAACAAAGTAATTGTTATTAGGGCTGCTGAAAGAAGTAAACACCGGCTGTTTAACCATTTCAATGGCGGCGTTATTGTTTCCCTGGGTAACTCTTATTTGCCCAAAGCTGTTAATGCTTACCGAAAGAACTATTAAAAGGAATAAATATTTCATGAGTTTAGGTTTAGTTTTTTAGGGCTTGTTTAATATTATGTAATGTACATCAAAATTGCCTCAATTTTGATGTACATGTGATTAGCTAAACGTTAAATCTGAAGTGCATAATGTCACCATCTTGAACAACATAAGTTTTGCCTTCAACAGATAGTTTCCCGTTTTCTTTAATAACAGCTTCTGATCCGTTGAATTTTACAAAATCTTCGTATTTAATTACTTCGGCACGTATAAATCCTTTTTCAAAGTCGGTGTGGATTACGCCGGCAGCTTGTGGCGCTGTAAAGCCTTTAGTGATAGTCCATGCACGAACTTCCTGCACACCGGCAGTAAAATAAGTAGCCAGGTTAAGCAGGCTGTAAGCCGATTTAATTAGTTTATTTACACCTGATTCGGTTAAACCCAAATCATCTAAAAACATCTGGCGTTCTTCGTATGATTCCAGCTCGGCTATTTCAGATTCGATCTGTGCAGAAATGACCAATACCTGGGCATTTTCATCCTTCACGGCTTCTTTAACACGGTCAACATAAGCATTGCCTGTATTTACATCGCCTTCGGCAACATTACAAACATACATTACTGGTTTAGCTGTCAATAACCATATATCAGCAATATACTCCTGGTCTTCTTCGGCAACTGGTGCTGTACGGGCAGATTTGCCAGATAGCAAATGGTTTTTATATACGGTTAAAACATCAAAAGTTTTTTTCGCTTCTTTGTCGTTACCAACTTTTGCTGCTTTTTCAACTTTCTGTATTTTCTTTTCTATAGAGTCCAGATCTTTTAATTGAAGTTCTGTATCAATAATCTCTTTATCGCGTATAGGATTAACCGAACCATCAACGTGGATCACATTATCATTATCAAAACAACGTAATACATGTATAATAGCATTGGTTGAGCGTATGTTGGCTAAAAATTGATTGCCTAGGCCTTCGCCTTTGCTGGCGCCTTTAACCAGGCCTGCTATATCAACAATCTCAATAACATTAGGTACAATGCTTTTTGGATTTACTATTTCGGTTAATTTAGTCAGGCGCTCATCGGGCACGGTTATTACACCAACATTTGGCTCAATTGTACAAAAAGGAAAGTTTGCCGCCTGCGCTTTAGCGTTTGATAAGCTATTAAAAAGTGTTGATTTACCCACGTTTGGCAAACCTACTATACCACATTGTAGTCCCATATTTTTATTTTAGTATCAAGTAGTTAGTATCAAGTATTAAGATCTCCTACCTCTTATATTGTTTTATTCTTTTCGGGCGCAAAGATAACAGAAAAAATCACCTTGTAATTTGAAAAATTAAGGCAGATTTTATTACTAATATTACTAAGCAGTTTGATAGGTAAATAAATTGTGATGTTTTGTTTTTATTATTAATTTAGTTGAAAACAAACCCTTTCACAATGGAAACAACAGAAACACCAGGACAAACTTTACCGGAACAGCCTAAGCTGGAATTGATTTTAGGCGAAGAAGCAAAACATTTTTTGCATACCGCAGGCCGATGGGCTAATTTTTTAGGCATACTAGGTTTTATAGGAACCGGTTTTATAGTAATAATTGCATTTTTTATAGGTACGCTATTCTCTTATTTAAATCGCCTAAATCCGGTTGCTTCAACATTGCCATCTGGTATAGCAGGTTTAATGACGTTTTTCTACTTACTTATTGCTGTACTGTATTTTTTTATATCATATTACCTATACCAATTTGGAACATCAATCAAATCCGGTACTTTATTTAACGATTCAGCTCTTGCAGCTAAAGCATTCAAAAATTTAAAATCTCATTTTAAATTAATCGGCATAACAACAATAGTTGTTATATCAATTTATATATTATTGTTAATTGTCGTTCTTATCGTAGGTATAGGTGCAGCTACCTCTCTAAATAGGTAAAACAAAAAACCTCCTGCTGTTACAGCAGGAGGTTACATAAATTATAATAAGTTTAGTTTGGGCCTATATTTCGAATGAGAAGTCCTCATCAGCAGATGTTTTGGCTGCTTCAGGGGCTTCGCTAAATTCATAGCGTTTCTCTACTACTTCTTGGTTATCTTTTATATATTCAATGGTTTCTTTTAATCCCTCTGCAAACTTTTCAAAATCTTCTTTATATAAAAAGATCTTGTGTTTAATGAAAACGCCGTCCTCTAAACGCTTTTTGCTCTCGGTAATAGTAACATAATAATCGTTTGATCGTGTTGCTTTTACATCAAAAAAATAAGTTCTTTTGCCAGCTCTTACCTTTTTTGAAAATACCTCTTCACGTTCTCTGTTGTCAAAGTCTCCCATATAAAATCAATTGTAATTAGTTTTGATTGGCATAAATATAAATAAAAATTCAAATTGCAACTATTTAATTAAATAATATTGTAATAATGCACACGTTTTTTTATGAATTAATTATTTGATCTATATTTACAATAGGCCTAAAACTTGTTTATGCGTAAACAACTTTACCTGTTTTATTAATAGCAATATTATTATTGCCTCAAAATAAAGCAAGTATTTGGACGCGATTGAAGCTGGCAGCCAGGTTATGCTGCGATTTGATTATACGTTTTAGGCGTTCTCTTCTTCCTCCAGCAATTGCTTTTCGTAAAGCTCAAAGTAGGTGCCTTTTTGCTGCATCAAGTATTCGTGGTTGCCCTGCTCAATAATCTGGCCGCTATCCATTACTAAAATCTTGTCGGCATTTTTTATGGTTGATATACGGTGAGCTATAATAATGCTGGTTTTGTCCTTCATAACATTGCCCAGGTTGTTTAATATCTCTTCTTCGGTGCGGGTATCAACGGCAGAAAGGCAATCATCAAATACCAATATTTGCGGATGTTTTACAATGGCACGGGCAATAGATACACGTTGTTTTTGTCCGCCAGAGAGCGTAACACCACGTTCACCAATTAGCGTCTCGAAGCCTTTTTCTAACTCCATGATGTTTTGGTAAACGGCGGCATCTTTCGCGGCTTGTTCAACAACCGGCATATTCAAAACATCGGCACTAAAGGCAATATTATTGGCAATGGTATCTGAAAACAGGAAAACTTCCTGCGGTACAAAACCAATCTGGGAACGATAACCTTCCAGGTTGTATTGGGGGAGTGGTTTGCCATCAATCAATACCTCGCCGCCCGTGGTATCGTACATGCGCATCAATAAATTGGCAATGGTTGATTTACCGGAACCTGTGCGGCCTATAATAGCCACCATTTCGCCGGGATTTATGGTGAATGATACTGATTTTAAAGCCTGTATGCCGGTATCAGGATAAATAAAGGAAACATTATCAAAAGTAATCTTACCGCTGATGCCTTCTTTTGGGACTTTGGGTGATACAATTTCGGGCTGTTCGTGCAGGAACTCGTTAATACGTTTTTGGGATGCAGATGCACGCTGAATGAGTGAGGTTACCCAACCTAACGCCATTACTGGGAAGGTAAGCA
>Ga0302312_10001839_pt1 | contig 12540 bp, 12 predicted proteins | sample III_Palsa_N2_1_FD_200529 | JGI IMG/M metagenome (GOLD analysis project Ga0302312, IMG submission 200529) | Peat permafrost microbial communities from Stordalen Mire near Abisko, Sweden - III_Palsa_N2_1 | ecosystem: Environmental > Terrestrial > Soil > Palsa > Peat permafrost | place: Sweden... | reverse complement strand
GGTTTTGGGTTTGTGGTATCGGGTATTGCCAAAAACGAAAGCTCGGTGCCGCCGATAGCCAACCTGATAACGCTGCCGCAATTTTTACTATCGGGCACATTTTTTAGCATAAACGCATTCCCGGCCTGGCTGCAGCCGGTGTGCAGGATACTGCCCCTCACCTTTTTAAACGATGCCATGCGCAAAGTAGCCTTTGAAGGCGCCAACCTTTTTGATGTAAGCCACCAGATATTGATCTTATTACTGTGGGGTGTGGGGATTTACGCCGTTGCGGTGAAGACGTTTAAGTGGGAATAGACCGCTGATTTATTTTGATTAATTTGATTTCGGTGATTTTGAATACCAGCCTATTACGTCGCCGCAGGGTCCTCTACGAGAGATCCTGCGGCGACAAAAAATCATTTGCGTTATTGAGCCTACGGTCTGTGCTATCACCGCACAGCCATATATCCACAACAATCTTTCCAATCCCACAATCGTGTTCCATGTTAACTTTACGTTAATCTTCAACTTATTTTCAGCTTATTTAATGGAAAGTGTATATTTGAAAAGTTATACAACATAGTGTATGCTTTACACTATGTATCCGTTAAACCAAAATTTACAAAATGAGCTTAATAATTGATGTACACGCCCGCCAGATTTTAGATTCACGCGGCAATCCTACTATCGAGGTAGATGTATTAACCGAAAATGGTGCTTTTGGCCGCGCCGCTGTTCCCTCCGGGGCATCAACCGGCATTCACGAAGCTGTTGAGCTTCGCGATAACGATAAATCTAAATATATGGGCAAGGGCGTGTTAAAGGCCGTTGCTAACGTAAATGATATCCTGGCTAAAGAGCTGCAGGGCGTTGATGTGTTCGACCAGAACACTATCGATAAAATAATGATCGACCTGGATGGTACGCCAAACAAAGGCAAATTAGGCGCTAACGCCATACTGGGTATTTCGCTTGCCGCCGCTAAGGCCGCTGCCGAAGAAAGCAGGCAGCCGCTATACCGCTACATTGGCGGTGTTAACGCCAACACCCTGCCCATCCCCATGATGAACATTGTGAACGGTGGTTCGCACTCTGATGCGCCTATCGCGTTCCAGGAGTTCATGATCATGCCTGTTGGCGCTTCCTCATTTTCCGAAGCATTGCGCTGGGGGACTGAAGTTTTTCATAACCTGAAAAAAATATTACATGATCGCGGCCTAACCACTACCGTGGGCGACGAAGGCGGTTTTGCGCCAACTTTTGAAGGTACCGAAGATGGCGTTGAAACCATCCTGAAAGCTATTGAAAAAGCGGGCTACAAACCCGGTGTTGATATATGCCTGGCATTTGATTGCGCCGCTTCTGAATTTTACAAAGACGGCAAATACGATTACACCAAGTTTGAAGGTGCTAAAGGCGCCATCCGCACAAGCGCAGAGCAGGCTGATTACCTGGCCGAACTGGCAGCAAAATATCCGATCATATCTATTGAAGACGGTATGGCCGAGGATGACTGGGATGGCTGGAAATTATTAACCGAAAAAATTGGCGATAAGGTACAGTTAGTAGGTGATGACCTGTTTGTTACCAATGTAACCCGTTTACAACGTGGTATTGACGAAGGTATTGCCAACTCCATACTGGTAAAAGTTAACCAGATAGGTTCATTAACCGAAACCATTAACGCGGTTACTTTGGCGCAAACGCATGGCTATACCTCGGTAATGAGCCACCGCTCGGGCGAAACTGAGGACAGCACCATTGCCGACCTTGCAGTTGCCTTAAATTGCGGCCAGATAAAAACCGGTTCACTTTCCCGTTCCGACAGGATAGCTAAATACAACCAGTTGCTGCGCATTGAAGAAGAACTGGGCGCTAACGCTAAATTCATAGGTAAGAACTTTAAATACTTTAAAAAGTAATTAATACGAATTGAATTAAGCACGAATTGCACTAATTTTTTTCGAATTCACAAATTATAGAAGCCCTGGGAAACCGGGGCCTTTTTTTTGTCTGAATCACTGATTTTGCAGATGGGTATGATTTCGCGGATTTTCTAAAATCAGTGGAATAGGTTTAATCAGCAGAATCTGTGATTCAGACAGAAATAAATTTATAAAATCCGGTAAATCATGGTTCCCCAAAATCCTATAATCGTGTTATCTTAGCGGCATGAAAAGCAATAAGTTTCTGCGTGCCGCCATTATCCTGTTCATCCTTGCTTTAAATATCGGCTGCGACCAGGTTTCCAAATCCATCGTTCGTAAAGATATGACGGGTAACCAGGTGATCGGCTACCTACACAACCACATAACGCTCGAAAAAGCAGAAAATACAGGTGCGTTCCTTAGTCTTGGCGATTCAATAGGCGGCCCTCTGCGCTTTATTTTGCTCATTTTATTGCCCGGCCTGGCTATTTTAGCGGGTCTGGTTTATATCATCGTAAAAAACAACATTAGCAGGTATACGCTGTTGGGTATCATCCTCATTTTGGGGGGCGGCATCGGTAATATGTATGATCGCGTTGTACACGGTTCCGTAACCGATTTTATGCATATCGATTTCTGGCTTTTTCAAACCGGCATCTTTAACGTGGCCGACATGTCGATAATGGCGGGGATGTTCATTATTTTGATCGATTCGTATTTTAAGCGGAGAGCTGAAAAGGAGATAGGTGAGCCTGTAAATCATTAAAGATTTTTGTCGTTCTTGTAGGAACGAAGGGTCAAAAAGAAATAATGCGATTTATCTTGTATAAAAGTTGGCCTTCTCGCTTGTTTTAACGTAAATGCCTTCAATCGTTGCGTCAAAACCAAATCCGCAGTTATCCAGGTTTGTTGTTAACATACTTATCACAATAAAACCTTTAAAAACCTTTATTTTAAACCTACAATCAGCATCTGAAATCTTATATATAATTGTATTATTATACATATGCACCTTTGATGTTCCAATATCAGCTAAGTTATTGGCCGGCGATTCGGTTACACTTGATATTTCAATTAAATAATTGTTCTTGCCAATCGATTTGATATCAATGCTGCCGGTAGCTCCTGATTTTCCATATAGGTACGCGTATTCACCGCCGATAGCGACCGGTTGTAAATCCATATCGATATTACTCAACACCGTATCTTTAGGCGTTAGCGAATATTTCAATTCCCTTTCCGATCCTGGCTTTGACCACGTTCCGGTTAACTTTCCTGTATTGAAATTCCCGTTATATATGCCGGTTATGTTACCATCTCCGGCAAATTCCTCAAGTCTTAATCCCTCATCCTTAGTTATAGCCCCGGCGACTGTAATAGGTGTCCGTTTTGCGGTTTTCAAATAAGTAACCTCGCCCTTAACTACGCTATCCTTTACAACAACCCACAAAAACACCGGTATGCTGCCATTTATATTTCCACTGAATTTGTAAAGCCCATCAATATTTGAATGTTTAGCCGGTTGACCTTTAGCAAATGCAGTGGATAGTAAAATAAAGCAGGCAAGAAGTATGCTTTGGATTTTCATTGAATTCGCTATCAAAAATAATGAGGGTTTGTTGATGTAGGTGACTAAAGTTATAATTAATATCGCTGTTAACAAATAATCTACCTTGATTGTTGTTGGGGTTCCATTACTGGCGGATTATTTGCACAATATAAATATAAAACCGTCAAATTATTTTGCCTAATTTTAACCTGGGTATGTTTAAAAGTTTCATTTTAATGTTAGCCCTGTTTGCGCTTGCTTCTTGTCGAAGTGTTGAACATGGCGATCTCGTATCTCCATCCGGTCGCTATCAATTGAGTTTTGATATTAACGATAATCGAAATGATGGGACGAAATACAAATGCGTTATCTTGAAGGTCTATAATACACATGGTTTATTGTTGAGCACGTTTCAAACCGGAGCATCGGATTATTCAAAATGGGCTGTTGGCTGGCACCCGATCAATGATACTGTTATTTTAAATAGTTCGGATATTGGAACATATACCTATATGATTACGAACGCCGGCGTTTTGAAAGAAATTAAAATTACCCCAGATTTAAGCAAACTAGCCGATAGTATATTCAATCAAAAGTATAAATGATCGATCTCCCAAAAAGTGTAATCACGACAGTCCAAATTATGTCAATTCGCTGCATCTATCTGCGGGAAACACCCTTTTAATTATAGAAGTTAATAACAGGTTAATCAGTGGTTAGGAATGTATGGTTCAAAAGCCTTAACCTTTCACCCTTAACCTTTCGCCTTTAACCTCTTCCCAACACCAAAAACCTAATCCCAATAAAAAAGCGTATCTTTGCTAAATAATACCCGTTCGCTTACGGTTTTGATCATTTGACAAACTCTTCAGATCCGCTTATGCAATCGCGTTAGCACATATATTAAAAACATTACATGTCATTCGAAAATTTAAATTTAATTGAGCCTATACTCAGGGCTTTAAAAACAGAGGGATATACCACACCCACCCCTATTCAGGAGCAATCCATCCCCATTATATTACAACACAAGGATCTGTTAGGCTGCGCGCAAACCGGTACCGGTAAAACCGCCGCCTTCGCCATACCTATTTTACAGCTTTTATACCAGGACAGGCTGCAGCACAAAGAGCAAAAAACAATCAAGGCCCTTATATTAACCCCAACCCGCGAGTTGGCCATACAAATAGACGAGAGCTTTGCCGCTTATGGCAAGCATACCGGCTTAAAGCATTTGGTGATATTTGGTGGTGTTTCGCAACATTCGCAAACCGAAGCATTGCGCAGGGGCGTTGATATTTTAGTTGCTACACCAGGCCGTTTGCTGGATCTGATGAACCAGAAGTATGTTCACCTTGATCATATTAAAATGCTGGTATTGGATGAGGCCGACCGTATGCTTGATATGGGTTTTGTGAACGATGTTAAAAAGGTGATAGCCAAAGTGCCCGCCAAAAGGCAAACATTGTTTTTTTCGGCTACCATGCCTAACGAAATTCAGAACCTGGCCAATACGATATTAACCCGCCCCGAAAAGGTGGAAGTAACCCCGGTTTCATCCACTGCCGATACCATTCAGCAGGAACTTTTTTATGTAGAGAAGAACGATAAAAGATCGTTGCTTACGCATATACTTAAAGATAAGAACATTAAAACGGCGCTGGTTTTTACGCGCACCAAACATGGTGCCGATAAGGTGGTGAAGGACCTGGTGCGCGTAGGCATAACCGCCGAAGCTATACACGGTAATAAATCGCAAAACGCGCGCCAGCGGGCCTTAACCAATTTCAAGAACCGCACTACCAGGGTGTTGATTGCTACCGATATTGCCGCGCGCGGTATAGATATTGACGATCTTACGCATGTGATCAACTACGAGTTGCCAAACATCCCCGAAACTTATGTTCACCGCATAGGCCGTACCGGTAGAGCCGGCGCGAGCGGAATAGCGATGTCGTTTTGTGATGCCGAAGAAATAGAATTTTTAAGGGATATTCATAAGCTGATAGCTAAACAAATCCCGGTTAACGAGGAACATCCTTACCCGATGAGCCCGCAAAATATAATAGCTACGGCCGCAAAACCTTCGGGTGGCGGCGGTCGCGGAGGCGCGCCTAAAAGAGGCAGAGGTTTCGGCGGTGGTGGTAACAGCGGCAGTCGTGGCAGCAGCGGCGGTGGAAATCGTGGCGGTGGCGGTGGCAGCGGCATGAGCGGTGCCAGCCGTGGCAATAGCAGGAGTGCCAGGAGGGATTAATAGCCTCACCCTAAATCCCTCTCCAAAGGAGAGGGACTTTTCGCTTTCGTTCATTAAGGCACTCCGTATTAGAACCCTCTCCTTGCGCCACCGCTAAAGCTAAGGCGGCACGCGGTTGGAGAGGGCAGGGTGAGGCTCTGAGGCTCCTGTTAATAAGTTAATAATCCCTATTGCAGCAATCAAAGTTTTGGCTTAATTTTAAATAAAATTTAGCGCCTGTTGTATGAAACGCCTTTTTGATCTTTTTAAAAGCAAGTTTTTTTGGGTTACAGCCGCTTTTATAGTGTGGATGATATTTTTTGATAAGAACGACCTGTTCTCGCAATATCAATACCATGAGCAACTAAGCAAGCTGGAGCAGGAACGTAATTTTTATAATACTGAAACCGCGAAAGTGAGCAAGGACCTGGATGAGCTTAACTCCAACCCTGCCAAGCTCGAAAAATTCGCCCGCGAAAAATACCTCATGAAAAAAGACAATGAGGATGTTTACGTAATTGTGAAGGAAAAACCTGCCGATAATTAATTGAGTATTGCAGTTCACTCAATCAATAAATCAATAATTAATTGAGCCTAATAGTGAACTTGGTGCCCACATTAACTTCACTTTCAACCTCAATATTACCTCCGAGCGATTCCACCTGGTTGCGTGTAATGAAAAGACCTATCCCTTTTGAATCAGCATTTTGATGAAAGGTTTTATACATGCCGAAAATTTCGTCGCCATGGCGTGTCATATCAATCCCCAAACCGTTATCTTCAAATATTAAATAGCAATGTTTGTCTTTTATAAAAGTATGGCATTTAATAAGCGGTTTGCGATCCGGGTGGCGATATTTTAAAGAGTTGGTCAGCAGATTTTGTAAAATACTTTCCAGGTAAGCCGGGATGTAGTCTATTTCGGGGCATTGGCTAAAATCGTGTTCTATATGCGCCTTATGCTCGGTTATATTACTGGCCAGCACACACATAATGTTCTTAAACACGGTTTCGAACAAGATCACCTTCCTATCCTTAGTTATTTCGGCCTGTATCTTAACCACTTCCTCCAAATGCTTCACTGTGGTATTAAGGCTTTCACTTATGGAGCGGATGTGTTCAAAAATCTCTTCACGCTCCTCTTCCGGCGCGGGCTGACTATACAGGTTAACCATAAACTGCAGGTTACCCGTGTGAGAGCGCAAGTTATGCGATACAATGTACGCGAAGTTTTGCAAGCGCTTATTCTGATCGTTTGACAGGCTGAGCGAGCTTTGCAGCGCTATTTCCTTTTTTTTACTTTGGTCAATATCCTGCACTATGCCCCTTATAGTTACACAGTGTCCATAGTTGTCAATAATTGGTATGGCCTTAAACCGCACCCATATCACCCGGTTTTTAGCAGTTCTGAAGGGCAATTCCAGGTCGAAAGCTTTGCAGTATTTAATAATATCATCAATAGCAACCGTTACCAGGTTGCGGTAGGCCGGTTCAAAAAAGCTGATGGCCTCGCTCATGGTAAGCTTAACCGGGTTACTGAGCTGAAAAATATCATATCCTTCTTTTGATAATGACAAGTTCATGGAGCTTACCTCCAGCTCCCATATAGCAACCCTGGCAATTTTGCCGGTTTGGTTAAGCAGGAAATCGGTACGGGCCGATTGCAGCTCTATTAATTTATAGGGATGGATATTAACAATGGAGCCATAAAGTTTACAGCAGGTGGCATCGCTGCATTTTTTGCTGGTGTTCTCAAACCATTGGTAACCCGAATTTTTTGTTAAAAGGCGGATGTGGGTGGTTGATGTGTTATTGGTGCCGCTTTCGTTAACTGATTTGGAAAATGCCTTGCGATCGTCGTGATAAAGCAAATGCTCATAAAAAAAATGGTTGGAGCATTCTATTTCGCCGGGTTCATAGCCTAAAATTTTATAAAACCCGTCGGACCATTTAACCTCATGCGTGTTAATGTTAAATTCCCATATACCTGCATTAATTCTATTAACTACATGAGTAAAATGGGATGCACTATTTTTTAATAAATCGTGATCTTGTTTAAAACTCATATTTCCTTCTCACTCATAATGCCTATCCATAAGTAAATAGTATGCCATTAATGAAATATTTTATTATTTACAACTACAGGTTGTTAAATAAGGTTAAAATGTATTATAGATTAAATTTCGGCGGGCAAATATAATAATGATATGTTATAAATACCTATAAACCTGCTATTTACAACTAAAATGTTTTAAACATTTACCGGTATAAATTAACTGTTGGTTTATCGCATGGCGCGAAACTTGCAACTTATACCATCCATCGGTTTAATAAAGTGCTCCCTGATTTGTTAAACCCATAATTTGCATCAAATGGGCAGAGCGTAATTATATTATTATTTTAAGTTAATTTAACTATTAGTAAATTATATCATTTTAAAAAATATTTATGGATGCCGGGTGTATTGTTTAATGGGCGCTATTTAAAATCGACTAACGATGTTTTAGCAGGTTGATGATTTAACAAAAAAAACAAAAAAGCCCCGACAAAATCGGAGCTTTAAAATCCATTATATTAATTCCCTTCAGGGGGCCAGGGGGTTTTACAAATTCCCTCTCAAGTCCTGCTCGCGTTCAATAGCCTCGAACAAGGCCTTAAAATTACCCGCGCCGAATGATTTGGCACCCTTACGCTGAATGATCTCGAAAAACAGCGTGGGCCTGTCCTCCAACGGCTTGGTGAATATCTGCAGCAAATATCCTTCATCATCCCTGTCTACCAATATGCCTAATTGCTTTAATGGCTCCAGGTCCTCATCAATGTGGCCTACGCGGTCGGTCAGCTCATCATAATAAGAGGTTGGCACTGTTAAAAACTCCACTCCCCTGCTTTGCAGGTCGGTTACCGTTTTTACAATATCATGCGTGGCCAAAGCCATGTGCTGCACACCTTCACCCTCATAAAATTCAAGGTATTCTTCTATCTGCGATTTCCTTTTGCCCTCGGCAGGCTCATTTATCGGGAACTTTACGTAGCCGTTGCCATTGCTCATTACCTTGCTCATCAGGGCAGAGTATTCGGTGCTGATCATCTTATCATCAAACGTAAGGATATTGCGAAAACCCATAGTGTCCTCGTAAAAATTAACCCATTCGTTCATTTTATGCCAGCCTACGTTGCCTACGCAATGGTCAACATATAACAGACCGGTATCTGCGGGATTGTAAGCGCTTTTATGCGCTTTATAACCCGGCAAAAACAGCCCCTTATAGTTTTTACGCTCGATGAATAGGTGTACCGTTTCGCCGTAAAGCTTGATGCCGCTGGTACGTACTTCGCCAAACTCATCAGTTAAGGTTTGTGGCTTTTGGTAAGGCTTAGCCCCGCGACTGGTAGTTTGCTGGTAAGCGTCGTAAGCGTCATCAACCCAAAGTGCCAGCACCTTTACACCATCGCCGTGCTTTTTAATATGCTCCGCAATGGGGTGGTCTGAATGCAGCGGCGTAGTTAATACAATGCGAATTTTGCCTTGCTGTAATACGTATGAGGCACGATCGCGCACGCCGGTTTCGGGGCCTGCATAAGCCAGATCATGAAAACCGAAGGCGGTTTTATAGTAATGAGCCGCCTGCTTGGCGTTACCCACGTAAAATTCAACGTAATCGGTGCCGTTGAGCGGCAGGAAATCAGTAGCCCCAGCCCCACCTAAATCCTCCCCGGTAGGGAGGACTTCAGCCCCACCTAAATCCTCCCCGGTAGGGAGGACTTCAGCCCCACCTAAATCCTCCCCGGTAGGGAGGACTTTTTTATTTTCTGCTGTTAATGTGTTCATGTTTTTAATTTAAATTGTTTTTAAAGCCCTCCCTCACAGGGAGGGTTTGGGTGGGGCTTATTCGGCCCAGCTTTTATAATAGTTTGCATCCTCAATCTTTATGGCCTCGTCCGTTAGCATCAGGGGCCTGAACGGGTCTATCATCACGGCCAGTTCATCGGTGCTTTCCTTGCCTATCGAACGCTCCACAGCGCCGGGTGCCGGGCCGTGCGGGATGCCGCCGGGATGCAGGGTAATTTGCCCTTTAACTACGTGCTTACGGCTCATAAAGTCGCCATCTACATAGTAAAGCACCTCGTCGCTATCCACATTGCTGTGATTATAAGGCGCGGGGATAGCTAAAGGGTGATAATCAAACTTGCGCGGCACAAAGGAGCAGATGACGAAGTTATTGCCCTCGAAGGTTTGATGCACGGGCGGCGGCTGATGCAGCCTGCCGGTTATCGGCTCAAAATCATGAATGGACAGTGCCCAGGGATAATGAAAGCCATCCCAACCGATGAAATCGAAGGGGTGTGTGCCATAAATGTAGGGATATATGAGGCCCTGCTTTTTGATGAGGATCTTAAAATCGCCTTTTTCATCGTGGGTTTGCAGGTCTGCGGGGCGTTTAATATCGCGTTCGCAATAGGGCGAATGTTCCATTAGTTGCCCGTAGGCGTTGCGGTAACGCTTGGGCGGGCGTATTGGGCTAAAACTCTCTACAATGAACAAGCGGTTATCCGGCGAGTCAAATTCCATCTGGTAAATGGTGCCGCGGGGTATTACCAGGTAATCACCATATATAAATTTGATATTGCCGAAGCCTGTTTTTAAAGTACCCGAACCCTGGTGGATGAACACCACTTCATCGGCCTGGCTGTTTTTGTAAAAATAGCCGGTCATGGAGTGGCGTGGCGCTGCCAGCGAAATATGAAGGTCGTTATTTACCAACACCGGCTTGCGGCTTTGCAGGTAATCGTCTTCGGGCTGCACGTTAAAGCCGATGAGGCTGGTATGCTTCAAATGTTTGGCTCGGGCAATGGTGGGCTCCACGCTGTACGGCTCGCCCAGTTCTTTTACGATGGTTGGCGGGTAGGCATGGTAAACCAGCGAATACAGGCTCGAAAAACCCTCGGTAGAAACCAGTTCTTCGGCGTATAAAGTGCCATCGGGCTTACGGAACTGCGTATGCCGCTTAGGCGGAATTTTTCCTAAAGTGTGGTAAATAGGCATGGCTTATAATTGGTTTATTTGGGATGCCTTACGTTAAAATTGGTATCAACAAAAAAAGACATCGCCTTAAAAATATAAACGATTGTAAAGCGGGATAGTTTGCGGTTAAAGTACTGAAAGCAAATAGCTTTTACTTTAAACCTTAAACGGGGGAATACCTTAATATTGAGCCAGTACGCTCTTGGCAAGCATAGCATCCCTGAACGAGGAAGCATCACTCATAGAGGTGAGGCCCAGGGAAAAATAAAAGTGCTTTTGTATGCTCATGGTTTAATTATACGAAATTAGGTAAATTATATTGTATAACAAGATAGGACGCAATTAATAAGGGTGATTGTTTTTTAATTTATGGCGCTGCGCTGAACGCTTAAACCAGTTTGGGAGTATGAGGTTTGTGGGCTTACTATGCGATATTGGGCTTTTGAGGTGGTTTTTTTTAATAGAAAATAATCCGCCGCTCATTGCCGCTGGGCTAGTTCTTTTGTCTGTGGACACAAAAGAACCAAAAAGTCATGTCATCCGAAATGCTTCTTTGCCGCACAGGGCCTTTGCCCTGCAAAACGGTTAAAACCTGGGCTGCAATCTTTTTACCCCTGCTTCGCACGCTCATTTCCCGCGTGCATGAATCCCGATAGCTATCGGGATTGCTATGCCCTGCCGCGCTCTGGGCCACCATTGTCCCGATAGCTATCGGGATAAACGTTTTCGGCCGAAGCTTATCGGCTGACGGGGGAAGAAAAGAGCTTGCGCCCTCTTTGCCGTTTGAGCAGAGAGGGCAGGTCGAGCGGCGTAGCGATGACCGGGTGAGTGGTATGCGAGCGATGGGCGGCTGATGGGTTGGCGTTAATGCATTGGCGTCAACTCACCCCTGCCACCTCACTTTCCCGCGCGCTCCCTCTCGAGAGGGGAACTTTTTTTCGACGTCCATTTCAGGGGACTTAGTGTATTGAAAAGCGTTTTTTTGCAGGAAACACCTGTTTTGTAAGCTGTTGATAAACAATTTGTTACACAATGCGCAAGCGTTCGCTTGCAGAAACGCTTGTTTTGGTTAATTCGCTATTAATCAGCAGTTTAAGTGTTCGGGCTTGTTCGGGTGTTCACGATCGTGTTCGGGGGTGTTTCGGTACTGTTCGGGTTATGTTCGGGTACCGTTCGGGTTCTGTTCGGGTTATGTTCGGGCTATCGGTTTTTGGGGCAAATTGAGTGTGTGATAAAAAACAGAACATTAACCTCACCCTAATCCCTCTGCGGGGGAGAGGGACTTCGATTTGCTTGCCGATGAGCCTGATTAGTTAGATACATGCAGTGAAAATTCGGGATCAAAAATACTACCTTTGTTGCCTATTAAATACGCACCATGTCTGTACATAAAGAAGTAAAGCGCATTACTACCCATATTTTGCAGGAAATGAAGAATCATGGCGAGAAAATCGCCATGCTCACCGCATACGATTATTCCATGGCTACCATTGTTGATGACGCGGGCATGGATATTATCCTGGTAGGCGATTCGGCCTCGAACGTGATGGCCGGGCACGAGACTACGCTGCCTATAACGCTCGATCAGATGATCTATCATGCTTCGTCGGTAGTACGCGCGGCTAAGCGGGCATTGGTTGTTGTGGATCTTCCTTTTGGATCGTACCAGGGCAACTCCAAGGAGGCGCTGAACTCGGCCATCCGAATTATGAAGGAAGCCGGCGCGCACGCGGTAAAAATGGAAGGCGGAGTGGAAATAGCGGAGTCGATAAGCAGGATATTGACGGCGGGCATACCGGTAATGGGGCATCTGGGGCTCACA
>Ga0302312_10001828_pt1 | contig 12566 bp, 9 predicted proteins | sample III_Palsa_N2_1_FD_200529 | JGI IMG/M metagenome (GOLD analysis project Ga0302312, IMG submission 200529) | Peat permafrost microbial communities from Stordalen Mire near Abisko, Sweden - III_Palsa_N2_1 | ecosystem: Environmental > Terrestrial > Soil > Palsa > Peat permafrost | place: Sweden... | reverse complement strand
TCGATGTAACATCTGGAGTGGTCCAGACAGAAATGACGATCGTCGTGGAAGGCAGTAGCATTGTGGATATTCAAAATGGGTATGTCAACGGTGGTTCGGGCGATAGCGTGATTTTCCTGAAAGACAAGACGGTTATGCCCGGGCTGATCGACTGTCATGTGCATCTGGAATCGCAGTACAGTAAGAATGTGATTGTGGAAGGCTTTACCCTGACAGATGCTGATATTGCATACCGAGCGGCTGTGTATGCTAAAAGGACGTTGATGGCGGGGTTTACTACCGTTCGCGACCTGGGCGGGACGGGTGTCAACATCAGCCTTCGCAAAGCCGTGCAACAAGGTTTGGTTGAGGGCCCCAGGATCTTTACTGCGGGAAGGGCGATTTCTGCCAGCGGCGGCCATATGGATGAATCCGTAGGGTTCAGGGATGACGTCTTCAATCATAAAATGGGGCCGGACGATGGAGTGGCTGATGGCCGGGACGAGCTCATAAAGGCCGTGCGACTGCAGATAAAAAGGGGGTCGGACGTGATTAAGATTGCGTCCACGGGCGGCGTGCTGGACCTGAGCGAGAATGGATCGGGCGCAGAGTTTACTATTGATGAGATCAAGGCGGTGGTGGAAACTGCCAAAGATTATGGATTGAGGGTGGCTTGCCATGCACACGGAGCAGAAGGCATCCGCAGGGCCATCCTGGGCGGCGTCACTTCCATAGAGCATGGCACTTTTATGAATGAGGAGGACATGGAACTGGCAAAAAAGTATGGCACCTATCTGGTTCCCACGATCATTGCAGGCAAGTCGGTAGCGGATTCTGCAAAGATACCGGGATATTTTCCGGCCGTCATCGCCAGGAAGGCTATTGAGGTGGGCACACAGATACAACAGAACTTTGGTAAGGCATACAAAGCCGGGGTGAAAATTGCTTTTGGAACAGATGCAGGAGTCTATGCACACGGCAAAAACTACCTGGAATTCCAATATATGGTAGAGGCCGGTATGCCTCCTTTGGAAGCTATTCGGGCGGCGACAGTCAACGCAGCGGACCTTTTGGGTATCTCTGAAGAGACTGGTAGTATTACAAAAGGTAAGTTGGCCGATATCATAGCCGTGGATGGGGATCCGACCCAGGATATCCGGGTAATGAAGAATGTTTGCTTTGTGATGAAAGCGGGGAAGATTTATAAGTAGAGGGTTTATACGTGGAGAGCCCAGCTGTTAAATGGAGGCGAGAGGCATTTACGAACGAGGAATAGATGAAAGTATCTATCTCCAAGGGGTTCTGATATTTTTTTGACCATTACTAGCATATTCTTAGCATACTCATGCCTGAGCGCCGAATGCTTTTGTTTTTCATTTACATTACAAGGCGTATTGCGCTGCCTTAACGTGAAAAAATGAAAAACACAATCCTCTCTGTTCTGTTTATGGCTGGCTTATTTACAGCCATTGGTCAGCCCGTAAAAATACATGGCCGCTTAAAAGTGGAGGGAACCCAGTTGCTGGACGAAAACAACCATCCATACGCCCTGCGCGGCATGAGCTTGGGCTGGAGTTGCTTTTGGCCGCGCTTTTATACTGCCGGTACGGTGGACTGGCTGTACAAGGACTGGAATTGTTCTGTGCTACGGGCGGCCATGGGTGTGGAGCCCAAAGGGGGTTATATTGATAACCCGGCGGCCTCTAAGGCGTTAATTGAGGCGGTGGTGGATGGCGCGATCAAATCAGGCATCTATGTGATCATCGACTGGCACAGCCATCATGTGAACCTGGAAGAAGCAACAACCTTTTTTGGCGAAATGGCGGCTAAATACGGCAAGTACCCCAATATCATTTATGAACTTTTTAATGAGCCGGCGCAAGCCAACTGGCCGCAGGTAAAAGCCTATGCGGAAGCCGTCATTAAAGTGATCCGGGAAAAGGACCCTGACAATATTATTTTGGTTGGCTGCCCTAAATGGGACCAGGAAGTCCAATTGCCCGCCGCCGACCCGATAAAAGGCTACAAAAATCTGATGTATACCATGCACTTTTATGCAGGGACGCACAAGCAATGGCTGCGCGACAGGACGGACGCAGCTATCAAGGCGGGCCTGCCCATCTTCATTTCGGAATCGGCAGGCATGCAAGCCAGCGGCGACGGCCCGATTGACTACAAGGAATGGCAGTTGTATATTGATTGGATCAATAAAAACAACTTGAGCTGGATAACATGGTCGGTATCCGACAAAAATGAAACCTGCTCTGTATTGAATACTTCAGCTAGCTCCACCGGCCATTGGAAAGACAGTGATTTAAAAGAGTCGGGGGTTAAAATTAGAGAATACCTAAAGGCTTATCCGCTGGTAAATAAGAACTAATTATTTAAAGCCTTACCCGATAAACGGCAGCGCATTTACTACGCCCGAGCGCCAGTAGGCCCACTCGTAGCCACGGCTGCGCACCTCTCAGCGCGAACTATCAAAGATTCCTTTAAAGTTGGATGTAATTTGTTGATAATCAATTAAAAAGCAATATGCAATTTTTGCATATTGCAACTATGGGCGCCAGTTGTTGCATTTTTTGCAACTACTGAATAGGTCAGCTCGATTTTTAAATAGTGCGAGTCGGAAGGCGGCCTATCAACCAAATTAAGATATGACTGGATTGTTTTTGTCAATGGCGGTGCATATATTTAGCATGTTAGCGTAAGAGCCCTTCTTTAAGATATCAAATAAAACTGCTTAAGATGACGCCGCGAAGTTTATTCAATATTATTCTCAAAATACTCGGTGTCTTTTTTATAAAAGATTTTTTGGCAGTGATTCCTCAATTGTTAACTGCCATTTTGTATTTGACCAGGCCTGACTCTTGGCCGGAAGCTATTTGGGTAGTAGTAACGACTTTTTTGATGTTGTTGGTTTATGGAGTTGTTTCCTATTATTTAATTTTTAGGACAGAATTAATTATTAACAAACTCAGGCTTGAAAAAGGCTTTGATCAGGAAACAATCCCTTTGAATATCCACCGTTCAACAATATTAAGTATTTCAATTATAGTTATTGGTGGCTTTCTGGTAGTTGATGAAATACCAAATTTTTGCCAGCTACTATTTTCATACTTCCAGGAAAAGCGTATGACACACGGGCTAACGAGCCCGACAATATCATATTCTATTGTATCAGGAGTGAAAATTATTATTGGGCTTTCTTTAATGTCCGGCCAAAGCCAAATTGTCAACTTAATAGAACGACTGCGGCAATGAAGACAGATGTAGCCTTCTCCAAACGAGGCCGCCGCTATGGCCTGACTTGGCCACCCATGGAAACCCACTCCTCAAACACATAAGGCCTATCCAAAACGATTTCCAATACAGGGATCATCCTTTCTTTGGGATACGGGGGAATGTGTACCACATACCTGCCATCCTGCAGCTTTTCAAAGGCTATCGTTTGGTTTGTTTGAATGTCATGAATGTTTTTAATCCGATAGCCGTTTAGATTGAGCGTAATCAGCGTATCTGATTCGCGGATATGTAAGAAGATATTATTCCCCCTATATGTGCTTCCTCCCCATTTGTCTTGTATAAATGGACCCCCTTTGGTATTGTAGACTGCTTTGGCATTTGGTTGTATCCATTTTGTGAGGTCGCCAAAACGATCTACCAACTTTTGCGGCAACTCGCCGGTTCTTTTTGGGCCAATGTTCAATAAAAAATTGCCATTGCCGCAAATGGTTTTATCAAAGGTTGTAATCAACTCTTCTGCGGTATGCAATTTGGCATTGGGATCGTATGCGTATACGGGGTAAGAGACACTGGTGCAACCTTCCCAGGGATAGTTGGGCGCGGAGCTGGTTTTCGCTTCAATGGCATAAAAATCGCCAGCCGAACCGTCGTTTACAAAGCTTTGTTTTCCGGGATCTTTTGGGTCATAGGTAACAGAAAGCCTGGTGGAGAGGGTGCTCCATTTCAGTGATTTGATGTAATCATACAATTCTTTCCCCATACGCGGGTTCCAGACGTCCGGACCCAGCCAGAAGCCATCAAACCACAAAATGTCCGGGTTGTAATTTGTAATTAATTCTTTTACCTGGTTCTTATTAAACTGGACAAAATCATCTTCCCCTTTGGCCGGGGTTTGAATTTTTGCGCGGGCTTCTGCCATTTTTGCCCAGCCGCAGTAATCAATATCTGCAATAGAATAGTAAATGCCAAACAGTAGACCCTGGCGTTTACATTCCTGTCCCAGCTCTTTTAATATATCCTTTTTGAAAGCGGTTCTGGTTACATTGAAATTACTGTATTGGGTCGGCCAGATAGCAAAGCCGTCATGGTGCTTGGAAATAACCACCATATATTTGCAGCCTAGTCTTTTCGCAGTGCCTACAATTTTCTTTGCATTAAAATTTGAGGGATTCCACGCAAATGATATGGAATCGGCTACGCGCTTCGGGGTAGGATCGCCAATGCTCCAGGAATCACCGGTTTCAGGCGTATAGCATACCATCCAATGTACAAACATCCCCAGTTTGGCGTCCTGAAATTTCTTTAACAACCTGACATCTGTTTCCGGATTCCGATAGACATCTTGTGCGTATAAACCATTAAAATAGAGCGCAACGAATGCGACAATGCAGGTAATGGTTTTATGTGCCATTTGGGAGAAATTTATTGACAAAATATTTGCCAATAATAATTAATCTATCTTAACAAGAAAGAGCTTTATTGCATGCAACCGATTGCGCGTTTTATTTTTGACCCAAGCCTGTAAATGCACCTAAAACTCCTGATTCATGACCTCCACTTCCGCTATCACTTTACTGGGGGAGTTCACACTGCGCTTAGTGAGGTTATTTACCCGCGACATCAGTAAAATGCTTGCTGCCGAGATACATACAATTACGTAGGCGACGACATTATAATGTTCTAAAGGCATACCCTTGCCTTTTTGCGAAACGATCATTCCTGCGACAGCAGCGGCAATGCCCCCCGCTATTTGTTGTAATGATGAATTGATACTCATAAATGCACCTCGGTCTGCCATTTCAGGAATGGCACTCGTTAACGCTGATGAAGGTATTATCCGGCTCATAATGCCCATCATCATTAAAATGTTTAGGGCCATTACAATGATTAGCGGCGTTACTCCTAAGCTGGTATATACCACGCACATGATCATCGCCCAAACGGATGCTACAGTGAATATTTTGAACTTATCTATCTTATCGCTCAGCTTACCTATCAGCGGCATAATGATGAGTGAGCTTGCGCCGGAGACCATAAACAGCATTGGTAGTTGCTGGTTGGTTAACCCCAGGTTATTAATGGCAAATGCACTTCCAAATGGCATCATCATAAATCCCCCTATTGACAGGAGGGCTGTTGCGGCAAAGCCAATGCGGTAGTGGCTTTTGGAGACAGTATGTAATAAATGCCTAAATGCAGACTTGTCACGCTGTACACTAAGATGTTGTACAACAGGCCGTAATTTTGCTGCTATCAGCGCGGCTATGAGGACGCTTAAGGAGGCCACCATCCAGAAAGGCGATTCCCAGCCCCATGCATTCGCCAGATATAAACCGATAGGTACCCCTAATACCTGGCTGCCGCCAAAGCCCATTTGAATAAAGCCCATAACGCGCCCGCGCTGCTGCAAAGCGAACAAGTCCGTTATAATGGCCATTGATATAGAGCCGATAACCCCTCCAAACAAACCCGTGATAATACGGGCGGCTAATAGCACTTTGTAAGTGTGGGCAAGACCGCAAAAAATGGTGCCGCCAATAAAGCCGATGTAAAAGAACAGCAACAGTTTCTTACGATCAAACTTATCAGCAAAGCCCGCCGCAAGAAGGCCCGAGATCCCTGCACTAAAGGCATAGGCCGATACCGCGAAGCCGAAAGCGGAGGGCTTGAGGCTTAATGACTTCATAAGCATGTCGCCCAGCGGCGACATGACCATAAAATCAAGTATCACCGTGAACTGGGTGATGGCCAGTATGAATATTACAAACTTTTGATAGCCAGTAAAAGGTATAGGTTGCTGTGCTTGCATTGCAAATCAGTTTAGTTTACGGCCGGTGTCGCCATGCCGCTGTATTTTAGTTATTTACACCAATCACATTCATCAAGTAGGAAATGGCCTCCGGTGAATGTAACGCTGCGGTTGATTCAAGGGTAATACTTGCAATTTCCGATGTTCTTGCACGCATTTGCTTTTCATAGGCCGCAATGGCTGCATGTAAATCTATAAAATCATTGCGTAAAAGGCATTGACTAAGTTCAAGTGCATCCAGCATCGCCATATTTACACCTTCCCCTGCATATGGGGGCATCAGGTGTGCGGCATCCCCAAGCATGGTGAGGTTTGGCAATGCTTCCCAGGCTTGATCTAAAGGCAAGCAATATTGCGGACGAGGCATAAAAGGAACGCTGGCGTTTTCAAATAACTCATTCCATATACTGTCCCAACCGGCATATTCTTGTTTAAACCAGGTTAGCACCTGCGCTTTATCGGTAAAGTCTATGCCGCTTTCGCGGGCCCAGTTTTCCTCTTTTTTAAAGCCGGGATAAAACACCAGGCTGCCATCGCCTTTGGAGCTCACGAATAAACTTTTACTATCGCCCATGGCAAAAATTTTACCGCCATTTAACAACTTGTGTATTTTGGGACTTGCCACTTCTGAATTGTATATGGCTCCTTCCACTGCCGTTATCCCCACATAGAATGGCTTTATGGGTGTAATATAAGGACGGATCTTTGAGTTTGCCCCGTCTGCACCAATAACAATATCGGCAGAAATGCGACTTCCGTTCTTGAATTCCACGCTCCATGACCCGCCAGCGGATGATAGGGACTCAAAATGGCTATCCCAGACAACGGTATCAGGCTGCAATGAATCCAATAAAATTGTCTGGAGGGGGCCCCGGTCAATTTCCGGTCTGGATGGACCCCCTCTCTGATTTTCTTCGTCATCAAAAACGATAATCCCGCTTTTATTTACGATGCGCATTTTATCTGCACCGGGGCGGTAATTAGCGTTGAACGCATCTATTAAGCCCGCATCGTGCAAGGCTTTCAGCCCGGACTCTTCATGCAGATCAAGTGTAGCGCCTTTTGCCCTGGCATCTTTATTGATATCTCTTTCGTAAACTTTTACTGCAACGCCGCTTATTTGCAAAAGCCTGGCAAGGGTTAAACCGCCCGGGCCTGCACCTACGATGGCTATTTGCTTATTTTTAAGGTTATTCATTTTTGCTTGATTTTGCTTGAAAATTTATTTCAGGATCCCTTTTATAACTACTTCGCAGCATTCCAAAAACAGCGCTTCTGTGACGATCTGTTTCGACCGCTTCTGGTAATCAAAATATTCACTGACCAGATCGGTAACCGGTGAAAACAATAAGGCCCTAAGCACATCATGGGGGAAATGGCTGATAATCCCTTTTGCTGAATTAAGTTCCAGAAAGTGATGAACAGGAGCAAAGTAATCTCCTTGTTTAATGTTCTGTTCCTGGAATGCCTTATTCAGCAGGGGGGATGATTTTCCATTTCGCATCAATGCAAATGCATGGGGATTACTTTTAAAATAGGCAAACGCATTTAGCCAAAGCTTTTTAATGCCATCTCCAAAGTCCATGTCGGCGTGGAAATTTTCCAATACTGCTTTTTCGTAAGCGCCTAAAACTTCGTCGATGTAAAGCTTTACGAGCAGATCCTCTTTATTTTCATATTTGATATAAATCGTACGCGGTGAAATATTGGCAGCTTTTGCCAGTTTCTGCATGGTTAAGTTTTCTAATCCTTCTTCCGCTATGATTTGCAATGCAATCGTGCGGATAGCTTTCTCTTTTTCTATGTTTTTAGGCCTCATGATGATTTCCCTGTGCTAAATACAAATATACTATGCAATAGTAAGTAAACATTTGTTTACTTACAAATCTTTTTAAGAAAGTCGATTTCTGAATGCTGGTTCAATTCTATGGGATCCATCCGGCGCGTTTCAGATAGTCGTTCAGTTGGGGATCATCTGCGGACATAGCGGGGAGCCAGACGTTGCCAATCCGCTGGCGATTCCACCACAGGCCGCCGGGGTTGCCCGAATGCGCGAAGGTATAGCGGTATAGGACTGCCCGGATGTAGCGCGGTGGTTTATCATGGAAGGGATTGTCGGCGAACAGGCTGACTGCGCCGGGGTCGTTGTGAAGGAGCTTCCAGACGAGGTTTAAGGTCCATGGGTATTCGTCGGGTGACGACATAGCGGCGAACCACATTTGCCAGTCCAAACGCAACTGGTAAGGGGCGATCTGTGTCGGCCGTTTGTCGAGGGCGACAGGGAGGGCCTTGTATGGATAGGCTTTCCAGTCAGCCTTGTCGTCGGGAACCGTGTCCATCGTCCCTTCGAAGACCACATTCAAACGTTCACGACCTACCGATCCGAACGCCCCATAGGTGTTCACGAGATCAAGAGGATCGAAGGAAGTATTCATGATCTGTTGGGGAGACAGCATGTTGAGCACGGGCTGGATGCTAAGGAGCGCGATGGCTACGGAAACGGTCCAAGCGGTGACCAGCATGGGGCGGGAGGGTTCGGCGCAGGCGGCAGCAGCTTCCGCCCGGCGGACGAGCGGACGGGGAAGAAGCCTAGACCAGAAGCCATCGTCGAAACACGCGAGGGCCGGAATGATGGTCAGCCAATTGAGAAAAGAGAGGTTGCCACTGAGCAGAAGGGTAATCTGAAAGAGTACGATCACTGATCCGGCAATATGTCTCCCGAGGCGCGGCCAGAAGACGAACCACGGCGCAACAAGCTCAGCCAGGAAATTGAACCATACACCGGTTTTCAAAACTGCGCGCGGCAGAAAATGGAACCACCGGCTGAAAGGACCGGGGAGAGGCTGGGTCTCGAAATGGTAATAGAGGGCAGTTCCGTTACGCCATACTTCATCACCGCGAATCTTGATCAATCCGGCCCCAAACATGATGCGGAAGATCAGCCATCGGAACAGTCCAATAACCGGCGCAGGCGGTGCACGCTTGGGAAACGGGCGCAGGTCGATCAGGGGGCAGAGAAAGATTGCGAGAAATCCGGTTTCGAGGAGCTGCATCTCCCATCCATATCCATACCAGTCCTGCCCGATATTAACGAAGGACATATAGAGAAACCAGAGTACCGCAAGTAAAGGCGCATTGGCGAAGCCAGCCATGACAACGCAGGCAAGCGCGAATCCGATCCACGCCGCGGTGAGGAGGATCCTATCGGAATGGGCGAACCAAAAGAACGACGGCAGGCGAACAAAGCCGGCGCCCCGCGATCCGAGTGCGTCGCGGACGTGATCCAGGAACATCCCGATGGGAAGGAGCCCATTTGAGCCGATCAGGGGAATGATCTGATTGATGGCCGCGAGAAAGGCCACCGCATAGATCGCTCCCAGCAGGCGAAGAATGAGAAAGCGGGTGAGCCAGTAGGTTGGGCGGCCGCTGTTTCCTACCTTAGGTGTATCCATACTGTAAATCGTCAGCGTAAAGTATGCAAGTAATTTACTGATTTTTATTCCTCAAACATTCTATTTTAAATGGGTTCCTGGTATGAAAATATTTTATTTTGGCCCGTTCGCGATTTCGGTTCTCTTGATGTTTTCAAGTTTCTTCGTGACCCAGAAGGTGGAGGCACAGCAGGAGGCAACATCGAAAGTCCAATGGATAAGGCCCGATAATGAGCGGGATCCTGCAATATGGGGTATCCGGAACGGAATTATGGTCAGTCTCTGGCCTGCCGCCATAGAAGAAGTGAAGCCAGGTGAAGGAGGGGGTCCGAGGGGGCTGTTGCGCATAGGGTATGAGTATATGGGTGTGCCTTATCTTATTAATTTTGTTGCCGTGGAGCCTGTGGTCGATGGCGATATGGAGTTCAGTGAAGTTTCTCCGTCGCAGGTGGACGGCCAATGGGGAAAGTTCTTTTGGGCTTCCGATACAGCGACTGAAAGTAGTTTTTCTGCTGCGGCATCTACACGAGGCCGGATCACGCATCCCGATCCCCAGCATCCGGAGACGGAAGAGCTCTCTCTGTATGTATTTATGGAGAAATTTTCAAATGGGGCGCACCCCTACTTAAGACTTAGTATCCGAAGCGACAATCCGGATGAGTTGTGTATTGAAATCTTCAACCGGGAGAACAGTGCGGTAATGCAGCGCTGTGCGCTCACCGCGACGATGGGAAATTATTCGAGGCTTAGGTTGCTGTATCTGAAGGATCGGGTAGTTGATTCACGAAAGCTATTTGAAGGGTATGACGATATCGAGTTCGCTGAAAAGGAAGCTTATCCATGCAGCCAATTGATTCGTAATAAAAGGGGAGATTATCTAGCCATCGCAGAATCGAATGAGACTTTTCAGGAGCTGGCTTCCTGGCCGCAGGAGCCCGCCTATATGGCGCGATGGAGCTGGCGCTACCGGCCTTTTTATAAGTTGACGCAATATTGGCGAAAAGAATTTGCCGGGTCAGACTCCACCTTACAGGTGCGGGTAAACGGAAGGGTAAAGTACTGGACTGGGGGAAGTGAGGACAAGCTTAAGTATATCAACATACCCGGTGGGGCTGCTTTTGAGAATTTCGAGATGAGGGAGCAGTACCATGCCGGCCAGAAATTCTACTTAGGCCTGACACGGAAAACAGCAAAGGAATTGATTTCGGGGTTTTGAAAAAAGGGGTAAAAAAAGAGCTGTCAAGGATCCCTTGACAGCTCGAAAATTTATTGCGCATCCCACCACATCCGGCTGGTTAACAGATCGCCTCCTGTTAAACGTGCCACGGCAGCGACATAGTTCACGCCATTTGTTACTTTTTCACTGGTTGGGTATTCCAGTCTCCGTGGAATAGTTCCTCCGGTTACGTTGCCGGTATAATCAGTAGGAGTTAACGCCGGATAACCGGTACGGCGCCAGTTACTCCAGGCTTCATACTCGTTCATCACCGTGGAGAGCCAAAACTGGGTATTGATCTGGCTAAGACCAATGGCATCATTATAGGGATGGGCATCATAATATGCCTGGGCATCAGCAGCGCTAATCGTTGAGGCAGGCCCGTAAGCGGCTAACTGGGTTATGGCTGCCAGTACACCATTTTCATAGTGTGTTTGGGCACTGCCACTCCCCACGATTCCCCAGCGCTTTGCTGCATCGGCAAGCAAGAATTCTGATTCGGCATATGTTAGGATTAGTGTGGGGGCAGTATAACTCAATATGTTATCATTCAGCCTTGAGTAACCTTCCATACCAGTGGCGGGATAAGTGGCCGTTTTAGTAATGTCAGTATTAGGGTTGATACCTCCTATTATATAACCTGGCGGCAGGCCAAGCTGGTCGGCTGAAGTGGTGTCTTCCGTAGCAAATATTTCTGACATGTAGGGCAGACGTGGGTCATTATTATATTGTAGGGAATCGATATAAGTGCTGCACAGTTTCAAATCCGCGCTGTCTTCCCCGATAATGGACCAGGCATCCCTGTTTTGTGTTTCGCTACCCAACTCGTGCTGAACAATAGCATTATCATTATTGCTGGTCATGGTAAGACCCTGGACTTTTGTAACGTAGGACTGTGCAGTTGTGGGATCGACCTTGGTTAAGCGCATGGCCATACGCAAGAGCAGGGTGTAGCCAAACGTTTTCCATTCGCTGATCTGCGTTGTCCCATATGAATAGAAAAATACATCACCTGTGGGCGTATCGGCGGTTTCATCCAGGCTATCGGTCGCTTCCGAGACCTCTTTTAATAAATCGGTATAGATATCCTGTTGTTTGTCGTACGCGGGGGTGTATATACGGGTATAATAGCCTAGCCCTGCCTGAAAATAGGGAATGTCTCCATAAATATCAGTGATGCGTTCAAATATAAGGGCTTTCATTATCCTGGCCATTTGATGCAGGTTCTTGTATTGTGGATTATTTAGTGTTAGCTGATAAAGCTCCACCGCAGGTTGTACCTGGTATATATAAGAGTGATCAAAATAAACGCCGAAATTTCCCACGGTGTTCAAATATTTGTCTCCGGAATAATAAGAGGTATTGACAGAAGAGACATGTTGTATAAAGCCGGCAATTTCGCCCCACTCGGTTTGCCAATTTTCCGCTCCGAAATCGGTACTACCGGTATACATCAGCTGCGTAGTTGTCAGCAAAAAATTGGGGTCGTATTTGCTGGCAGTAGTGGCAGCAGGATTGGTGTTTACATTTAAAAGTTCCTTTTTGCAGGAAGCGAAGGCAATCACCATAAATGCACCCGCTATTAAATATATCGTTTGAGATCTCATATTAATAAGTTTTATTACGGTTACGCTTATGTTACTTACAGTTTGACGTTCAGGTTAAAGCCAAATGTCCTGGAATAAGGAACGGATGCTGACTCAAGTCCCTGCGAAGATACGGACGCAGAATAGTTAGATTCAGGATCAATGTTTTGCGTATGTTTCATAATGGTAAACAGGTTCCTGGTGACAAAACTCAGCCTTACGCCGTGAATTTTGTTGTTGAACATTTTGATGGGGAAGTCATACCCGAAAATAACCTGTCTGAATTTAATGAAGCTGGC
>Ga0302312_10001823_pt1 | contig 12584 bp, 13 predicted proteins | sample III_Palsa_N2_1_FD_200529 | JGI IMG/M metagenome (GOLD analysis project Ga0302312, IMG submission 200529) | Peat permafrost microbial communities from Stordalen Mire near Abisko, Sweden - III_Palsa_N2_1 | ecosystem: Environmental > Terrestrial > Soil > Palsa > Peat permafrost | place: Sweden... | reverse complement strand
ACTTAAGCCTTTAGATGTAATCACTGATGTTTGTCCTTTTATCAAGCATTGCTTTATTGTATCAATATCTTCACGAATATTTAACTTATCTTCCCATTTGGCTCCTAAAAATCTTTTTACTAAACCAGGGCCACTATCAAATACTGAAACTTCAAGCATAAAATTATCACCATCTTCTAAAGCATTTTCATAGTAAGAAACTAATCCCCTATGAGACTTTGCTGCCTTTATGAAATTTCGTTTAGAACTACGCTGGATTCTAAAATATACGCCGCGAGTATTTGGAGATAAATTAACTTGGTTGAGATAATCTTTAGTGGCGTGTTCATGCGTATTCCGCATTAATTCCCATAAAATAGATTGTAGGTCTTCAATTATCCCACTATTAGAATTTATTATTTTACTTTTCAGGTTTGTGCTTAAACACTCGAAAACACGATATATCGTGTTATTTAAGCTTGAGGGTACATCAAAAAAATCATGTCCCAAAGTATAAAACCAATGAGACCAACCCTGTGATCTTGAATAATGATCGAAATTTGGAATTAGGATTGCATCATGAGGTAATCCTTTGAGAAAATCAATTTTATCATGAAATCGAGAGGTGTATTGGCGAAATGCCTTTTTTAATGATTCCCCAGAATAGTTTTCAATGTCGCAGTTTTTCCAAACGGTCAATAGCACGACATACCCAAAATAATTTTGTGCAAACTCTGAAATTGAGACTTGATCGTTAACTTCAATAGGGATAATAAGCTTCCCTCGCTTATTTCTAACCCATGTAAATACCACAAGTAGTAATTTTGGCAATATGCCAAAACCTCTATAATCAATTTCTAATGGCAACTCCAAATCAACATCTTTCGGAGAATTCACAAAAATCAAAAATATTCCTTCTAAAATTTCATCATCTAACTTACCAGGAACGATTATTTTATCCATTTGCGATCTGATTTTCATTTACAATTAAAAATCTAAATTACATAAAGACGCGATAGAAACAACCTCGATATTCAGACGAGTTTAATCAGTAGCTAATTAATTGCGGGTACCACAAAACAATGCAGATGGGTTAAGAAATCTTGGTTCGGAGTAAAAATTCGGGTAACCATTTTAAGCGGTAGTCAGATAACAAATTTGTTTCCCGTTAAATTGTGTTAATTACTTTTTATTAATCTCTATGTTTTAGCACCCTTTTCTTGATCCTGGTCATAGAAGGGTTCTTTATACCGAGATAAGAAGATATATGATAAGCTGCTATGCGGTTTACGATGTCAGGATGTTCGTCCATCATTTTCAAGTAGCGTTCCTTCGGTGTATTAAATAAGAACTCTTCGGTTCGTGATTGCGAATAATTGAAGAACAGTTCGGCGATCAGGCGCCCGAATTTTTCCCAGCCGCTTGGGATCGTGTATAGGTATTGCAGATTTTTGTAGTTAACCGAGACGATCTCTGCATCTTCCAGCGCCTGTATAAAATAATAACAGGGATATTGCGTAATAAAACTCCGGAAAGATACCAGGAACTGGCGTTCTGAAAAAAAATAAATGTTCTTTTCCTCCTGTGTTTTCGGGTGTATATAATACACCCTGAAAATGCCCTTTACGATCAAAGCTAAATCGGTACAGACAAAGCTTTGCATGTTAAAAAACTCGCCTTTTGCAATTTTACGTGTACTCCAGTAGGGCAAACCGATGGTAACATCTTCTGCTGTCAGATCAGCAAAGCCTTTCAATACCTCACTTAATATTTCCTGGTTCTCATTCATCCTGTTCTGGAATATTAATACCGGTGCAAAGATGGTAATTTATGAATTAACAAATTTTCACTTAAGTGAAAATCGATCAAATCCACGCCCGTTTTTCACTTAGGTGAAAAAATGTCCTTTTAAATCTCCGGAGGTTTGTGCCATTCAAAAATAAATAACTATGAAAACAAAAAACAACTTAAAAATAAGTGCATTAGCCTTCGCATTTATATGCCTTTTATTCTTTGCAGGCTGCTCAAAAAAGAACACCAATCCTACGGTTAGTAAAACCTTTGTACTGGTGCATGGCTCATTCCAGGGGCCTTATGCGTGGCAATATGTAAAAGCACAGCTTGAACAGGCCGGACAAAAGGTTGTAGTGGTTGAATTACCAGGCCATGGCCACGATCAAACTCCGCCGGCAACGTTAACGCTAAATTCGTACCGCGACAAAGTGATCAAGGTGATCGACTCGCTACAGGGCAACGTTGTACTGGTCGGCCATAGCCTGGGCGGCGCCGTTATTACCGCAGTTGCTGATTCGATACCCAATCGCATTGAGAAACTGGTTTACCTGGCCGGTTTTGTCCCGGCAAACGGTCAATCGGTAATTGATCTGAACATGATGGATCCAAACTCTCAGTTGACGCCCGCCCTGATGCCTTCAGCAGACCATACCACTGCAAGCGTTGCTGATAGCCTCTTGTTGCCTATCTTTTGCCAGGATGGTAATGCTACTGTGAACCAATTACTGATTGCAAATAACCGGCCCGAACCGGCTGCCCCGCTGTATAGCCCGATAGTCCTCAAAAATCCGGCGATGGCCGCTGTGCCGAAATATTATATTCACACCACACAAGACCGGGCAATAACTATTTCATTGCAAAATCAAATGGTTGCAGCAGCAGGTATAAAAAATATTTATACCATAAACAGCAGCCACAGCCCGCATTTATCCATGCCGGATAAGGTAACCGCTATCCTTTTACAAATTATTAAATAACCTAATCCCATAAAACAATGAAATTACAAGTTGCTCAACCAGCCCCTGATTTTACCACAAAGGATATTCAGGGGAACACCATTCAGCTTAGCGCCTTCAAAGGGAAAAAAGTTTTCCTTACTTTTTACCGCAATGTAGGCTGCCCGGTATGTAACCTCCGGTTTCATGAATTGTTGCCGCTCGAAAAAGAATTTAAAGCCAAAGGTGCGGTAATATTGGCCGTATATGAAAGCAGTGAAGGCAATCTTAAAAGGTATCTTGCTGAAGTCGATACCAATACCACGATGATCGCTGACCCTGGTTTCGACCTTTATGAAAAATATGGCATAGAGCGCAGCACGCTTAAATTACTTTCTTCCATTTATAAAGGGGTAATTGGCAAAGCCGAACAAGGCAAAAAATTATATAAAGAGAAATTTGAGCAGGACGGCCACGCTAACTTAATGGGCGGTGAATTTTTAATAGACGAAAATGGTAAGCTGATAACTGCTTATTATAACCAGTTTATTGGCGATCATTTGCCGGTAAAGGACATTAAATATTTTTAAATAAATAAAAATGGTTTGAAAGGGCTATGCTAAAATGAGCCTTGTTAACTGAAATTTTCCAAAATTGTATTCAGGAAATTTTTAATAGGCATAGCATCGCGCATTTGCATTACACCTTCGGAATCCTTACCCACAAGGTTACGAAACGCTGCTGTTTTACCGGTGGCCAGCTTAAAAATAACATCGATCACATCCTCGATATTACCAAGCTGGTCATCGGTTAAATGGTTTAACAGGTGTTCAATTTTATCTGTGATCGCATCGTATTCGGTTATTGCGGCGTCCCTGTCAAGTTTCACATTACTGTTAAATTCTGATTTAAAACCACCCGGTTCCACCATGTGAATATCGATATTCAATGGTTTTAATTCATAATATAGCCCTTCGGTAAGGCCTTCCAGCGCAAATTTGGACATGGCATACAGTGATGCCAGCGGCATTGCAGCAGCGAGTCCAACAACCGAACCAACGTTGATGATTTTGCCATGTTTGGCACTACGGAAGTGGGGGAGTATGCCACGGATAACGTTGATGACCCCTTTGATATTGGTGTCCCAGGTGGTATCAATCGCCGAGTCTTCCACCAGTTCCAATGCGCCATAACGGCCAATCCCGGCATTGTTTACCACTACATCGATGCTGCCAAACCGTTCCATGCCGCTTTTTATGGCAGCGCTGATGGATTTACTATCGGTTACATCCATTTTTAGCACCAATATATTGGCTGCCTGGTTCAGTTCGGTTTCTTTTTCCGGCGAACGCATGGTAGCGATAACGTTCCAGCCGTTTGAGGCAAAATATTTGGCGGTTGCTTTTCCAAGCCCGGTACTGCTGCCGGTTATGAATATGGTATTTGTCATGATTTTAAATTTCGACAAAAATAGCCCTCATACACTATACATTTGTTAGCTATATACTTAAGTATAGAGGATGAAAAACTCAAAAGAAAAATATACCTGCACCGGCAACTGTGAAGAGGATATGAAATATATTCAGGATACGCTCTATGTCATTAGCGGGAAATGGAAAATGCTGATCATCGTTTCGCTGAGCAATAAAAATAAGCGCTACACGGACATAGCTAGAAGCATACCCCGGATTACCTATCGCATGCTATCGAAAGAACTGAAGGAAATGGAGCAAAATAAACTGGTGGTCAGGAATATATATAAGGACACCCCGGTTAGGATAGAATACGAAATGACCGACTATTGTAAAACCCTTTGGCCAATGATGATTGAAATGATTACCTGGGCAAAGCGGCACAGAGAATTGATTTTTAAATAAATTAGCGGATATTTGATTTTCATAAATTTGCATTATGAAATCTGTAGAACATTCAAATGAGTTTTATCATAGTTTCAACAATGATGATGCGCTGCCGGGTAAGTTCAATGTTTACAGGATCGAAGATTTTCAAAAGACCACTCCTTTGCCACATTACCGTCGTGACTTTTATAAAATATCGTTATTGACTAAAGGGGAAGGCACGATATCCTATGCGGACAGGCGCTATTTGGTCAATCAAACGGTACTTACTTTTTCAAACCCGCTTATTCCTTATTCCTGGGAGCCGGCAACAAAGAACGAAGAAGGTTATTTCTGCTTATTTAAGGAAGATTTTATGGATCATACCTTACGCGCCGAAAGTTTAGCCCAATCGCCCCTATTCAAAGTTGACGGCGAACACGTTTTATTCCCCGATAATTCCAGCGTCTCTTTTTTGAAAAATATTTTCGAAAAAATGATTGATGAGCTGCAAGCGCCCTATCCAAATAAGTATGAACTGCTCCGCAGTTATGTACAGATACTTATCCACGAGGGCCTTAAAATAAAACCTGCTGATAAAACGACCCATGCCGGTCATTCTTCGGAAAGGATCAGTCATCTTTTTTTAGAATTATTAGAACGCCAATTTCCAGTTGCCTCTCCCCACGACCCGATCAAACTGAAAAGCGCTGGTCAGATGGCCGAACAACTGGCAATCCATCCCAATCACCTGAATAGGGCGATCCGGGAAACTACGGGTAAAACTACCTCTGAACTAATCGCGGCTCGCATTATTAAAGAAGCCAAAGCCTTGTTGAAGTACAGTGACTGGGCTATTACATCTATAGGTTATTGCCTTGGCTTTGACCATAGTTCTAATTTCAACCTTTATTTCAAAAAGAATACCGGTGAAAATCCAAGCAGCTATCGCCACCGATCAGTCGTAAATTCATAAATATCTGTTTGATTTTCATAAATCAGATAGATATGTTTACTCTAAATTTGTACTTTAAAACAATTAATTATGAATACCAAAAAAGTTTGGTTTGTTACCGGGGCATCAAAAGGTTTAGGCCTTTCGCTTATCAAAACCTTGCTTAAAGCAGGTTACAACGTCGCCGCTACCTCCCGGAAGTCCGAAGATATAAACAGCGCAATTACAGAATACCGGGAGAACCTGTTGGCGTTAACCGTCGACATTACCGATGAACACAGTGTTAACGATGCCATTGCAAAAACAATAGCGCATTTTGGCAAGCTTGATGTGGTGGTCAATAACGCAGGTTACTCCATTTATGGCAGTGTAGAGGTGCTTTCAAACGAAGAGTTCCGCAAAACTATCGATGTAAATCTTTTTGGTACAGTTAATGTGATCCGCGCCGCAATGCCGCATTTCAGAAAACAACGCTCGGGTTATATATTCAACATCGCTTCGGTTGCCGGCTACAAAGGCTTTGGAAATTCACCCAGCTATGCGGCCGGAAAATTCGCGGTTATCGGCTTGTCGGAATCGCTTGCCGAGGAGGTTAAACCTTTCGGGGTTAAAGTCACTGTTGTTGCCCCGGGTTTTTTCAGGACAAGCTTCCTGGATAAAGGCGAGGAATTGGTTTCTAAAAACAGCATAGAAGAATACCATGTGGAAGCATTAGTTGACCGGCTCAGGGCAATGAATGGTAAACAGCCGGGAGATCCTGATAAGTTAACAGCAGCACTGATTACCTTGTCAAATGAAGACAACCCGCCGGTGCACCTATTAATGGGGCCTGATGCTTACCAGATCGTGATGCAAAAAAGGTCAGCTGAACAGGAAGAATTTGAAGCCTGGAAAGAACTTACCTTATCTACTGATCTTGATAATGACGTGAAAACTGATTCTCCAAAGTTTTCTTAATAATTGTATGTGAAGGCTGCCAGTGATATATGTTGATACCAACTGGCAGCTTTTATTTATTTTAACTTGTAAATTTCTTCCCAAGTAAGTTCAAAAATGTTTTAATCGGAAGTACCTTACGGAGGAAAACAACAGTTTTCGCATCTTTTCCAACCACCGTTCTAAATGCCGTATTTTTGCCGGTAGCTATTTTATAAATCTCGTCAACAATGGGCTGGGCGGTAACTTTCATTCCTGCACCAGAAGCTGCCGTTAATACCGCTGATACTTTTTCGGTGATCAGGTCATAGTCATTAATTTCATCACTTTTGCTGAACGTTACATTTTCGCCAAAGGCAGATCCGAATCCGCCAGGTTCAATAAGGTGCAGGTCAATATTCAGCGGCTTTAATTCAAAGGTCAGTCCTTCCGTAAGACCTTCCAGGGCAAATTTTGACATATTATATAGTGAGCCCAATGGTAATGCCGTGCTTATTCCCATAACTGAACTGATATTGATAATTTTGCCAGCTTTATTGGCCCTCAAATGCGGTAAAAAAGCGCGGATAACGTTGATCACTCCTTTAACATTGACAGCAAACTGCTTTTCAATGTCGGCATCGGCTGTTAATTCCAGTGCGCCGTACATCCCAATTCCGGCATTGTTTACAATTACGTCTATCGTTCCAAAAGCCTCAATGGCCTCTTTAACAGCTAATGCTACGGAATCTGCTTGAGTTACATCCAGTTTAAAAACTTTTATATTGGGAAAAGCTGTAAATTCTGTTTCTTTCTCCGGGCTGCGCATAGAAGCTGCAACATTCCAGCCATTTTTCGCGAATTGTAAAGCGGTTAGCCTTCCAAGCCCGCTACTGGTACCTGTAATAAAAATTGTTTTTGCCATCCTGGTATTTTTCATCAAACCTATTACATAATTGGTATATATTTGTAACCAGTATATCAGAGTATACCAACATCATGACATTATATGGACAATTCACTAATAGTTAGAAACGAAGCACAGGAAATCCAAGCGCTTCAGGATACCTTATATGTGATCGGTGGGAAATGGAGGCTGCCGATTATGAACTCTTTATGCAATGGCAACACCAGGTTTAGGGAGATAGAGCGGAGCATACCCGGAATCACCACAAGAATGCTTTCCAAAGAACTTAAGGAATTAGAGCTTAACGGGATCATCAGCCGGACAGTACACGGTACTTCACCTGTGCTTGTCGAATATAAAACAACGGACTATTGCAGAACATTCAGCGCTATCTTGCTAGAAATGATAAAGTGGGGCATTGAACACAAAAAGCATATTACACGAAAAGAATGGTCTGAAGCGATTATATAACCTTGCTTTTCCCGTCATGATTGTATCAGGTACTCACGGTTTTTTTGATCCCAACGTTCCAATGCTGGGCCGATGGTTACCTATCTAACCCTTTGACGTTCAACAACTAATAGACAAGGTTAAAAAATTGGCGACTTGAATTTAAAGGGGTAGTATAAACCAAAATGTGGTACCTTGATTAAGTTCGCTATCAGCACCTATCTCACCATTATGGCGGCGAATGATTTCTGCGCAAATAAATAGACCAAGTCCCAAACCGCTGTACTGCGTGCCTGAATCCTCAACACGGTAATAACGGTCAAAGATGAAAGGTAATTTTTCTTTGGAAATGCCCGGCCCCTGGTTGGTAATAATTACTCTAACTTTTCCTCTTGCAAAATTATAGCAACTTCAATTCCAGTTGAACCGGGTGCATATTTAATCGCATTGTTGATAAAATTAATTGCGACTTGCTCCACGCGCACACTATTCTTATGGATAGCTTATACAAATAACATCTATTAAAAACATTTACATTACCAGGTTCCTGAAATTAGTAAATCTGCGATAGATTTACTAATAGGGAAATTTAATTTCTTTTCTAACCAAAGCCATTGCCCTGAAGGATTTACTTCCAAGAATATAAATTCGTCATCCTCGTCTAAAATAAAATCGTAAGCACCATATACTAACCCTAAAACTCTGTGCAGCGAAATTAGACGATTGTTAAAAGCTTCTGGAGTATTGAATATCTCATAAATGTCTTCAAATATGTTTTCTCTCCAGTCAACCTGCTTTTCTATACCTGCTGGAGTATTAACTTTTGCCGCGAAAATGTTGCTTCCCACCACAGTTATTCTTAATTCGGTTTTCTTCTTTATATACTCTTGAAAAATACCAGGTGCTACAGAAATAGAATCCTTTTTCTCTAAAATCGTTTCTTTGTTTATCACGCTGGTATAAGTTAGTGAGCCAGTGGGATTCATGTATGGAGTTAACGTCTTGAAAATAGCATCCGATGGACTAACTAAGTAGATAAAATCTTCTACTGCTTTAAAATTGTTAGTTACCACCGTACGGGGTGTTTTGAAACCTACCGAAGCCGCTTTTTCTAACTGATAAAGTTTATTATTAGCAATCGCAGATTTGCCAACATCGTTTATAGCAAACACTCCCTGAAGCTTATACTCTATATATCGCTGGATATTTGCCCACTCCTGCGTTGAAAAAACACTATCGTAATAGTCAGAAACTGTTTCCGAAGGAATTTTAAACGGAGGTTTTTGCCGCCACCATATAGAAGATACACATTCAAGTACTGGCCCTGAACCAACTGTTAATTCAGCATTACTAGTTATAGTTAAAGAAACTGTGCCGGTTTTCGCTGCAAAATCGAATCTATCTAATATGACATATTCTGTTCCCATTAATGATATTTCGTTCACGACAGATTTTACATGCGGATCAGATATGGTTCCTACGATTAGTATCAAATTAATTGGTATTGTAAGTGTAAACTAAAAATGTGGTTAGGTACTGCATAGACAGTACCCTCAAACAGCAGTAAGGGGACTTTTTAACAGGTTAAAATAAGGCAATAAAATACGTGATTTTAACCTTGTATTTAAAAATCAATGATATAACAATTGACAATAAAAGGAATATTATAACACTAAAAATCCCAATGCCAATCTACATCATAAGGATTAATCGAACCAGTAGGATACATTGTAGAATCTTCAGCACCTTCAGGGGCTGCTTTAGGCGCTGTTGCCAATTCAGCAGCAAATGGTTTTATTTGTGCACCCACTTCGGGATCCACCATAATAACAACGGGTACTTTTTTCATGATTTTTTGCTTTAAGATTTAAATTATGCTATAAATTTCGATATTATTTATTATAATAAAAATTCAATAATTTAAATAATTAACTAACAATTGTGTAAAAATGGAATACAAAAGCTGATGCACAATAAAACTATTTGTTCTTATATATTTCTCGAATAATTCGTAAAATTTCCTGAAGGTGTTCTAATGGATTCTCATGATCCCCGCAAAGCTTGATACTAAAATGAGGTAAAGCCAGCAAATCATTTGAGTTGCAGGCTTTATTTTGATAATAAACCTATTTATAATATTCTCTACACAAAAGTGAATGATCCGGGAAATAAAAGTAAAATATCTGGTACAATTAAGGATGAATTTCAAGCTTATAACCTTTGCCATGAATATTTACCAACTTCACAGAGGGGTCATTTACCAACTTCTTCCTTAATTTCGATATGAACATATCCAGACTGCGGCCTACGATCACGCCTTCGTCTTCCCAAACCTCTTTTTGTAGCTTATTTCTGTCTATAATTTGATTTGGAGCGTGTGCAAAAATACTGAGCACTTTGGTTTCCTTTAAGGTAAGTTCGGTTTGTACTTTATCAATAACCAGGTATTGGCCATTATTGTAAAAACGATATCTGCCTATTGATATACTCTCATCGGCAATTTTATCCTTGCCTGTAGTCCTCATTCTTTTATAATGCCACACTAAAAAAAACAGCAACACGAATATCAATATCACGAGCGCGCTTAAATACGTACTCTGTAAAACGGCGACACCTGTATTTTCAAATTTTAGGTTGATGAGATAACAATTTTTAACCTGTCTTCTTCCTCTACAGGGTATGATATTGCTTTTTTTATCACCTAAAATAGCATATCCGAAAACCACTTCATTGGTTGAGCATTTTATAACATTTACTACATAATGCGAGGGAAGTTTATTAACCGTAACGGTATGATTGATGGTTTTAACCAGAGAATCGGGTTCAAAGTTAAACTCATTCTCAAACTGTAGCTGGTATTCATTCTCAGCGATTTTCTTCACAGGCAGCACCCTGGATGTGCTGTCGCCCGAATGCAGCAATATTTCGTGGCCGATCTTCCTGATGATGATCATTTTTTTCGCCTGTTCAAACTCCCAGTCCGGCTTGTAGTTGATCAGCCATAAAGCTAAAAGCAAACAGACTATAGCAAACCCTGAAAAGTATTTTAAACGCATGGTTAAAAATAGGTCATTCCATTCATTGAAGGCGGATATTGCGGTGATTTTACACTCGTTTACATTTTTTTTTACAACTTTTTACACTGTACCGGTAAGCATATGATATAGCTTTGCTCCGAATCAATATCAAACCCTTGTAAAATGCTTAATGTAAATAAATCCCATTAATAATGAAACACGTATGCATTTTGATCTTAATGTTTGTTTTTTGCACCTCCTGTAAAGAACAAAACAAATCAGACCAGCCTAAAAATAATGTAAAGCATGAAACTAAAAAAATAATTACTTACCACGGACCTAACCATATTACTCGTAATATAATACAAGACAGGAATGGCAACATTTGGATGGCTTCTTGGGACGGTGTGTTTCGATACGATGGAAAATCTTTTATTAATATTACAAGCAAAATAAGTTGCGCTAGATTTTTTTCTGTTTTAGAAGATAGGGAAGGTAACTTGTGGTTCGGGTCTATTGGCTCAGGTGTTTATTTCTATAATGGTAAATCCTTTCGGAATTATACGACTAAGGAGGGACTTGCCGGTAATGACGTTACTTGCATTTATGAAGATAAAACCGGCAATATTTGGTTCGGCACTACAGGTGGAGCAAGTCGTTACGATGGGCAATCTTTCCGAAATTTTACAACAAAAGACGGACTGCCGAGTAATGAGGTTAATTCGATCATTGAAGACAAAACAGGGAAATTCTGGTTCGGCACAAGAGATTGCGCCAGCGTTTATGATGGAAAAACATTCGTCACCTTAACCAATATGGGTAAACCTTTTACTAATGTTCGTACTATAATAAAAGATAAAACCGGCAATATTTGGCTCGGTGGCAATGATGGCCTTTGGCGCTATAACAGAAAAAAATTTACCAATTTCACACATAGGTTTGTTGGTTATATCTACGAAGATAAAAAGGGTAACATTTGGACTAGTTCATTAAGCGCTTACGACCAAGATTGGGCGCTTTCACGTTATGATATAAAAACATTGTCTAATAATAAGTCTACTTACGACCAAGATTGGGCGCTTTCACGTTATGATATAAAAACATTGTCTAATAATAAGTCTACTTACGACCAAGATTGGGCGCTTTCACGTTATGATATAAAAACATTGTCTAATAATAAGTCTACTATAACCGTAATAAAGTCAGGAGAGGGAATGATTTTTGGGATTTTAGAAGATTATGATGGAAATATTTGGTTTGGCACCCTGAATGGTGTGTGTCGTTATGATGGAAAACGGTTGTAGAAGTGCCATAAAAACGCTGTTTGCAACCTTTTACACAATTGTAGTTTTTCTCACTTTAGTTATCCTGCCTATTTCCAATGCAACAGCCAAAGCGCAATAGCCTTCCTAATAGCACACACGATATGCATGCGCAGGCAGGGGGAACATATTGAAAAGGTGGAAGATTTGCCTTAATCGCTTAAATTACTCTTTCAACAGTCGCCTGCAATTACCAAATAAGAGAATATATTCAATCCTTGATATATATATTGGGAATCCTAAACATTCCTTCATCTCAATTGGTCATTTAGTCCATCTTCTTAGTTATAATCCCGCTTCTATACTTTTTAACTAAAAAAAGTATAGAAGCAACCTATCTGCAAAACTGAACGTAATCTTAATCAACAACTTATGTATAATTAACATGAAACTGAAATCAAAATTGATAGTCGTAGCCTGTATTAGTGTTATATTTTTAAACACAAAGGTAAAGGCGCAAACAACAGCAGCC
>Ga0302312_10001814_pt1 | contig 12614 bp, 11 predicted proteins | sample III_Palsa_N2_1_FD_200529 | JGI IMG/M metagenome (GOLD analysis project Ga0302312, IMG submission 200529) | Peat permafrost microbial communities from Stordalen Mire near Abisko, Sweden - III_Palsa_N2_1 | ecosystem: Environmental > Terrestrial > Soil > Palsa > Peat permafrost | place: Sweden... | reverse complement strand
CGTGCCAGTTTTTGCTATGATCGGGCAGGGTAAAAAAGGCGTCGATAATAACACCGCTGGCGATGCTGCCAAACAAGGCGCCGAAGCCATTTACCATCATCATAAATAAGCCCTGTGCGCTCCCCCTTATCTCGGGCGGGGTTTGCGTTTCCACAAACAATGATCCGGAGATATTAAAGAAATCGAAGGCCATGCCGTAAACGATGCACGAAAGAATGATCATCCATAAGCCACCTGCCGGATCGCCAATGGCAAATAACCCAAACCGCAACACCCAGGCCAACATACTGATGAGCATTACATTCCTTATTCCGAATTTTTTCAGGAAGAACGGGATCGCCAGGATAAAAAGTGTTTCTGAAACCTGGGACACTGACATAATAATAGCCGGATATTTTACCGCAACGGTGTTTTTATAAGCGGCTACATTTTTAAAGTCGCCGATAAAAACGTCGCCATAAGCGTTGGTCAACTGGAGCGCCGCGCCCAAAAGCATCGAAAACAAAAAAAACACGGCAAACTTTCGTGTTTTAAATAAGGTAAAAGCATTGAGTCCCCACGAATCCACGAATGATCTTTTACCGGCCGTATGCAAAAGCGGCGGGCATTTCGGGAGTGTAAAAGCATATATCCCAAGCGCCAGTGCTACTGCCGAGGCAATATAAAACTGATTGGCGGATGACTCGCTGTGGGTTAAGCTGACAGTCCATAAGGCGACGATAAATCCGACTGTACCGATTGTCCTGATTGGAGGAAATACCGTTACCACGTCTTCGTTTGCATTTTTAAGCGCGGCATAAGCAACTGTTATTGAAAGAGATATGGTTGGCATGTAAAACAGCATGTTTAACAGCATTACCCAAAAGAAAATGGTTGGGTCCTTGACCAATGGAACGAGGAATAACACGGCGGCGCCCAAAATATGCAGTATGCCGTATAGTTTTTCCGCATTGATGAACCTGTCGACTAAAATGCCGGTGAGCCCTGGCATGAAGATGGCCGAGATTCCCATGGTGGAGAAGATGGCTGAAAATTGCGTTGCTGTACCCAGTTTATTGTCGAACCAATAGTGCCCAATGGTAAGCAGCCACGCCCCCCATATAAAGTACTGCATGAAATTCATCAATATTAACCGCGACTTAACACCCATGGCCTGCCGTTTTGAAAATTTGGATCAGCGTTAATTAAAGCGGGAAAATAGTGAAAAAATAGTGATTAGAGGTTAGTTAATTAGAGATTAGGTTGATTGAAGGACGTATGATATTTTAAAAATTAGTAAATCTTCAGCGGAAACAACACCAGCAGGACCGAAGATAAGGTGTATTAGCCTAATCTCTAACCTCCGATCTCCAGTCTCTACTCACGACGCCTTCCTGCGATTCAACTCATCGCGTATCTTAGCAGCTTTTTCGTAAGATTCATCTGCCAGGGCTTCCTGTAGGCGGGTTTTCAGCTCATCGACACTTAAGGTGCTGTATCCACCTGTGGTTGCGGCGGCTGCAGCTTTTTCCTCGGTGGTTTCGTTAATGTTTTCCAGGTAAACAAAATCGTTTCCTTCAATCACAATACCGGCCGTTGACAGGATGAATTCGTAGGTGTAGATCGGACAGTCGAATCGTACGGCTACTGCAATGGCATCCGATGTGCGGGCATCGATCTCGACGGATCGTTTGCCATCTGAACAGATCAGTTTAGCATAAAATATTCCGTCGACCAGGTTATAAATAATAATCTCGTTTACGGAAATATGGTAGGCCTGGGCAAAGCTTTTAAACAAGTCGTGCGTAAGTGGCCGGCTCGGTGTCATTTTTTCAATTTCGATCGCTATGGCCTGTGCCTCAAACGCGCCGATTATGATCGGCAGTCTTCGCCGGCCGCTCACCTCGCCTAAAACCAGGGCGTACGCGCCGGATTGTGTCTGGCTGTAAGACAGCCCGACAATATCCAGCTTTATTTTTTTCATATCATTACCCATCACTACGCGTCCTGATTACGCCGAAGCTTTATATTCTTTAACCGCCGCTATTAATTGTGGAACCACCTCAAACGCATCGCCTACTATGCCATAATCCGCTACCTTAAAAAACGGCGCTTCCGGATCTTTGTTAATCACAACGATCACCTTTGACGAACTTATGCCGGCAAGGTGTTGTATTGCGCCTGAAATTCCTATTGCAATATACAAATTTGGACTGACAGCAATGCCTGTTTGGCCCACATGTTCGCTGTGGGGGCGCCATCCGGCATCGGATACCGGTTTCGAGCAGGCCGTTGCGGCCCCCAGTAAGTCAGCCAATTCTTCAATCATTCCCCAGTTTTCGGGGCCTTTCAGCCCGCGGCCGCCTGATACAACGATATCGGCATCCGGCAGCGATACTTTATCGGTAGAGCGGACAATTTCTTTGATTATGGTTTTCAGGTCGCCGGGTTTTAAAGCCGGCCCAAAATCTTCGACTTTGGCAATTGCACCTTTCTCTTCAATTTTATAGGCATTCGGGATCAAAGAGATTACCTTCTTTTCAGAAGTAAGCTCCACGTTGGCAAATGCCTTGCCTGAAAAAGCGGTCTTTTTTACTATGAATTTTCCCTTTGCCTGTTCGGGCAGGGCAACTGCGCCATCGGCAACGCCTGCCTCAAGCTTTACCCCGATACGGGGCGCTAAACCGCGTCCGGAAAAGGAATTGGAAAGGACAACGATTTCGGCGCCTTCTTTCGCTGCAGCTTCCGCTATAACCGATGCGTAAGCCTGGTTGATGAAATTCTTTAACTTCTCGTTAGAAACATTTAAGACTCTTTCGGCCCCGTATTTGCCGAGGCCGGCCAATTCTTCCTTGCTTACGTCGCCGATAGAAATGGCTACGAGGCTGGTTTTATTTTGATCCGCGATTGCGCGGCCATAGGAAACAATTTCAAACGTCGATTTTTTGAATTTCCCCTCCACATTTTCCGTATAAACTAAAACAGGCATATAATGGTATATAAGATAAGATCAGCGATAAAAAATTAAATTACCCTTGCTTCGTCGTGCAATAATCCGACCAGCTTTGCAACATCATCGGCAGGAACCAGTTTAACCTGGCCCCGGGGCTTGGGCGTTTCATAATCCAATACGTTTGAAAGGGTGCTTACCGTAACCGGTTCGACAACAACCAGTGGTTTGCTACGTGCCGACATAATGCCGCGCATATTGGGTATTTTAGGTTCTGCCACACCTTCAGCTGTACCTGCAACAATGGGCAGAGGAGCAGTCAAAATTTCTTTTCCGCCTTCGATTTCGCGCTCAACGGTAACGTCAGTGCCATTCACATCCAGCTTTTTGATGATGGAGACAGAAGGAATATCCAGTAACTCACCCAGCATTCCGGCAACTTTCGATCCGTTGTAATCGATCGACTCACGGCCGGTCAATATAAGGTCGAAAGGATTTGATTTTACATAAGCAGCTATTTGCGAGGCCACAAACCAGGCATCGTGCGGTTTGGCATTGATCCTTACTGCGTCCGTAGCGCCGATGGCCAGGGCCTTACGAATCGTTGGCTCTGTGCTTACTTCTCCAACATTGATCACGGTAGCCGATCCGTTTCCGCCATCCGTCAATTCAATGGCCCGGGCCAGGGCAATCTCATCGTAAGGATTCAATATAAATTGAACACCCGCGGTATTAAATTGCGTGTTGTTATCGGTAAAAGTTATTTTTGTGGTGGTATCAGGCACATTGCTTACACAAACCAGTATCTTCATTGCGTTATGCTTTTAGTTTTTACGTACCTGTAAGTTACCAGGGAGGTGTTGTTTACTCACAAATAGGTTTGTGCAAATTTAGTTAAAAAAGACAGAGTTTAAAATGCAGGCGAACAGATTAGAAAAGCTGCTGGAATTTATAAAAAACGAACCGGGAGACCCGTTTTTAAAATATGCCCTGGCGACCGAATATTTGCGCCTCGGCGAGACGGATAATGCACTTTCCTATTACGAGGACCTGGTAACGAAGCACCCGGACTACACAGGTACTTATTATCACCTCGGCAAACTTTACGAAGCATTAGGCCGCCGCCAGGATGCGATAAATATTTATGAGAAGGGCATGAAGACGACGCGCGAGAAAAACGATAACCACGCTTTTGCGGAGTTGAGATCGGTTTATGATGAACTGGTTGATGATTAGTAGCAGTCGGGGAGGTTCATAGTTCATGGTTCATAGTTCATGGCCCCTGCGGCATCGGGCATTGAAAACTAAATTATGAATTGATCCTGAAGTTTCCGGCTATGAACCAAAAGAAACTGCTACTGCCACTTTTCTGATGACTCCGGCCATGAGCCATGAACTATCAACTATGAACTAAATGAAAAAACGCCAACTTCTTTTTCTCCGCGACGTGGTCATTTATACGTTCACGGCCTTTGGCGGGCCGCAGGCGCATATTGCTGTTTTACTGCGGGAATTTGTGGAGAAGCGACGCTATGTCACCGAAGAGGAATTAATAGAGTTGAATGCCCTCGCACAATTGCTGCCGGGACCGTCGTCGACCCAAACCCTCGTGGGTATCGCCTGGAAAGTAGGCGGGTTGCGACTGGCAATCATCACATTTTTAATATGGATGCTGCCATCCGCAACTATTATGTGCATTGCTGCCATAAGCTATAAGATGTTCGCATCCAAATCGAAGTTTACCGAGATATTACGTTTTGTGCAGCCCGTTGCCGTGGGAATTGTGGCGTATGCTACTTATACGTTTGCAACGCGGTTTTTAAAGAGCCGGGTAAATACCATGCTGGCCATTGGGTCGCTGATTGTTACGCTTATCCTGCAAAACGCTTATGCTTTCCCGATACTAATCCTGCTGGGCGGTATCATTTCATCAGCCCTGGAAACGCCGCCTCAAGAAAGCGCTTTACGTATCCGTTTGTTTGCCAACGTTAACCCAAACAAAGTGGGCTATTTTATCGGTATCCTTTTATTTTTCGCCGCCCTTGGCGCACTGGTGAATCAAACATCGCCTTTCAGCCTTCCTATACGTTTATTTGAAAATTTTTACCGCAATGGTATCCTCATCTTTGGGGGCGGGCAGGTGCTGGTACCGCTTTTCTACACGGAATTCGTACAGGTAAAGCATTATCTCACCGGATCGGAATTTATTTCAGGGTATGCGCTGCAGCAGATCCTGCCCGGCCCTACATTTTCTTTTTCCTCTTTTCTTGGTGGCTTAAGCATGGGCAACACAGGGCACGATATTTTTGGCCAGGTGATTGGCAGTTTGGTAGCCGTTATCGGCCTGAACGCCCCCGGCCTTATTCTCATTTTATTCATCGTGCCGTTTTGGGATGACCTGAAAAAGATAACGATGATCAAAAACTCATTGAGCGGCATCAACGCGGTAGCAGTCGGTTTTATGGCGACAGCATTGATCTTACTTACCCGTCCTTTTGGCTTAAACTGGCTGGCTTACGTGGTTTTGGCAGCCACTTTTCTGCTGTTGAAATTCACTAAGATAAAAGCGCCGGTACTTATCTTGATCGGGATAGGATTGGGACTGCTGTTTTAACACGATGCCTTGGGGTATTCCAATTGAAAATATTTCCTTAAAATTTTTAGCAATCGAAAAATCAGGAAATGGGGCTCGAGGGCTTTGGGTTGTGTGGTTCCCTTGCGATAGAGATCGGGAAGCCCCGATGAGAGGTGTTTGCCAGGAGTTCTTGTGGAACCCATCTGCCTGTATCGATTTTTCCACCCTATAGCCATTTCGATGGGCAATTTAATTTCGTTGCTAACAGACCCCATCGGGGTTAAACGTCGGTAGCAAAAAAACACAAGCCAAAATGGCCGTGCCGTACGGAACCCCACTGTGCATCTGCGCAAATGCCGCTTGGTTAGTTGCTTACCTACGGCACGCTATTTTCTTTTTTGATAACATTCTACCGACCTGTCGCACCTACGGCGCAAGAATACCCTTTGCTCTGGATATCAACCCCATCGGGGTTAAACGTCGGTAGCAAACAAACCAACAACCATTCCTGTGCCGTTAGGTACAGCACAACGCCACGCTGACAATAGGATAAATTTTCGCAATTCGGCATTACCAAAGTATTATATTTAAAGTCAAAAATCATTAAATTAAGGCTATGGCAAACACCTACACCCAAATTCACATTCAATGTGTATTCGCAGTAAAGCTTCTGCAGTCCATAATTGAACCAACATGGAAAGAGCGCCTGCACCAATACATTACCGGAATTGTCCAAAACAACGGGCATAAAATGATTTCAATAAATAGCATGCCAGATCATTTACACCTTTTCTTTGGATTCAGGCCGAATCAATCGCTTTCCGATTTGATGCAAATTGTTAAAGGCGATTCCTCAGAATGGATAAATAAAGAAAAATTCAATCCCTCAGCATTCAGGTGGCAGGAAGGCTATGGCGCTTTTTCCTATTCACGTTAGCAAATAAAACCTGTGGCTAATTATATTGAGAACCAGGAAGAACATCACCGAAAGAAGACGTTCCTGGAAGAATATAAACAGTTTTTAAAGAAGTTTGAAATCGAATACGACGAGCGATATATTTTTAAACCGCTGGAATAAATAGTTCGTTAAGTATTGCACCTACGGCGCAAAATTGCAGGGGTGATTATTTGCTACCGACCTGTTGCACCTACGGCACAAGAAGTTTGCCGTGCCGTACGGAACACAGCCCGTGCATTGGCGCCAATGCCGCTTCGTTTGTTGCGTACAGAACGCTATCCCCTTATTATTAATTTTTTATTTCGATCGGAATAGGGTTGGGGCTGCTGTTTTAGAAGGACAGGGAAAGGGATATCAAAGGTGCAACGTCATTTAATCTCTTTTTCCAGTGCATTAATTTCACTTCGCCAAAAGCTGCTTTCCTTAAATATTCTATCGTTGATTTGCTTAAAGCTTTCTTTGAGAACCGCTATGTCGGTCATCGAGAAATCAGCCTCTAAGTAGGCGTTTTCACCATTATCTCTTTGAGCTTTGCTGATGAAATTTTTATATAAGAGCAGACACTCAGCTAATTCAGCAATATTAGTATTCACCACCGAGATAATTTCAAAATTTTGTTCATGATCCAACAGCACAAGTCGATCATTTCTTGAAACGTCAAAACATATTGGATTTCCTTCACCGTCGTCGCCAATTATCCAAAAGTTTTTTGATGTAGAAGGGGCTCCGTAACCCGGATAGGTTTCGTAAAGATTATTGAATTTCCCCTTGTTACTTCGCCAACCAAAACTTAGAAATGGTGCGGCGTCTTCCGGAAAACCTAATCTTAAAAAGTTTTTCGTCGCTTCACTTAAAGGTGCTTTTTCTATTTCGTGCACGTCCAATTCTGCCCACCTATTGAACTTACCCGGTTGCCATAAGCTCTTAAAATCTTCTGGGGTCATAAAAATAGCTACAAGTTGGTTAGCATCAAAACGGCTGTTCATCATCCATGTCATCCATCCTCGATGGCCGGATAATAAAGTTACTTGGTTTTTCAAATTCGGCTGATGGCGCCAGCGATGTAAACGGGTTCGTCTGCTGGAATGCGCCGCCCATATCGCTTTCGAGGTCGGTGAACTTAACGTATTTGCCCACGAATTTGAGCCTTACCCTGCCGGTTTCGCCATTACGGTGCTTGGCAATGATGATCTCGCCCACACCTTGCGTAGGCAAATTGTCCTCGTCAACTTCCAGCCCGTAATACTCGGGGCGGTACAGGAACAGCACCATGTCAGCGTCCTGCTCAATGGAGCCGGATTCGCGCAAGTCCGACAGCATCGGCCGTTTGGAGCCACCCGGGCGATTTTCAACGGCACGGCTCAATTGCGAAAGCGCTATTACCGGTACATTCAATTCCTTGGCCACCGATTTCAGCGCCCTGGAAATGCTGCCGATCTCCTGCTCACGGTTACCGCCGCCCTTACCATCCGCCTTACCCTGCATCAGCTGCAGGTAGTCGATGACGATTAGTTGGATATCGTGCTGTGATTTCAGCCGGCGGCATTTCGCCCTGAATTCAAAAATATTCAGCGCAGGCGTATCGTCAATTATCAGCGGGGCCTGCTCCAACCTGTGTATCTTGGAGTGTATCTGCGCCCATTCCCATTCTTCGAGGTTGCCTTTGCGTATTTTTTCCTGCTCGATATGCGTTTCGCCGGATATCAAACGATTCACCAATTGTACCGACGACATTTCCAATGAAAACACAACAACCGGCTTATTAAAATCAACGGCCGCATTTCTGGCGCAACTCAGTACGAAGGCTGTTTTACCCATTGCCGGGCGTGCAGCTATAATGACGAGGTCTGATTTCTGCCAGCCTGAGGTCATGCGGTCCAGGTCCGTAAACCCGGAAGCAACGCCGGTTAGACCGTCCTTTTTATCCTTAAGGGCTTCTATTTCCTTAAGAGCTTCGTGCATCAGGTCGTCCATCTTGCGCGAGTCGCGGCGGAGGTTATTTTGGGCGATCTCGAAAAGATTCTTTTCTGCGCGGTCCAGCAAGTCGAGGACATCGGTGGTGTCTTCATAGGCCAGGTTGATCACATCGGTGGATATGCGGATCAGTTCGCGCTGGATATATTTTTGAATGATGATCCTCGAGTGGAACTCGATATTTGCGGCGGACGCTACCCGGTTGGTGAGCTCGGTGATGTAATAAGCGCCGCCGATCATGTCCAATTCACCAAGCTGACGGAGCTGGGCGGTTACGGTGAGTATATCTACCGGCGATGATTTTTCAAACAACTGTTTTATTGCCTGGAATATCTTTTGGTGATTATCCTTATAAAAAACCTCGGGTTTTAAAATATCGATCACGGACGACAATGCATCCTTCTCAAGCATCAACGCACCCAATACCGCTTCTTCCAAATCGATCGCCTGGGGTGGTAATTTGCCCAAACCGGTGTAGGGGCCAGGGCTGCTAAACCTGGTTTTTCTTTCTGCATTCTGCTTATTGTATTGATTCTCGTTCTCCATAATCATCCCTCAAAAGTATATCAAAAATCTACCGGTGTATCAACAATTAGCATCTTTTGAAAAGCCATGGCAAATGCCGTTTTTTCTGGAAATTTAGAGGGCCGAAATCAACAGCCGATTGTTAGGAAGTATTTTACAGCCTGTAAATCAAGTGCTAATAAACTTGTTAATAACTAAAATTTGCTAATTTCTTAAAAAATCAATAATTATTCAGCGGCAGCTAACTTCCTTTAAAGTTAATTAATATGGCTACTTTTGCCGCTTTAATTTTATTAACATTATGCCAATAATCCACCGCGATGGCCGCGAATCCAACCAGTTAATCTTCGGTATTCGTGCTGTTATAGAGGCTATTAAATCAGGCAAAGAAATCGAATCCTTATATCTGCAGCGCGGTGTCGGCGGTGGATTAATAATTGAACTAAAAACGCTGTTGCAGGAATATGGCATAACGGCCCAACTGGTGCCAGTGGAAAAGCTTAACCGGTTAACACCCAAAAACCACCAGGGCGCCGTTGCCTACATTTCGCCGATCATCTATCAAAAGATCGAAAACATCATACCCGAAATTTTTGAGCGGGGCGAAACACCTTTGATTTTGGTTTTAGATGCAATCACCGACGTACGCAACATGGGCGCCATTGCCCGCACCGCCGAATGTGCCGGAGTTCATGCAATCGTGATACCGGCCAAAGGTTCAGCGCAGATCAACCCCGACGCCGTCAAGACATCAGCCGGCGCCTTATATAAAATCCCGGTATGCCGGCATGATAATTTTATTCAAACCGTAAAATTTCTCCAGGAATCCGGTCTCCAACTGGTTTGTTGTACCGAAAAGACCAACGAGTTTATTTACAAACCCGATTATACCGCGCCAACCGCAATAATTATGGGATCGGAAGATGACGGTGTAAGAAATGAGATCATCCGCATAGCCGATCACCTCGCAAAAATCCCCATGTTCGGAGAGATCGAATCGCTGAATGTTTCGGTTGCGACGGGGGTTATTCTTTATGAGGCGATTAGGCAGAGAACCAACGCCCCCCAACCCCCTAAAGGGGGAGTTTGATTGGGTAAATTATAAAATTTGTTCCCATAAGATAGTTCCAAGGCATCGCACAGCCCATAAAGGAAGAGCGCTACGGTATTTAAACGACTTAAACTCCCCCTTTAGGGGGTTGGGGCGCGGCTAAATATACTTCACTCCAAACTGTTGTTTTACATCCGCTACAACCTTTTTAACGTTTTGTTCCTGGTCGCGGGGGCAGATCAAAAGGGTATTATTGGCCTCTACTACGATGAAATCATGCAGTCCCTGCAGGATCACCAGCTTTTCGCCCGGCACGTTCACCATGCAATCGGTTGAATCGTACATGATCACTTTGTCCGAGGGGATCACCGCATTGCCCACATAATCCTTGTCGGCCAGCTCGTAGATCGATGCCCAGGTACCTAAGTCGCTCCAGCCGAACTCAGAGGGCAGCACGTACACGTTATCTGCCTTTTCCATGATACCGTAGTCGATAGAGATATTAGCGCACTGTGCGTACGACTTATGAATAAGCGCCTTTTCATCAGGTGTGTTATAGACTGATCGCGCATCTGCAAAAATTTCGTGCATATCGGGCAAGTGCTGGCCAAAAGCGCTGACGATCGCTTTGGCCGACCAAACAAATATGCCGGCATTCCATAAAAAGTCGCCGCTTTGAATAAAAGTTTTAGCTATTTCGAGTGTGGGCTTTTCGGTAAAGGTTTTAACTTTATGGAAATCGTCGGTCAAAGTGCTCTCGGTAAACTGGATGTAGCCATAGCCCGTATCCGGCCTGGAAGGCTTTATGCCAAGCGTGATCAGGCAGTTGTTTTGCGATGCTACCTTTAATGATTTTTCGATCGTTGCGACAAACGCATTTTCATCCAGTATCAAATGATCCGAAGGCGCAACAACGATGACAGCATCCGGGCTCAGGCTTTCAATTTTGAAGGAACCGTAAGCAATGCAAGGTGCAGTGTTGCGCATCACCGGCTCGGTAAGGATCTGGTTGTCGGCCATCTCGGGTAGTTGCTTTTTTACCAGGCCGGTATATATTTCGTTGGTAACTACATAAATATTCTCTTTAGGGCACACTTTCAGGAAACGGTCGTAGGTGTTTTGGATAAGTGTTTTACCCGTTCCCAAAATATCGATAAACTGTTTAGGGTGCGAGGTACGGCTGATAGGCCAAAAACGGCTTCCGATACCCCCGGCCATAATAATGGCGTAGTAATTTTTATTCATTTTTTGAACGACTTTTAATTTGGTAAAAGCAAGGCAAAGTTGGCTAATAATTTGTAATTTGAGTCTTAAATAAAATTAAATCAACGCTGCCCAAAAGTAACGTACAGTAAATGGCGAAATAAACAAATTGTTTTTAACTGAATAATCATTTTTATTTAAAATTTTAACTAAATTCCATCGTTTATTGAGAAATTTTTGTTACTTTAAACTTTTAATTTAAGACAAGCATAAGCAAATAATGATAGAAACGAAGAAATCGCTTTTTGACAACCTCCAGAATTTTTTTGGGTTCGATAACTTTAAGGGGGAGCAGGAAGCGATCATTACGAACATACTGGCAGGTAATGACACTTTTGTGATCATGCCGACCGGTGGTGGCAAATCCATGTGTTACCAACTGCCCGCTTTAATGAGCGAAGGCACCGCGATTGTAATATCCCCCCTGATCGCGTTAATGAAAAACCAGGTTGACCAGTTACGGGCCTTCGGAGGCTCGGATAGTATAGCCCATTTCATGAATTCATCCTTAACCAAGGCTGATATCCTGCGAGTGAAGGATGATGTACTGGCCGGCAAAACCAAGCTGCTTTATGTAGCGCCGGAATCACTCACCAAGCAGGAAAACATCGACTTTTTACGGTTAAATAATGTGTCGTTCGTCGCGGTTGACGAGGCCCACTGTATCTCGGAATGGGGCCATGATTTTCGCCCGGAATACCGCAAGATACGGCAGGTGATCAGTAATATCGGCGATGACATCCCGATCATCGCATTAACAGCCACCGCAACGCCTAAAGTTCAGCAGGACATCCAAAAGAACCTGCAGATGAATAACGCTACCATCTACAAATCATCCTTTAACCGCTCCAACCTGTTTTACGAGGTTCGCGCCAAGCGCAACGTCATCAAAGAGATCGTAAAATTCGTAAAGCAAAATACTGGTAAATCGGGCATCGTGTATTGCCTGAGCCGCAAAAAAGTGGAAGAAGTGGCCGAAGTGCTCACCCTTAATGGTGTTAAGGCCCTGCCCTACCACGCAGGGCTCGATCCGAAGGTGCGTGCTGACACACAGGACAAGTTTTTGATGGAGGACGTAGATGTTATCGTCGCAACGATTGCGTTCGGCATGGGCATTGATAAGCCCGATGTGCGCTATGTGATCCATCACGATGTTCCGAAGAGTATGGAAGGCTATTACCAGGAAACCGGACGCGCTGGACGCGACGGCGGCGAAGGCGTTTGCGTTGCCTTCTACTCAGAAAAAGACATCGATAAGCTGCAGAAATTCATGAAGGATAAGCCGGTATCGGAACGCGAGATCGGCACCCAGATATTGAAAGAAGTAATTGATTATGCG
>Ga0302312_10001804_pt1 | contig 12630 bp, 8 predicted proteins | sample III_Palsa_N2_1_FD_200529 | JGI IMG/M metagenome (GOLD analysis project Ga0302312, IMG submission 200529) | Peat permafrost microbial communities from Stordalen Mire near Abisko, Sweden - III_Palsa_N2_1 | ecosystem: Environmental > Terrestrial > Soil > Palsa > Peat permafrost | place: Sweden... | reverse complement strand
CCCCCCAGACTTCAACCCCCTAACCCGCTTTACTGAAACCACCAAACTCCCCTACACCCCTGCCTCCGCTCTCAAAAACGCCCCCACCTTCGACCGCCCCGAAGGCAGCTTCGCCGTCCGCGCCTTCGGCAACGTTGTCCACCGCTATCTACAAGTCCTCTCCAATCAACTCCTTACAACCACATCCCGCGATCTTCTCGCAGAACTCCCAACCTGGGAGCCGCGCCTCCTCGCCAGCCTCCGCGGCGAAGGCCTCTCGCCCCAGCTCTGCCAACGCGAAGCCTCCCGCGCTCTCGCCGCCCTAACCCGCACCCTCACCGACTCCATCGGTGTCTGGATCCTCTCCCCTCAACCCTCCGCCGCCACCGAGCGCCCACTCACCTTCGCCTCACCCCTCACACCCACCCTGCGCGTCGACCGCACCTTCCTCGCCGCCGCCCGCCCCCTCACCCCCGGCGACACCCACACCTGGATCGTCGACTTCAAGACCACCGAGCAGGGCTCCCGCTCCGACGCCGCCTTTGAAGCCTCCGAGCGCGACAAATACACCGCCCAGCTCGAAGGCTACGCCGCAGCTCACCGCGCCCTCACCGGATCGGCCACACCCATCATCCTCGCCCTCTACTACCCCCTTATCCCCCACCTGATCCATTGGCCGTCCTAACACCAAAATCCCACCAAAGCACCAAAATCTCCCCCGAGAAGCCGCACTCCCGACAACGCAAAACGGCGTTGCCCCGGTGATATCCTTCTCTCAGCTACCGGTAACGAACTGAGGGAACCATGTCTCTGCACCGCCGCCTGGTTCTCTGTATCGACGACGAAGTCGTCGGTCTCCAGGTCCGAAAAATAATCCTCGAACGCGCCGGCTACACCGTACTCACCGCGCCGGACGGCCCCTCAGGCCTCGAAATCTTCGCCGAGCAGCCCATAGAAGCCGTCGTCCTCGACTACTCCATGCCCGGCATGGACGGTGGCCAGGTCGCTGCAGCCATGCGCACGCAGAAACCAACCGTTCCCATCCTACTGCTCTCCGCCTACGTAGCGCTCTCTCCCGAGATCACCCGCAACGTGGACCTCTATATGACCAAGGGAGAAGGCGCTCCCATCCTCCTGGAAAAGCTGAACGGTCTTCTCACCGGCGCATCCAACTAGCGATCAAGGAACCTACCGCATGAACCTGAGCCAGCTCAACCGGATACTGCTGCAGACGCTCCTTATCCCGGTGGTTGCGCTGCTCTTCGTAGCCGGAGTCCTCGCTCTTCAGATCCGCAAAGCTGAAGTCACCGTAGCCCACATGCAGGCCGTCGGCGACAACATCAGCACAGCCACACAAGTCGGGCAGTACATCGTCAACGAAGAGAACGCCATCCGCGGCTTCCAGCTCACCGGAGACTCCGTCTTTCTTCAGCCCTACAACACCACACAAACGCCGCTGGGCCGCGATCTCGCCCGGCTTCGCAAAGGTCTCGCACTCCAGGGCGGCGATCCCCGCATGCTCGACGATCTCGTCTTCGCGCATGACACCTGGCACATAGCCTTTGCCGAGCCCATCATCCAGGCGACTCGCAACGGCACAGACACCCGCGACACCGGCCTCAACCTTCGCGCCAAAGCCCAGATGGATCACATCATCCAGCTGATCGCCCGAATCATCTACGTCCAGCAGACGCAGCGTGCGGAAGCCGCCCGCACCTGGCGCCGGCAGGTGAATCAGACTCTAGAAATTCTCATCGCGCTTGCGCTGCTCATCGGTCTGGCCATCGGCATCTCCGCGCGAAACCGCCTACACCAGGTGTCGGATGCCTTCCAAAAAACTCTGGAAGCCGTGCGCAACAACGCCCAGCTCACGTACGAGTCCGAGCAGCGCCTCCGCACCATGCTCACCTCCATCGGCGAAGGCATCATCGTCTGCGACCGCCACGGCAAGGTTGAGATCCTCAACACCGTCGCCGAGCAGCTCACCGGTTGGACTCTCGCCAACGCCATCAACGAGCCTATCGACAGCATCTTCCACCTCGTCAATGAGCACACTCGCGAGACCCTTGAGTCTCCTGCGGCTTCCTTTCCCCAACTCCCGCTCACCCCAAAAACCCACGACGGCGACCTCTTTGGCAGCCACCCCATCCTCATCAGCCGCGACGGCTCCGAGATTCCCATCGAAGAGAGCGAAGCCCCCATCACCGATCGCGAAGGCAAGCTCGCCGGCGTCGTCATCGTCTTCCGCGACATCTCCGAACAACGCCGCGCCCAGACCACCCTGTTGGCCACCGAAAAGCTCGCCGTCGCCGGCCGCCTCGCCGCCACACTCGCGCACGAGATACATAACCCACTGGACTCCGTCAGCAACCTGCTCTACCTCCTGCAGAACAATCCCTCCCCCGAAGAGAACGCCCAGTTCCTCGACCTCGCCAGCAAGGAGCTCGCTCGCGTCTCTCAAATCAGCCGTGCCATGCTCGGCATGTATCGCGAGTCCAAAGAGCCCGTAGCAGTCGACGTGCAGGAGATGCTCGAAAGCATTCTCCTGCTACTCGACGTCCAGATGCGCCACGCCCAGCTCACCCTCCATACTGAGTTCGCACCCGGCGCTACATTCACCGGATACCCCGCAGAGCTGCGTCAGGTCTTCATCAACCTGCTCACCAACGCCGCCGAGGCCTCGCAGGCTGGCAGCACCATCACGATCCGTACCGAAATCATCGTCGAACGACGCCGCTTCCCACGCGCGGAATCCCGTCCCGCGGGCGTCGTCGTCACCATCACCGACACCGGCGAAGGCATCCCCGCCGAAACACTTCCCCGCCTCTTTCAACCCTTCTTCACCACCAAGGGCGAGCAAGGAACCGGTCTCGGGCTATGGGTCAGCCAGGGCATCGTGCAGAAAAATGGTGGCACCATCACCCTCACCAGCCGCACGGACCCCGACAACCACGGCACCACCGCCACCGTCTTCCTCCCGCACGGCACGGCCGTTCCCACCTAGGTCTTACCCCAGCATCTCCGCCAGCACCCCAGCCGCAAACTCACAATCCTCGCGGCTCACATCGAAGTGCGTTACCAGCCTCACGTCCTTCGGCCCAATCGCACTGCACAATATTCCCTTCGCCTTCAATCCAGCGACAAGCCCAACAGCATCCTCGCAGGAGAACATCACAATGTTCGTCTGCACGCCTTCAAGATCAACAGACGCGCCTTTGCAGGCCGCAATACTCTCAGCCAGCAACCGCGCATTCGCATGGTCCTCACCCAACCGCTTCGGCATCTCTTCCAGAGCGATCAATCCAGCGGCTGCCAGCACGCCCGCCTGACGCATCCCACCGCCCAGCGCCTTGCGAAAGATCCTCGCCCGCGCAATCTTCTCCTTCGACCCCACCAGCATCGACCCCACCGGCGCACCCAACCCCTTCGACAGGCAAAACATCACCGTATCGAACCCGCTCGTCAACTCCGCCACACCCATTCCCAACGCCGTAGCCGCATTAAATACCCGCGCCCCATCCAGATGCACCGGCAACCCTGCATCCTTCGCTCCTGCCCAGATCTCCTGCATCACCGCCAGCGGAGTCACAGTTCCACCGGCAATATTGTGCGAGTTCTCCAGCCACACCAGCCCCGTCTGCGCGCGATAGTAAATCTTCGGCGCAATCTTCGAAGCAATCAACTCCCAGTTCAAAATCCCACGCTCGCCCGCAACGGTCCTCGGCACGCAGCCCGCAAACGCCGCCACCATGCCCATCTCCCAGTCGAGAATGTGCGCCCGCGCCTCGCAGATTACCTCCTGCCCATGCTCGGTGTGCAGTCGCGCCGCAATAAGGTTCCCCATCGATCCGGTCGGCACAAAGATCGCCGCCTCTTTTCCAAACACCTCAGCCGCCCGCTGCTCCAGCAGGTTCACGGTCGGGTCCTCGTGATACACATCATCCCCAACCTCAGCCGCCGCCATTGCCGCCCGCATCGCCGCCGTAGGCCGCGTTACCGTGTCACTACGCAGATCAATCGTCTTCACGTTCACTCCTCTTTCTAGCCCCATAACTACGTCATCTCGACCGAAGCATCGCGCTCTTTGCGATGCGCAGTGGAGAGACCCCTGTATTTTGCTGTTGCCTTTGTCTTTGCTGTTGTCCTTGCTTTTCTTTCCATTCCCGCAGGGAATCTGCTTCTGTAGTTGCTCTTACTTTCACGCCTCAAGCCCCTCATTCCTCTACAAAGCCCCCACACCCGTCAGCAACCGCCCAAATACCTCACTCGAAACCACCCGCCCCCGCAACGTCAAAAACCATCGTTCCTCGCGAGCTTCCATCATCCCACCCTCCACCATCTCCTCCACAGCCTCCTCACAAGCCACAACCCGCACCCGCCCAAACCGCTCCCGCAGCGCACTCACATCCAAGCCTTCATTCAACCGCAGCCCCAGAAACACACTCTCCTCAAACGCCTCATCCACGCCAACCCGCACAACGTCCCCACCCCAGCTTGCGGAGTCATATCCCTTCAACTCATCGGCATTCGCAAACCTCACAGCTCCATCCCCGGCCAGCAGCATCGAGTGCGCATCCAGCCCAAACCCCATATAAGGCTTCCGCTCCCAATACTTCCGGTTATGCCTTGACTGATGCCCCACCCCGGCAAAGTTCGATATCTCATACTGCTCAAATTCACCCCGCGGCAATGCCTCACAAGCCTGCTCATAGAGCTCCGCAGCCATCTCCTCACCGGGCACCTTCGGCGCATGAAGCCGCAGCCCACCACCCAGTACCTCACGCCCCAGCCGCGAGTCCTCATCAATCTCCAGCATGTACACACTCAAATGTGTCAACACACCCTCCGAACCCAACTCCGTCGCCACATCCAGCGAGCGCGCCCAGCTCTCCGCCGTCTGATACGGCAGCCCCGCAATCAAATCCGCACCCACCTCACGCACTCCCGCCGCCTGCAACCTCCTAATCTCCGCAACACACCCATCGCCCGTATGCGTCCGTCCCACTGCCGCACTCTCGCGATCCACAAAAGACTGCACACCCAAACTCACGCGGTTCACCCCCAACCGCATCGCCGCCTCCAGCACCTCGCCTGCAATCTGTCCCGGCGCAGCCTCCAGCGTAATTTCAGCCCCGTCTTCTACCTCAAACCCGCACCGCAACGCCGCAAAGATCGCCCCCAACTGCTCCGGTGAAAGCAAACTCGGCGTTCCCCCGCCAAAGTAAACCGAATCCACCCTCCGTGGCAGCTTCGCACCCAATCGCGCCGCAGTCTTCGCAGCTGCATTGATCTCCTCGCAAAGCGCCGTCACATACTCGGCAATCGCCTCCGGGACGCTAACACCCGACGCAAAGTTGCAGAAGCTGCACTTCGCCCGACAAAACGGCACCGAAACATAAACTCCCAGCGCGTCCGAATTGGAATCAATGCCCACACTCCAATTCTTTCATGCAAGCCTGAATCCCCGCGCCTCTTTGCACCCTCTAAAATAAGACCGATGCCCGAAGACAAAAGAGAAGACAAAAAAGTAGATAAGAAAAGCAAGTCCAAACGCCCCGGCATCGACGACGATGTAGTCGGCAAGGTCTACGACCGCCATCTCTCGCGCCGCCTCTTCGGCTATCTGAAGCCCTACAAGCTTGCGACAGCCACCTCCGCGCTTGCCATCTTCCTAAAATCCATCTCTGACGTCTCCGGCCCCTACTTCACCAAGGTCGCAGTCGATACCTACTTCAACCGCATCCCCAACCCCGGTTGGCTCGCGCGCCACCTTAGCTCCGACCCCACCCAGGGCGTCACCCAACTCGGCCTTCTCTTCCTCGGCGCGCTCACCCTCAGCTTTGGCCTCGAGTTCGTTCAGACCTACCTCATGCAATGGACCGGCCAGAAGATCATGTTCGATCTCCGCAGCCAGATCTTCCGCCACATCCAGCGCATGACCGTCGCCTTCTTCGACCGCAACCCCGTCGGCCGCCTCGTCACCCGCGTCACCTCCGACGTCGACGCCCTCAACGAGATGTTCACCTCCGGCGTCCTCGCCATCTTTGAAGACGTGTTCGCTCTCACCTTCATCATCGCCATCATGCTCTCCATGAGCTGGCCGCTCGCACTGCTCACGCTCGCGGTCATCCCCGCAATCCTCTACGCCACCAAGCTCTTCCGCGACCACGTCCGCGACAGCTACCGCCGCCAGCGCGTTGCCACCGCCAAGATCAACACCTTCACGCAGGAGTACGTCTCCGGCATGAGCGTCGTGCAGCTCTTCAACCGTGAACCCCGCGCCTTCAGCGACTTCTCCGCCGTCAACCACGAGAACAAGCTCGCATGGACCGATGCTATCTTCGCCTACGCCCTCTACTATCCCGTAGTCGAGTTCCTAAGCTCCATCGCCATCGCTTTGGTCATCTGGTATGGAGGCATCGCCGTCCTTCATGCGTCCAGCCTCCAGTGGCTCACCCATCACCGCTACATCAGCGGCACAACCACCAGCTTCAGCATCCTCGGCAACACCGTCACCATCGGCATCCTGATCGCGTTCATCCAGTACGCACAGCGATTCTTCCGCCCCATTCAAGATCTCAGCGACAAGTACAACATCCTGCAATCCGCCATGGCCGCCTCCGAGCGCATCTTCAAGCTCCTAGACACCGAGCCCGAGATCCCACTCCTCTCACAACCAATCGCCGGCAACAAATCCGGCCGCATCGAGTTCCGCGACGTCTGGTTCACCTACCAGCAACTCACCCCCGAGCAACTCGAAAGTATCAACAGCCTGCCCTCCGAACACCTCGAAAAGCTTACCGGCATCGAGTGGATCCTCCGCGGCGTCAGCTTCACCGTCGAACCCGACGCCACCGCCGCTATCGTCGGCCACACCGGTGCCGGCAAGACCACCATCACCGCCCTCATGATGCGTTTCTACGACGTCCAGCACGGCGCAGTCTTTGTCGATGGCGTAGACGTCCGCCACCAGGACCTCAAAGCCCTCCGATGTCGTTTCGGCGTAGTCCTCCAGGACCCGTTCCTCTTCTCCGGCACCATCGCCAAAAACATCCGCCTCGGCTCTTCCTGGATCACCGACGACGAAGTCGCCAACGCCGCCGAAGAGGTCAACGTAGCCGACTTCATCCGCACCCTCCCCGCTGGCTTCGACGAACCCGTCCTCGAACGCGGTTCCACACTCTCGACAGGCCAGAAGCAGCTCATCTCCTTCGCCCGCGCGCTCGCCCACCGCCCCGGCATCCTCATCCTCGACGAAGCCACCAGCTCGGTCGACACCGAAACCGAATTCCTCATCAGAAACGCTCTAACCCGCATGATCAACGGCCGCACCAGCGTCCTCATCGCCCACCGCCTCTCCACCATCCAGCGCGCAGACACCATCCTCGTCATGCACAAAGGCCATCTCCGCGAGCAAGGCACCCACCAGGAACTCCTCGCTCTCCGCGGCCTCTACTACAAGCTCTATCAACTCCAGTACAAAGACCAGGAACTCGGCCTCACCGCCTGATACCTCTGCGACCCGGGTGATGGTCCCATTTTGGTTCATCCCTCTCAGCAGCACTCACTATTTCCTTGCGATCTTCCCACCTCGCGTCTATCGTGGGTTAGCAATCATCACGCATGGCTGTTTGATTTGAATCCATCCCGGCAAAGACCGGGACAAAGCAGCCCAAGGCCCGGTACGACATTGACGTCTGAACAAAAACCAGTCATCCTCCTGGCTGCGAGTACATGGTTTCCGCTCTCGACGCATCTCGCGATGGCCTTCCTGCGCCATGGCTGCCGTGTCTCCGCTATCTGCCCAACGGGCCATCCGCTAAGACTCATCCCCGGCATCGGCCCCCTCTATCGCTACAGCGCCACACGCTCGCTCCAGTCGCTCCACCGCGCAATCACCGCCACCAATCCCGATCTCCTCGTCCCCTGCGATGACGGTGTTGTCCACCAGTTGCACTCCCTTCACGCACACCACCCCGAGCTCCGCCATCTCATCGAGCGCTCCCTCGGCGCCGCGGACTCCTATCCCATCGTCGCCAGCCGCGAGCGGCTCCTGGCCCTTGCCACCAGTCTCGGCATCCGCACCCCCCTCACCCAACCCATCCACTCCGAATCCGACCTCGCCGCGTGGCCCTGTGAAGCCGCCGTCCTCAAAACCGACGGAAGCAGCGGCGGCAACGGTGTCGTCATCGCCCACACGCCGTCCGCCATCCACGCCGCCTTCCGCGATCTCTGCCAGCCGCTCACCGCCGCAATGGCCCTCAAACGCTGCCTCATCAACCGCAACCCGCTCGCCCTCTGGTTCTGGCGCACCCACCCTCAGCCCGAGCTCATCGCGCAGCAGTTCATCCCACACAGCCGACCCGCCAATACGATGATCGCCTGCTGGCAAGGCCAAGTCCTCGCCTCGGTCACGGTAGAAACAATCTGCTCCCAGGGAGCCACCGGTGCCGCCACGGTGGTCCGCTTCCTTCACCACCCCGAGATCGAAGAAGCCTCCCGCAAACTCGCCCGCAGCCTCATGCTCAGCGGCTTCCACGGCCTCGACTTCATGCTCGAAGCCCACGACAACCCCTCACTAGCCCCAGCGTGGCTCATCGAGATGAACCCCCGCTGCACCCAGCTAGGCCACCTCAACCTGCCCGGTCAGGGAGACCTCACCGGCATCCTCACCGCAAAGCTCCAAAACACGCCCACCCCAAACCCCTCAACCGGAACCGCCATAGAAGGTGACACCGTCGCCTTTTACCCGCAGGCTCTCGCATGGAACCCGCAAAGCCCCTACATCACCCACGGCTATCACGACATCCCCTCGCAAGCCCCTGCCCTGCTCGTCGAGCTCCGCCTCGAAGAGTGGCCTCTACGCCAGTGGCCCGCCCGTCTATACCACCACTTCTTCCCAATCCAACACCCCGCAGAATGAGACTCCCATAACCCCTATGACACCTTCGAGCAGCAACCCCATCTCTGACGTCGCCATCGTAGGCGCTGGTCCCTACGGCCTCTCCATCGCCGCTCACCTCACCGGCGGCAAGCTGCACTCCCGCGTCTTTGGAACCCCCATGCAAAGCTGGGCCAGCCACATGCCTCGCGGCATGAAGCTCAAATCCGAAGGCTTCGCCAGCAGCCTCTACGATCCCAAATCCATCTTCCCCTTGCGCCAGTACTGCAGCGAAAACAATCTCCCCTACCAGGACGTAGGCCTGCCCGTTCCGCTCGAAACCTTCGTCGCCTACGGCCAGGAGTTCCAGCGCCGCCTCGTTCCCCATCTCGAAACCACCGACATCGTCTCCATCCAAAAATCTCCCTCCGGCTTCGCATTACAAACAGCCTCCGGCGAAACCCTTCAGGCCCGCAACGTCGTCGTAGCCACCGGCATCACCCACTTCGAGCAGACCCCAGCCGTCCTGGCCGCCCTTCCCGCCGGCTACGTCAGCCACACCTTCAATCACAACGACCTGGCTCCCTTCCACGGCCGCAGGGTCGCCGTCCTCGGCGCCGGATCATCCGCCATCGACACTGCCGCCCTCCTCCGAGACGCCGGAGCCGACGTGTACATCATCGCCCGCGCCTCCTCCATCGCCTTCCACTCCCCCGGAAGCGAACCTCGCCCCCTCATCGAGCGTCTCAAGAACCCCCGCTCCGGCCTCGGCGTCGGCTGGAAGTCCAAGTTCTGCTCCGACCTCCCGCTGCTCTTCCACGCTCTGCCAGAAAAGCTCCGCATCCGCGCCGTCAAACGCCATCTCGGCCCATCTTCCGGCTGGTTCGTCCGCGAAAAAGTCGAAGGTCACATCCCCATGCACCTCAAAACCTCCATCCAATCCGCACAGGTCGAAGACAACCAGGTGTACCTAAATCTCTCAGGCCCCAACGGCCCAGAGACCCTCACCGTCGACCACATCATCGTCGGAACCGGCTTCTACCCAACGCTCTCCCGCTTACCCATGCTGGACGAGCCCCTCCGCAACTCCATCAAGACCCTCAACGACGCGCCCATCCTCTCCCGCCAATTCGAGTCCTCCGTCCCCGGCCTCTACTTCATAGGCCTCGCGTCCTCGATCTCCTTCGGTCCTCTCATGCGTTTTGCCTGTGGAGCAGAGTTCACCGCCAAACACCTCGCTAAACATCTGTTCGCTCAATGACATTTGTCACACTATAATTCACCCGTTCTCCGATACACTGCCCTCATCCACTAGTTCCAAGGGACCAGCAGCGCTTCGGAGAAAACCTCATGAGCAGCAACGCACTTCCCATCGACTCTATCGAATCAACCGACCAGGCATCTCTCCCACCCGCCGCCAACGAAGAGCTAGCTGGGCCCGCCTACGACACCACCGCACCTGTTACCCGTGAAGAGCGTGTCTCCTCCGTCGATGTCCTCCGCGGCATCTCGCTGATGGGCATCCTCATCATGAACATCTGCGACTTCGCCTTCGGCTTCAAGGACTACGCCTACCCCATCTCCACCGTGAAGCCCGTCTTCAACGGCCCACACTGGAAGGTCAACACCACCATCTGGTTCCTTCGCTGGATACTCGCCGAAGGCAAGATGCGTGCACTCTTCAGCATGCTCTTCGGCGCCGGCGTCATCCTCCTCACCGGCCGCGCCGAAGCCCGCGGAGCCGGCATCCGCGCCGCCGACATCTACACCCGACGCAACATGTGGCTCCTGCTCTTCGGCATGCTCCACTGTTACCTCATCTGGAACGGCGACATCCTCTACTTCTACGCCACCGCCGCGCTCATTTTCCTCTTCCCATTCCGCAACCTCAAACCCAAAACCCTCCTTTGGGTCGGCTCCATCGTGCTCGTCGTCAACACACTGCTGGTCAACGGAGGCCAGACAACCGGCATCTACTTCGTCCAAAAGAACGCCGCCAAGGCCCACGACGCCGAAGCCGCCCATAAGCCACTCACCGACGACCAAAAGTCCGCCATCGAAACCTACAACAAGATGGAAGACCAATGGCGCATGTCTGAAAAGACTCGCAACAAGGACATCGACGCCCACCGCGGCTACGCCAAAGCCCTCGTCGCCGACGCACCCGACGCCTTCCAGGGTGAAACCATCGCACCCTACGCCGGCTTTGGCGATTGGCTCGGCATGATGCTCTTCGGCATGGCTCTCTACCGCAACGGCTTCTTCTCGCTCAAGCTCAAAACCAAAACCTACGCACTCTTCGCCATCATCGGCCTCGGCATCAGTTGGCCCCTGGTAGGCATCGGCGCATACCACGCATGGAAGGGTGGCTTCGACCACCTCCAGACCTTCCTCTGGCTGCAGATTCCCTACGATCTCGGCCGCGTCTCCGGCTCCCTCGGAACCGCCGCCGTCGTCCTTCTGATGATCCGCGCCGGCCTCTTCCGTTGGCTTTTCGCCGGTTGCGCCGCCGTCGGCCAGATGGCGCTCTCCAACTATCTCCTCACCAGCATCACCATGCGCTTTATCTACGTCTGGAGCCCGCTCCACTGGTACGGCTACGTCGACTACTACAAGATCTACTACGCCGTCGCAGCCATGTGGATCTTCAACATGGCCTTCTCGACCCTATGGCTCCGCTACTTCCGCTTCGGCCCCTTCGAGTGGTGCTGGCGCTCCCTCACCTACTGGAAACGCCAACCCATGCTCCTCTAGACAATCTCTGACAAATCAGAGTTTCCGCTTCCGGGTACAAGGCTTTAGTCTTCGGTGTCAGCTTCTAGGTAACCCAAGGCTTCAGCCTTGGGCCTCACAGGCCCGTCACGAATCCGGCTTTAGCCGCTGGGGTATGCCTTCTTCTCCAGTAGCACTACTCGTCAGACATCACCAACTCACTCCCGCACCAACTCCATCCCCGCCTGCACCCAAGCCGCGGTGCCACCATCCATGCTGCTAACATCCGCAAAGCCTGCCCGCTCCAGCAGGCTTGCGGCCACGCTGGACCTGTATCCACTCCCACACATCGTAATGATCTTCGACCCCTTCGCCATCTCAGCCATCGCATTCGGCAGATCGCCCAGCATCACATGCCTCGCGCCCGGAATGCTTCCACTCTCCCACTCCGTATCGTTCCTCACATCCAGCACCATCGCCAACGCACGCTCCCGCTGCATATCCTCCACACGCAGCAGCCGCGTCTTCGCAACCGGAAGCCCAGCCGCAATCCAGCTCTCCATCCCACCTGCGAGATACCCCACAACACGATCCAACCCCACCCGCATCAACGCAACCCTAACCTCTTCCACATCGCCGTCATCAGCGATCAACACAATCTCCCGCCCCGCATCCAGCAGCCACCCCGCCCACAACGAAAGATTGCCTCCCAAACCAATACTCACTGCCCCCTCGACATGCCCCGCACTAAACGCTTCAACGCTGCGCGCATCCAGCAGCGTCACCTCACGCAACTCCGCAACCTCCAGCGCCGTCATCGCCCGCGGTTCAACAATCCCCGCCACTGCAACCGCACCCACCGCATTCAACGCCTTCATCCGCGGATAGTACCCCGGCATCGCCGGCGTCGATCCCAAAATCTCCGTCACAAACTCCTCTTCCTCCATCCGAAAGAACCGGTTCGTCGCGCGCTCATATCCCAACGCAGTCTCCGCGCTCTCACCCATCCCCGCCCCGCAAAACGACCCAACCCCATGCCCGGGATAAACCTTCAACCC
>Ga0302312_10001790_pt1 | contig 12700 bp, 7 predicted proteins | sample III_Palsa_N2_1_FD_200529 | JGI IMG/M metagenome (GOLD analysis project Ga0302312, IMG submission 200529) | Peat permafrost microbial communities from Stordalen Mire near Abisko, Sweden - III_Palsa_N2_1 | ecosystem: Environmental > Terrestrial > Soil > Palsa > Peat permafrost | place: Sweden... | reverse complement strand
CAAAGAGCTTCAGGGTTCATGGTCCTTCGCCGGCGACCCCAAAGACGTTGTTTCGGTTCTCGATGGCATCCGCGCAAAGGTAGGACCGTCAGTCGATATCCATTACGCGGCGGGCACGACCCTTCAGCGAGAAGACCAGCTCTCACTCAATCCAGACAAGCTACCGAACGGAGTAGGATCTCTAGCGGCGCCCGCGCCCGACGCTTCGATCGACGAAGCAGTCGCCGCAGCGAAGGCCGCTGACCAGGTCATTCTGGTGCTCGGCGAGAAGGATGATATGAGCGGCGAATATGCCTCGCGCGCCTCACTCACCTTGCCCGGTAAACAGCAACTCCTACTCGAAGCAATCGCTGCAACCGGCAAGCCTATCACCCTGGTCTTGGTCAACGGACGCCCGCTTGATATCACTTGGGCCTCAACCCATATCCCCGCAATCCTGGAGGCATGGTTTCCAGGCACCCAGGGTGGCAATGCGATTGCCGATCTCCTCTTCGGCGATGCGAACCCCGGTGGCAAGCTGCCCGTCAGCTGGCCGCGCAATGTTGGGCAAGAGCCGCTCTATTACAACCGAAACCTCACGCAGGTGCATGAGGACTCACCGAAATTCGCCTCTTATTACTGGGATGAGCCGCAGTTTCCGCTCTACCGCTTCGGCTTCGGACTGAGCTATTCGAGCTTCACCTTCTCCAACCTTGAGCTGTCTTCGCCCACGCTTGCCTCAGACGGAATCGACGCCTCCATCGACGTGAAAAATACAAGTTCGACCGCGGGGTACGAAGTGGTTCAGCTCTACACGCATCAGCGTTTCGGCAGCGCTTCCCGGCCTGCCCGCGAACTCAAAGGCTTCACTTGCATCAAACTTCAACCCGAAGAAACGAAGACGACAACCATTCACCTCACGGCTAACGATCTCAGCTTCTGGTCACCCGCCACACATCAGCGGGCAACGGAGGCTTCAACCTATGATGTTTGGGTCGGCGATAGTTCAATGGCAGCCGCGCATGCACAGTTTGACGTGACCACGACGATGGTGCAGCCGTGACATTTGGCGTCGGACGTATCTCGGGCATCACGCACCTCAGGATGCAGCGCCGCTCTTTCTTGGCAGGGGCCGCCGCATCCACCCTCCTGTTTCGAGCCGCCTTTGCGCAAATAGAGGAAGCCTCCCCAAACCAGCAGCCCAGCAAACAGGAGCTCGCGGCACTTCTCAAGACACTCCTCGTTTCCGAGTCGCGACGACTCAATGAGTTTGCCGTAGACGTGTACTCCACCTGCGTCCTCGGAAAAATCCGCGCCGCCGATCCGCCGCTCGCCCACGCCTGGCTCGTTCCCGGCGGAGGTTATTATGCGCAGTGGCTTTGGGATACGATGTTCGTCGCGGATCTTCTTTCGCTGCTCCCCGGGCAGATCCAATTGCTGCGTGGAGTCTTCCAGAACTACTGGGACTTTCAGCAACGGTGGAACGCAGCCAAGCCCGGCTACATGCACGGCATGGTCGCGAACTACATGGCCCCATTTGACGCTCCCGGCTGGCGCGACGGCAAGCAGTGGCGTACCTTTCCCGCTTACTCGCAGGCGCCGCTGCTCGCCTGGGGAATGGAACGAGTCTATCTGCGCAACGGAGACCATGAACTGCTGCGTGTCGGACTTCCCGCGTTAGAGGCCTTTCACGAATGGTATTGGCGCGAACGCGATATCACCAACGCAGGCTTGATCGGAGTCGGCGATTACAGCGGCGACCCGCAGCATGCGCGCTACGAGACCTACGACCGCGAGGTCGATCTCGACGGACTCAAGATGATTTCCCATCCCGGCCGCGCGCTCGGCGCAGACAACGGCGCATGGTACGGCAACATCGCAATCCCCGCGAACACCGCGTACCTGCTGTTGTCTGAGCAGTCGCTCGAACGGATGGCAAACCTGATGGGAGACCCCGCGATGGCGCTGCGACGGCAGGCTCGTTACCAGAAGGGCATTCAAGCCATGCAGCAACAGATGTGGAATCAGGAATCCGGGTGCTTTGTAGCGGTCGATGTATTGACCGGGAAACAAACTGGCGCGCCGACGATCGGCGGCTTCATGCCCCTGATGGCGCGCGCACCCACGTTGTCGCAAGCCCGGTCAATGGCCGCGGCGTTGGACACACCGGCATGGAACACCCCACTCCCAATCCCCACCGTTGCGTCGACGAACCACGAATACAAACCGGATGAATTCTGGCGCGGCGACGTATGGCCGGCGCCGAACTATCAGGTCGCAACAGGCCTCGCGCTCTATGGATATCGCGACGCGGCAGCCCGCATCGCAGACGCAACCGTAGCCAATGCGCTGAGGGTAGGCGTCTCGGAACACTACAGCTCAGCGAGCGGAGGGCCGCTTGGCGTCGCCGGCCTCGGGATGTCGGCGACAATCTTGACCATGATTCTTGACCGGCTCACCAGCCAGCGATACAGAATGTATGTGCGCGAAAATCGCGGCTAAGGTGCAGTCCATGTCTCTCCGTGCTCGCCATCGTGTCCATGCCCTCAGCGCGTTTCTAATCTTGCTGGGTTGCGCAGCGGCCCTTGCGCAGACCGATCAGCCTGCCGAACTCTCAATCGACTGGCACACAATTACCGGCACCACGCGAACCACGATTACGTTGCAGATGGTCGAGAACCCACCCCTGCGCCGCGGTTCCTCTATCCATGACGCCGCTTGGACGAGCCTCGCAGCCTTGCACACCGACATGACCCGGCTAACGCTCTGGTATCCCTACCCCCGCCTCGCAGTGGCGGAGCTCCAGCCTCCGACCCCAACCTGCACGTCGTGGAACTTCGACGCGATCGATCCGCTCGCCGACGATTTCTTCCGCGCAACCAACGGCCACAGCAGCGTCTTTACGATGAGCACCCTTCCCACCTGGCTGTTTCGAGACGCGAATCCCGGACCCATCCCTGCATCGGTCGATGAAGCCGATTGGGCTTATGAGGCCGGAACCGGGCTCCGTGACCCCACCGGCAAGGAAGCAGCAGACTACTACGCGCGCGTAGCCGGCTGGTACACCGCAGGAGGGTTCGTCGATGAACTCGGCGCCCAACACCGTTCGCAACATCACGACACCATCGCGTGGTGGGAGGTGCTCAACGAACCGGAGTACGAGCATGGTCTCGACATCCAGACCTACACGCGACTCTATGACCAAATCGTTGCCGCGGTGCGTCAGGTAACGCCCAACACGCGCTTCGTCGGCATGTCTCTCGCTGAGCCGATGAAGGCGCCTTCGAAGTTTGAGTATTTCCTCAATCCCAAAAACCACGCACCCGGAACGCCATTAGATGCGATCTCGTTCCATTTCTACTCAGACGCGCAGCCGGGCGAAGACGACAAGACCGAACCCTACACCTTCTTCGCGCGTGCAGATGGTTTCCTCGACTCTGTCCGCTATATCGCGGAGATCCGTCGACGACTCTCGCCGAACACCCAGATCCACATCAACGAAGCTGGATGCATCGCCGCCGACGACCTCGCTCAAGGCGCCGCCCAAACCGGTATTCCACCCTCCGCGCAGTATTGGATTCTGTGCGGCGCAATGTTCGCCTATCTCTATCAGGACCTCGCGGCACAGGGAATCGAGGTATTGGGAGCCTCGCAGCTTCTCGGCTATCCCTCGCAATTCCCATCAGTCACCTTGCTGAACTGGCAAAACGACGAACCGAATGCACGCTACCGCGTGCTGCAGTTGCTCCACAACACCTTTGGCCCAGGAGATTCAATAGTCAGGGCGAGCCTCGCATCGCACGAAGTCGTTGCATCGGCCTACATCGATCTTCGGGGCCAGCGCAAGCTATTGCTCATCAATAAAAACCCCCGCCCGGCGGACGTTCGTTGCAACGAATGTACCGGGGCGACAGAATTTCACGTGGACAGTACGACCCCGCAGTCCATCGTCGAGTCGAAAGTGCTGGACGGAATACTTCGCCTTGATGGACTTTCAGTGATGGTAGTCCGACTCGGACAATGAGTCGGTGACGGCGGATGCGATTATCAATCAAGTTCACCACGCTTTCTACGGGATCCTCCCACGATCTGAATAACCCCGTATGGTCTCCTCACCAAGCTTGGCATGCCATTGTGATCACGCGCCCCGTCGCCATCGATCCCCGTCGCGCCTCGAAGGTCATCGGCTGACCGTTTTGGGTTCAAGTCAGGCGACGGTTCCTCCAAGGGCTCTCAACGGTCGCACATAATCTTGGAGTGGCGGCCGCTGTGTGTCCATACGGCACGGATTCCGCAACGTCAGTTCTCAATTTTGAGGACAGGCCAAAAAACTCATAGACCTACGATTGGGCGTGACGCGGCTTAGTCCTGAAAAACGCTCCAGTGTTCGATTAAGGGAACGGCATTGCTGCCGCTCCCTCCCCCTAGCTTTGCAGAAGCGGCATAACAGTGCAGCCAGCAGTCAGTAGCGGATCTGTGCCATGAGCATGGAATCTCCCGCCCCGCGGGCTACCGCTGGATCAATCGCTACAGGGAAACCAGACCCAAAGAACTCGTAGATCGGAGTCGCCGCCCGCTCACTTGTTCCCATGCGACGCTGGAGCCGATTTAGAACGCCAATTGTCCGCTTTCTGTCCGTGAACTGTGGCCTAAGAACGGCGAAGAGGAACAAAAGATTTGCGTTAAGTTATTGATAGATTGCGGCCAGCTATGGGACTGGTTGCACCTGTTTGGGCATAATTTCCCCTCATAACCCAAAGGTCGTAGGTTTAAATCCTACCCCCGCAACCATTTAGGGGCATCAAACCCACAAGAAACTCCACTTAGAGTGGGGTTTTCTGTTTAACATTTTTTAGCACATTGCAGCCACTAGTTATTACTTTGGTCGTAGGATCCGCCGATAGCCGGCCTCACTCAAAAAATAGGCAAACGATACCCCGATCCAGCCATCCTAGACAGATTGAAGGATTGCTATGACACGCAACCTATTTGCCGGACTGTTGAGCTTGGAAATTGTGATGAGCGCGCCTATCGGAGCTCAAAACACGGCGGACACCGCGGCCGCAAAAAAGCAGCTCAAGAGCGACCAGCAGGCAAACAAGCAGCAATCCAAGCAAGCAGCAATCCAAGGCAGAGACAAAAGCGCTCGGCACCAAGCAGAAGAAGAAGGCAGATAAGGCGCAGGACAAGGCGAACAAGCGAGCTGAGAAAACCTACGAGCCTAGTCCTAATTGATCATGCACCCAAGAAACCGGCGTCCACTCCCACACATAAACTGACCATCATCGGTTGACCTCAAGTGCAATCATCGAGCGGCTCGTAGTTCGCTCGCCGCCTAATCCACTTGGCGGCTCCGAACCATTGCTAGTGCAGTCATGTCTTCACTCACCTTCTTGCGCCAAAATGCCAGCCAGTACCATCGGCCCTTTTCAAATCGATGCGCAGCCTCCAACATCTCGCGGCACACTTCTTTCGCCGATTCCTGCTTCGAGTTCCGGAGCACTTCAATTATCCTTTCCGCACCGAACGGAATCTTGCCGCTCCTGCTTTGGGTCACCCCTTTCGTGACGATCACCAGCATCGCTCCCGGCTCAAATGCCTGCATCGAAGCGTCATAAATCAAATGCGTAAACAGACCCAACGGCATTGCCACATCAGCTAGGAGGCGCGTCCCTTCGGAATCACGAATCGCCGCCGTCTGCCCGCCGGCATTCACATAGGCAAGCACCCCAAGCTGCACATCGTAGCAACCCACCACCGTTGGAGCGAATCGGATCTCCTTCGCGGGGCCTGTGATCACCTGGTTGATCGCCTGCACCAGTAGCTCGGTACCTTCCATCAAATTCACATCGCCCGCGCCGAAGAGCTCAACAGCCTTTGCTCGAAAGACCTCCTGCGTGCGTGCCGCAATGGGGCCGGCCTCTTTTCGCCTGCCCGCAATATCGCTCAGCAGAAACACAACCCGCGAGCCCACTCGCACCGCATCAAAGAAATCCCCACCCGTTCGGTCCACATAATATTGAGCATGCAGGTCAAGCCCGTCGACCAGCCCCAACTCCGCTCGCCGCGGCTCTTGATCGGATGCACTCAGCTTCGTATCAACACCTGGCATAAGACGCTCCACGATCTCTTGCTTTGTGAGATTGTAGTCCGGGCCTTGTGGTTTGCGGGCATTCATCTTCCATGGACGCCATGTGGCGTCCATGGAATTCGCTGAGCCCAGCCCTACGACACCAACCTGCGTGGTGCCAGAGTAATGTTTTGAAGACTCGTGCCCGCCGAGCAGCCACTTCCTTCCGTCCCATCTTCGAGCGTCAAGGAATGGCGAGCCTGATCGCGAAATTCATTGATCCCAATGAAAAACTCACGCATCATGACAACAAAAAGATACTTCCCCGCGGTCGTCAGTTTAATCACCGCAGAATCTGAAAAATCCAAGGCGCCATTCAACGCAAAGTAAGCCAACTCCATCGGCAGCCCTAACTCAACAGGCAAGCCAAACCGGCTTCGAAATAGGCTTCGATTCAGCCCTGACCCAAATAGATCCATCAGGAAGTGGTACCGCATCTGGTTGTGATAACTGTAAGACTTGGAGCCCATCACCGGCCTGCGCCCCTCTTGAATTGCCTCCGCATACCTCTTTAACGAAAAGGTGTTCACGTAAATGGTTCCATCCAGGTAACTGAACGCCCCTGAACCAAGCCCTACGTACTCCTCCGTGTCTACGATGTACTCATCAATCATCCCGCCATTCTTGCGAGAAAACGCCCACCCGGTCGTTTGTTCAAACTCCGAAGCCATCGTTTCCAGAATTAACTGGTAATCCTCATACTCACAATCGTACGTAACCGCACCGACGGTTTGCTTCAGCGTTTTTACCACCGACGATGGACTCATCAGCGGATAAAACGTGATCTGGTTCGCGCCCGACCCCTTCGCCAATTCGATGTCTCTGAGTAACACTTCTCTCGTCTGGCCGGGAAAATTGAAGATAATATCGACGTTGAGGGATTCAAACATTCCCGCCACGCTATCAATTCTTTTTAAGATCTGCTCGCCGTCTCCAAAGCGCTCCAAACGACTAACCTTGTGCAGTAACTCCTTATCAAAACTCTGCACCCCTACGGACATCCGCTGCACCCTTCCAGCTAGTCTCTCCGCCAGTTCGGACTCCAGCTGGTTAGGATTGGTTTCACAAGAGATATCGCTAATCCCAAATAATTCCTTGGCCAGGTCGATGGTCGTGATCAGTTCATCCAGCAGAATGGTCGGCGTCCCTCCACCAAAATACAAAGACCGGAACGTATACCCCAACGCCGCCGTCATCCGCATCTCTTCGCGCAAGTTCACAAAGTAAGCTCTCGCGGCCGATTCTTTGTAAGCGAATCGGTTGAAAGAACAATAGGGACATAAAATGTCGCAAAACGGGATATGGATATAGAGCATGTACTGTCGATCTGGCTTCGGCCCCGGCAGCTCGACCTTGCCGTTTCCCTCAAGCCGAAACGCATTCCGCGTTACAAACCGAAGCAACGGCGTAAGAATCTTTTCCGACAGCATAGCGCAGACTCCCCGTCCTTCCAGCAGACCGTCCGCCCCCTCAGCTCGAAGCTTCCGTCTTTCACTGGCGCTGCCATGGATTCTGACAGGCTGTACTCATCCTCATCCGGCGGCTTGCTGTTCCATCGTGACGGCCATCACAGCAGCGCCGCAGCTGACGCTTATAGGGTTACTTCCAGCACGGTGGCGAAGGGAGGACTCATGTACCCCGGTTCAAGTGTGCCGATCCAAGACATCACTCCTCAAGCACTCCTCTGTCTTCCAGCGGCCTCCCACTTGTTCCTGCATCTCCCACTCTCTCCCACGCACCACATCCACACGGCTGAAGACTCGTACAATTCAGCTTGTTCACAGAGCCTTCCCCACGCACCCCTTTCACAGCGGCGCGCGTGCAGGCGAGAGGAAGCATCATGAACTACCCCATCTGGGACGTATCGTTTGGCGCAGGCTTGCTCATAGCGCTCGTAGCCGGACTCCACGTGTTCGTCTCCCACTTCGCCGTCGGCGGTGGCCTCTTCCTTGTCCTCACCGAGCGCAAGGCACTTAAGAACCATGACCACGCCCTGCTCAACTGGCTCAAGTCCCACACCAAGTTCTTCGTCCTGCTCACCGTCGTCTATGGAGCAGTCAGCGGCGTCGGCATCTGGTTCACAATCGGACTCATCTCCCCCACCGCCACCAGCAACCTCATCCACATCTTCGTCTGGGGCTGGGCCATCGAGTGGGTCTTCTTCTTCGTCGAGATTACCGCAGCCCTCCTCTATCTCGCCGGCTGGGACAAGCTGAACCCCAAGCTCCACCAGTGGTATGGCTGGATTTATTTCTGGGCCGCCTTTGCCAGCCTCGTCGTCATCAACGGCATCATCACCTTCATGCTCACCCCGGGAAGCTGGCTGGACGTCCATAAGTTCTGGATCGGCTTTTTCAATCCCACCTACTTCCCCTCCCTCTTCTTCCGCAGCGCCATCTGTCTCGCTCTCGCCGGCATCTACGCCCTCATCACCGCGAGCGTGCAGAAGGACAAGGACCTTAAAGCCCGCATCGTCCGCTGGGGCGCCCTGTGGACCATCCCTTCCCTGCTCGCCCTGATACCCTTCGGCTACTGGTACATCCGTGAGATCCCCGCCGCGCTCTTCCTCAGCGCCCGAGGTCCCATGCCCACCGCCACCCACTACGCCTTCCTTGCCTGGTCGCTCCTGGCTGTCACCATCATCCTCATGCTGCTGGCCCTCTTCACGCCACGCCGCATGCACCTGGCCTTCGCTCTCGTGATAGGCCTCGTCGCTCTCGGCGCCATGGACTCGTTCGAGTTTGTCCGCGAAGACGTCCGCAAGCCCTTCGTCATCGAAAACTATCTTTACGACAACTCCCTCTACGCCAATACCATGCCTGGCGATGGCGGCTTCACCGTCGACAACCTCGACACCGTCGGCGTCCTCCACTCCGCCGCATGGATCGATCAGCGCACCATCACCCCCGATAACAAGATCGCCGTCGGCCACGAAATCTTCCGCGTCGAATGCCAGGCCTGCCACACGGCCAACAGCTATCGAGGGATCCATCAGCTTCTCGAACGGCGCCAGTGGAGTCCCGCCACCACCCGCGCCATGCTCACCGGCCTCTCCCTCATGCACAACGGCGTCATGCCGCCGTTCGCTGGAACGGACCCCGAACGTGACGCGCTAGCCGCCTACCTCGACACTCTCCAGACCATTACGCCGAAGGCCGCAGCAGTTGATGGAAAAGTTATCTATCAGAACAACTGCTCCATGTGCCACCAGGATCATCCCAACGACCAGTTCTTCACCGGCATCGTCACCGATCCAACCGCCGCGGCCGACTCCCTCAAGGACCTCACAACCATCTTCCCCCTCATGCCCGACCTCAAGCTGAACGACGCCCAGCGCACCGGCCTCGTTCAATACATCAACACCCAGCGCCCACCCGCTCAACACGCCCAACTCAGCCCCTCATCCGAAGGAGGCAAATAACATGATCGACCCAAGCATGGTTCCCACCATCGACCCCAATCCTCTCCCAGCCCCCTACTGGCTCTTCAAGACGTTACTGCTGATCACCTTCACCCTGCACATCATCGCCATGAACTTCATGCTCGGCGGCGCCTTCCTCGCCGTCGTTGCGCGCTTTACCTCCAAGGGCAAGGAGTTCCGCAATCGCATTTTTCTCGACCTGGCCAAGAAGATTCCCGTCTTCCTCGCCGCCACCATCACCATCGGCATCGCGCCGCTGCTCTTCGTGCAGGCGATCTACGGCCAGTACTTCTATACCTCGACCATCCTCATCGCCTGGCCCTGGTTCCTCCTCCTTGTCCTTCTGGTCGTCGCCTACTACGGCTTCTATTACGTCACCTACAACGGCCAGCGCCGCCCTGGTCCGGCTGGCATCGTCCTTCTCGTCTCGCTCGCTCTGGTCCTGATCATCGCCTTCATCCAATCCACCAACGTCACCCTGATGCAGACCCCGAGTCACTGGGCGGCCAAGTACTTCGCTTCCCCCACCGGCTGGAGCAACAACATCTCAGACCCCACCCTCATTCCCCGCTACCTGCACTTCGTGACCTCAGCCATCGCCGTCGGCGGCATCCTGTTAGTTCTCCTCGCCCTCGCTCGCTGGAAAAGTGATCGCGAGTACGCCAACTACCTCTTCCAATACGGCGGCAAGGCCTTCATGTACGCCACCATGGCCCAGTTCATCATCGGCAGCTGGTTCCTCTTTAGCATTCCGCGGAACTTCCGCATGATCTTCATGGGCGACAGCCCGCTCGCCTCCGCTCTCTTTCTCGTCGGCATCCTCGGCACCGTCGCCGCCATCTTCCTCATGTCGGGCGCCATCCGCAAGCAAAACATCCGCGTCGCCGCCTACGGTGTCTCCGGGCTCCTCGCCGTGGTCATGATCACCATGATCCTCATGCGCGACATCCTGCGCGACGCCTACCTCGAACCCTACTTCCACCCCCACCAGTTCGCCGTCAAAACCCAGTGGGCCGTTCTGCCGGTCTTCCTCGTGCTCTTCCTCGGCGGCGTAGGTCTCTGGCTCCTCATGCTCAAACGCTACGGCCTGTTCTCCGGCAACAAGGTGCCCCCGACCGAATCCCTTCCCACCGAGCCTGCAGAACCCAAAGCCGAGATAGTCGGCTAACCCTTTCCTCCGAAAGCAATGCAGGGAGCCGCCATGGCTCCCCGCGCTGTTTAACTCACCTCGATCTCAGGCAAATCGCCCAATCCCAATCCCGATCACGTACGTCACCACGCCCTCCAGCAGCCCCACCATTGTCATCTCCAACCCGCTACTCCACCACGACCGAATCGTAATCAGCGACTTCGCCGCCCCCACCGCAAAGTGTGCCAGCAACGAAACAATTGCCGCCACAACGATCGCCGGGACCCCCGCCAGAAAAAAGAAAGGTATTACCGGGATCAATGCACCTAACGCAGTCGATAACGCAGCCGTCGTAGCCGACACCCACGGCTTGCTCAACCCCTCCTCGCTCACATGCAGCCGCTCCCTCGCCAGCGCGTCGACCAACTGCTCTTTCTTCTCCGCAATGTGACCCACAAAATGGTCCGCATCTTCAGCCGACAGCCCGCGCACCTGGTACGTCAGCGACAGCAACTCCCGCGCCTCAACCTCATTGTTCTCCACCGCATCCCGCTCACGCGCAAACTCCGCCTCATAGATCTCGCGTTCGCTCTTCGCCGCCAGGTACGCGCCCGACCCCATCGAAAGCGCACTCGCAAACATTCCCGCCAGCCCCGCAATCAGCACAAACTTGCTATTCCCCAGCGTCGCACCCGACACACCCGACACAATCCCGAAGATCGCCCCCAACCCGTCATTCACTCCGTAGATCGCATCCCCGATCCAGCTCGCCGCTCTCGGCTGTCCCTTCTCGCGCTCGGCCACCAGCTCATCCAGCGCGTGCTGCGCCGTCTCCGGCTCCATCGCTGTCGCCGGCAGATGATGCCGAATCAACCCACCCAAAGTTAAGTAGTGGTCGGCCTCATCCGAGATCACCTCTTTCAGAATCGCGATGCTCTCCTCATCGCCCAGCTCGCGAATCTGTTTGCCATAGCGCGCAATATCGCGGCTCTCATCCAGCTCCAATCTTCGCAACGCCAGGTCTTGTCCGCCCACCCTCGTCGCCAGTGATCCCGCCTCACCCGTCTCCGGCCCATCGTACTTCGGAATCGCCACGCCGAGCACCGTCAGCCGCGTCGCCCACAGATCCGCGTGGTGCTTCTCAGCCAGCGCCAGGTTGCGCAGCGTCCGCCGCCGCTGCGGGTCGCTCTCCTGCTCGCTCAGCGCCTGGTACGTGTGATATCCCCGCATCTCCGCCTGCCAGTTACTGGACAGCGCTTCAATCAGATGTGCCGTGTCCTTGCTATTCATCCAGGGTCTCTCAATTCGTCTCTCGCTCGATGCCCTCATTCTCGCTTAACCCTTAGAGTTACGCTGTGACAGTCCGTTCAGACCCCGGCCTTCCCCAATCCCGCAGCCGGTGCCCCCGCCATCGACGACCGCTTCACCAGCCGCCTCACCTTCTGCGGCGACATCGCCAGCTTCTTCGCCACCCGCGAAATCTTGCACTCCTCCCGCATCCACACCCGCGGAATGACGAGCTGCGCAAACTGCTCGGTCACCTCCTGAAAACTCTTGCCCGTAATAATCCCCTGCGACCACGCACGCAACGTGTCCTCAATCCCCACCACTTTCAGCAACCGAGCCTTCAGCGTATTGAGCTCATCCACCGCATAGTCCGCATCCTCCGGATCCAGCAGCCCGGACGCCGAATCCACGCATCGCTGCGCCAACTCATAATCGTGAAAGAAATTATTCGCCGCCGTCTCTCCAAGCGCCACGTACGCATTCAACAGCACGCGTTTGTTCTCCATCGACTGAGCCAGCGCAACCGCCTCCATGCAATGCTGCTTCGCCAGCCGCGCATACACCGGAATCTCCTCAGCCGATCCCAGCAGCTCCTCCACCCGCGCATTCTCAATCATCCCCATCAGCGTGCACGCCCTCGCCCGCAGCAGCACATTATGATGTGCCTCCGCAATCTCCAGCGCCTGCGCCGCCTCCTTCGCCGACATCCCCAAATCACCGACATCCAAATGCAGATACCCCGCATTCAGCAGCG
>Ga0302312_10001772_pt1 | contig 12788 bp, 6 predicted proteins | sample III_Palsa_N2_1_FD_200529 | JGI IMG/M metagenome (GOLD analysis project Ga0302312, IMG submission 200529) | Peat permafrost microbial communities from Stordalen Mire near Abisko, Sweden - III_Palsa_N2_1 | ecosystem: Environmental > Terrestrial > Soil > Palsa > Peat permafrost | place: Sweden... | reverse complement strand
TTCGCTTGAGGTGGTGGAGCAATCTCACCCGACTCCGGCAATACAGTCCGCTCCGGAAAGAGTCTCCTGGCGTGAACCGCGATGGGCGTTCATTACGCTTTCTGTCTTGTGTCTTTTCTTTGCGGCTCTTTCGTTCTGGTTTTGGTCCTCCAACAAACGGACCACACAATCGCATGATTCGCGCGGAGCGTTGAACCAGCCTCTTCCTTTCTGGAAGCAGTTTCTGGGAACATCTTCTCGATCCCAGATTGTTCTTCCGACACCTGTTTTCGTTAAATTTTCGGCGAACCGGCCCCTCAGGGTTCGGGACATCGATGTCAATGACTTTCAGCAATGGCGCTCTTCGCCGGACCTCGTCGCTATATCGAAATATGCAGGGGAACCCCGGCTGGAACAAGGGTATACGGTTGCTTCAGACACGTTCGCGGCAATTCGGCTTGCTCGCTATCTGGATTCAGTCGGGCTTGGCAATTCGCTAACGTTCAGTAATAGTTCAGATGCCTCGATGAGCGATCTGGAGTCCTCGTCGGAGATCGTCCTAGGCTCTCACGGTACATTGCATGCTTTTCAGCCCTTCTTGGATAAGATGAGTTTTGTTCTGACAGAGAATGAAGGCTCTGTTGAGGAACGAACGCCTAATCGTTCACCACACGAAATCTTCCGTGCTGTGGATGAGGGTGCGGGACGGACAATTGAACCCGGCTTGATCGCTTTCCTCCCTGGGAAAGATGGTCGCACTCAGCTACTTATTCTTCAGTCGCGTCGCACGGCAGCGCTCGTTGAGATGATGACCAGTGCAACGGGTGCAGAGATGATTGAGCAGCTTCGCCGAAAGAAGGGAAGCCCTCGTTTCTTTGAGGTGGTTGTGCTCGCTGAGATGAATGGAGATCATATGATCCGGGCATGGCCGCTGGATCTGGCACCTATCGATCCGGCGAGGTTTGGTTCGTAACAGACGTAACGCACCCCGCGAAACTTCTTTGCGAACGGGATATGAGTGAGGATGGGGACGATGAATGTCCTTCGCTCTCTTTCTCTCGCATTGGTCTCGGTTTCGCTTTCGGTGTCCGCATTCTGTTCTGTGGGCACTCCATCTCCTGCGAGCTACGATCTGGTGGTCTATGGCGGAACCGCAGCCGGTGCGGCTACAGCAATCGAGGCTGGGCGGCATGGACTTCATGTGGTGCTCCTTGAGCCGGGCCACCACATCGGTGGAATGCTTACTGGCGGTCTTTCTGCAACAGATATTGGAAACCCCGACGTGATTGGCGGGATCTCCCGCGAGTTCTTTCTACGAGCCGCGCAGCACTACCACCTCAGTGATCTCAAGACTTCATCTGACTGGCGATTCGAGCCTCATGTTGGTGAAGAGATTCTTCTAACTATGTTGCGAGAGGCTCATGTTCAGGTCGAATTCGGGGAAACACTGCGAGAGCATCACGGGGTGTTGAAAGAGAACCACCAGATTACGAGCTTACAATCCTCGGATGGTCGTATATGGCGTGGAAAGATATTTGCAGATTGCAGCTACGAAGGAGACCTCATGGCTCAGGCCGGGGTCAGCTACACCTGGGGCCGTGAGTCGACAAGCCAATACGGTGAGAGCTTGGCCGGAGTCCAGGCTAGAACGTTGCATCATCAATTCACCTTTCTTGTTTCCCCGTACGATGCACACGGAAAGTTGTTGCCCGAAATCGACCCCGGACCGCTGGCCACACCCGGCAGTGGCGACCGTAAGGTTCAGGCGTATAACTTTCGAGTGATTCTTACGCAAAACACTGCCGATATGTTGCCCTTTCCGAAGCCTGAAGGGTATGACGCCCACCAATTTGCTTTACTCGCACGTTATTTGAAGGAATTTGAGAACAAGAATGGGAGAAGCCCACGCCTGAATGAGGTTACCCTTCCCATGAAAATCCCAAACGACAAGGCTGACTTTAATAACGATGGTCCGTTTTCTACCGATTACATCGGAAAGAGCTGGAGCTATCCGGAGGCGAGCTACGCCGAGCGACAGAAGATATGGAACGATCACCTGCTTTATACAGAAGGCTTCTTTTACTTCCTGGCCAACGATCCCGCTGTGCCCTCTGAGTTGCAACGAGAAATGAGAAGCTGGGGGCTCCCAAAGGACGAATTCCGCGACACGGAGCACTGGCCGTTTCAGCTCTACGTGCGTGAGGCGCGGCGTATGATCGGCGCTTACGTAATGATTCAGCAGGATCTACAAACCCAGCGAACGAAACCCGACCCCATCGGCATGGGTTCGTACAACAGCGACTCGCACAACGTACAGCGAATCTCGATCCGTGATGGGCGCGTAGAAAATGAAGGAAACGTGGAAGTTCCTGTTTCTCCATATCAAATCCCTTATCGAAGCATTGTGCCGAAGCCTTCAGAAGTTCAGAACCTTTTGGTTCCTGTCTGCTTCTCCGCAACACATGTGGCGTATTCCTCTATGAGGATGGAACCGCAATACATGATCCTTGGTCAGGCCGCTGGTCTGGCTGCGTACCTCGCAGTCCAGCAACAACGTGATGTGCAGTCGATTGATACAAAAAAGCTGCAAGCCATCCTGCTGGAAGAGAAGGCTGTGCTTTCGCTGCCTCAACAATAGATGGCCCCGTAACGATACAAATGCGATACCGTTGCTCAAAACTCTAGTGTTTCTTCGTTACTTTGTAACGTTACTACAAGAGACTAGACCATCTATCCCTCACATGTGGAGTATGGCAGCCGCTTGCGAATTTGATCCTACGCGGGCCCGAGGTGTTGCATGCTTCCATCCTCATTTCTAAAGCACGTGTCTAGCTCTTTCATACGTGTCGCGCTTCTGTCGGTCTGCTTCGTTGTTATAGCGAAGTCAGCGGCCGGGCAAGTGCTCCTTCCCCAGGAGCTAAACCTTCCAGATGTTCGTGGAGGAACATTCCAGGCGGCGGCCAATCATCCAAAGCTCTTCCTTGTCGCGTTTCTCTCGGTGATGTCTGAAAATACGGATTCACCTTCGCTACGACAGAGTCTCGTTCTTTCCAGTATGCAGCGTCAGTACTCCGCGAAGGGTCTGTCTGTCGTGGCCGTTGACACATCGTCCCTGCTCGTCCACCGCAGCATCGCCAGACAGGAGATTGCCAATGTGGCCACAAACTGGCACATGAATTTCCAGGTGATCGATGGAGCGAACGGGATGCTACAGGGACGTTTCGGGAGAACAGATGACTCTCCGACACTTCTCCTCGTCGATGGTTCTGGAAGGGTTCTGCACGTCTGGCATGGCTTTACGCGTCCGGCATATCTAGCGCAGGCCATAGAACGGCAGCTTGGCGGGCCCTTGTCTCGCATCCCCGATTTGCGGCCTAGCACCAGGTAAAAGGAGAACATGATGAAAAATAACTTTCTGATCCGTCGTTCTATGTCTTACACGGCAAAGCGTTTGCTGATTCTCATGATTTGCCTTGGACTTTTCTCGCCTGCGATCTACGCCGCGGACCAATACGTCAACTGCGGTGCGGCCTCCTCAGGGAATGCCGATGGCTCCGAGTCGAACCCTTGGACCACTATCGATCCGTTGAGAACGATTACGTTTGCAGCGAGCGATAATATTTACTTCGCGCGGGGTACTACCTGCTCAATCACAACGCTGTTTGCTCCTTTGGGATCAGGAAATGCAACTAATGGATCCATCGTTGTAGACGCCTATACACCAGCAGGTAGCAGTGCGACTGCACTTCCAATCATCAGCGCTACAGGTTCAACCGCAAACGCGGTAGTTAAGCTCTCGAATCAGCAGTACTGGGAGTGGAACAATCTCGAATTGGATGGAGGTGTGCATTATGGCTTGTATGTATCCAATACGACGACGACACCGCTGACCCACTTGCACTTTTCTGGAATGGTTGTGCAAGGCGCCACCTGGACGATGACACAAAGAACAGACTCCGGTGAGGTTTTCATCACGAGTTCCGGAAAGGGCGGAACACTCAACGATGTCCTCGTGTCGCATGTGCAGGCCGGTGGATCGACGGTGTCCGAAGGCATCTATATTCAGGCCGGCGGTGCGAATCAGACTACTGGTCAGACGTATGGATCGGAAGTCGTAGTCGAAAACTCCACCGCACATGATGTCTATGGCGACGGGATTCTGGTAGTCACCGCCGATGGCGGTATCTTGCAGAACAATGTCGTCTATAACAGCGGCATTTGTCCTTCCAGCTGCGGAACCAGCACGCCGGGAGGGCTCTGGGAATGGAACTGTCCGAACTGCATGGTGGAGGACAACGAATCCTACGCAAATCAAACGTATGGATCTGGAGACGGAGGAGACTACGACCTTGATGCGTCCAATATCAACAACATCATTCAGGATAACTATGGACATGATGCCGGTGGCTACTGCGTTATGCTCTTCAGCTCAAATGGAAAGGTGAATTCAGGCGACATCATCCGAAACAATACTTGCACTCATAACGAACAGAAGAGCACTGCCTACAACGAGGGTGAAATTTATGTAGATTCGGACGCGGGCAGCTCAATCGACGGAGGCCAGATCACAGGGAACACCCTTTATTGGAGTCCCAACCCTGCCCAAGCGAGCCGCTTTGCGATCCTCACTATTCACGGAAAATATAGTGGCGCAGATACCACAATCGAAAACAACACGATCTATGCCGAAACTAATCCCAACATGGTTTGGACGACTGTGAAGACAGCTACTCCAACGATAGTTTTAGATAGCAATCAATATATTCTGCAGGAAACAGGCGCGACTCCGGTCTGGGCTGCAGGTGAAGACGATACCGACCCCGCCAAGCCGGTACCGCTCAACTACTACACAAACTTGGACAATGAGGTGTCCGATCCACAATCCTTCAATGGCAATACAGGACAGGACGTTGATAGTACGTTTCAGGGTCCAAGTTAAGTGCTGATCGCTCGTTTGGATCTTCGCTTCGGCTGGTTTCGCATGTAAGTTCATGCTTTGAACGCGCCCCCTCCTGCTGGAGCTATTCTTCAGCAAGAGGGGGAGTGCCGATTGCTTCGGCGTGCGGAACAAACTGCAATCAAGTTCGACTCGGTGCTTCTACCGCACGGATCCCCCGAAAAGGCTTTGGCCAAATTTGGCGAGTACGTCTTAGGTAGCTTTTACTCACCGGAAATGATCGATTTCCGCCGCCTCGTGCTTACAGAACAGTAAATAAAAGGCTTACATAGATTATTCTCAGAATCGTTCTGAGCACGTGCGGCCTAAAAATACCGATGTATTGATAGTGGTCTGACCGATGTTTTGTACCAGTAAGATCGTTAGTGTAGTGCAGCGATCTCTGGGTTCATATCGTTGCATGATATGGCAGCACGGCGACCGGGTTCGATGTACATCATCTTTGCTCTTGTCTTCGTGAGCCACTGGCGCAGATCATGCGCTACGAACTCAGGCCCGTTGTCTGACCTCAGATGCTCAGGCACACCCTTGATCACCATCACGTCGGCCAGCGCTTCGATCAAGTTCAACGCACGCGCTGTCCTGCCGTCATGCGTGCGCACGCTCACGAAGTCGTAGCTCCACACATGGTTGCGGCGCATGGGCCGCAGCCGTACGCACGATCCATTGTTGAGCACAGCCTGCCGCGTGGCTTCTGCTTCTGCGGAACCTTCATCCCCTCGCGACATACAGCTCCTTGTACTCAGTCTCTATGATTTCAACTGGTACAAATCAAGCCGGGCAGCCCACTTGTGCCTTGGTGACCTCACCCACAGCAAACTGGCCAGACGCAAGAGTTCCTGCAATAGCTGGGGCCGCAAAGCAGTCTTTAAGGGAAAAGGTGAGCTTCCCTCTTCCTTCACGGCAGCTATTCGAATTTAGCGGCAAAAGCGCAAAACGACGCCTCACTGGCAAAAAACGTCCGGTAATTGAGAAATTAGCGAAATGTTGACTTTGCGTACGTTCTGATATATCAGTTGATGACAGACTTTTATCGCAATGGAACATGGAGTTGCCGTGGCATGGTTTCGAGCAGCGAAGGGTAGGCAGCCGTTGGTGTGTTGCGGGTGGCTGTGCGTTTTGGGGTTGGTGGCTGGTCTGCCGGTATGGGGGCAAGAGGTCACAGCTACGATCCTGGGGCGGGTCACCGATTCCAAGGGTGCGGTGCTGCCTGAGGCTAAGGTCGTGGTCACAGACGTCGATACGCACCAGCAGATACGTGCGGTAACGACGAGCAGAATTGGGGAGTTTACGGCGACGTTGCTGCCGGTGGGGCACTATTCGGTGCGTGTGACGCGGACGGGTTTTGAGGCGGCTGTACAGACAGGGATCGACCTGCATGTGGGCGACCGGCTGAATGTGGAGTTTGTGATGAAGCCGGGATCAGTGGACCAGACCGTGACGGTGACGGCGGATGCGCTGCAGACCCAGACGCAGACGTCGGCTTCGGACATGCTGATCTCGCAGAACCTGATTAAAGAGCTTTCGATCAACAATCGGAACTTTCTTGGGTTGCTGGCGATTCTTCCGGGTGTGACGAGCACGTCGGCTAGCGATGAGTTGACGATTGGTGCGGTGAACCCTACGGGCAGCGTGAACTCGCTGCCGTACTCGCTTAATGGGGGACGAGTTTCGGCCAACAGCTATTTGCTGGATGGGTCTGACAATCTGGACCGTGGGGCGAATACGACGCTGGTGAATACACCCAGTGTGGACGCGATCCAGGAGTTCAAGGTGATACGCGGAGTGTACAGCGCGGAATTTGGCCGCAATGCGGCGGCGCAGATCAACGTGATCACTCGGCAGGGAGCGAGCCAGGTCCATGGCGATGTATATGAATTTTTTCGCAACGATGTACTGGCAGCGAACAATGCGGAGAACAAGCTGAGAGGTATTGCACGGCCACCGCTGCGGTACAACGATTTTGGGGGATCGATTGGCGGACCTGTTTTTATTCCACATGTGCTGACGCGGGAGCAGGACAAGATGTTCTTCTTCTTTTCGGAAGAAGCGCGGCGAATTATTCAGTATCCGACGACGAGTGGATTGGCTCCGACGGCGGCTATGAAGGCGGGCCAGTTTGCGAATCCGGTGTGCGTGAGCTATTCGGATGCAGCGGGGACGAAGTGTACGGCGACGGCTACTTCGATTACAAACTTTGATCCGGTAGCGGCGGCATATCTGAAAGACGTATACGACAAGCTGCCTTCGGGATCGACGACGAACTACACGCTGGTGACCGTGGAGCGTGCGGTTTACAACCTGCACCAGGAGTTGGGGCGTGTGGATTATGCGATCACACCGCAGGAGTCGTTGACGGCACGGTACATCCATGACGCGATCAACACGCAGGAGCCGTATGGGTACCAGGTAAATGATCTGCTTCCAAGCGTGGCTACGACGGCGACACAATCGCCGGGTGGGAACGCGATGGTGCGGTTGACGTCGGTACTGCGTCCTTCACTGCTGAACGAAGCGGCGTTTGCGTTTACGTCGGGGCGGAAGTACAGCATACCCATTGGACTGTTGGCGAAGTCGAATGCGACCGATGTACATGTGAATTTGCCGTTCCTGAGCACGGACAGTTTTGTGCCGGCGTTGTCGATGACGGGGTTGAGCGCTGTCAAGAGCTACGGAACGTATAACAACTACAGCCGCAACTACAACTTCTTCGACAACGTGACCCTGGTGAGTGGGCGGCAGACGCTGAAGTTTGGTGTGACGTACAACTACTACCAAAAGACAGAAAACAACGCGAGCACGAATGCAGGCGCGTTTTCGTTTTCAACGACGACGATTCCAGCCGGCGGCGCGACGAGCGCGGAGCAGACGTGGGCGAACTTCTTGCTGGGGACTCATGCGACGTTCACGCAGACTTCGTTGGACCTGACACCGGATATTCGGCAGAGCGAAACCGAGATGTATGCGCAGGATGACTACCGCGTGCTGTCGCGGCTGACGATGAATGCGGGAATACGTTACTCGATTTTCCGCCAACCGTATGACAACCGGAACATGCTGAGCAACTTTGACCCGTACAAGTTTGTGGCGGCGAATGCACCGCAGATCACGGCTACAGGAACGATTGTGGCGGGCACGGGCGATCCGCTGAACGGCATCATCGTAAACAATGCGACGTCCCCATACGGCAACAAGGTGGCGAATGAGCCGGGCGGAAAGTTTTCTCCGAGACTGGGATTTGCCTGGAACGTGTTTCCTGATGGGCGTACGGCGTTACGTGGAGGGTACGGGTTGGTGTGGGATTCAACGCTGGTGGGCATCTATGAGAACAACATCTTCACGAACGCACCTTATCTGAACAACCTGAGTGTGCCGAACACGACCTTTGCGAATCCGGCGCCGAATGCGGTGACGAGCTACTCGCAGGCACTACGCGGAACGCCGCTGCCGACGCGGCTACCGTATACGTCGCAGTACAGTCTGGATTTGCAGCAGCAGATAGGTGCATCGTTCCTGATGGATATTGGCTACTACGGATCGAAGGGAACACATCTGCTGGGGATTGAGGACATCAACACACTGCATCCGGGGCAGTATGCGGCGCTTACGGGGAGCACGGCGGCGTTGACAACGGGAACGACACCCGCGGTGAATGCCTATCGTCCGTATCCGGGTTATACGGCGATTAATGTGGTGGAGAACGCGTTCGGTTCGAACTATAACTCGCTACAGGTGTCGTTGGAGAAGCGGATCGCGGGTGGGTCGACGTTGCGGCTTGCCTACACCTGGCAGAAGACACTGACGGATTCGGGTACGGACAGGAACAACGCTCCGCAAGATCATTACGATCCTCGTGCGGAGTATGCCGTGGCTCCGTTCAATCGCAAACAAATACTGGTGTTGAGTTATGTGTACAAGATTCCGTTCCGGTCTCAGTCGCGATTTGCACAGGGAGCTTTGAGTGGATGGGAACTGAGTGGAACGACGAGCTTTGATTCCGGGTTGGCGACGCAGGTGACGTCAGGCAGCGGATCGGATCCGGCGCAGTTGGGTGTGGAGGGAACGGGCAGCCTAGTGACGTTGCGTCCCGACAGGATCGGTGATCCGAACAAGAATGCGCCGCACACGTTGCTGCAGTGGTTCAACACGGCGGCATACAAGGATGTGCCGAGCGGCCAGTTGCGCGTCGGTGATGCGGGAGCGACGTCCTTGGTGGGGCCTGGGTTTGAGCAGTGGGACATTTCGGTGTTTCGCAACTTCGTGTTCACGCACCGATGGGGTGGGCAGTTCCGGGTTGAGAGCTTCAATTCGTTCAATCACACCAATCCGCAGGGGCTGTATGCCTCGACGGATGTGACGACGGCGGGATCGGCATTTGGAAGCGTAGCCAGCGTGCGGGAGCCGCGGCGTATCCAGTTGGCGGCAAAGATCACATTTTAGCGATCACATTTTTAGCAGGAGCAAGATAAGTGGCTCGGCATAAACCATGCAGCACAAGGAGACGCAGATGAAGGTCACGACTGGAAATGAACGGAACGGATGGAAGACAACGGCGATGGCTGTGGCCACTGTAGCCGTGTTGCTGACGATGAGCGGCTGTGGGAATATGACGGAAATTCCGGCGACGGCGGTGAATACGTATAGCAATGCAGCGGTGATCTCGGGCACGATTCACGGAGGGCAACAGCCGGTCGCGTACTCCACGGTGAAGCTGTACACGATAGGAACGACGGGGTATGGATCGGCGGGTACGCTGTTGGCGACCACTACGACAACGAGCCCGGATGGCGGGTTCTCGTTTACGCAGAGCGGGACGAATGGTTCGTCGAGCGGAACGACGAATGTGTACTCCTGTCCGGCTACGACGGACGATCCGCAGGTCTATCTGATTGCGACAGGCGGCAACAGCCAGGGTACGGGACTGAACGACGCGGCGGATACGAATAGTGCGATTGCGCTAGTGGCGGCGTTGGGGACGTGTAGCAAGGTGTCCAACCAGTTTGTGGTGATCGATGAGGCATCGACTGCAGCCGCGGCGTTTGCGCTGGCTCCCTACATTAATCCGGGAACGACGGCGGGTACGGAGACGATTGGCACCAATGGTGCGAATGTACCCACATCAACACCACAGGGAGCGATAGGTTTGAACAATGCGGTTGCAGCCATTGCGAACCTGAAAGCGGCAGCGACGACGTATACGGGAACGTCGAGCTCAACGTCGGCGATTCAGATTACGGCGACGCCGGAAGCAAACAAAATCAATACGATTGCGGACATTCTGGCATCGTGTGTGAACACAACGACATTGCCGAGTGCGAACTGCACGCAATTGTTCAACGGAGCAATTTCGACGGCGGGAACGAAGCCTGTGGATATATTTCAGGCAGCGTATTACATGGCTACGAATCCGACGGACGCGGGTACGTTTACATCCTGCGGTACACCAACGACGAACCTGGGCTGTCTGTATGAACTGGCTAGTCCGACTGCGCCGTTCCAGGGCACGCTTGCTACGGCACCGACGGACTGGACGGTGGGTGTGACATATACGGTGTCGAACTCAGGCACGTGCTCGAACAATGGCTTTGGCGGAGCGGGGTTCTTTGATACGCCGACGCGGGTCGCAGTAGATGCCATCGGCAACATTTTCGTAATGAACGGCTCCGTTTCAAAGGCGGCAATCGTTGAGATGAGCCCTGTGGGAGTGCCGCTGGCGTGCGTGATTCCGGCAGTTGCAGCAGGCACGGCGGAAACGTACGGTCAGAACCTCACGATCGATACTTCGGGCAATGTGTGGGGTTCCTACGGCCATGCGACGTTCGCAAACTCGGTTGTAGAGTGGCCGGCGGGAGCGACGACGACAACGTCGTATTCCCCGGCAGCGGAAGTGTATGGGATTACGACCGACCTTGACGGTAATGTGTTTTATACAACGTCAGTGAGCGGAGGCACGGTGTATGAGTTCGTGGCTCCGACCACGGGGACGCTAAGCCTAAGCACGGCGACTTCTGTGACGGCGTTTACGAGTTTCCTTAACGGAAGCACAGGCACAGTGCAGTTGAACAACATGCAGACGGACACGACGGGGCGGATTTTCGGTATTACACCATCGTCGTCGAACCTGCTAGCAGCGTACCCGCTGACGGCGTCCATCACGGCATATGCAGTAGCGAGCGATGTGGCGACGTTTACCGCAGCCAACAGTTTTACCGCCGGACAGACGGTGAATATCTCAGGCTTGAGCACGACGAATGGAACGCAGTTCAATGGGCGACTGGTGTTGGCCTCGGCTAACAGCACTTCGTTTACGGCTAATGTAACCACTGCGAATGTGTCGACGACAACGGATACAGGGGCGGTACGTGCAACCGGAGCAGGTGCATACACGACGGCGAACACGGGTCTGACGAGTGCATCGTACGGACTGGCGATCGGTGCTTCGAACGCTGTTTACACGGGTACGGCTTGCTGCGGGAATACGCTTACAGCAGTTGGCAAGGCGGAGCATTTCACACCCGCGGCGACGGCTGTGGCGGGTGCAGGTGCGTCGTCGGCGCAGTATCTCGGCGGTATGAACGGCACACGTTCGACCGCTGTGGATGGTGCTGGCAATGTGTGGCTGGGTGAGTACTGGCCGGAGACTGGCAGCACCTATGGGCTGGTGGAATTGGGCTCTGCCGGAACCGGGACGACTGCGACGTTCACGGCGAAGTCGACGTCAGGCACGGCTCCGACTGCGGCGTGCTCGAATACGGTGGGCTGCCCTGTTGCTGGGGGCTTTCAGAAGACTGCCTTCACCGCGGCTTCGGATGTGGCGATCGATCCTTCAGGCAATGTGTGGGTGTTGAACACGGGCACAAACACGGCGGATGTGATTGGCACGAATGGGACATCGATCACGGAGGTTGTAGGGGCAGCGACGCCGGTTGCGACTCCGCTGTCGGTGGCTGCGAAGAATGGCACGCTGGGAACGAAGCCTTAGCGTGCTTGGTTGCTGAGAGCGCGTTGTGGGGAGCTACAGGCCCCACAACGCGCTATTTCTTTTGCGGGGAAGAGGCGTCGGCTTCGTCCTGGGCCAGGATCGCGAAGGATTGGATGTCGATAGGGGTGTGGATCTGACGCTCGACGGTGTTGGTGGCCGCCCAGAAGGCGGCGGTGTTGGGCCACTCGTGGCCGAGGTTGGAGCGAAGAGCGATGCGGCCGTGGCCGTGGAGGAGAGCAAGCTCTTCTTCTGAATGGGAGAGGACGGCAGAGGGAGAGTTGAGCTCGAAGGCCATGATGCTGAGGCGGTCGCAGGAGGACGCGAGCGCGGTGAACCAGGTGTCGCGGTCAAGTGCGTTGGTCCAACCGATGGAGCCTCCGAGGTGGGAGTACCAGGTGGGGAGCGTGGCTTCCAACTGAGCGGGTGCGGGAATGAGGCTGCGGACGTGCTGGTGGAGTTGGAGTAGATGCTGGAGAGCAGCGCGGCGCTCGAAGGGGGCGGCGGTCTTCCAGGTTGGGTCGATATGGGGTTCTATGTCGAGGGCGAGGCCAGCGAAGCGTTCTTCGGGGCTTGCGCTGGCGTTGAAGTCAAGGAAGCTGCGGTGGATATGCGCATCGAGCTGTGGGTAGGTTGCGGGATCCAGGTAGGCGGTTTCAGAGAGCAGCAGGAGCGAGGTGATACCGGCTTGTGTGAGCTTACGATTCCATGCGCGGAGCGCGGTGACGCTGGCGGAGGCTGGGTAGCTTCCGTAGAGTGTGGTGACCTTCCAGGTCTTCAGTTGAGCGATGGTGGCGTCTTCACGAGCGGAGTTGCCGACGATGGCGACCGAGCCGAAGGGGCTGGTAGGAGACTGCCAGAACCAGATGCCAC
>Ga0302312_10001757_pt1 | contig 12842 bp, 10 predicted proteins | sample III_Palsa_N2_1_FD_200529 | JGI IMG/M metagenome (GOLD analysis project Ga0302312, IMG submission 200529) | Peat permafrost microbial communities from Stordalen Mire near Abisko, Sweden - III_Palsa_N2_1 | ecosystem: Environmental > Terrestrial > Soil > Palsa > Peat permafrost | place: Sweden... | reverse complement strand
TCTTCCACCAGTCAAGGGCGCCGCGCTGTGCGGTGGTCGAGCAATTGGCGTACATCCAATCCATGCCATTTTCGGCAACCAGCGGCATCAATGATTGCGTTAGTTCTTCTACTGTTTCGTTAAATGCTTCGGAAGGTGAATGACCATTGCTGCGCAGCACATCGTATTGAGCGGCGAATACGCCCTGGATACAACCCATCAGCGTACCGCGTTCGCCGGTTAAATCGCTGAATACTTCTTTTTTGAAGGTGGTTTCGAACAAATAACCGCTTCCTACCGCAATACCGAGCGCAACAACTCTGTCTTTAGCCTTTCCGGTTGCATCCTGGAAGATAGCGTAGCTCGAATTGAGCCCGCGGCCCTGCAAAAACATCCGGCGCAGTGAAGTACCGGAGCCTTTTGGAGCAACCAGGAATACGTCGACATCAGCAGGAGGTATAATGCCTGTTTGCTCTTTGAACGTAATGCCGAAGCCATGTGAAAAATATAAAGCTTTTCCGGCTGTGAGGTGTTTCTTCACCGTAGGCCAAAGTTCAATCTGGGCAGCGTCGCTCAGGAGGTAGCAAATAATGGTTCCTTTTTCGAGGGCTTCCTCAATTTCAAAAAGTGTTTCCCCGGGTACAAAGCCGTCGTTTACAGCTTTGTCCCAGGTTTTGGTGCCTTTACGCTGTCCGACAATCACATTGATGCCGTTGTCTTTTTGATTGAGCGCCTGGCCTGGCCCCTGTACGCCGTAGCCGATAACCGCTACCGTTTCGTTTTTCAATACTTCCTGGGCCTTTGATAAAGGGAACTCATCGCGGGTTACTACGTTTTCTTCCGTTTCACCGAAAATTAATTTTGCCATCTTTTTTGTTTTTTGGATTACACCGATTTTATCTTGATTTCACCGATGCTTTTTTTTGGATTATACCGGTTGTTTTTTGATTACACCGATGCTTGTTTTATTATGTGCTTGTTTTTAATTGATTTATCCATTTGCAACAATCGAACCTTTCACCTTTCGCCTTTCACCTATTTTTTCGCTATAATTACTATGCCCGTTGCCCAGCCCATTTTGGTTAAAATGATGTCTTCCCGGCTGTCAAGGTCGGCCATCAATTGCGCCGCCTTTTCGGCATGACCCCTGGGCCAGTTTTGCTGCGGGAGCATATCATCTATGATATAAAAGCCGCCTTTTTCAACCATGTCAAGCACTTCATCCAGCAGCAAATATTTGCCTGGCCAGGTATCCGCAAAGACAAAATCAAAGCGCTGACGGCTGTTTTTAGTTATCCATTCGCCGCCGTCGCTGCAGATGAGCTTTAAGCGTTTGTCCACGCCTAAATTCTCCTTTGCAATGTTTAAGAATGTCTCATCATTATCAATCGAAATTAAGGTCGACTTTTCATCCATGCCATCCAAAATCCACGTGGTCGACAAGCCGGTACCGGTACCCAATTCCAAAAACCTGCCGCCGCATTTTGATGCCGCAAGTGTTTTAAGCAAGGAACAGGTTAGCACTTCCGAAGGCATCGTAAACCCGCTGGCCTCGGTGGCCGCTTTAATAGCTTCATAAGCCGAAGGATAACCGCCCCCCGGCCCCCTAAAGGGGGAGCTTTCGAGCGTGTCTATTTCTTGAATTTTTTCCATGCTGAATTTTTAATAGTCGTATTCTTTAGCCAGCCATCACTCCCCCTTCAGGGGGCCGGGGGGCGAGCTACATCGTAAACACTTTATCCCCGTCATTCAAAAATTCATTTTCAATCACGTCTTCACCGGGTTCGAGGCGTTCGAACTCACGTATCTTGGCGTTAAAACCCTCGCTATCCTTAATAATTGCTACCCTCGCGCTACGCACAAATTCTATCAGACCAAAAGGCTGCAAAATATTGATCAGATTGTCGGTTTCCTCGCGGTGGCCGGTGGTTTCAAATACCGTATAGTCCTTCCGGATGACTACGGCCCGCGCTCCATTTTCGCGCAGAAGCCTTTCTACGCTTACCTTTTCAGCAATCACCTCGGTGGATACCTTGTAAAGTGCCAATTCCTGCCAGATCACGTCCTCGTTGGTGTGGTAATACGCCTTCAACACTTCCACCTGTTTCTCAATCTGGCGGCAAAGCTTGCGGACCACATCCTCAGATTCAGTGATCACGATGTTAAAGCGGTGAATACTTTCAATTTCCGATGGTGAAGTATTCAAACTATCGATGTTGATCTTTCGCCGCGTAAATATGATCGCTATCCGGTTTAGCAAGCCGATCTGGTTCTCGGTGTAAACCGTGATATTAAACTCCTGCTTTTCTGTATCCTGGTTACTCATTTTTTCTTCATTTAAGTTTCCCTTTAGGTTTTTGCTCTCCTTTAGGCATTTACCCCCTTTAGGTTTTAACTCCCCCTTTAGGGGGTTGGGGGGTTACTTCAACCTTATCTCCGACACACTACATCCCTGCGGCACCATCGGAAAAACATTATTTTCCTTGGTCACCATCACTTCCAGCACGAACGCGCCTTTGTTTTCCATCATTTCCTTCAATGCGCCGGCAAGGTCCTTCCTGTCATCCACCATTTTCCCGGCAATACCGTAGGCTGATGCGAGCTTTACAAAATCGGGGCTTTCAATGTCCACAAACGAATAGCGGCGCTGGTTAAACAACTCCTGCCATTGGCGTACCATCCCCAGAAATCTATTGTTAAGAATAATGATCTTCACATCAATGCCCGTTTGCATAATGGTCCCCAATTCCTGCAGCGTCATCTGGAAACCCCCATCTCCTATGATGGCAACAACCGGTCTGTCCAATGCGCCAAATTTGGCGCCGATAGCGGCAGGCAGCGCAAAACCCATGGTGCCAAGGCCTCCGCTGGTAATGTTGCTGCGCGTTTTATTGAGTTTGGCGTAGCGGCAGGCTACCATTTGGTGCTGGCCCACATCGCTAACGATAACAGCCTCGCCATGTGTCAATTCATTCAATTCCCGTATTACCTCGCCCATGGTTAATTCGGCCGTAGTAGGGTTAAGCTCGTTTTGGATAACTTCGGCCACTTCCTGCCGCATGTATTCTGTAAATTTAGCCAGCCATTCCGTATGGGTTTTTTCTTCGACCAGGGCAGTAAGCATCGGCAAAGTTTCCTTACAGTCACCCCAAACCGGTACGGTAGTTTTTACATTCTTGTCGATCTCGGCGGGGTCTATATCCAGGTGAATAACCTTTGCCTGTTTGGCGTATTTATCAAGGCGTCCGGTAACGCGGTCGTCAAAACGCATACCGATCGCGATCAATACATCGCATTCGTTGGTGAGCACGTTGGGGCCGTAGTTGCCGTGCATGCCCAGCATCCCTACGCTCAAAGGGTGATCGGTCGGAATTGCGCCTGCACCCAATATCGTCCATGCGGAAGGAATGCCGCTCTTTTCGATAAATGCCTTAAATTCCTGCTCAGCGCTACCCAAAATCACACCCTGGCCCCAAATCACAAATGGCTTTTTCGCCTGGTTGATCAGCTCGGCAGCCTCTTGTAGGTACTTTGGCCTGACGATAGGCTTGGGCCGGTAGCTCCTTATGTGTTTGCAGGGTGTATATCCTTTATAATCAAACTTTTGGATCTGGGCATTTTTGGTGATGTCCACCAAAACCGGCCCCGGCCTGCCGCTGCGGGCAATGTAAAAAGCTTTGGCTATTACTTCGGGAATTTCATTGGCATCGGTTACCTGGTAGTTCCATTTGGTAACTGGTGTCGTAATGTTGATCACGTCGGTTTCCTGGAACGCATCGGTACCCAATAAATGGGCAAATACCTGGCCGGTGATACATACCAACGGCGTGCTATCGATTTGCGCATCTGCCAAACCGGTTACCAGGTTGGTAGCACCCGGTCCGCTGGTGGCGAACACGACGCCCACTTTACCTGACGTGCGCGCATAGCCCTGCCCGGCATGTATGCCGCCCTGCTCGTGGCGCACCAGTATATGGTTTAATTTTTCTTTATAATCAAACAACGCATCGTATATCGGCATGATAGCGCCACCGGGATATCCAAAAATGATATCCACCCCCTCGATGAGCAAAGCATCCAAAAGAGCCTCGGAGCCGGATAGCACCTTCGATTCTACGGGTTCCGGTATGATCTCAACGATTGGTTTCGCGCTGATTGTTTCCTGTACAGCTTCCATATTATTTTTTATTTCGGAATTCGGTCCCGATAGCTATCCGGATTCAAATTCGGATTTAATATCTCATTGTTATATTTTTCTCATTTGCACATCTGCACATTTGCATATCTTCTCATCTGCACATCCGCTCATCAATTCCCCCTTTAGGGGGTTAGGGGGCATCCGTAACACACCCGTCAGCCGCCGTGCTTACCTGCTTGGCGTATTTGTATAACAAACCTCTTGTGGCTTTGAGTGCTGGCTGCACCCATTGCGCGCGGCGTGCGGCAATTTCTTCATCACTCACCTTCAGGGTCATGGTCCGTTTGATTGCGTCGATCTCTATGGTGTCATCATCTTTAACCAATGCAAGCGTTCCGCCATTATAGGCTTCGGGAGTGATGTGACCGACGACGAAACCATGGGTGCCGCCCGAAAAGCGTCCGTCCGTAATTAAAGCAACTGAAGCCCCCAGGCCGGCGCCGAAGATAGCGGCCGTGGGTTTTAGCATTTCGGGCATGCCAGGCGCACCTCTTGGGCCGATGTTCCTGATCACCACCACATCTCCGGGTTTAACCCTGCCGCTGGTAATACCGTCAATCAAGTCAAATTCGCCGTCAAATACACGGGCCGGCCCTTCAAACTTTTGGCCTTCCTTCCCGGTGATCTTCGCCACGCTGCCCCCAACGGCCAGGTTGCCATATAATATTTGTAAGTGCCCGGTTGCCTTCACAGGTCGTTCCGCGGGCATTACCACATGTTGTTCTTCAAAATCCAAATCAGGCACCGCCAATAAATTCTCCGCCAGCGTATTGCCCGTTACGGTAAGGCAATGGCCGTGCAGCCAGCCTTTCTTTAGCAAATATTTCATCACGCCGGGAACGCCGCCAACCTTATGCAAATCTTCCATCATATACTTACCGCTTGGCTTCATATCCACCAAAACCGGTATGCGGTTGCTCACTTCCTGGAAATCATCCTGCGTTAATTTGATGCCGACGCTATTAGCGATCGCAATGAGGTGTAACACCGCGTTGGTTGATCCGCCCAAAACCATAACAACCGTGATGGCATTTTCAAAGGCCTCGCGCGTCATGATATCCGAAGGTTTAATGTCGCGTTCCAGCAGCAATTTGATCGCTTTTCCGGCAGCCAGGCATTCAGCCTTTTTTTCCTCGCTCACTGCCGGGTTTGATGACGAATAAGGTAAACTCATTCCCAAAGCCTCGATAGCCGAAGCCATTGTATTTGCCGTGTAAATGCCGCCGCAAGCGCCTGCTCCCGGGCAGGAGTTACGGATGATCTCTTTAAAATCGATCTCGTCCATCTGGCCGGCTATCTTTTTGCCTAATGCCTCAAAAGCCGAAACAATATTTAAATCTTCGCCTTTATAATGACCTGCTTTGATCGTGCCGCCGTAAACCATGATCGAGGGCCTGTTCAGCCGCCCCATGGCCATTACCGAGCCGGGCATATTTTTATCACAGCCGGGCAGCGCTATCAGTGCATCATAATACTGAGCCCCGCAAACCGCCTCGATGGAATCGGCGATCACATCACGGCTCACGAGCGAGTAGCGCATTCCGTCGGTGCCCATGCTCATGCCATCGCTTACGCCAATGGTATGAAATATCAGCCCCACTAAATTTTCTTTCCAAACGCCCTGTTTTACCAGTTTAGCCAGGTCGTTGAGGTGCATATTGCAGGTATTGCCATCGTAGCCCATACTCACCACACCCACTTGCGCCTTTTTCAGGTCGTCATCGGTCAATCCAATACCATAAAGCATGGCCTGTGCCGCCGGTTGCGTTGGGTCCTGCGTTAACGTTTTGCTGTAACGGTTCAATTCTGTAGCTGCTTCGGTACCGACTGTGCTCATATATCTTTTATTAAGGCAAACGCATCCTTTAAAGAAGCGCCGGCAATAATTTTACTTATAGGTTTATACTTTTGTGATTGGCAAGGTAGAAATAGCCCGTAGGAATAGCAAGGTGCAAATTGAGAATTTGAAATTAGTATATTATTTGTTTTTGTATTATATAAACAGAACAACAGGGAGGTTTTCTATTCGATAGCGAAATATAAAATTTACATAAATAGACCAAAGTTTAAAACGGTATTCGGTATGAATTGTATGCATGCATAACAATTGGGTGGAATTTGAGCGAATTTATGATGTCCGGATGGTTTTGATGTGCAGATATGCGGATGTGAGAGAGTTCATAGCTCATAGTTCATGGCCGGAGGGATGTGCCATCGCTACCTCCTTTGCTGAAGCTTCGGCGGTTGAATTAAGCTATGGCGCACGAAGTGTGCAAATGTGCAGATGTTTTATGACGATGGAATGGTTGTGATGTGCAAATTTGTAAAAGAGGGAGTAAACATGAAAATATATTTGACCGAACAAAGTTATTGGAGCCACCGTATAAAGAGGCGTAATTTACCCGGCACCGTTGGACGGGCGGGGGATTTGATATTTATTGAAATGAAAAAAACAATATTCTTGGTAATAGCACTTGGTTTTTTTACGGCATGCGCGGCGCACAAAAACACAGTAAGCAACAGTATTGCGCGGCGAAATAACAGCAATGTACGCCAAAATAATACCGCACCTTCAAATGGTTACACCTCGCTTTCTTCGCTGCAATACATTGATAAATACAAGCAAATCGCCGTGCAGGAAATGAAATCTTTTGGTATACCGGCCAGCATTACGCTTGCACAGGGACTTTACGAATCTGGCGCGGGCAACAGCGATTTAGCGCGGGTGGCCAATAACCATTTCGGCATAAAAGCAGGCTACTCCTGGAACGGCAAAGTGTACTATAAAGACGACGACAATAAGAACGACGCCTTCCGTGTTTATCAAAGTCCTGAGGAATCCTTCAGGGATCATTCCAATTTTCTGAAGAAGAAAAATTACGCTTCGTTGTATACCCTTGATATAACCGACTACCGCGGATGGGCGCGCGGATTAAAAAAAGCAGGCTACGCCACCAACCCTAATTATTCTGACATCATTATCGGCATTATTGAAAAATACAATTTACAACAATACGATACGGGTGACTATACGGTAAACCCCAAACCCGTTGCAGCGGCGATAGCTCCGGTTGCTGTACAACCGCCCCCACCAACCACCGCATCCGCATCCATTCCCACACCCGCACCTGTCACCGTTCCCGACTCGTCCGCTGCCCAAGCCGCCCCGGTAAGTAAAAACTACGCGGTAAAGCAGGGCGACACACTTTATAACATTTCTAAACGTTTTGGATTATCAGTGGACGACCTGCGCGCTTTGAACAACCTTAATGGGAATTCGATCTATATTGGCCAGATACTTGTTGTTATTAAATAACAGACGGCGCAATCCGTCCGGGTGATCTATTTCCACAAAGCGGGGATGTAACAACCGCGTTAACTTGTGTTAATTTTTGCCGGATGATGGGCCCAATGTTCTACTTTTATCCAAATTATGCGTTACCGGCTTTTGCTGTTGTTGTTTTTTGCTGCTTTTAACTGCCTTGCACAGGAAAAACCGGTAGAGGGAATTGTGTTCGATAAGGCCACAAAAGAACGCATTGCCAGCGTTAATATCCATAATACGACCAAAGGCTTTTCAGTTTACAACAATTTGAAGGGGGAATATAGCGTGATCGCTTCGGCGGGAGATCGGCTGATCTTTTCGCGGCAGGATTACAGCCCTGACACGATTAGGGTGACCGATAAAATGCCGCAGGCTATTTATTTAACGCACCTCGTAATCCAGCTCAGGGAAGTTACCGTACGCGACTCGGCCCTGACGCCGGAGCAGCGCCTGGAACGAACCAAAAATGAGTATGCGATGATCTATAGTCCTACAATGAACCCTGATGCCTTTGTTAATTCGACCTATGGCGGGGCAGGCCTAAGCATCGATGCTATTTACAATGCGATCAGCCGCAGCGGGCGTAATGCGGCACACCTGCGGAACCTTATACAGGCAGATTACGAGCAAAATGTGATCGATTACCGTTTTAGTCGCACGCTGGTGGCGCGGGTAACCGGGTTAAAGGATAAAAATTTGAGTTCGTTTATGATGCGCTACCGGCCGGGGTATTATACGGTTACTACCATGACCGACTATGAATTTATTATGATGATAAAAGCCAACTTCCGGCGGTACATGCGCGCCCAGCGGACCTATGCTTTGCCGCCTTTGAGCAGGTGATTATTTTTTGTGATTTCACCGTCCCGATAGCTATCGGGATTGCGTTGATTTCACAGATTTTATCTAGTTAGACTTCCCGCTAAACGCCCAAATTGGTTTACGACTTTCGACTTCAGACTTTCGACTCAAGACTTTAAAAAACTACTTTAATATCAACACCGGGCTGGTCGCGTTAAGGGTGATAGCAATGGTGATGTTGCGGTGAGTTAAGTTATAAAAAAAACTGTATTGGCCCGGTAGGGCAATGATCAGTTGCACATCGTTGTGGGTAGCGAAAGCAAGCACACCCCGAACGATGTCGGCGTCGCTGCTGTGGTGTACATCGTATGCATAGCCTTCCAGCATTTCGGCCAGGTTTTCGGTAATCTGTTTATTGCCTGCATGGAAATGGTGCTTAGCATCAACGTTCAGGACAAGCAAATGCGGGTGTGGCCAGCGCTGTTTGGCATGGAAACCTTTTAACGCGCTAAGGCGGGATATGGCCGAAAAATCGCAGGGCACCAACACGCGCTCAATCTTTTGATACGACGCATTCTCCGGGATAACCATTACGGGGACCGGGCTTGTCCTACCCACGGCTACCAACTGTTCACCCAAATAGCTGCCGGGTTCATGGGTGCTGCTGTCGCTGCCCATCATTACCATGTTAGGCTGTTTTTCGATGACTGTATTATGCACCGCCCGTAACAGGGGGAGGCTGCTGAAAGCTGTTTCTATCTTAACGGTGTGAGTGCAGGTTTTTTGCATCTTAGCGGCCAGCGCCTTCAGGTTTGCTTCCAGGATTTGTCGGTGTTCTTCTACCTCTTCGTTGCTAAGTTGTACAAAATCCGGCGTGGGGAGCACCTGCTCGTATACCGATACATAATAGCTTTTTAATAGAATGATGTGCTCGACGTGCACATCACAGGCAAAGCCGGCGGCGTATTGGAGTACGTTTTCGGTGTCGCCGATCAGGTCGATCGGGATGAGTATGGTCTTCATTTTATAGCCTTTTAGGTTTAATCTTCTTCATAACTTATTTATTCTTGCCGAACCGTAGGCCGCAGCCTCTTTCCGACTTCCGGACTTCCGGACTTTCCGACTTTCGGACTAATTTATGGTTTTTTCAAGGCAACGGTCATCTGGTTGAGCACGGCGACGGCGGTTTCGAGTGCCGTTTCGTCCAGTTTTTCCGAAGCGGCCTGGTACACTTCCATGGCCCAGGGGTATAATTGGTCTTTTAAAGCGAGGCCCTCCTGCGTCAGGAAGATCAGCTTGTTGCGCCGGTCGTTCCCATCCTCAACCCGCGATACTAATTTACGCTTTACCAGGTTATCCAGCAGGTACGTCAGGCTCGATTTATCGCGCAGCGTGTAATCTGCTATTTCCTGTTGAATAATTCCGTCACGACGCCATAAGCACGACAACACTTCGAGCATTTCGAACGTTAAGTTAACACCGTTCTCTTTTATTTTTTCCTGTATTTGCTGGCGCAATAAAACCCTCAGCTCGGCCATTGCGCGGCCAAGATTGAGCGCCAGTTCGGCTTTGGTTTTGTTTGGTAGCATTTTTGTCTAATTTAAGCTTTATTTCCTTTTTTGCGTCATGGGCGCGTCCTTCATACTATCTGATTTGCCCTCTTTGCCGCGCGTCTATGAGTTTCCTGGCCGTTGGGACGACAGAGGGAGGTCAACAGGCCTTCATCGTGAGCCCCCGCTATCTTCCGCTTTTTTGACTTTCGACTTAAGACTTTCGACTCAGGACTTTCGACTTTCGACTCAGGACGAACCTCATTTATAACTGCCCGCACCCTAATGCGCAGCCTCTCCCAGGCTTATTTTGTTCTTTGCTTTTTTGATGAATATCAGCACAACCGGTACAAAAACCAGGAACATGATACCTACCCATAAAAATACATCCATGTAGGACAGCAGCGTAGCCTGTTTGGTCACGGCGCCGTCGAGCATGGCATAGGCGGTTTGGCGGGCCGTTAAACTGTCCGCCCCGCGCTGGTGTACCACTGCAGCCATTTGGGCCACTCGCTGCTGTACCGTGGCATCGGTATAGTTTAAGTGGGTAATAAGCGTGTTGCGGTGTACCTGCGTTTGCCTGCTTACAAAGGTCGAGATCAGGGCCACGCCGAAGGAACCGCCCAATTGCCGCATCATCCCCGAAAATGCCGCTCCCTGGCCTATCTCCTGCCCCCTTAACGTAGACAACGACATGGTGCTGACTGGCACCGACAACAGCCCCAGCCCGAAACCCCGCACAATCAATATCCAAAAGAAATCACCGGCACTCGTGTAGGGCGTAAGGATGCTGTACGATAGGTAGCTGTAAACAAAAAACACTGCCATCCCGATTGCGATGAGATATTTTTGTGCTATGCCCCGCTGTATGAGCAGGGCCACCACGGGCATCATCACGGCCACAAACAGGGTGCTTGGCAGCATCAGGAAACCCGCTTGCTGGGCCGTCCAGCCCAATAAGGATTGTGTATAAATGGGTATGATAAATGTGGACCCGAACAGCCCGAAACCCATGACGAAACTGAGCATCACCCCGATGCGCAGGTTACCGTTGTGCAACACCCGGATATTGACGACAGGGAACCGGTACTCAAGCTCGCGCCAGATAAACAGGAGGATACCGAATACCGCTATAACAGTGAGCGCGATGATGAGCTTACTGCTGAACCAATCGTCTTCCTGGCCCTTTTCGAGCACAAACTGCAGGGACGCTACGCCGGCAGTAAGCAGGCCGATGCCCAGCCAGTCTACCTGGCTCGCCGGTCGCTTTTCTTCGTATTTGGGGCTGCGCACATATTGCAACGTAAGTATCGTGGCCACGATGCCGACAGGGATATTGATGTAGAAAATGAACGGCCAGGAGTAATGGTCGACGATGTATCCGCCCAGGGGAGGGCCTAAGGTGGGTCCCACGATGACGCCTAATGTGTAAATAGCCTGCGCCATCGCCCGCTTTTCAACCGGCCAGCTTTCGGTAATGATAGTTTGCGAAGTAACCAGCAGCGCGCCACCGCCCATGCCCTGGAGAAACCTGAACACTACCAGCTCCCAGATATTGGTGGCATTGCCGCACAGGAACGAGCATACAGTGAACAAAATTACGGAAGCCGCGAAATAGTTGCGCCTTCCGAATTGCTGCGATAGCCAGCTCGTCATGGGTACGATGATCACATTGGCCAGCGAATACGCTGTAATAACCCAGCTGATCTCGTTGAGCGTAGCGCCCAGGTTGCCCCGCATATCATTGATGGCCACATTAACAATCGTGGTATCGATGATCTCCAGCAAAGCGCAAAACACCGCCGTAATGGTGATAATGATGAGGCGGGGGCCATGTTCAACTAAGGATTGCTGTTGCATGGGGGATTATTGTTGGAAGGTTGCAATGTTGTAAAGTTGGAATGTTGTTTTGATTGTTAATTGTTGAGCGTTGGGTTTATTCCTTTTATTCGAAAAATGAAAAATCGCAGCTACCCTCTTTGCCGATTTCGGCAGAGAGGGTCGAACAGCGAAGCGCATTCGGGGTGAGTAAACTCGCCGCCATGCATCGGCTTCAGTCTTCGCCGGATCGACTCACTCTGCCTCACGTCGCTGCCCGAAAGCCGTAAAACACGCTTTCGAATCCTTAACGTTTTCCTTTTGCTCATCCAAAGTTAAATAGTTGATAGTTTAGATACAAACTAATTTGACAAAATTTTACCGCCGGCATTTTCGTGCCGGCGGCTGCTTCAATTTTACTTATTTGGCGATGTAGGGTTGTAGAATTAATTTGCAGCGAACGCAAGTTCGGTGTTTTTATACACGGGTTTTTGTAACTGGGTCCGCATGCTTTTGAATATTTTCATTGGGGCATCGCTGGAAAACATATTAACTAACCAGGCGGGGAGTTCGCCACCTGGATCCATATGAAGGACGTAAACTACGTTCACTTTATCATTGCCGACGGGGGTAATGATCCATTTGCCGACGGACTCGTTAACTCTTACGATCCCTTTCTTTTCGGGCACGAAGCCGGGCACTGCCGGCCCGTCTACGGTTACAACTTTGGTTTCGGGATTTTGGCTAACGGTTAAATGAGCAACAAAATCGCGGTTGGCGGCAGGCCAGGGCAAACTCACTTCCGAATAATAATAAAGCTCGTTGGCGGATACCTGTTTTACCACTACGGCGGATTTGAGGTGATACACCCAGTCGGTGGATGTTTTTACATCCATCAGTAAAGCGACCAACTGTGGGGCGGTTGCATTGAACTGAGTTTCCACCTTAACACTCTTCACTTTCGAATCAGGCACCACGCTGGCGTAAACCTTTATCCCGTCTTCATCGGCCCTTAGTTTCCAATCGGTTTGTGCCGATACGATGCCGATCTGCGACACCACCAGAAACGCTGCTATTATTATCTTTTTCATTTTCTTAAGTTTTTAAATGGAGCCCAGTCATTAACGGGCCCCATTCACCGTTCCCTATTCACCATTCACTACTCACTACT
>Ga0302312_10001756_pt1 | contig 12843 bp, 9 predicted proteins | sample III_Palsa_N2_1_FD_200529 | JGI IMG/M metagenome (GOLD analysis project Ga0302312, IMG submission 200529) | Peat permafrost microbial communities from Stordalen Mire near Abisko, Sweden - III_Palsa_N2_1 | ecosystem: Environmental > Terrestrial > Soil > Palsa > Peat permafrost | place: Sweden... | reverse complement strand
AAGGATAGATTTTTCAGGTACAGGAAAGCAGAGGCAAAACTCATTCCGGTGATGTGAAGTTGAAAGGCCACATTTAGAAAGATCAGCACAAAGAGGTACAGATAGGCGACAGGAAATATGCGGAGAACCCTTCGGGTATAAAAACGGCTAAGGGAGATATCGCCTGCGGTTACCTTCTCTTTCAGCAACAGCGTCGTGATCAAAAACCCGCTGATGACAAAAAAGATATTCACTCCCGCAAAGCCATTCACATACTTGACATACGGTGTTTCCCTCAAAATATGGCTGACAATGACGATTCCAATGGAAATAGCTCTTAATCCGTCAAGGGAAGGTAAATACCCGGGGGCAACGATAGAAGGAACGGTTTTCATACGATGAATTGGATATAGGATTGATAAATGTACTGCATTAGTAGCATTTATCCTACGTGTGGTCTCAAAAAACAGGAAGGGCCTGCCGGTTGGAGAGTGGCCCTATCCGGATATTTCGGTGATCTTTCCTGTAGTCTTGTGTTTAATGATCCATTTTTTGGCGCCGTAATGAGTGACTTCTTCTTTGATCAAGTAATGGTCCTGGTCATATTCCGGAAGGGCTTTTCCTACGGCGGAGGGTTCTTGTCCTCTCCACACTTCGAGGTTGACCGGTTCCCAAAGCTTGCTCTTGGCCGAGCGGTAGGCAGCGTCCAGAATAGCGTTGACCACGTATCCGTCGTAAAAAGACTCTACGGGAGGGCGGCCTTCTTCGAGGGCCCTGAACATATCCGTGAACATATGATTATAGCCGAGGTCATTTAATTCATCGCCCACCGGGAATAGCCAGCCGGTGTTACTCTCCGCTTTTTCCGCCACATAGTCTGCGCCTTTTCCAGTGGTGAACATTTCCAGTCCGGTCCGTAAAAAGTTATTGATCCAGATAGTGCCTTCCGTACCCATGACTTCATCCCGGAGATCCAGCCCCCCTCTGAATGTCCAGCTCACTTCGAACTGCCCGATCGCCCCATTTCCGTATTTTACAAGGCCAATGGCATGATCTTCCGCATCAATAGGTTTGACCTGGGTGTCGGCCCAGCACATGACTTCAAGGGGCCTGACGTCCTTGCCGATAAAGGTCCTGGCTATCTCCACGCAATGGCATCCGAGATCAAGTATGCATCCGCCTCCTGCCTGCCCGAGGTCCCAAAACCATTCACTGTGGGGGCCGGGATGCGTTTCCCTGGACTTTGCCCACAGTATCCGGCCCAGGGCTCCGTTCCGAACGCTGGTCGCTGCTTTCAGGAATTTGGGTGTATATACCAGGTCTTCCAGATAACCATGAAAGATGCCGGCATTTTCCACAGCGGTTAGTATCCGCAAGGCTTCGGCCGCAGTACGCCCCAGCGGCTTGGTACACAGGACTGCCTTCCCGTACTTGCAGCACAGTTGAACGGCTTCCTCGTGCAGGTGGTTCGGCAGGGCAATGCATACGACACTACATTCGGGGCGAGAGATGGCCTCCTCCATACGAGTAGTCGCATGGGGGACATCGTAATCCTTTGCGAATTGCAGCGCCTGGGCTTCTCTCCTGGAATAAATGCTCACGACCCGGTCTTTACTGCGTTGACCGTGAAGGGCATCTGTATAGAACCGGCCTATGAATCCTGAACCCAGCATGGCGATCTGTTGCATTTGCTTTCTTTTTTTGAGTAAAAAAGGAAGGTAGGAAACAAAAAAGAAACCATCTTAATACTAAATAATTTAGTAATTTTGGCTAAAAATATTGGTATATATGGAAACTAAAATACCGTTAATGCCCTTATACGCATCTTCAGAGTACATGCTGGTCTTGTCTCCCGACGAACACCTCCAGGAAAGGATCGGCAAGGTCCGGCAGGCGCTGGCTGAAAAGGCGGGAGTGAGTGGCGCAGCAAAGGCGTCGGCCGGTTCATCCGCCCGCAATGCGCTCTTTCCGGGCTCATCCGCCCGCAGTGCTGTGCCCGTTCCCAGCTCATCCGCTCGCACCGCCACCCGGAAATCGCATATTCTGCTCGCCAGGTGGGACGCCTGGGATATGCAGGAGGAACGGATATTACAGCGCCTGCACATCCTTTCAATGGAACAATATCCTTTTAAAGTGCACCTGGAGGATTTCGGAGGATTTCCTTCCCACACGATCTATATTCCCGTCACCAGCCGGGAACCGATTTTGAGGTTGGTGGGCCAGTTGCGCCAGCACAAACGGTTGATGCAGTCTGCGGCCGGAAACCCTTATTTTATCAGTGAGCCTTATCTGCCGCTTGCCAGGGGACTTTCTTCAGGACAATACGAACAAGCCATGCAGTTTCTCGGGCATAAGCACTTCCAGGGGAACTTTATAGCCAGCGCGATGTTGTTGCTTAAAAAGAGGGCGAGCAGTTCTGGGTATCAGATCCTGAAGCGTTTTGAATTTGAGCACCTGGCGGTGACAGCCAGACAGACTTCCCTATTTGCTTAAAAGCGGACCGCGGGACTATACTTCTCAATAGCCTATCGCCGGAACACAAAATTCTATGGATACGGAAAAAAATAAACGCCTCATCAAACCTTCGCTCGGCGAAGAGGGCAACTATCAGCAGGGAAGGGGCGCCCAGATCAATACCCGGAACAAGTTCCAGCAACAGGAGTACGTGCGGGAACACGCTGAAGGCATTGACGAATGGTGGCAGCCGGATGAAGGCACGGTGTACCTTGAAGAAACGGCAAAGACCCTGGTGAACAAAGTCGATAGCCCGGATGTGGGCATGTGGTACAGTATGAATCCCTATCAGGGCTGTGAACACGGCTGCATCTATTGTTATGCCCGGAATGCGCATGAATATTGGGGATACAGTGCCGGCAGTGATTTTGAGCACAAGATCATGGTAAAGAAGAATGCCCCGCAATTACTGAGAAAATTCCTGGACCGGAAAGACTGGGTTTGCAAACCCATCTCGCTCTCGGGCAATACGGATTGCTACCAGCCTGCCGAGCGGAAGTGGCAGATCAGTCGCAGCTTGTTGCAAGTGGCCCTTGAGTACAGGCAGCCCATAGGTATCATCACCAAAAATGCGGGTATACTCAGGGATGTTGACCTCCTGACGGAAATGGCTTCGATGAATCTGGTTTGTGTATTTGTCTCGATAACGACAGCTAACGAGGCCTTGCGCAGGGCCATGGAGCCCAGGACCACCACCTTCCAACAACGCATTAGGGTGGTGGAGACCCTGAGTCGGGCGGGTATTCCTATGGGGGTCATGACGGCGCCCATGATACCGGGATTGAACGACCATGAGATGCCCCAGTTGTTGAAGGCAGCTGCGGACGCGGGCGCCGGAATGGCCGGATATACCATTGTTCGTCTGAACGGAGCAGTTAAATTATTGTTCCACGATTGGCTCTACAAGAATTTTCCGGACCGGGCTGACAAGGTTTGGCATCACATTGAAGACGCCCACGGGGGTAAAGTCAACGACAGCGAATTCGGACGAAGGATGCGGGGCTCCGGTGAACAGGCAGAAATGATCCGGCAACAATTCCGGATACATACAAAACGGCTTGGATTGAATGCAGATAAAACTCCGATGGATACTTCCCTGTTTAGAAAACCCGGAGGGCAGATGAATCTCTTTTGACAAATGTGCTTTAAGTTACTTTTCGTAGGTTTGAGCCTTATTTTACAGATCCAAGCCAATGAAGCAAGCGATAATATTTGCCGCAGGTCCGGGACCTAGGCTGAAACCCTGGACAGACGAACATCCCAAGGCCCTCGCGTTGGTGAATGGGAAGAGTCTGTTGCAACGAAATATTGAATACTTGCAAAACTACGGTATCCGCGATGTGATTGTCAATGTGCATCATTTTGCCGGCCAGGTGACGGATGAGGTATTGAGAAATGAAGGATGGGGCAGCCGGGTAACCATCTCCGATGAAACGGGCGCGCTGCTGAGGACAGGTGGAGGGCTTAAGCAGGCGGCCTGGTATTTTGAGCCGGAATGTCCCTTCGTCGTCATGAACGTGGATATGCTGACCAACCTTGATTTGGATAAGATGTTGGCCTTTCATGAAAAGAACAAGCCCCAGGTTTCCATGGCGGTAACGAAACGGCTGACTTCCCGGAATTTTTTATTTAATGACCAATCCAGGCTTTGCGGCTGGATCAATACGAAAACGGGGGAACAACGTATGTGCCGGGCGGATCACCCCCTCATCCCCAAAGCATATAGTTGTATCAATATATTCCAGCCTTCTGTTTTTCCTCTGATCTCAAAGGAAGGCGCGTTTTCCATTATCGAATTATACCTCGAAGTAGCCAGGCATACGCTCGTTATGGGCTATGACCATAGTGGGGATCACTTGGTGGATATCGGCAAATTGGAAAGCATTCCCAAGGCAGAGACCTTATTTGTGTGAGCAGTTCAAATACACTTCAGTATGTACCAGATCGATACCCGGAAGGATTCAATAAAACTAACAGGACCCGAAGGCACCGTCGCAGAGGTTATTCCTTCCTGCGGAGCTCTTTTGAACCATTTTTCTATCCAGGTCCAGGGTAAGACACTCAATGTGATCGACGGCTTTGCTGATCCGGCTTTGGCTTCCCGTCAAATCATCCCCGCCTTTCAAAGCGCCAAGTTGAGCCCTTTTGTATGCAGGATTCAGGACGCCAGCTATCGCTACCAGGGGGCCTTGTATCACTTGGAAAAATTCTCGATGAACGGGAGCGCCATCCACGGGCTGTTGTTTGACGAGCCTTTTACCGTGGCCGATTCGAAGGCGGCTGAAGGAGCTGCCACGGTAGCGTTGCAATACGCCTACAGGGGATCCGATGTGGGGTATCCATTTTTGTTTGATTGCACGATCCGATATACGCTTACAGGGAATAGCATCCGGTTGGAAACGGAGATAACGAACCGGGATCACCGGTCACTCCCGCTTGCCGACGGATGGCACCCCTATTTTACACTGGGTGGCTCGATCAATGACCTGGATTTGCAATTCCATTCCCACGAAATGCTGGAATTTGTAAATCTTATCCCTTCCGGCAGGAAGCTGAGCAACGCACATTTCAATCGCTTTGAAAGAATTGGAAATACAGAGCTTGATAATTCTTTCCTATTAGATCCCGGCGCCCCGAACCCGCTCTGCATATTGAGGGATCCCCGCGCAGGGGTACAGATAGAGATCAGCCCGGATGAAAGCTATCCCATATTGCAGATTTATACGCCCCCTCATCGCAGGAGCATTGCTATTGAGAACCTGAGCGGCGCACCGGATAATTTTAACAATGGAATAGGCCTCCTCGAGCTTCAACCCGGGGAACAAAAAAGGTTTTCTACGACCTACACCATCCGCATCATACCCTGATATAGATCTTTTTCCGGTCCATCGTGTAGGCAATCAACCAATAGAGGAGGAGAAGGGAAAGGGCATAAGCCACTGCTGCATTGCGCACATCCTCGGACAGGGGATAGCAGATATGATTATAAAACCAGCCCAGGGGCGCGGTAATGATAGGCGCCCCGGTGGCAGGATTGTGGTCATCCAGCCGAATAAGGCGTTGGAGGCGGGGAAGGAAACCTGCCAGGATATAAATAAATAGGGGGTTTTTCCCGAAGACGTCAAAGAACCTGCTCCACGCACCTTTTTTACCCTTGAATTCAATGATAAAAATCAAAACGGACAACGAAAGCATGGCAAGTCCAACGGTGAACATCACATAGGAACTGGTCCATATCTTCTTGTTGATGGGGAAAACGAGGTCCCAGCACCAGCCGATGGCCACGAACAGGCAACCAGCTACGAACAGGTTGGAAAGCATCTCATAGGTCTTTCCTTTGGTGATGATATAATTCCCCACAAAATAACCAAAGACCATATTCCCGATGGCCGGAAAGGTGCTCATCAACCCTTCGGGGTCGAAGGCCACTCCTTCTCCATGGTACATGCGGACTTCTCCGAACAGGGCCTTGTCAATAGGGAGGCCAAAATAGCCTTGGAGACTGTAAGGGTCTCCCGGGGTGCCGAAAGCATAACAGGCCCACCAATATAGGAGCAGGATCGCTGCGATGGCTACAAAAGTAGCTCTGGGCTTGAGATAATATAACATCAGTGCGCCGAAAAGGTAACAAAGAGCGATGCGTTGCAGGACGCCCATGATGCGTACATGGCTAATGGCCTTAAAGACCAGGTGATCCTCTTTCCATTCCAGGAAGGGGGACCAGTTCAATAAGAACCCGATCGCAAAGATGAGAAAAGCGCGTAAGACAACTTTTTTTAGGAAAGCGCCATTGCCCGCCTGCTGGAGCCTGGGCAGCACAAAGGCAAAGGCATTCCCCACCGCGAACAGGAAAAAAGGAAAGACCAGGTCAGTGGGTGTGCATCCGTTCCAGGGAGAATGGTCCAAAGGGGCATATATCTTTTCGCCCACCTGGTTATTGACCAGGATCATGAGAGCCAACGTGGCCCCGCGAAATACATCCAGCGAATAATAACGTTCCCGCATACAAGACAGCAATTAGCCACGGAATGTACGAAAAAGGAATCATAGCCTATTCATATTGACGGTATAAGGTATACAATACCTTTTCATCGGGCGCTCCCCACGAGTGGGTGGAATCCTGCTCAAAATGCCTTTTAAAGGCCATCACAGCGGCGCTGCTATCCTGTATGTCGTAACCTATGATACGCAAAGCATCCAGTGTGCTAAAACCTTCGGGGACCGATATGCCGGTGGTATCTCCGTACCAAAGCCCAAACCCTTTATCAGCCAATTCTTTCCAGGGGAATAATATGCTGGGGTCGTTTTTACGGGTAGGTGCAATATCCCCGTGTCCGATAAAATTGGCCACGGGAATGTGATAAGTGGTCTTGAGGCTATTGAGCAGGTAAAGAAGACTATTTATCTGGGAATCGCTGAATGGTTCAGCTCCGTTGTTATCTAATTCGATACCGATGGAAGCGGAATTGATATCGGTCAGGTTGCCCCATTTGCTGATGCCTGCCTGCCAGGCTCTCAGGTAATCATTGAGCATATGGTGCACCGTGCCGTCCCTGCAGATCACATAATGGGCGCTGACCTGCGTTCGAACAGTAGTAAATGTTTGCAAAGTCTGCTCGCAGCTGTTTTGCGCCGTATGATGAATAATGACAAAGTTGGGTTTACGCATATTGAAATTGACCGTCCCCACCCAATACGGCGCAACCGGGACAGAGTCCGCCTGGGTAGACAAGGGATATTCGCTGATCATCCGGGCGTACGTTTTTGCCTGCTGCTTATATGACTTGTTGGTGGCCTTGTAGGGATTGACGGTGCAACCGGATAATGCCAGTAGTGTAAGGAAGGAGATATGAGCCAGGTATTGTTTCATATAAAAAAGGGAGTCGTCATTTGACGACTCCCCGAAAATACGTTTTTTAGACCTTCTTATCCCTTCGGCGACATACCGCTAAGGGATAGGTCTTCGATCAAGCAGACGTCGACCGCTATTTCAGGTAGCTGGTGATCTGGTCATCCATCGGTTTTACCTTGCTGTCGAAATGGGCAATGAGTTTTCCGTTTTCGTCCAGCAGGAACTTGTTAAAATTCCAACTAATCACTGCATCCATCATTCCGTTCTTGTTCTTGTGGGTCAACCAATCATAGATGGGCGCAATATCATCTCCCTGTACGGACACTTTTGCCGCCATGGGGAACGTGACGTTGTACTTGCCGGTGCAGAAGGCTTTGATCTCAGCGTTCGTTCCGGGCTCCTGACTTGCGAAGTTGTTGGCCGGAAAACCTACAATAACCAGTTTGTCCTTGTACGTTTCATACAGCTTTTCCAATTCTGCATATTGGGGAGTGAACCCGCATTTGGAGGCTACGTTTACAATCAGGATCTTTTTCCCCTTGTATTTTGAAAAGTTAATGGTTCCGCCATCTATATCTGCTACTTTGAATTGATGTACGGTGTTGGGAGTGGCGCTGATAAGCACCAGCAAACCAACTAAAAAGGTTTTGATCATAGAACTTATTATTTGGGTACAAGGTACAAAGGAACCCCGGCTTTTACAAGGGGCCGTTCGCTCACTTTAAAAATAGCTGGTAGACTTCCTCAACTTTAGCAACTGCCACAATATCAATGGGAAAGTTCGATTTTGACAACCCCTTAAGATTATATTTACTGATCACCATCTTTTCAAAACCCAGCTTTGCCGCCTCCGCGATACGCTGCTCTATCCTGTTGACGGCGCGGATTTCTCCGCTTAAGCCTACTTCTCCGGTGAAACAGATATTGGAGGGAAGGGATATATCCTCATAAGAAGATAACAGCGCACAGAGTACAGCCAGATCAATGGAGGGGTCTTCTATTTTCAAACCACCGGCAATATTCAGGAATACATCTTTTACGCCAAAATGAAAGCCTCCCCTTTTTTCAAGAACGGCCAGTAATAATTGTAGCCTCCTGGCGTCAAAACCGGTAGCTGTTCTCTGGGGAGTGCCATAAACTGATTGCGTGACCAGCGCCTGCACTTCGATAAGCAAGGGGCGCAACCCTTCCAATGTAGCGGCTATAGCAGCCCCGCTAAGGGCTTCTTCCCTTTGAGCGATGAGAAGTTCGGAAGGGTTGGCGACAACCCTTAATCCATTCCCGGTCATTTCATAAATGCCCAGTTCCGAAGTAGAGCCGAACCTGTTCTTTATGGTGCGCAAGATCCTGAAAGTATAATGCTGGTCTCCTTCAAATTGAAGGACTGTATCGACCATATGTTCCAATATCTTAGGTCCTGCTATGCTTCCTTCCTTGGTGATATGCCCGATGAGAAAAACGGGAGTGTTCGTGGATTTTGCAAATCGTTGAAATTCAGCCGTGCATTCCCTTATTTGTGAGACGCTCCCGGGAGATGACTCAATATAAGGGGTATGCAATGTCTGGATAGAATCGATAATAATGAGTTCAGGCTTTAATTTCTTGATCTCTTCAAAAATAACCTGGGTGTTGGTTTCCGTTAACAGATAGAACTCTCCGTGAGCAGGCCTGATGCGGTCTGCACGCATTCTGATCTGTTGTTCGCTCTCTTCTCCACTGATGTAGAGCGTGCGGATCGAATCCATTTGAAGACCGATCTGCAGGAACAAAGTGCTTTTCCCTATACCAGGTTCTCCGGCGACCAATACGATGCTGCCTGAAACAATTCCTCCGCCGAGTACCCGGTTCAATTCAGGATCCGGTGTAGTGATGCGGGCATCTTCGCCCGCCTCCACTTTTTGCAACGGGATAATCTTTGAATGACCTGATTTTGCCGAGTAACCTGACCAATCCTGCACAGAAGATTTAGTATCCTTTACGATGAGTTCTTCTACGAAAGTATTCCACTCCTGGCAGGAAGGACACTTGCCCAACCATTTTGCACTTTCGTATCCGCAATTCTGACAGAAAAAAACCGTTCTACTTTTTGCCATTGAGTAAAGATATGAAAGGACCTAAGCGGATAAAATTTTTGAGTGGAGGGAGCATATGAAAGAAGTGTCGGTCAGGAGAAATATGAGGGGGTATAAAATGAAGAAAGGGTCGGCAAGAATACCAACCCTTTGTACTTACTAACCCATTAAATTCTTGCACTAAATTACAAATTGACGCCACATAAAAAAATTAATTTTTTCTGTTGTGAATAACTTTTTAATGTCCTCCTCATGAGGGGAAATGGAGCCCGGTGCTATGGCATTATATAATTGATTATCAAATTGTTACCTCTTTTTTAAGGCTGAAAATGATGGCTGACAATATGGCGCCATCGAGTATAAAGCCTTCATTTTTAGCTGCCATTATGACCGGCAAATAGGGCTATTTTCTGCCAAAAATGGGGTCAAAAACACCCTCGGACCCCCCTCCGGGGAGGGCCTGATTTCTCCCCTTTCCTGAGAAGTTGGCGAATAGGAAAGGCGGGTCATCCGATGACTAAATCCCTCCGTCGGGGAGGGAAAAGTGACCTTCTGCGCCCTAAAACAAGCTTTGCTTTACTCGTGTGTATGTCAGTAGATTACCTCAATTTTGAAGAACCGCTAACTTTTAAAACTAACACTTGTTAACCTCCGGCTGGAACTTTGTACCTTTACCTTCAATGACCTATATCCCCCAAAATAAGATCCGGATGGTGACGGCCGCCGCCCTCTTTGACGGCCACGATGCAGCTATTAATATCATGCGTCGTATCCTCCAGGGCAAAGGAGCCGAAATCATCCACCTTGGGCACAACCGGAGTGTACACGAAATTGTAGAGGCCGCTATTGAAGAGGATGTGCAGGGGGTGGCTATCACTTCCTACCAGGGGGGACATATGGAATTTTTTAAATATATGTACGACCTGTTGCAGGAGAACGGCTGTGGTCATATAAAAATATACGGCGGAGGTGGAGGAACCATCCTTCCGGACGAGATCCGCGAGTTGCAACGATATGGCATCACCCGCATTTACTCCCCGGATGACGGACGGAGGCTAGGCCTGGAAGGAATGATAGAAGAAGTGATAAAGGGTTGCGATTTTCCGCTCAACGGGAACGGACAATACGCCCAGCCCATGACGCTGGGGCAATTAAAGGATGTACGTCGTGTCGCCCGGCTTATTACCAATGCAGAGAATGGAGCCAGGCTACCGGCCGGAGCCAAGCCACCGGACGGAGCCGCTGGATTGCATGGAGCGGCTCCCGCATTACATGGGTCGCGGGCCCCCGTCCTAGGCATTACAGGTACAGGCGGAGCGGGGAAATCTTCTATCACAGACGAGATCGTTCGCCGCTTCCTGCAGGAGTTCCCGGATAAGACTGTAGCCGTCGTTTCCGTGGACCCTTCCAAAAAGAAGACGGGGGGAGCCTTGCTCGGAGACCGGATCCGGATGAACAGCATTTCCAACCCCCGGGTATACATGCGGTCTTTGGCCACCAGGGATAGTGACATAGCGCTCAGTAAACATGTGGCGGATGGGTTGGATATCTGCCGGCAGTCGGGATATGATTGGATCATTTTGGAGAGCGCCGGCGTGGGACAGGGGGATGCGTCCATATTGGATTATGCAGAGGTCAGTTTGTACGTGATGACACCGGAATACGGAGCCGCGAGCCAATTGGAAAAGATCAATATGCTGGATTATGCAGACGTGATCGCTATTAATAAATTTGATAAGGCGGGCGCCCTGGATGCTATCCGGGATGTGCGTAAACAATATAAGCGCAGCCATGGGCTGTGGGAAGCGGCGGACTTTGATCTTCCGGTAGTGGGTACAATCGCCGCCCAGTTTGGAGACGCAGGTGTACAGGAATTATTTGAAAGGTTGCTGAAGGCGCTTGGGAACAAGGAAAACGGAACATTTATGTTCGTGGAAGCCGCCGTAACCCATGCAGACAAGATAGCCAAGGCTCCGATCATCCCTCCGTCCAGGGTGCGGTATCTTTCCGAGATCGCAGAGAGTAACCGACGGTATGATCATTGGGCGAAGGAACAATCTGAGATTGCCACCGGGTTATACCAGGTGGAAGGGGTGCTGGCGCTCCTTCATGCCGCGAAAGTGCCGGAAAAGATTGGGAGCGTCCCGCAGGCCGCGGCAAATGCTCCCACGGCTGCTCCTAGAGCTGCCCCTACAGCTGCTCCTACGGCGTCGGAGCCCGACGCATTGAAACGCTTAAAAGCCGGCCTCCTGGCCAGGTTGCATCCCGAGTGTAAAAGCGCCCTGGATCAATGGCCTGCACTCAGGGAGCAATATAAGGCTGACTTCTTTGAATATCGGGTCAGGGACCAGGTGATCCGCCAGCCCCTTACCACTACCAGCCTGTCAGGAACGCGCATTCCCAAAGTCGTCCTTCCGTCCTTCAAAGACTGGGGAGATTTGCTCAGGTGGCAATTACAGGAAAATGTACCGGGGAGCTTCCCATATACGGCTGGTGTGTTTGAATTAAAACGGGCCGGGGAGGATCCCACCAGGATGTTCGCTGGCGAAGGAGGACCCGAAAGGACCAATAAGCGCTTCCATTATGTGTCCATTGGACAGCCGGCCCATCGGTTAAGCACCGCTTTCGATAGTGTCACCTTATACGGGGAAGACCCTGACCGGAGACCGGATATTTATGGAAAGATCGGGAATTCAGGGGTGAGTATCGCTACGGTGGATGATGCCAAAAAATTATACAGCGGATTCGATTTATGTGATCCGAAAACGTCTGTCAGTATGACGATTAATGGACCGGCTCCCATACTGCTGGCCTTTTTTCTGCACGCGGCTATCGACCAGGAGTGTGAAAAGTGGATCACCGGACAGGGAAAATGGGAAACGGTAGAGCAAAGCATTCGGGAGAAATATGCCCGTCTTCCCCGGCCCCGTTATTACAATCCTTCTTCTCCGGAACGACTTCCGGAAGGGAATAACGGTTTGGGGCTTGGCTTATTGGGAATGAGCGGGGCGGAATTGATACCTCCTGATATTTATTCGACGATCAGGGCGACTGCGCTGAATTCTGTCAGGGGCACCGTCCAGGCAGATATCCTGAAAGAAGACCAGGCGCAAAACACGTGCATTTTCAGTACCGAATTTGCATTGAAGCTCATGGGAGATGTGCAGGAATATTTTATCCTGGATAAGGTACGCAACTTCTATAGTGTGTCCATCAGCGGGTATCACATCGCCGAGGCCGGCGCCAATCCGATTACACAGGTCGCCTTTACCCTGGCTAACGGATTTACCTACGTGGAATATTACCTGAGTCGGGGTATGGCTATTGACGAATTTGCCCCCTCCCTCAGCTTCTTTTTCAGTAATGGTATGGACCCGGAATATAGTGTGATAGGCCGTGTGGCCAGGCGCATCTGGGCAAAAGCCA
>Ga0302312_10001754_pt1 | contig 12848 bp, 15 predicted proteins | sample III_Palsa_N2_1_FD_200529 | JGI IMG/M metagenome (GOLD analysis project Ga0302312, IMG submission 200529) | Peat permafrost microbial communities from Stordalen Mire near Abisko, Sweden - III_Palsa_N2_1 | ecosystem: Environmental > Terrestrial > Soil > Palsa > Peat permafrost | place: Sweden... | reverse complement strand
ATTATTGTTGTAATTTCGGCGTTTCAGCATAAATAATTACCGTGTACAGCATATTAAAAAAAGAAATAACCTCGTACCTCAGCTCACTGGTGGCTTATGTAACCATTGGCGTGTTTTTGGTAGTGTTGGGGCTTTTTTTATGGGTTTTTCCCGACTCGAGCATATTGGATTATGGTTACGCCGGGCTCGACAGCTTATTCAGCACCGCGCCGTACCTGTTTATGTTCCTTATCCCGGCCATTACCATGCGCTCGCTGGCCGAGGAACGCCGAGAAGGCACCTACGAGATTTTAGCCACCCGCCCCCTTACCGACTGGCAAATTGTGCTGGGCAAATACCTCGCCAGCGTAATTATTGTGCTATTCGCGCTGCTGCCCACGCTTGTTTATTATTACTCGGTGTATGTGCTGGGTAACCCCCAGGGTAACATTGATACGGGCGGGGTTATCGGTTCTTATATCGGCTTGTTTTTGTTGGGCGCATCATTTGCTGCCATAGGCATATTTGCTTCATCCATCAGCAAAAACCAGATCATCGCCTTTACCATCGCGGTATTCCTGTCGTTCTTTTTTTATAGTGGGTTCGATTCGCTTAGTGGATTGCTATCCCTGCAAAATTTCGGTTTAGATCAATTGGGCATTACCGCGCATTATCAATCCGTAAGTCGTGGTGTATTGGATACCCGCGACCTGGTTTATTTTATCGACCTGGCGGGAATATTTATTATCCTGACGCTGTTTGTATTGTTGCAGCAACGCAACAAAAAGATAATTGATAAGGTATTTTTAGGTTCGATAAGCGTATTGGTATTAATCACGCTGATATCGCAATTTACCTTTACCCGTTTTGATTTTACTAAAGAAAAACGCTACACCATATCGCCGGTAAGCCGCGAAATAATGGGCGGTTTAACATCGCCTGTTAAAGTTACTGTTTATTTGCAGGGCGATAATTTCCAGGGCTGGATGAAACGGCTGCAACACGCCACCCGCGATATGCTGGGCGATTTACAAGCCTATTCGCACCGCCAAATACAATATGAATTTGTGGACCCCGTTGCAAACATCAAAAACCTGCCCGATTCATCCCAAAAAGCCGTTTATGATTCGCTGGAAGCCAAGGGCATCATAGGGCAGGGCTACAGCATAAAAACAGATAACGGTATTTCGCAAATGCTGATATTCCCCGAAGCGCTGGTGCAATACCAGGGGAGGCAAATAGCGGTTAATTTAATGCAGTCGCGCATCGGGCTTTCTGATGATGAGGTGGCTAATAACTCCATTCAAAACCTCGAGTATGCTTTTTCATCGGCCATAAAAAAAATAACCAGCGGCGGCAAACCCGAAATAGGCTTTACCGAAGGCAACGGCGAGTTGAGCGACCTGCAATTGTACGATGCCATAAAATCACTGTCCGACGGTTACAACGTGGGTCGGGTTGATTTAAAAAGTATCCCTTTTGCCGGCCTAATGCAGGTAAAGCTGCTGATAATTGATAAACCCAACACCGCCTTTACCGAACTGGAAAAATTTAAGATAGACCAATACATCATGCGCGGCGGTAGGGTAGTATGGGCGATAGACCAGGTGAACGCCGAATTGGACAGCCTGCAAAAGCATGGCGAGGAAGAAATGGCATTCCCTAAACAGCTAAACCTTGATGACCAGCTTTTTACCTACGGCGTACGCATTAACTACGATTTAATTGCCGATATCAGCTGCGCGCAAATACCCGTTACCACCGGCGATGCAGGCGGGCAGCCGCAAATACAAATGGTGCCCTGGCTGTTTTACCCCATATTAATGCCGCTATCCAAACACCCGGTAGTAAAAAACCTTGACGGTATACGCAGCGAATTTGCCAGCACCATTGATACCATCAGCATAAAAAATGTTACCAAAACGGTGTTGCTGGCATCATCGCCTTACAATAAAAAATTAAGTACACCAAAATTGCTCTCCTTACAAGCGCTGGAGCAGGAACCTGACCCTAAGGAGTTTCAAAGTACGCCAAAAACTGTTGCTGTGTTACTGGAGGGCAAATTTATGTCCGATTTTTTAAACCGCCCGCAGCCTGATAGTTTAAAGGAGCAAATACAATCAATCCCGCAAAGCGTACCCAGTAAAATGATTGTAATAAGCGACGGCGATATCTTTAAAAACCAAATAGCGGCGGATGGTTCGCCGTACCCATTGGGTTACGACCAATATACCCGCCAAACCTTCGGCAACAAAAACCTGCTGCTGAATATTGCCGATTATATGACCGATGATCCGCGCCTAATCAGCCTGCGCACAAAGGAGATACAGATACGCCTGCTTGACCGGGCCCGCATACGCGACGAAAAATTAAAATGGCAGCTAATAAATACTGTTTTGCCTTTGTTTTTAGTGTTAATATTTGCTATTTTTCAACATTATATACGGAAGAGAAAGTATGCTCATTAAATTTTATACTTTTGAGTACTAATTATTAAGGATAATATGAGATTTATTGTTTCTACATCAACGTTACTCAAACAATTACAGTCGGTAAGCGGCGCGTTAAGCAACAGCACCGTACTGCCCATACTCGAGAATTTTTTGTTTGAAATAAAGGATGGAAACTTAACCATTTCGGCTACCGATTTGCAAACCAGCATGACCACTTCCTTAACGGTTGAAGCTAAGGAAAACGGCCGTATTGCTATACCATCGCGCATTTTACTGGAAACATTAAAATCACTGCCCGAGCAGCCGGTTACTTTTTCGGTTGATGATACCACCTTTGCTATTGAAATAAGCGCGGGCGATGGAAAATATAAACTGAGCGGCGAGAACGGCGAAGATTTCCCGAAAATACCGGTGGTTGAAAATGCTTCATCAGTAAACCTGCCTGCCTCTGTTTTAGGCGAGGCGATAAACAAAACTATTTTCGCGGTAAGTAATGATGAGCTGCGCCCTGCTATGACGGGCGTTTACTGCCAGCTATCAAGCCAGTACCTAACCTTTGTAGCTACCGATGCGCATAAGCTGGTACGCTACCGCCGTTTAGATGCCAAGGCCGAAAGCACTACCTCATTCATTCTGCCAAAAAAAGCATTAACGCTCTTAAAATCGGCATTGCCGGCTGATGATATAAATGTATCGGTTGAATACAACAGCACCAGCGCGTTTTTTAAATTTGGCAATATTAACATGGTTTGCCGTTTAATTGATGAGCGCTATCCGGATTATGAAGCTGTTATTCCGTTAAATAACCCTAATAAACTAAGTATCGACAGGCAGGCATTCTTAGGATCGCTTAGCCGTGTTGCTATTTATGCCAATAAAACCACGCACCAGGTACGTTTAAAAATAAACGGCAGCGAGCTGAATATCTCATCGGAAGATATTGATTTTGCCAACGAAGCGCATGAGCGTTTAAGCTGCCAGTACGAAGGTGAGGATATGGAAATTGGTTTTAATGCACGGTTTTTGATAGAAATGTTAAAGAACCTGGCATGTGAAGAAGTATCGCTTGAAATGTCGACGCCTAACCGTGCCGGCTTATTATTACCACAGGGCGGAGATGAAAACGAAGATGTGCTGATGCTGGTAATGCCCGTGATGCTTAATAGTTATGCTTAAGTGTAAACTTAAATTATAAATCCAAAAACGAAGTCCGGCGTAAAACCCGGACTTTTTTGTTTTTAGTTGATGACTATATCCTTGAATTTATAATAATTGGGCAGACCTTTAAAATCATCTTTCGTTAAAATAATACGCTTGCTTTTATCAGTTATGATAAGTTTATAGATGTGTGAATGATACATGAATTCAGGTTTTCCGTCAAAATGCAGTGAGTTATAACTGCTGCTTGAAGAACCTGCACCGCTTACATTAGAAATGCTATCGTCTTTTAATTCTGTCGCTACGGCATCAATACCTTCTTTTACATTGGTGGTGATCTCATTATCTTTGCGTGTATTGTACCTTAGTGCCGGTATCCGTTGTTCAATCACTATGTAAAATGTGGTATCATCAACAATGGCTTTCCTTATCCATAATCCCTCTGGAATTTCAGGTAAAGAGTCGTCTACCATAAAATTCAGTTTATTGGTTGTGTATTTTTTACCGTTCAGATTGATGCTGAAAGGTCCCAGTGTTTTCTTTCCGGTTGAAGTGGCTTTCATTTCAGTGCAAAAATATTGTTGCTGCGAATCTTTGATGCCAAATGAATAAATGCTGAAATCCTTGCGGGATATGGAACCAAAAATAGCTTTAGGTAAACTATCGGTACTAACTGATAATGTAAAATATTCTCCGGCCCTTGGGGCCGGGTTTGACATTTCAAGGGTAAGCGTTTGTGAAAAGGATAAAACAGGAATTGTCAGCAGGCATAAAATGAAAAATGCTTTCATTGTGAATTTAAAATTTTGGTTTAGGAATATTTAAAAGATAATTAAGTCGTTAATGTAGCAACAAATTGTTTATTTAGCAAAAATTCCGGGGAATGATAGTTAGCAAGTCCAAAGCCTTTTCATTTTTAACCATGTTAATTATTGGGCTATCGTTATTGTTATCCTGCAAGGATAAGGATTTGCCGCAGGCTGTCGGCCCAACCGCCCCTCTATATATTATTAACGCCACCGGCGATACCATCGATTTTTTTGTGAATGGCACACGCCAGAATAACACAACGCCCATATATCCCGGCGGGGCCATCGGCTATTTACCCATTACTATAGGCGCGCAAAGCTATAGTTACAAAAAGGACGGTAACCCAGATGTGTTATTTACTTTTCCTTATGTATTAAACGCAGGTAGCTATTATTCTACCTTTGTAGGCGGCGAATCGGCCAATGAAACATTTATACATGCCGACGCGCTGGATAGCGCAACAACTATATTACAAGCTGACTCGCCCGCATATGCCAATTGTATGGTTAGGTTTGTACATGCATCGGCAGATACAGCTACGCTTAAAGTAACCATAAGCTCATTAAATAGCAAAGGTGTTGATAGTATTAATACCAGTTTTGAAAATTGCGCGTTTAAATACGTGGGTTTGTTTAAAGAAGTTATAGGCGGCTCAAAAACGATTATGGTGTACACCAGCGGCAGTAATACGCCCAGGATTGATACCACTTTAATATTAACTGCCGGTGGTATTTATACCTTATTTACCAAAGGCGGACTAAAGGGTAAGGGCAGCGCGGCATATGCGCTAAATTTAATGACTAATAATTAAGCCATCAGTAAAAATGACTAACAGGAAGGTATCGGTTTTTTTATTTCTTTTTATTTCAATGGTGTTTATTATCCCATTTGCCTCATCATGCGGTAAGGGCGGTAATGCCAGCGCGGTAGGTTATAATACCCAACTGGAAATACTTAACCTTAGCCCCGATTTGCAGCCCGTAAATTTATATATCGATTTTCTTCAGCAGGGTACAACTTCTTATTTTTATCCTACATCGTCGGGTTATTTCTATTTAAATTCAATTGATACGCCCATACAAATACGCTCGGCCAACTTTACAACTAAAAACCTGTTTAACATAGATAGTGTATTGTTAGCTAACCATAAGTATAGCCTGTTTATCACAGGCTTACAGGCCGATACCACGTATATTCTTACCAGGGATGATTTTACTGCCACGCCAGAGCAGGGCTTTGGAAAAGTAAGGTTTATTAATGCATCCTGGCCGGCTACTAACCTTAATGTGCTGGCAAATAATACCATTGCTTTTTCAAATATAGCTTATACAGCGGTAAGCCCGTATGTACAAATCCCGGCAGGCAATTATAACTTTCAGATAACCACTACAATCGCGCCCAACGTGGTATTATCAACCCCTACATTAAGCACCAGCACCACCATACAGGACGGCCGCCTGTACACCCTTTACAGCTACGGTATTATAAACCGTACGGATACTTCGGCATTTGGCGCCGCTTTGATTACAAACAGGTAGCAGAAAGGTAAAAGTGGAAAGGTAAAAGGTAAAAAGGTTTGGCGCTTTCGCCTTTCACCTTTTATATATACTTTTACTGAAATTTAAGCGCATTGGAACTCATAAAGCACCTTATCGATTTTATACTGCATATTGACAAGCACCTGGAAACCATTACCGAGCAATACCAGGGCTGGACATATCTCATCGTTTTCCTGATAATTTTTGCCGAAACAGGCTTTGTTATCACCCCGTTTTTACCGGGCGATTCGCTGCTGTTTGCCGCAGGCGCGCTGATTGCCAGCGGGTACTCAGGCCTCGATATTTATTATATGGGGCTGATACTGATATTGGCAGCCTTCGCAGGTAACAGTGTAAATTATTTAATAGGCAACTATTTAGGGCCGAAGGTATTTAAGCCCGAAAACAAAATTTTAAAACTGGATTATTACCTGCAAACCAAAGCTTTTTTTGATAAACATGGCGGCAAGGCAGTAATATTCAGCCGTTTTATGCCGATAATACGCACCATAGCGCCTTTTGTGGCAGGTGTGGGTAAAATGCCTTTTTCTCGCTATAGCCTGTACAATATCATAGGCGGCGCATCGTGGATTATATTATTCCTGTTTGCAGGTTATGAGCTGGGCAACATACCGTTTTTAAAGGAACATATCTCCTTGTTAGGTATCATTATTATAATACTTTCTATCATCCCGCCAATATTTGCGGCTATAAAAAGCAAGCGTAACAAAAAAGCCAAAGCTTAATTTTTATTGGGGTGCTTATTTCGTACCGTGTATCGGGTTTCCTTTGCTATCTAAGACTATGATCTTGTCACCTTTAAATGTATGATAATTACGAAATCGTGGGTCATATCGCCAGTGCCTGTATTTTTCCAGCGGGATAATGTGCCATAGGGCATTAGTTGAATTATCCATCACATCATCAATGTATATTCTGCATGTCTTTGGGTCGATAAAATAACATACAGTGGTGCGAAACATATCAAAGTTACCTATACCCACTGCTATACAATAATATTTTGTGAATGGGCCGGGGTCCTCTTTTACCATTAATTGAGGTTTGTTTTTTCTGGCATAAAGCATAAACTCTTTTACTTCAGGTAAGGCAGCAATATGTTCAATCGCCCATTTTTCATCTCTTTTATTAGAATGGTAAGTCTTTTGCTCTTGTATTGCGGGGCGGCACAACAATATTAAAAGCCATATAATAACACAATATTTCATTGTTCCTATTTAGCTAAATTTAACACTTTTCCGCTTTTAAAAAAAGCCTCTTCCTGCTCAATTTCTTTCTTTTGTTGGGGTGTTAATGGCACCGCTATCAGCTTATTTAAATCAGGCTGCCCGGCATCTACCCAGGCCGAGTACCAATAGCTGCCTACAGATAGTATCGATTCGCGCATGCGCCGCTCTACCATCTTATTCAGCATTTTTTGATAGGCTTTGGCATAAGCTGCCGAATAATCCTGCACTTTTTTGCTGCCATGCTTTACGGTTTCATATTTCTTATCAGGCGGGAAATTCTTGTTCAACATCCGCTCAAACCGCAAAACCGAATCCACCTCAATAAACGAGCTGCGGCAAATACGGAAAGCTTCTTTCAGCGGGTCGTCAATATAGCGGGCTTTGCCGGCGTAGTAGTTGTAGTTATCGCCAAATAGTTCGGGTATGCGGCTTTCCCAAAGGGCATGTATTCCGGTTTGGTTTGTTAACTGCCCGTTATAGTTTTGGGTGAGGTGCAGCGGCACATGCGCATCGGCAACATAATGACCTAAATCTGCCGAGATGTACAATATCTCCGTGGTATCGTGTTCCTTAAAAGCTTTCACCAGCCGGTAGTAAGTGTATTGTATGGCCCATGGCACGGTGCCATATTTGTCAAGCGTATCTGCGCTGTATTTCCGTACGGCATCGTCCCAATTCTGCGGTATTTTGCTGAATGGGTTTTTGCCGTAGTGGTCGGCATCTAAATAATGTTTGGTGGCTTCGGTGCTATCCACGTAGCGGCGTTTATCGGCGCTAACGGCATGCTCGGTAATAAATTGGATATTGGCTTTATAAAAGCCGCTCATGGCTTTGGGCAGTGTAAAAACCGCTAGCCGGTTAATGCGGTAATGCGCGAAAAAGCCCCACGACGAGCACACTAAAATCAATAATAACCCGCTGATAACCCTCCCGGCGCGTTTCATTAAGCTGGTTTATTGTTGGCTTTGCTGGTACCTGTAATGCAATTGTTTTAGCGTTTCGGTAGATGCTTCATCCGCGGATGCGCCGTAGCCATCAACCAAAATACCTTTCAAGCCCGATTTGGATGCCAGCGCGTAAACACTGGCCTCATCGCCCGGGTCTGATGCGCCTTCGTAACGGTAAATGTCAACTATCTCAAACTCATCAACCGAGTAGGCTTGCTCGCCAACCATAAATTGGTTTTGTTTCAGGTTAAAATCAAGGGTATAGCCCTGCTTTTTTAATTGTTCTATGGCTTCGCTGATGGTAGCGTAATGCATTTGTTGTTTCATTGGGATGATTTGGATAAACTATAATCGTAAAATTATAATTATTTGCTCAAATTTAGCTTTTATTAAACCTCATTATTATGGACAGAAGAAAATTCATCAGTTCGGGCACCGTTCTTGCCGCGGGTATAACTGTGCTGCCATCGGGCATCGTATTCGGCAAAAATATGGATAAGGTGCGCCTGGGCTACATAGGTGTTGGCCTGCGCGGGCAAAACCACATACAGGAAGGTTTGCTGCGCGATGATATAGAAATAGTTGCCATTTGCGATACGCAGGAACGATCATTAAAAGCTTGCCGCCAGGAATTTATAAAAGCCGGCAAAAAACTGCCAAAGGAATATACCGGCAGCGATGATGCGTATAAAGGATTGCTGGACAGGAAAGATATAGACGCCGTAATTATAGCCACGCCCTGGCAGTTTCACAAACCCATGGCTATTGATGCCATGAAAGCCGGCAAATACGTAGGCTGCGAAGTAATAGCCGGCCTAACGCTTGAAGATCACTGGGACATAGTAAAAACACACGAACAAACCGGCGTGCCCTACATGACGCTTGAAAATGTTTGCTACCGCCGTGATGTAATGGCCGTTTTAAACATGCAGCGGCAAGGCCTCTTTGGCGAAATGATACATTTAGAAGGCGGCTACCAGCATAACCTGCGCGGTATTTTGTTTAACGATGGTAATGGGGGCAAAGGCCCGCTGTACGGCCCGTCCGCGTTCAGTGAAGCACAATGGCGCACCCAGTTTAATATCGACCGTAACGCGGATATATACCCCACCCACGGCGTTGGCCCGCTAATGCACTATGCCGATATTAATTACGGCAACAGGTTTACCAATTTGGTTTCGTTCTCGTCAAAAGCACGTGGATTAAGTACTTATATTGATGAAATTGCGCCGGGCAATGCCAACGCCAAAATAAACTACAAAAACGGTGATGTAATTACCACCATGATTAACTGCGCCAACGGCGAAACTGTGCTGCTGTCGCATGATACACATTTGCCGAGGCCGTATTCGCTGGGCTTTAGGGTGCAGGGCACTAAAGGTTTGTGGATGGATGTTGCCGATAGTATTTATATTGAAGGCAAATCAAAAAATGATGATGAATGGGACAAAGCCGGCGACTGGCTGGATAAATACGACCACCCCCTCTGGAAAAAATACAACAAGTTTGCCGAGGGCGCCGGGCACGGCGGTATGGACTGGTTTGTATTTAACGCCTTTGTGGAATCGGTAAAGCGAAAGATACAAACGCCTATTGATGTTTACGACTCGGTAACCATGAGCGCCATAACCCCGCTATCCGAAAAATCAATCGCCGAAGGCAACACCCCGCAGCAATTTCCGGATTTTACAGGCGGTAAATGGAAGCATAGGGTAAATAAATTTGCTTTGGGCGATGATTATTAGCTATAAAAGCAGGTGTATTTTCTTTTGAAATATAGCTTGCATAATTAAATTTATCATCCTATATTTGCAGTCCTTAAATAAAAGTAAGAATAATAAAGGCTATACATGGCAAATCATAAATCATCATTAAAAAGGATCAGGTCAAACGCTGCGAAGCGTCTGCGTAACAGGTATCAGGCAAAAACCACCAGGAATGCCATTAAAAAATTAAGAGGCATAACCGTTAAAGCCGAAGCAAGTGAACTTTTAGTAAAAGTTACCTCAATGCTCGACCGTTTAGCCAAAAAGAACGTAATCCACAAAAACAAAGCTTCAAACAATAAGTCGAAACTGACTAAGTTTGTTAACGGTTTAAAATAATAAGCATTTAATTATGCGCTTAAATAGCGATGAGTTTTAAACTCATCGCTATTTTTTTTGGGCCTCAATTTTCCCACCCTCTTTCCCGCTACCCCCGCACGTTCAAGTGTCGACACTTAAATTGGCAAAGTTCGTTACCTATCATCTACCCACTCAGCCTCCCCCTAAAATTAGGGGAGGAGATAAAACAATTTCTTTTATTTCAGGTATTTACTAAAGTTTTTTACAACTAATAGGAATATTGTATCTTTAATCTACATTATAAACCGCTTACCACAATGACAAAATTCAAGGCAATATTATTATGGCCATGGGTGTATGTTCTCGACTTTTGCATTGCGCTAACCTGTGCCTTAACATTTAAACAAGCCAGGGCCGAATCGAGGGAGAAATTTGCGGCTATTTTAAACAGGAACAACCAAGCCGCCCGTTCAAGTGTCGACACCTAAATTGGCGTAGAAACTATTTTGTGTTCCTGAAATTATCTCCTAACTTACATCCTCAAAATCTTATCAATCCTTAATCATGGTTCCTTACGAAACCAACCTCAGTATAAAATCATGGGCCGAAGAGGACCGCCCGCGCGAAAAACTTGCGGGGCAGGGCAGGCGCGCCCTAACCGATGCAGAACTGATTGCCATACTCATCGGTTCGGGCAGCAGGGACGAATCGGCCGTGGAACTAAGCAAGCGCATACTGCACCATTACGGTAACGACCTGAATAAACTGGGCAAGGCATCCATTGAAGAGCTATCCAACTTTAAAGGTATCGGCGAAGCTAAAGCCATCTCCATTATTGCCGCGCTGGAAATTGGCCGCCGCCGTAACGATACCGACAGCCAAACCGTGGAGTATATAAGGGGCAGCAAGGATGCCTATAATTATATTAAACGCTACCTGCTTGATTTAAACCACGAAGAATTCTGGATTATCCTATTGGGCCAAAACTGCAAAATATTAGGCAAGGAACTCATCAGCAAAGGTGGCCTAAATTTAACCATTGCCGACCCGAAAGTGATTTTTAGCGAGGCGCTGCGCTATTCGGCCGCAAATATTATGCTGGTGCATAACCATCCGTCGGGTAATTTAAAGCCCAGTCAGTCCGATATCGATCTTACTAAAAAGGTAATTGCCGGCGGCAGGCTGCTGGATATACAGGTACTTGACCATTTAATAATTGGCGATAAAGGCTATTTTAGTTTTGGGGACGAGGGGGTGATTTGAGTGGATGTGCAGATATGCAGATATGCAAATGTGCGGATATGAAGATGTGCAGATGAATAAATTGAAAACATGAAATACATTTGTATAGCAATACTTTTATTATTTAGCGCCTGTGGAGGAACGCATAAAATCCCGGGGTATATAGAATTTGGTCATACCGGAATTACAGATCATATTGATAATCCATTAATTATCAGCACTCACGAATTGAACATTAGATTAACTGATATGGATAGTGTTAATCTACGTATGATTTATGGAGATGAAAAAATCCCATCTCTTATTATTAAAAGATATATCCGTAGTGCGTATGAGATGGTTATAACAGATGACAAAACCTTTTTGGAAATGAAAAAATTTATTATTGAACATAATCAATATTACGAAAACCAATCAAATAGTAATAATGGCGCATTTCCAAGTTATGCTATCCATTTTAATCAACCTAGTTATACTAAAACCAAATATTCAGTTTATTATAAGTTTAAAGAAAAGTTTTTAAAAGATTTAATAACTGATCTTAACGAAAAAGGATGTGATAAGAAAGTTATACATGAGTTATCTTTAGGTGATTTTTACTTATAACATTGTAAAAACAATGTATAACTTACGCCGTTAAATTAATATAAAAACTAAAACGCCATGATTAACCCTGAAGACCAAATACCACCCGACGATACATTTGATGATGATGCTGAAGATCAGCAAAGTCAGCAGGACATCCACTCAAACGGTTTTGATGATGAAGATTTAGAAATTGACGAGGATGCCGACCCCGCAGATTTAGAACAAGCCTATGATGCCGCCGAACCATCGTACACCCTTAATTTGGATGACGATGATACGGATGATGATGAATAGGTAACTTACCAATATAAAAACTGTCATTTCGAGCGATAGCGAGAAACCTTTTCGAACTTGCATTTACGCTTTGCAGGTTTGAAAAGGTTTCTCCTCGCACCTACGCTTAGTCCATCGCATGCTCGTCGAAATGACATATTTTTTGAAATAACCTTTCGCCTTTATCCTTTCAACCTTTCGCCTTAAATCCTATCTTTGCCGATTACTATTTCGGTATAATGAAGATATCTTATAATTGGCTCAAAGAATTTATTGACGCGAACAAAACACCCGAAGAAATTTCGGCCATATTAACCGGTACCGGTTTGGAGGTTGAAAGTGTGGAAAAGGTGCAGGCCATTCCCGGCGGTTTGGAAGGTTTGGTGATTGGGCATGTGAAAGAAAGCATCGACCACCCAAATTCCGACCATTTGCATATTACCAAAGTTGATGTGGGCACCGGCGAGGATTTGCAGATAGTTTGCGGCGCGGCCAACGTGGCGGCAGGCCAAAAAGTGGTGGTGGCAACCGTAGGTACCATAGTGTA
>Ga0302312_10001748_pt1 | contig 12880 bp, 8 predicted proteins | sample III_Palsa_N2_1_FD_200529 | JGI IMG/M metagenome (GOLD analysis project Ga0302312, IMG submission 200529) | Peat permafrost microbial communities from Stordalen Mire near Abisko, Sweden - III_Palsa_N2_1 | ecosystem: Environmental > Terrestrial > Soil > Palsa > Peat permafrost | place: Sweden... | reverse complement strand
ATACGTTCTTCCATAACCCGACTCTTGTTAAGGCTTATGAGCGCCAAATATACTTTTCGGCTCGTGTGACTTAGGATCGAGCGGTCAGTACATTTTTCAGCGAAGCGCCGAGGACAGACAAGTGGTAACTATAGCCGGAATATCTAGTTCTTCGAGGCAGCGAAGATCAATCACCGTTACAACCATATGTATTTTTTCAATATTTCCGGGCTGGGTGAATCCGGGTGCCGTAGGCGCGCAAACCGACTCTCAACACAAATCAGCCGTACCCTATTCTCTCCCCGTGGTACTGCCCGCACCAAAGACATCTCCACCGGAAGATCCTGCCGCGCCGTACACCCCAACGGTTGTCAGTCTCATCAAGCAGTTGGAGCCGCATAGTCCGCCAACGCTGACCGAATTGATGAACGCATCGCGACTTTTGTCGACCCAAGGTGGAACGTACGCACATCCGGAGGGATCAAATCCGACGTGCCACAATCTCGCAAACGTGAATGTGAACGTCACCACGATTCCTCGTATTATGCCGCTATGTTTCACAGATGGACTTGGTATTAACGTTGTTTCAGGCCCAAACGTAGGTAAGACAACCGGCTTGCCATCCATGCTGATGTTGGCTTCCTCATTCGACCGTCGACTTGCCAATGCAATGGGCCAGGTAGAAGGTCGCGAAGGCCGGGATTTGATGGTAACCGGACTGCTCGGACCACAAGCTGATACGGATGTGTTCGTCAACTGGGGCCGGGGCCATCACACGCCCGGCGAAGACCCGTTTCTAAATGGGGTCATCTCAGCGGCGCAAATCAACGGCATTCAAGGGCAGGGCCTGATGTCGCAGGTCAAGCATTTTGCGGTCTACTATGGCGCGGCCGGACGATTCACCGACGTACAAGACGAAGCCTTGCATGAAATTCTTCTTACGCCTTATGAACTTGCGCTTAAAGACGGGGGCGCTTCCTCCGTCATGTGCTCATACCAAAAATTCAGAGATGCATCGCCATACCTGGATAAAGACGTCGATAACCTTACACAGCCAAGTCCGTTCGCAGGTGGTTCGAGCAAGACATGGCTCCTCAATGAAGTACATTTCGCATGCGAGAATCCCCTTCTACTGACTTATGTATTGCGGAACCTATGGGGTTCAAAGGTATTTGTTGCATCCGATTATGGTGGTGTGCATAGCTCCAACGGCTTCTTGCAGGGAGATGATCATGAAGACCCAACCCAGACCTATCTGGATGGCCGCAACCCGGAGGGCACTGAAGGAGACAATGATCTGGGAATCGATCCGACCAGCAGCACTTGCGCCGACAAGACCGGTGTAAAAGTAGCATGCAATGAGGACGGAGCTATACATATTGCGGGTATACCCGGCCCTGGATGTCCTGCCACAGGCTGCGGCGTGGCCAACGCCGTCTCGAACGGAACCATTCCGGTATCGGTATTCAACCAAGCCCTCGCGAGGATCCTCTATCAAGAACAGAGATTCGGTCTGCTGGGGTGTGACAATTCCTCAGTTGCATGCAGCAATCCGGGTGGTATCGGTTCGGATCGTAGCGGCTTGGCTCCTCTTCCAAATGGCTCAGAGCTTGGAGCGCCAGAACTCGGATCAAAAAATGGCGATGCCGCAATCGCGGAGAGGGTCGCGGAAGAAGGAGCGGTACTCCTAAAGAACGACCAACAAACGCTACCAATCACAGTTGAGGATAGAAAGCGCGGAATTGCAGTTAGCGGCGCTGGTGCCGAGTACCTTATTGCCAACCCAAACAACGAAGGAGCGGTCGGCTTTTCCGATCGGGTCGCGATTAATCCGCTACAACAGCTACAGCTGTTGAGTGGTTCGCCCTCCGCATTCACGTATACCCCGGCGAATGCTCCGACAGGTCAGCCAGTTCCCTGTAACGTACTTAGCAGCCTCCCTTCTCAAAGCGATCGACCGCCGAACATCCCAGGAAAGATATGCGACGCTCGCAGCGGACTGCAGCGGTCCTCAGGTAACACCACGGACACTCTTACAAAAGATCACATTGACGAAACCGTGGACTATTCGACTGTGTCACTTGCTGGTCAATTAGCCGTGGGTAAGGTCTATCGCTGGGACGGATGGATCTATGTTCCGGTCACAGACTCCTACGTGTTCCGCATTCAGCACAGCACCGCACTTGCCGACGAGAAAATAACCTTCACGTTGGATAACAGTCGAAAGACGCTCGTTGATGCAGAATCGTTTTATCAGGGGCAATACTATGGCGATATGTCTGTCGTTGTCTCGCCGACGAATGCTGGATACGTTGAGGGTGGTCTAAGAAACCGACAGTGTCCGTTGCAAGGAGAAAAGAAAAAGAGGTCCACGCAGCCGATTGTAACGTGCACCGCCTCCCCTTCGATCGGTTGGCATAAGGTCACGCTCACTTTGGATTCTACGGGTCTGTCTTCGAATTCGAGATTGAGTTTCCGATTCGCGATTTCTCGCATCAACGGTGACATCGACGATGCTGCCGCCGCTGCCGAAGGCAAAGCAATTGCGCTAGTGTTCGTCGACGACCAGGGGCGTAACACTACTCCGGGAGCACCGGCGCTTTCTTCACTCAGTGCAACACATCTGCGGCTGATTACTGCTGTGGCCGCCAAGAATCCAAATACCGTCGTTGTGTTGAACACCGGAACTCCCTTGATCCTCAAGGAGTGGATTGACAATCCCAACATCAAGGCCGTGCTGAATATGTGGCAATCGGGCCAGGAGGGTGGAACGGCTACAGCGCGTCTCTTGCTCGGCCAGGCAAACCCCAGCGGTCATGTGACCATGACCTGGCCTAAAGAGAACTCCGACACGCTTGCAACCTATAAACAGCTCCATGGTCTTTATCCCGGCGATACAGCGGGGATCCATTCAGAACGGGTGGGAGGCGGCGGCGAAGATCCATCAATCGAAACCCAAGGCATTTACTCGGGTTACCGGTATTACGATAAACTCGGCGTGCCGGTACAGTTCCCATTCGGTTTTGGCCTTTCCTATGCGACGTTCAAATTTGCACAACTGAAGCTGGAGCCGAAGCGGGACGGTACAATCGCTGTAACATTCTCCGTAACAAACTTGGGCCGCGTGGCAGGAACGGCGGTACCACAAATCTACGTAGGAGCGGGTCCGGATATCACTGGCGTCCAACAATCCGTGCGCTCTTTGCGCGGTTTTGAGCGCGTCGACCTTGAGCCAGGAGAGACGAAGAAGGTAAGTGTAATTCTGGAAGAGCGTTCGTTCCAGTATTGGAGCGAATCGATCCAGCGATGGGTCACGAATTTCGGTACCCGAAGGGTCTACGTAGGCGATGCGGACGATCCCTCATCACTTTCTCTTTCCGCAAGAGTGAAACTCAAGAAACCGGCCGAGTGAAATGATACCCGTTCTGGAGGTCATTGTTCCGTTCGGGAGAATCCGACTTTTATATAACCTGCGCAAGGCCAGCTCTTCTCTCAGTCGCAACTTCAGATAAAGAAACTGAGCCGACGTCAAAATCAACTCCAACTGCGCATAAATCTCCTCATCGCTTGCGGTGACGCACCCGCCGCAATACGGCCGACTCCCGGGCCCTGAACGCATTGTCACTTGTGCGAAGTGGATGGAATCGGGATGCAAAACACCCATCGACCCCTCAACATATTGCATGGAAACTCGATATCGCGGATAGCGGAGTCGTCTCGTCCGAGACGTCGCCATCGATGTACGCCTAGACAAAAATGCAGTTCCAAGGTCGCTTTCATAGTGGTCCATGTTTCCTCAGCCGAAGAAGTCGACACGCTTCTGCTCACATAGCAGGTTCGAGCGCCGCGTTGTCATGTTGGTAGTACGAAGGGAGTTCCCAGATCAAGATCTCTCCGGAGAACGTGACGTATGTGCGCTGCCAAGAATACATGTAAAGAACAGCCAAACAGAAACGAAACAAAACTTGTTTTGCGAGTGGTTTACGTGGAATCAGAACATGGTCCGCTGTTGAGCTCATTGACTCGTGCGACAAGATCAGATACTTTTCGTACACGATAGACAACGTTGTCACAACTATGTGACTCGAACCGTATAACCCGATCTATGCTGGACTAGATCTTCACTTGACCGAAGGTATTTCATGTTTATCAAGAGTACACGTCGCGACTTTTTGAGCAATACGGCGATGGCTTTGGCGGTATCGAAGTTTCCTGTTGAGCTCTATCCTGAGCGCGGAACAGACCTTTCTCTGCCGGGCCGTCAAACCAACTTTGATGACGACTGGAAATTTGCAAAGGGCGACATAGAAGGCGCGCATCTGTACCGCTTTAGTGACGAGCATTGGAGCAAGGTAATCCTGCCTCACGACTGGAGCATCGAAGGGCCATTTAACAAAGACACAGTGGGAGGAGAGACCTGTGCCTATCTGCCGACAGGTATCGGATGGTATCGCAAGCAATTTACGTTGCCATCCACCGAAACCAGCCAAAAGACATTCATTCAGTTCGATGGTGTCTATCAATGCAGTGAAGTTTGGATTAACGGTCATTCCCTAGGAAAGCGTCCCAACGGCTATGTAAGTTTCGTTTACGATCTCACGCCGTATCTGCATGTGGGTCGCCGGTCGAACGTTCTTGCTATACGCGTCGATAACTCATTGCAGCCAAATTCGAGATGGTATTCCGGTTCCGGCATCTACCGACATACTTGGTTGATCACCACGGCGCCCCTCCATATCGCGCAGTGGGGAACCTGTGTCCGCACCCCTGAAGTCAGCGGCGAAAGAGCCATCGTTGAAGTCACCACTCGTGTACAAAATGATCTTTCACAAACGGCTTCATCTACGCTCCGGTCTTTCATTCAGGACAAAGACGGAAAGACGATACAAGAGGCGACAATGAATGCTGAAATTGACGCCGATAGCGATTTTGCTTTTACCCAACGGATAGAACTACCGTCACCTACGCTTTGGTCTACAGACGTGCCCTATCTCTATTCCGTTCGTCAAGTGCTTGAGCGCGACGGCCAGACGGCCGACACAACAGCGACAACTTTTGGTGTTCGCTCCATCTGCTTTGACGTCGATAAAGGATTTCTTCTCAATAACGAGCGCGTCAAGTTGAATGGCGTTTGCGTGCACGGCGACGGGGGGGCCGTGGGCGCGGCTGTTCCCGAAGCAATTTGGGAGCGGCGGCTTGCTCTGCTTAAAAAGATGGGATGCAATGCGATTCGCTGCAGCCATAATCCTCCGGCGCCGGAGTTCCTCGATCTATGCGACACCCTGGGCTTCATGGTCATGTTTGATGCCTTTGACGAATGGCGCGTGGGTAAGGCGCAAACCCCACGGTATGGATACCATATATATTTTGACGAATGGGCTCATCGTGACTTGAAGGACATGATCGTGCGCGATCGCAATCATCCTTCGATCGTTATTTGGGATGCGGGCAACGAGGTACCGGACCAGGATTCACTACGAGGTGTCGACACTCTCCGAGCGCTGAAGAATATTCTGCACACGGAAGACCCGACTCGGCCGGTCACCGTTGCTTGTGACGGGATCGCTGCCGATCCTGGCGGCACGCTGCCGGCGTTTCTTGCGGAGCTGGATGTCGTCGGATATAACTACGTGGACCGCTGGCGAGATAGACGAGAGAAGTTCTACAGCATTGACCGACATCAATTTCCCAACCGGCGGTTTATTGGCACGGAAAGCGTCTCGTTAAGAGGGGCGCGCGGTGAATACAAGATCGGGTCGGAAGCAGCCGTATATGTTGACAAGAGGACCAATGTGCTTGTCGAGGTCGAGCAGCTCCAGAAGTTCATCCAGACCTACGACTACGTGAGTGGCGATTTCATATGGACAGGAATCGACTATCTAGGCGAGGCGGTGTGGCCCGCAAAAGGCTCGTCCTGCGGGGTGCTCGATACTTGCGGCTTTCCGAAGGACAGTTATTACTTCTATCAAAGCCTATGGGCAAAAACGCCGGTGCTTCATCTTTCCCCGCATTGGAATTGGAAGGGACATGAAGGTACAGTCATTTCGGTTATCTGCTATACCAATTGCGATACCGTTGAACTCTTTGTGAATGGAAAAAGCTGGGGAATAAAGGGCTATGCGTTTCCCAGACTCGGAATGGAAAAACGGTATGGAAATTATCCGGCGCGTGCGAAAGTATTGCAATCCACGGGCGATCTTCATCTGTCCTGGGATGTTCCATATGAACCCGGTACCTTGAAAGCCCTAGGCGTCAAGGATGGAAAAGTTGTCAGTGTTGCAGAGGTTTCTACAACAGGAGAGCCGGCCCGTCTATTCTTGTCCGCAGATCGAATGACGCTAAATGCTGACCGTCGTGATGTGGCCCACGTTACGGTGGAAGTGCAGGACAGCGATGGACGTCGCGTTCCTACCTCTAATCATGCCGTAACTTTGCAGATTCATGGGGAAGGCAGGCTTCTCGGCATGGATAACGGTGATCCAGAAAGCCATGAGGATTACAAAACCCCGCAGCACAGTGCATTCAATGGCCTGTGTCTTGCACTTATCGGCACGACAGACCGCGCGAGCGATATTGAGATCGTGGCTTCCTCTCCCGGTTTAGCGCAAGCAACTCTTAGTTTGACCACCCAACGTTCAAAGTCTGCATCGACGATAGGCTAGGAGCTTCTACGCCGCTGGCTTGCGCTGCTAGTTTTCTGAGTGGCGAATGCAGACGCAGCCAGTCGCAAAATGAAGTTGTGGCCGTAATTAATTTGTTCATCCAATTTGCACGCTGCGTTAGTCAAGGAGGTTTTATGCGGACTGCCGTTCGTATCGCTTCAAGTGTTCTCGCAGTCATTCTTTCCCTGCCGGCCATGGCCGAAGATATGTTTGTCTATTTCGGCTCACACGGAAGCGGTCCGCATATCGGTTTCTCGCTGGCGCACTTTGATACGGATACTGGAAAGCTTACAAAGCCGGTGTTTCTAGAGGAAGCAAAGGCGCCGGCATACTTCATCATTCGGCCAGACGGAAAACGTCTTTACACCTGCAACTCGGTTCCGGGAACTTCCGTGAGCGCGTACGCTATCGATCCCACTACTGCGAAACTGACTTTGTTAAATCAGCAACCGAGTGGAGGCGGCGATCCGAGCTACGTGAGTTTCGATCCGAGCGGCCGCTATCTATTGGTTGCCAATTTCCTGGGGGGGAGCGCTGCGGTGTTCGCTCTTCGGCACGACGGGAGCATTGGTCCGCGGACGGCCTTCATTCAGCATGTTGGAGCCAGCTTAGATCCGCATGATCCAAGACATGCGCATGCGCACTCCATCCGCTTCGACCCCAGCCATCACTTTGCGTTATTAGCCGACATGGGGCTGGATAAGATTTTTGTCTATCGCCTGAACCCCAAGACTGGTGCGCTGACGCCAAATGATCCACCCTTCGCATCTGTTGCGCCCGGTTCAGGCCCACGGCACACAGCATTTGATCCTCGCGGCCGCTATGTCTATGCAATCAACCAAACAGCCAACAGCATTGTTCGTTTCGGCTGGGACTCAGATCGCGGTGCTCTGACGCAATTCGAGAGTGTTTCTACACTTCCAGAAGGCTTCAAGGGGGACGACATGGCAGCTGAAATTCTAATGCATCCAAACGGAAAGTTCCTCTACGCTACTAACCGTGGGGATAACAGCGTAGCCGTGTTTTCCGTGCAAATGGATACTGGGCGACTGACACCGATACAGCACATCTCATCCGGAGGCAAGACGCCACGCAATGCGGAATTCGATCCCACAGGCAAATGGCTGTTGGTTAGCAATCAAGATAGCAACAATGCGGTCGTCTTTCGAATTGATCAATCGACGGGTCAGTTGACTCAGAACGGAGATCCGGTAACGGTGCCAGCACCATTTTGCGAGCGGTTCCTCATCGCACACAAGGGACACTAGGCGGTCTAACAACTTGCATCTGCGAGGCAATTGAAATTGGCTCCCTTGTTTCACCCATCGTCGATTCATTAATCGTCCTGTCCGGTATTGAAGGGAAGGTCTTATGTGTTTTGGGTTGTCGCTTTTAGATCCTGACCGTATCTGGATTGTCGGCATGGCAAGGGCAAAGGTGAGCATACGATGAGAGTCACCTTTCAGCCAGCCGTTCTTTTCTTGATTATCTGCGTCTCACACGCTCCCGCACAGCGACGGCCTGTCGATTATGTAAATCCGCTCATCGGTACGGCTCCTATAATCGATAAGGAGTACTTGGGCAACAACCCTGCCCCGGGTGAGGAGCTATATTCCGGAACCGTGAACCCATGCGCCATGGTTCCAGACCCGACGGGGTATCTTTGCGTTGGTCCTGTAACCGGCTTCGACGGCGGATATCACGTACGCGGATCTGGGTATCGTTTTGATGACGCCACGATTATGGGTTTTACTCAAATGAATGGGGAATACAGCGATGAAAACAGGCTCTTATTCATGCCTACCGTTGGCCCGATAAGGACCAGCCCTGGAGGCCGGACGAATCCAGCTTCAGGCTACCGGTCGGCCAAAGACACGCAAAGTGAGAAGGCATCGGTCGGATACTATTCCGTAATACTCTCAAGCTATGGCATAAAAGTGGAACTCACCGCCACTGCGAACTGCGGTTTTCACCGGTACACATTTCCTCTTTCTCGGCAGGCCAACATCCTCATCGACCTGGCCAATTCACGTCCGGCGGTTTCAAATGCCTCTGTATCTGTAGTTGATAAACACACAATCGAAGGTTTTCAAACGAGCGGGACCGGCACCGTGTTTTTTCGTGCGGAGTTCAATAAGGACTTCTCGTCTTCGGGAACATGGAAGAACGGTATCTTGGCCAAAAATTCCTCCGAGGTGAGCGGAACTCCAGTTGGAGCTTACGTCACCTTCAACACTTCAGCCAGAGTGCCCATTCTTGTCAAAGTGGGCACATCCACTACAAGTCTGGCCGACGCCGCAGCCAATCTGAAGAAAGAAATACCAACGGGCCAAGGCTTCGAGGCGATCAGGAGACAATCCAGGACACTTTGGAGTCAGATCCTAGACCGTATCGTAGTTACAGGGGGTTCCGAAGGTGATCGAACAAACTTTTACACAGCTGTGTATCGCATGGCAGCGGGACCCAAGTATTCATGGTTCCCATTCTACGATGCAAATGGAATGCTCCTTGCTCGAGGCCCACAGTGGGTATCGCAACGGATTGGAAGCAAGGACCGATTTTGGGGATGGCATTGGGGCGGGGGATATTGGGGTCCTGGCAACGTCTCCAGCTTGGTGGGTTTGTACAAAATGGGATTTCACAATATTGACGTAAATTCTGCGTATCAGGACCTACGCAATCAGGCGATGAATGGCGGGGGCGCGGCGGGGGCAGCTTATCGACGTTACGGATACATACCTGCCGATTCTGGGGTGAACGATTACGTCAATCGCTCTATAGGCTTATCTCTAGATGATCGTGCTCTTTCAGAACTGGCTGAGATAATTGGCGATGAAGCTGACTCTGAGTTCTTCTTAAAGCGTTCGCAAAGCTACAAGACACTTTACGACCCAGGGTTCGGCTTCTTCGCGCCGCGTCGGGCAGACGGGTCGTGGATTCTTCCTCTAGATCCGGCGGAGCCTCACGCTGAAGATATTTATCGCGAAGGTAATGCGTGGAACTACTTATGGTTCAACACGGGGGATATGCCTGGACTGATCGAATTGCTCGGTGGCCCCCAGAAATTCGCTGCAAAGCTGGATACGTTCTTTACCGCGACCTATAACCCTAGAATGCCGCTGCGGGACTTGACGGGAGTAATAGGCTTATATTTCCACGGCAACGAGCAGTATCGGCACATCCCATATCTTTACGACTACGTTGGACAAGCTTGGAAGACGCAAGCGCTCGTTCGAAGGATTCAGAAAGAGTTGTACCGTCCGATTCCTGCCGGACTTTGTGGCATGGACGATTTTGGTGATCTAGAGGGCTGGTATGTGACCAGCGCGCTCGGTTACATCCAAGTAGATCTAGCGAGCGAGTATTACCAGATAGGAAGTCCGCTTTTCCCGAAGGTTAAGATTAAGCTGGATGGCGAACATCCTGGCACCTTCACAATTCGGGCGAACCACGTATCTGACCTAAACAAGTATATTCAGTCTGCGCGGCTGAACGGCAGGCCGCTCAACGTTTCGCGCTTTAGGCAGCTCGATATGGTTCCTGGAGGCAGTCTAGTTTTCGAGATGGGACCAACGCCTAACTTCAGTTGGGGGGCAAAAGAGTTCTAGGAACTTGTGAAATAGGCACCGTGTGTCCCCAACGTGTTCGACCGACAAACGAGCGGCGCTCCGGGGAGGGTCGCGGCTACTGGCGATCGTACACTCGGCGGCGTGGGAGAGCCGCCCAGTAGCGGCATCCCCGTCCGCCGAGTGACTGCCTCGACGAAGAAGAAGCACGCTTGGCGGCGCTTGAATCCTCTCCTATGCATATGAAACAAGAAGCCAGCCGACTACGGTGCGGGCTTCTTTTGTACCTAGTGCAGTCGATAAAAACTGGACCGAAAGGAGCGTTTTTATGGCGCGAGGGCGGAAGCTCAATCCGAGCAGGTAGAGAGCCATTTGATCCAAGTGCAGTTCAAGCCGAAGTAGATTGAACTACCGTTCAGAAGATCATCGGTCGGGGACCGCATCCCTCCGCCATCCAGTCCACTAGACAACACAGTCATGCCAATAGATGAGGATAGCGCTCGACCGTCGTACCTATCAGTTCTCCAAAAAGAGTATTCGCCCAGGCGAACCACGCCCTTGTGAACAATGACGAATCATTCCGGTTATATGATTCATGGATAAAGCCGGTACTGGCGGCACACGTCTTCACCGTCTGAATCGCCCCCATGATCTCAGCGCTCGAGTTGCTGGTGAGCGCATACATAATCTGAGACATAGGCCAAATGCTATCGCGGCCGACATGCGGGCCTCCGATTCCTTCGCCCGCGCTCCCCTGAAAGAACCAAGGATTGCTTTGACTCCATACGAAGGCTCGTGTTCGCGCATAGGTTTCGGCATCGGGTGAACTATCGAGATATGGCAAGCTCAGCAAACTTGGAGCATTAGCATCATCCATAAGGACGTGACCTCCGAAGCCATCAATTTCGTAGGCCCAGATTGCACCTCCAGCTGTCGAAACGATCGCGTGTTTCCACAAGGCGGCGTTGATCTCCTCCGCTAAAGCTGCAGCCTGGTTGGCCATCCTTGAGTCATGAAGTACATCGTTCGCCATCGCGGAAAGCTGACGCAAGGATCTCACAGCGAACAGATTCGCGGGTACGAAAAATGGGAATATGCACGCGTCGTCCGATGGACGGAAGGCGGACGCGATAAGACCAATCGGATTGACTGGATTGCCTATTCCATTTACCAACGTATCCGTCGGATTTAAGGCATAGCGTTGGAAGCGGTAGGGACCAGGCCCATCCTTACGTTGTTGTATCCGCATTGTCTCTAAGATGGTCTCCATTGCCAGCTTCCACTCCGAGTCAAAGAGTCCAGTGTGGCCAGTGTTTTTCCAATAACCATGTGCTAGACGAATCGGATAACAGAGTGAATCAAGTTCATACTTGCGTTCCCCCACTCCCTGCCTCATCTCAGTCTTGTCCATGCGACTCCCCTCTAAAGGAGGCGCGCTTAGGTCAGCCATGAAGCAGTTCGCGTATGGATCAATGAGCAAGCATCGAACTTGCCGTCGAATGACGCCTTCCAAGAGGTCGCGCAGGGAGCGATCTTTCGAAGCTAAGGGCAGGTAAGGCCATACTTGGGCAGACGAATCCCGGAGCCACATCGCCGCGATGTCACCGGTCAGGACGACCGTGTCAGGATGTCCTTCGAACGTGCCCGGTTGAATGGTTGTGTCGAGCGTGTTTGGAAAGCAGTTTGCGAAGAGATCGGCCAACTGCGGATCGCCAATTCTCCGACAAATTGAAGTGATATAGGTTTCCACCGCCTCGCTGCTAAACTTGCGATCCTGGGGAGGCGGACGCCGGGACCCAAAGGAGACGCTCTTTCCCGCTAGCAAGGGGATTCGGAGCAACGACGATGCTCCCGCACCGCCGGCCAGCCTGCCCAGAGTCCATACCAAATCGCGTCTCGTTAAGTTCATCGTATTGTCTGAACTTCACCCTCTCTGTCTATTGCTCGCGCGCTTTAATCCAGGGCTTCTCCGACGACCTGGAATGAGAGCCTTGAATTCGTTGCATTGAACGACCGGCAGCGACCGAGTGCTCGCAAACGTATTCAGCATTGTGAAAACGCGGCTTGAACTAACGGCCGTTTTTACCGTTCCAGTACTTGTTGACTTGTGCAGGCCGAATCATATACTTTCGACGTGGATAAGACAACGTTGTCAAAAATCCGGTTGGCCGGATGATGAACATTTCTCCTCCATCCGCCGCGCCTATCAATTTTTCTCCTTGTGTGCTTTGTGGACCTTGCATTGCACAGTCAGTTTGTTTCCCACATAGGTCACTTGTTTCGTGCTGCCGTCGGGGAACGCGATTACTAAGTGGCGCCTTGTCAGCATGCCCGGATAGGAACCTTGTCTATCACCGATGGTAAGTTCGCGTCTGCGGTCGTCCCATTGCATTGGAATGCGAGTCGAGGCGCCTGTCTCGTAACTATAGGTATTGCCATCGTCCTCGTAGAGCGAGAAGGCTGCGTCGGCTCCTGGATAAATGCGCAGTTCGAGCGGATCTTCGGCTTCCGCGGTCGACTGCGTCACTGGACCCAAAGGTAAGATGGTGCCAGCGCGCACGTAAAACGGAATGACGTCCAGTGGTACTGGATAAAGGTCCAGCGTTTGCCCTCCGGCTACGGCGTTGCCCGTGTTTCCGTCGAACCAGCCGCCTGCCGGCAGATAAACCTTGC
>Ga0302312_10001742_pt1 | contig 12920 bp, 10 predicted proteins | sample III_Palsa_N2_1_FD_200529 | JGI IMG/M metagenome (GOLD analysis project Ga0302312, IMG submission 200529) | Peat permafrost microbial communities from Stordalen Mire near Abisko, Sweden - III_Palsa_N2_1 | ecosystem: Environmental > Terrestrial > Soil > Palsa > Peat permafrost | place: Sweden... | reverse complement strand
GCAGATATCGGGCCTGATGGAGGCAAAGGCCGGCATGACTGCCGCGCCGCTGGTCACCATGACGACTTCAAAACCCCTGCTTTCGAGGGTTTCCCTGACGATCTTTCCCAGGAAGATCTCGTCTTCGGCGTATAGTATTTTAATGCGGCTCATGCAATGGGAGGTTGATAGTGAATGTGCTGCCTTTACCCTCTTTGCTTTGGGCGGATATCGATCCGTTATGCCTGGTGACGATGTGATGCACATAGCTCAATCCCAGCCCATATCCTTTTATATTATGATGATCGCCTGAAGGCACGAGGAAGAATTTCTCGAATACGCGGCCTATATAGGCGGCGGGGATGCCGATGCCGTTATCGGAGACGGCGAGGGTGATGAGGCCAGCCTGCCGGGAAAGATGGACGGTGATGGCGGGATGGGATGGACTGTACCTCAGCGCATTGTCCAGCAGGTTAGATAAGGCGCTGGCCATGTGCATACGGTCGGCGTTGACGGGGAAATCGTTGCCGGCGGCGGTCAGTTGAATGACTGCGCCCGCCTTTTCGAATTGCAGTTTGATGCCGGCGATGACTTCTGCCGCCAGTTGGTGCAGGTCGATGGTATGGCGGTTGAGTTCGATGGCCTTGTTCTCGAACAGCGACAGTCTCAGCACCTTGTCAACGAGCATGGATAGTCGCTGCAGTTCGATGGCGGAGATGTCGAGATATTCCTTTGTCTTTTTCGGATCGTCGAGGGCATTGAAATGTCGCAGCGCTTCTACGGCTACCTGTACGGTGGCGATGGGCGTCTTGAGTTCGTGGGTCATGTTGCCGATGAATTCATCTCTGGTGATGGCAAGGCGCTGCTGTTGTTGAAGATTAAAGTACAGGAATACGAAGGCTGCGGTGATAAACGCCAGTAACAGGAGGGCCATGGAGATAGGCAGCTTCATCCGGCCGAGGAGATAGCCGGTGGTGTTGCCGAAGGTAGCCTGATAGCCATAGGCCTTAGACAGCCCGACATTAACGACACTGGTCTTCAGGGAGTCCGTTTCTTTACCCGGCGAAGACCGGATGGAACAGCGGATCGTATAAGGGATAGTGATCTGGCTTTTGGCGAGCTCGCGACGATAGGCGGAGTCGATCTCGCCTGCGGACAGGTTTGTACTGGTGCTGTCCTTGTCAGCCAGAAGGTGCATGACCATGTAGGGTGCTTGCGCCCGATGTGGGCCGGTGGTGGAATCTGCACCGGGCGTGAATATGGTGCTGGTGATCTTCCGGAGGGTGCTGTCTTTGCCGGGACGGGTTTCAATCGAGAACGTCGTCATGGCGCCTTCGCCTTTGGGGGGCAGTTCCGGGTCGGGTAGTCTGTCTCTGAGGCTGTCCAGCATATCTATAAGGAATAAATTGTCGGGCAGGTTATGTCCGGCAAAGACGGTATCCTTGTGGAACCTCTCCAATTGTAGTTTGTAGATGGCGTCCCGGAAGGCAATATTCGTCTCCTTTTGTAGTGCTGCCCATTCTTCCGTATATAGCTTTTTCAGCCAATAGCCCTGAAAGACGCCGATGCCGATGATGGCGAAGATCATCAGGGTGGCGGAGAGCCTTAGTTTGCCGGATGGAAGTGATGGAGGCATTGATGCGGTGATTGATTGCAAATATAGCCCGATGTGCAGGTACTGAAAACAGGTATTAACGTTGATTAACGTTATGTCAGCCTTTGTTAACATGGGAGGGGCCTAGTTTTGAAAAAAACAGCTCTCTATGAATTATCCTTACAAAAAATGGTGCCTCCCGATGGCCTTTGTCATGAGCGGTTGCCTGGCCGCCGGGTTCTTGTCCGCTGTGTCTGTTGTCGCCCAGCCGCTGCAGGGTACGATTGTTTACACCCGGACAATGGATGTCTGGCGTCATCTGCCGGACGAACAGATGCGGGCGATGATACCCCAGTTCCAGTCCGGTCAATTCCAGTTGGTGTACCGGGATAGTATTGCGGTATACAAGGGCGTGCCGAAAGATGATGCTCCCGATCCCTTTGCCCCGTCGGGTGGTGCGATGGTCATTAAGTTAGGCGGCCCCGGCGATGAAGCGGTCCTGTACAAGAATTTATCAGACCGGCGTTTGCTGGAAGAGACGAACCTGGAAGACAAGAAGTATGTCATCAGGGATTCCGTCAGATCTCAGGCGTGGAAATTATCGCCTGATACATCTACGGTGCTGGGACATTTTTGTAAGAAGGCGACAGCGGTCATGCGCGGTGGGAGAAAAGCGGTGGCATGGTACAGCGAAGATATTCCGCTGGCGGCGGGGCCCGATCGGTTCGATGGTCTGCCGGGGGTTATCCTCAGACTGGATGTGGACAGCGGGGCAATCGTTTTTGTCGCCACGACAATCACGGCTAAGGTGGCCAGCGCCGATCTCAGGGCGCCTTCGGAGAATAAAGCCATTTCCCGGATGGAATACGAAAAGAAACTGGATGAGATCATGGGGCCCGCGGACTCGCTGGGGCGGCGGATGATCAGGCGGTAAGGATGGCAAATGCCCGTCCATTTGGACGGGCATGCCAATAAGATGATGTGACGTCGGGCGATTAATGCCAGAGACGATAGTACAGAGCCTTTCTGAGTGAAATGTAAGCTGCCCTGAGATCGGATTCAGCTTGTGCTTTGTGGCCACCGAAATCATCCGGGGCTGCATGCAGGTCGCGCATAGACCTTTCGATGCTATGCATGGCATCGGCGATCTTGGGGTGTCTTTGCTCTTCTGCTCTCATCAGGCTAATTTCATTGGGGGCTGGCGGGCGGTTTCCGGAAATGACGTCGATGCTGATGAACTGGGCCTGGAGATGGGAGAAAGATGCGGATACCAGGAAGATGGACAGGATGAAGACAAGTTTTTTCATGACTTTCTTTTAAAGTGGTGAATGGGAATTGGTGATTTTAATTGCAAATTTGATACTACAACGGTAGGCGGAAAGCAATTATTTCACAGTTAACATATTAATAACGTGGCCGCAACAGATTACATTGTTCGCTAAACTCTGGATGAAGGCGCATAAAGGGACGCAGCGGTGAGGCCTGTTTGGGCTGAGGGGCGGGTCAAAATCCAAAACGTCCCAGGAATTCGTTCCTGCGCCGGATCGATACCTCGACAGAGACGTTCCCTTCCATCTCGATATAGCCTCCCCGGCCTTTGTGGTATTTCTTTACATACTGGATATTGATGATATGGCTGTTATGGATGCGGATGAAGATGTCGGAAGGCAACAGGTCTTCGTATTCCTTGATGGCCCTCGTCGACACGATTTTATCCCCATTCTTCATGAAGAAGGCGGTATAGCCACCCTTGGCTTCGCAACGGACGATATCGCCGACATTGATGAAGACAAGGCTTTCGGCGTTGGGCAATGCCAGCTTATGTGAAGTGGATTCCGACTGGCGGAGGTTGGAGAGCAGGGTATTCAGCTGGAGATTGACCTTGCGGAGCCTCAGCTTTTCGCTTGCCTTTTGGAACGCCGCTACCAATTCATTGATGTTTACGGGCTTTAACAAATAATCCAGGGCGGAGTAACGAAAGGCCTTGAGGGTATAGTCGTTGAAGGCCGTCACAAAGATGACTTCGAATGTGATGGGCTGGAGCCGGTCCAGGAGATCGAATGCATTTCCATAGGGCAATTGAATATCTAAAAATATCAGGTCTGGTTTCACTTTCAGGACGAGGTCTTCCCCTTCATTCAACTGAGTGGCGGAACCTGCAAAGCTGGCGTCAGGGCAGAATTCTTCCAGCATCTTTTGTAAGATCCGGATATTTTTCGGTTCATCGTCGATAAGGATGTAATTGATCATAAGGAGTTGTTTTTGAAGTTGCTTATAATTGCTGTAAGGGGAAAATGGATCCTTACACGCGTACCGGCCATCTGCCCGTCTTTATCTTCAATGTCTTCTACGGCGGTACAGATGGGCGACGGGGTGGTGCTATTCAATATGGCGATTCTTCTTTCGGTTAATTCCATTCCCCGGGAGGGAAATTGAACCGGATCCCTGTTTTTATATTTGGCCGACAAGGCCCTGCCTACGCCATTGTCTTCAATGCTGCAGATGAGATAGTCTGCGTCCGATTCTATTCTGATCCTGATACTTCCCGATTTGTCGGTACGATGAGCGATGCCATGGTGAATGGCATTTTCGACATACGGTTGCAGGATCATCGGTGGAATGGAATATCGGTCAATACCGGGTATTACGGAAATCTTATAGACAAATTTATTTTCAAATCGTTTCTTTTCCAATTCGAGATAGGTGGAGAGATAGTCGATTTCCTCCCGGAGCGAGATGCGGGAGCGGGCGGAGATATCGAGCGTTTGCCGGATCAGTCGCGAGAAATTCGTGATGAATTCATTGGCGCCCCGGGTATCCTTGTCCATGACATACAGTTGTATGGAGTTGAGGCAATTGAAAATGAAATGCGGATTCATCCGCGACCTTAGCGCCATCTGTTCGAGCTCGGCTATTTTCATAGCCGTAGCCGTTTTTTCGGCTTCCTTTTTTCGGATCCGTGTCAGCCGGTAATGAAACAGTAGCCATAGCCATCCGGCCACCGCGCCGGCAAACAACAGCCGGAACCAGCCCGTTTCCCAAAAAGGCGCCCTGATGACATAATGGACATGAAGCGTATTGCTGCCGACCCCGAATTTATTTAGGGCGACGACCTGCAGATCATAAGAGCCTGCCGGCAGGGAAGGATAGTGTAAGGAGGTCTGAGTGGTGGTCTTCCAGTTCTTGTCGATGCCGGCAAGTTCATACCGGTAGCGGATGGACCCGGCGGATTTGTAGGAGATCCCGACAAATTCAAATTGCAGGTCGTTATCTTTATAGGGGAGGACAAAATTGGTCGTATCGGGCGGCCAGCTTTTTCCGGCGATGCTGATACCGGTCATCCGAAGCTCGCATTCGGAACGTTTGGAAATCTTGTTTTCATTGAAGCAGGTCAGGCCGTCGGTAGTCCCCACATAGACATTGTTCCCCTCCACATAGACGGTATTGATGATATCCGAGCTGAGACCGTCGGCGGTACTGTATTGGATCATCGAATAACCTGTATCGCGGACGGTGATCTTATTCAGCCCCTTGTCGGTGCCGACCCAGACATCGTTCCCGTCGATATAAAGATTCCTGCAAATGTTGCTGGTCAGCCCTTTTTCCATCGTGATGTGGGTGGGCTGCTCGTTGTCTTTATAAATGACGAGCCCTTCGCCATAGGTGGCTATCCAAAGAGCGCCACCCGGCCCGGGTTGTACGGAGGAGATGCGGGCTTTCAGGATGTCGTACCGGTCACCCAGGAAGACGATTTTTTTGTCCGCATCGATAGCATAAAGACCATTGAGCGTACCGACATACAGGATGCTCTTTTGAATGCAGCCGCAGGTGGAGCGGGTGTTCCACAGCGTATCGAGCACTTTTCCATCTTTCAGCCGCATCCGGCGGACATTGATACTGGAGAAATCCAATACCGCGGAGTCTCCGCTGACGGCTAGCGTTTTTACGGCCCCGCGCTGCCAGAACAGGTGGCATGTTTTATCGGCCACCCCGAGGCGGAATACACCGAGGTCGGTGCCGACGATGATCTTTTTTTTGCCCGCGGGGGCGATCGCGATAATCCTGCCTCTGCTGAATCGTTCATAGATCTGCATGGAACAGAAGGTCCTGCCTTTATCTACGGAAGACCACAGATAGAATCTATCGGTTCCCACGTAAAGGATGGAGTCGATTTTTTGAACGCAGAAAACCGGAAAAACGATATTATCCCGGTGGAACGTATAATGCAGCATATCTCTCGAACCGAGGCGTTGAACACCGGCGCCCATGCTGCTGAACCAGAGATTGCCCTCGGCATCTTCGAGGGCGCCGTTGATAGTCTGATTTTTCAGGAAGCTGTCGATGATCTTTTTATGGACGATGTCGAACAGGAGGGTGGCGGAATAGGCGGTCAGCGCAAGGCTGCTGTCGTTGATCCTTGAAATGCCGGTAAACCCCCTGGGGAGCGGGATGCTGAATCGCGCACTGTCCCGCGTATGCAGGAAGATAAGACTGTCCTCATCCTCGTATATTTCGAGCTGAGGACTGATATACATTGAATTATAACTGTTGGGACCTACATGCATGAAGCGGACCGCAGAGAGTCCGTGGTCACCGAGATCGACTACGGTGTTGCCGTCGCTGAGGTTGATGATAAACCGGCACACTGAATTTTTGTTGAGACCGGCCTGCATAAGCAGAAAAGGGGCTCCGCCAAATTCCCTGATATTTTTTATCGTTCCGTTCTTCGCTATTACATGAATACATTTTGCCTCGGCGACTACGATATTACCTTGGCGGTCTTCTATAACGGAAATGACTTCGGACTTGATGTCCAATGCCCGGATAAGGGAATCGTTTTCCCGGTTGTGAATTTTCCCGTTGTGATAGTAGCATACGTCGTTTTTAAAAGGGATGATCCAGACGCGGTTCCCGGCATCGACGAACAGCTTAATGATCTCATTATCCGGTAGTCCGTCGGTGGTATAAAAATTCCTGAAATGGGTTCCGTCGAAGCGGCTAAGGCCCGTCTCCGTTCCAAACCAGATAAAGCCGTCCTTGTCCTGTGCCATGGAATATACGGTAGAGCATGCCAGACCGTCCTTAACGGTATAGTTTACATAACTGTATTCCTGGGCCAGGAGGGGAACTGCGAAACCAGGTGTCCAAAAAAATAGGAGTAACAGGTATTTGTTGAACAAACGAACAAGGTTTCGGGTAATTTACCCCTTTTGTACTGGATATATCCCCCCAGGAAAGGAAAAAGAAATTTATTAGCATTTGCTAATTTTTTGGCTTTGCCGCAGCCGGGATATCAGTACACCGTGACGATCAATGGTTTTGCGATGGCTACGGGAAATCTCTCTACTCCCGCTGTAATAGCTGTCGCCTCCTTCCCCAATTCGAGTACGCCTTCTTCGGGATCAGGAGTAAAAGGGAGTTATCGGAATGTACTATTCCGGCCGGAAAAGCGTTATCTCTCTTCCATGGGGTCGTAACGTTACGTCCATAAACATCTATTATGAGAACTACCTTCAACAGATTGCTGTTTATATCTGCACTGACTTTCTTAGCCTTCCGATCTTCCGCCCAATTCTCCCTGTCCGTAGGGATTTCCATCCGGACGGCGCCACCAGCGTTGCCGGTATACACCCAACCACCCTGTCCTGTCGATGGTTATCTCTGGACGCCGGGTTATTGGGCCTATGATGAGGTCGATGGTTATTACTGGGTGCCCGGTGTATGGATAAGACCTGCGCAACCGGGTTATTTATGGACGCCGGGTTACTGGGGTTTTGCCGGCGGCATCTATGGCTGGCATGGAGGGTACTGGGGCCCGCATATCGGCTTTTATGGCGGGGTGAACTATGGCTACGGTTATGGAGGTTCAGGGTTTGTCGGCGGGGAGTGGCATGGCGGTTATTTCCGTTATAACACGGCCGTTGTCAATGTCAACACTACGGTCGTCCACAATACCTATATCAACAATACGGTGATCAACAACACGACGGTCGTCAACCACACCAGTTTCAACGGCGGCGGGGGGATACAAGCCCAGCCCAATGCGCAGGAGCAGGTAGCGATGCGGGAGAACCACGTGCAGCCTACGTCTGAGCAATTCAATCACAACCATACGGCCAGCATGGACCGCAATCAGTTTGCCTCTGCTAATGGCGGGCGTCCGGGTACGACGGCGATGAATACAGTGGGAGGGGCACGTTTTGGCTCACAGGGCAGGAGTGCTCCGGCTCCGATGGCAAGACCTGCCGGTGGGATCAGGGCAGCGGGTGCGAATCATCCGGCTGCGGTCGGCAACCATTCGGGTCAGCCCGGCGGCAACCATCCGGGTCAGCCCGGGGGCAATCATCCGGGCGGCGGTCACCCGGGGAATCCCGGCGGCAACCATCCTGGCGGCAGCCATCCCAACAATCATCCCGCGACTCATAACCCACCGCATGGCGGCGGCGAGCATCATCGCTGAGCTCCTTTCATCATCGAGTAATAGAAGCGCTGCAGTATCCGGGTGTCCCGGGTAATGATCATTGCTTGTGACTTTAATCCGCTGTGGTATTGGATCTCTTTCCCATAGTTGGTGATAAGTCCTTTGGGCAAGGCGATATTGGCCAGGAAGCCGCTGTCCGAAGGCACCCGGGAAATATAGGACAATTCTCCCTCCACGGCGCCGAACTCCTGGTAAGGATAAGCCTCGAAACGAAGTTGCACTTTTTGCCCGATCCGGATCTTGCCGAAATTATTTTGCCCCAGGGTCACCTGCGCATAATAGCGGCTGTCGGTGGGATTCACATAACCGATCGTTTTGCCGGATTGCATGAACTGATTTTCCTGCAACGGCACGATAAAGACGATCTTTCCGGATACCGGAGCCCTCAGTATATACTTTCTCTCCCAGTCCTCCACCAGGCTTTTCAGGGTCTGGAGGGCCTGCTGGAAAATGATCCTTTGCTGCGAGATATTGTGTTCCAGTTCGTCGATATCCTTTTGCTTGTCTACCTGCTGGTTTTCGTTGGATAGTATGGAGGATTCCAATTGGGGAATGCTCATTTGTTTGCCCACCAGCTTGCTTGTCTGATCCCTGAAATCCTGGCGGGATATTACCTTGTCCTGGTACAGCGAGTCATTGGCCTCGAATGTTTCCCGGGCCAATTCAAGGTCCTGCTGGGTCAATGCTTTTTGTTGGGCCAGTGAAGTATGCATCTTATTGAGGAAGGCAAGATCTTCCTGTAATATCCTCGACCTTTTATAATAATAGCCATTGACCAGGTAATCATTGAACTGTTGCCAGGCCGTTATAAACTGCTGGTAAGACGACTGTAATTCTCCCAGGTGGCGGAAAGGGCGGGCGAAAAGGCACGATACGTTTTTGGTCTCATTTGCAATGAGGAGGCTATTGCCTTTTTCCAGCAGCTCGGATAAAGCCATCACTTCCTCATGGCTGGCCGTGCTTTCTATCCAGGCGAGCGTTTGCCCGCCGATAACCGTGTCGTCATTGAGGGCAAAGAGCTTTACCAGTTTTCCCTCCTGCCGGATCACGACTTCTTTTGGCGCATTGGCGGCAGTCAGGCTGGCATTGGCCTGCACGATATCCGGATAATGGATCAGCCAGGTCCCGGCCAGCAGCACCAGGAGGATAAGGAGAAAGATCAGGAGGGCCCATTGAGTCAGAAAACCCGGTCTGCGGGAAATGATCTCCTGTACCCTATCTGATCGCAGGGATATTTTATCGGCAGGTATGCCGTGGTGACCGATATCGACCGGCTCGTATTCGTGTGTGGATTGACCGTTATGGTATATGGCTGTGGGCATCATGTTTGAGAGGGCCGGCTGGTCATCAGGCGCCTAACTCCAGCTGGTTTTTTACTAGTTCAAAATATTTTCCTTTGGATGCCGTCAATTCTCTGTGTGTACCTTCTTCCGTGATAATACCCTTGTCCAGAACGACGATCTTATCGGCATTTTTGACCGTGCTCAGCCGGTGCGCTACAATGACCACCGTCCTGCCTTTGAAGAATTGCTGCAGGTTCTCTACTATAGCTTTTTCATTATTGGCATCCAGCGCATTGGTGGCCTCGTCGAAAAATAAATATTGAGGATCCTTGTATATGGCGCGTGCGATCAGTAAGCGTTGCCGCTGTCCCTGGCTGACGCCCACTCCTTCAGACCCCAGTTGTGTATAAAGACCATTGGGCAGCGATTCCACGAAGGAAAGGATATTCGCGGCCCGGCAACATTCGATGAGTTTGATATGATCCGGTATTTCGTCGCCTACAGCGATATTGCGGGCGATACTGTCGTTGAAAATATAACCGTCTTGTAATACCGCGCCGCACTGTCTCCGCCAGAAGGAGGGGCTGATATACCGGAAATTGGTTCCGGAGGAAAGGAGTGTGCCGCCGATCCTGATCTCTCCGTTATAGGAGTCATAGAATTTCAGCAGCAATTTTAGCAGTGTGGTCTTTCCGCTGCCGCTGATTCCCACAATGGCGGTTACCTTACCTTCCGGGATCGTCAGATTGATATGATCCAGGACCGGCTCATTTCCCGCGCCGGGATAGGTGAAGGACAGCTCTTTGAGCCGGATGCCCCTGTCTTCCGGCAGATAGGAGATGAAGTTTGTACTTGTATCCTCCTCGTCTTTCATGTTGTGTACCTCGTTCAGCCTTTCCAGGCTGATCCTTGCGTCCTGCGCGTTCTGGACGAAACCTATGAATTGTTCGATAGGACTGCTGAGCTGGCCGATAATATATTGCACCGCCAGCATGGCTCCCAGCGTTAATTTCCCCTGTATGACCAATGCTGCGGTCATAAAGGTGATCGTAATATCCTTGCCCTGGTTGATCAGCATGGCGCCGGCCTGCTGAACCTGGCTATAGGTCAATGATCGGATATTCAGTTTAAAGATGTCTGCCTGTATATTCTCCCATTCCCATCTTTTCAACAGCTGGGCATCGTTAAGCCTTATTTCCTGCATACCCTGTACCAATTGGAGGGTGGCATTGTTTTCCCTGGCCGAAATATGGAAAGTCTGATAATTGATCTTACGGCGGATCCTCAGAAAAAAGCTGATCCATAAAAAATATAGGAGGCCCCCGGCGGAAAATACCAGGAACAGCTGCATGTTATAGGTGATCAGCACTACTGCAAAAACCATGAAATTCACAACGGAAAACAGCGTATTCAGCGCCGATCCCGTCAGGAAACTTTGGATTTGCTTATTGTCGCTGATACGTTGCAGAGTGTCTCCCGTTTGGTGAAGGTCGAAATAGGAAAGGGGCAGCCGGGTGAGCTTGATCCAGAAATCGGATAAGATGGAGAGGTTCACGACAACTGAGACCGTCATCAGAATACGCGTCCGGATGAAATCCACGATGGTGCGGCTGAAAACCAGCATCAATTGCGCGATCAGCACCAGGGTGATAAATTGCAGGTTTTGGGTGTTTATGCCGGTATCGACAATGCTTTGGGTCAGGAAAGGGAAAACCAATTGCAGGAGGGAGGTGATGAGCAGGGCGATAAAAACCTGCGTGATCTGCCAATGGCTCCGACGTAAATATTGCACTATAAGTCTCCAACTGATGGTCTGTTCCTTCTCCCCTTTTTCTTCATAAAATCCTGGCGAAGGCTCCAGCAGGAGGACGGTTCCTGTTGCGTCCTGATCGCCTGCCCGGGCGGAGATCCAGTGTTTTATGAATTCCCCGGCTTGTAAAGACAGTATGCCTTTGGCCGGATCCGCGATTTGCAGGGTGCGACGCCGCCGGAGCCGTCGTAAGGGCAGCAGCACCACGAAATGGTTTTGCCGCCAGTGCAGGATACAGGGCAGGGGGGCTTCCCGCGTGAGCTGTTCGAAAGTCAATTGCATCCCTCGCGTGCGGAAACCGATCTTTTCGGCGGCTTCGCTGATACCCAGCATGGACACACCTTCCTTGCCGAAGCCGGCCAGTTGCCGGAGGGTATCGGAACTATAATGTTTGCCATAGTATTTAGCTGCCATTCGCAGGCATGTAGGCCCGCAGTCCATAGCATTGACCTGTCTGTAAAAGGTGAACAAGGGCGTGATTTTAGAAGGAATGAGGAATAATATCATCAGCAGGAACGGGTCCCGCCGATGATATACGTTGGATAATCAGGTCGCACCGCTGACAGGGCAGGCGCTATTCGTCGGTCCTTCAACACAGCCGGTGGCTAGCGGGAAGGCCATACACCCATAATAGCATGCCACATAGGTGTTATACGCGTCTTCTCCGATCGTGTAAGAATACACGCAGCTAACTAAAACCTGTCCGGTGGGGCAAGTCATTGCCTTACCGCCCAGAACGCTTTTCATCTCATTTCTGGATAATACCTTCATGTTTGGTTTTATTAACGGTGAAATAATATGCCTACTCTGTCGCAGGTTTTCGGCTTCCCCCTGTTCTTTGGCCAAAGAAGATCATTACAGAATGTATTTCAATTCTTCAATATCATAATTTTCCGGTAATCTGTGCCCGTTGACGAAAATGGTCGGCGTATGGGTTATCTCTGCCTCTTCGCACCATTTCCGCATGGCATCCAACTGAAGACCTGTCTGAAATTCGTCGGGATCGACAGGATATCTTTTGGCGAGAGCAGCATAATCCTTTGAAGGAGTCAGGTACCAATCGTCCAACGCCTGTAGTGTAAGAACAGTGTTTCCCTGTGCCGCAACAGACAGTAAATGTTTTACCACCACGGCACCCCGATCGGCCTTATCGTTTCTGGCGGTGAAGATGATTTTCAGCCTGACATTGCTGTTATGCGCGATCAGTTCTTCCAATATCGGATGCGCCTGCGCACAGGGATTGCAGTAAGGATTGCATACTTTGATGATCGTTACCTGAGCCAGGGGATTGCCGATCGTGATCCCCAATCGTTGCCAGTTGTCAGGAGCCTTCGGCTGGATCCCCAGTAAACTATGGAAGATATCCGGATTGTATTGCAGTCGCCGGAAGGCTGCCCTGTAATGATCATGATCCCTGGCCCTGTACAAGACCGGTTTGATGCCGGCCAGGATAATTACAGGCAAGATCAGGCAAAACAGAATGGGTAACACTGTTAGATGCTGCAAACCGTTCAGCCCGGATTTTTGCCAATAGAAGAGAACAGCCCAGATCAGTTCCAAAGCCAGGACCAGCTGCATAATCAGGCATAGGGGACACCAGCGCCTGACAACACGCCACTGGTAATAAATGCTGAACGGGATATAACTGGAGGCCAGGGTACTGCCTGCAGCCAACCAAAAGGCTTTTTCCGCGAAAGGCAGACCGGGAAATAACAGCCCGATCGTCGTGGCGGCAAAATAGACAAACCCGATCTCTCCCCAACAGAATCCTGC
>Ga0302312_10001740_pt1 | contig 12934 bp, 5 predicted proteins | sample III_Palsa_N2_1_FD_200529 | JGI IMG/M metagenome (GOLD analysis project Ga0302312, IMG submission 200529) | Peat permafrost microbial communities from Stordalen Mire near Abisko, Sweden - III_Palsa_N2_1 | ecosystem: Environmental > Terrestrial > Soil > Palsa > Peat permafrost | place: Sweden... | reverse complement strand
AGAGACAGCTCCACCAGACACAAAATCAGGACAGGAATCAACAAGCTGATCAGTTTGAATAGCTGAACTCTTTTCAATTTCACAAGCATGAATGTTAGATACTATGCAATAACAGAGATCTCCCCTAATAGGGGCCTAATATTCCACTAATTCGATAAGATTTCATGAAATGAATACTGAAATTCTTCTCCGTACATCTGATGGTACTCCTTAGCAAATTTTTCAAAGGTTGATTTGGCCGTGGAATGACGACCTAACAATCCAAGGCTCTTGCACTTAATTCTCAGGGCATCCTCATTGACGGGGTCAAACAGGAATATACCGCCGGCTATTTCCAGCAAAAATTCAGTATCCGTCGAAAATTGGAGACAGGCGGCAGAAAGCATGTCCAATGCCTTGTCCGACACTTCAGATTGAATGTCGTCCAACCATGGATAGACGGTATCCGCCAGAAAAGTGCCCCGGTGAATGATTGTCAGTAAATGCCTTATGTCTTCCTTCTCCGGCTGGGAAGTCTGGACCAGGGCCAGAAACTCGGCTAAATCCACCCGGATCTGGTCCTGGGCGTAATGAACAATCCATTTGTCAGCCTCTTTCACTACCGCACAAGTGCCCAGTTTGTCCAATATACCCTTGAGCTTGACCATGTTAACGGAACGATTATTCTGCGCATCCTTATTCGATTTATCCCTCCAGAGCGTGGAGTAGAGCTTTTCCGAAGAAATACCCTTGCCTGATCTCAAAGTATAAATAGCGATGAGTAAAAACAGTTCCTTTAAGAGAGGGGTGAATGATTTGGACAGGTCATTGCCTTCCCTATCGTACACCTCAAACTGGCCAAAGAAATAAATCACGGACCGGTCATCCTTCACGACGACAGGGGCCGGATGAGGATGGTATGGGACGACGGGGGCAGAATGAGGAGGATCGATAGCAGGAGCAGCGGCCTGCGCTGGTTCAGCCTTCCGAGACGCCTTTATTCGCCACAACAAAATGAAACCTGCCGCAACTGCAATGAGCAAAAAAACAATATAGCGCCAGGAAAAAGATTTGACGACGACGAAGGAGACGGCTACGATGGGATTGGGCGGGAAGGCAATCGTATACACCCTTATTTCCGTCCTGTTCTCCTGGTCCGTGTACATCGTTACCGCCACCAATTTTTTACTGGACGGCGCATAATAAAGATCTGCAAAGGACTTTACATCATGAAAGGAATAGGGGATCGTATCCCCCACCAACTCATATTCCGGCTCCTGGAGCGACCCTTTGATCAGGCGAAGGGCTGAATTGAATTTATCATTCGGAAAGATCAGGCCATAGTAGGAACGGCTCGCGGAATCAATCACGAGGCTATTGGCAAAACAGAATTGTTGGTCCGGCTCCTTTAAGTGGTAGATCACTTTAAAGGAGCGATCTTTCACAATGTATTCCAATAAGTCATAATTGTATTTCGGGTTTACCATCTGGTCCCCCGTATTACTGCCGTATCCCCCGGCAATATAGGCGGTATCTCCATTCCTGGATATGCCTAACCCAGCCAGGTACCTGGGCGTAAAATGATCTCCCGTGGTGGGGATGGCCTCCCACTTCCTGTCCGCAAAGTGATAACGCTGGACCATATTTTTGTAGTGCAACTGGCCGTATCCCCCGATAATATAGAGGGAGGTATCCACGCTGGAAATGAATTTATTAGCCTGCCAGAATTCCGTCAGCGGACCCGGGCGATAATCGGAATCCCATTTCCTTCCTGTGGAATCAAACGTTTTCACCTTCTTCTCGTCTATATTAAAGTCATATAGCTTACCGGTGACAGGGCTGAAAATCGATTGATTGCCCGGAGGCATGGACGCGTTTACCGGAGACAGGCGCTCGGATTTCCACTGCCCCTTTTGTACAGACATTGTATACAGGGAATCCTCTGAAACCGCGTAGAGATTTTCCCCAATGGGATCAAAGGCAATGCCCGGTGTTCCATCTACCCAAAAAACATTGGCCAATTGCCAGTTTTGATGCTGGGGCCTGATCCATATGGGATTCACTACCCTGGCCATCTTACCCTGGACGCTATCAAAACATTCCTCGCCGGAAGATTCGGATAACGGCCAGTCGTATTTTACCTTTCCCCGGTCGGATATCCTCAGGTCTTTAATACTCATAGGAGGGATGTCCGCTGTCTGGAACTCTTCGGAGCTGCTGGTTCCCATCGACATTTTGAAACAAAGAGGCGCTTTCAGGGGAATCTTTGATTTGCCTATATATTTATTATTTACATACAGCAATATTTGGCCTACACTCAAATTAAACCGGATATCTATCCGGTTCCACTTGTTATATAACCGCGGGGAATCAATAGTAAAGCTGCCCGAAGGGGTTTCGCCAATGATTAAATTAAAATTTGACAGCTTTTGATTGTAAATTAAATCGATGTTTTGTTTGTCCGCCGTGATCATACGAAAGACATATCCAAAATAAACTTCCATGTCCCTGGCCAGCATCAGGTCGAAGGAAATAGCCCCATCCCCGCTAAAGCAGATATTTTCAGAAGGGCTCAGATCCAGGGAAGTCCTTTTTTCCTGAACTACCTCATGACTGGAGAACCGCAACCCGTATGATTGCGAATGCCCTGTTTGGTGAAAAAAAATGAATAATATTATTGCACAGATAAATCCTCGCATATGGCAGTAAAAACTAAAAATACGCACTTTTTCAATGGGGCGAGCCAACCTGATCAATTGAGGGCCCCACGGGATCTGATCTCCTGCATGAAATTCCTCATAATGTTTCTATAGATACTTTGTCTCCAGTCAATGCCAAATGCGCTGTCAGGACTTTCCCCATCTTTACGGCGCCTTCGGATGGCTGGCAACCACCTGCATATATCTCTAATTTTCCCGGCAAGACCACACGGTCTCCGTTCTCTTTAACGACCGACAGTTGGCGGGGTGTAAGCGTAAAGCGAACGGTCTTCTTTTCACCGGCTCCCAAGTGTATCCTCTCAAAGCCTTCTAATGCGCGAATGGGGGTTCTTCCTTGCATATCCGGATGCTTCAGGTATAATTCGACGACTTCATCCCCTTCACGGCCACCGGTATTGGTGACTTCTACGGATACCGTAAGCGGCTTGCCAACGGGCGAGATGGAGGGAACGCGTAGGTTTGAATAGCCAAACGTTGTATAGCTGAGCCCGTATCCAAAGGGGTACAGAGGTTCGCCTCTAAAATACCGGTAGGTCCTGCCTTCCATATTATAGTCTGTAAAGGGAGGCAACTGGTCCACCGATTTGTAAAAGGTTACCGGTAATCTGCCTGCAGGATTATAATCCCCGAACAGAACGTCTGCCACGGCCGTACCGGCTGACTGTCCGCCATACCAGGCGTTCACAATAGCGGGTAGGTTTGCATTCTCCCATTGAACACTGAGGGCGCTGCCCGTCATCATCACGAAAACGACCGGTTTGCCCATCGCCTGCAATTCCTTCATAAATTCGGTCTGGACCTTGGGCAGGGAAATGGAAGTACGGTCTCCCCCGCTAAATCCTTCCGTTTTAACGGGCATTTCTTCTCCTTCCAGGGAGGGAGAAATACCCCCCACGAAAACAATGACGTCTGCGTCCCCGGCGCTATCCCGGATCTGTTGCATATCCACTGCCGGCGTATCGCTGACATAGTCCGGGCCCTTTGCATAATATACCCGGACGGCACCTCCCAATTTATCTTTGATCCCTTGCAGCACCGTAACGATGCGGGTCGGGGTACCGTTATAATTCCCCAGCACACTCTCCGGGTTATCCGCATTCGGACCGAATACGGCTATTTTATGAATATTCTTGGACAGGGGCAGCGTTTGATGGTCGTTCTTCAGCAATACGATCGACTCCCTGGCCATCAGCAGGGCCTGGGCCTGGTGAGGTTCGCTCTCCACTTCACTTAAGGGAATGCTATTGTACTTCACCATAGCGGGAGGATCAAACATGCCTAAACGGAAACGGATCTCCAGGAGATGGGACAGGGATTCGTCAATCTTTTTTTCGGGGAGCAGCCCGTTTTTTACAGCCGTTACCAGAGATTTGTACGAACTCCCGCACTCGATATCGGTTCCGTGCAGCACCGCATCGGCAGATGCGGAGGCGGCATCGCGGCTGGTTTTATGCCCCCGGTAAAAGTCATCGATGGCTCCGCAATCCGAAGTGACGTATCCGTGAAATTTCCACTTGTCATACAGGATATCCGTCATCAGCAAATCGCTTCCGCAGCAAGGCTGGCCACCATACGCGTTATAGGCGCACATGACGGAAGCCACCTTTGCCCCTACCACCAGGTCCCGGAAAGCGGGCAGGTAAGTATCACACAGGTCATAGGGACTGACCTTTGCGTCGAACACATGCCGGCTGGATTCCGGACCACTGTGTACGGCAAAATGTTTGGCGCAGGCAGTGATCTTCAGGTACTTTGGATCGTCCCCCTGAAATCCTTTCACCAGGGCCATTCCCATCTGCCCGGTCAGGTAAGGATCTTCCCCGTAAGTCTCCTGTCCTCTTCCCCAGCGAGGATCCCTGAAAATATTGATATTGGGTGTCCAGAAAGTCAATCCCGTATAAATGCCTCTGTCCCCTCTTCTAAGGTATTCATTGTGTATGGCCCTGGCCTCTGTGGAAGTAAAGGTGGCCATTTTGAACAAGGCTGGTTTATCGAAGGTGGCCGCCATTCCGATCGCCTGGGGAAATACGGTGGCATGGATGCCCGTGCGGGCCACCCCATGCAATCCTTCATTCCACCAATTGTAAGCCGGAATACCTAACCGGTCTATTGCCGGAGAGGTGTTCATCATTTGAGAGACCTTTTCCTCCAGCGTCATCCTGCTGATCAGATCATGGATCCTTTCGGCCATGGGCCGGGCAGGGTCCAGGTATGCGACGGCCGGGCCTGTCTGGGCGATCAGGCCTGTCTGCGCACTGGATGCGGTGCGGATAAGCAATAAGGCCACCAGGGCCAGGCATCTCTTTTGCATAACTATCTGTATTTAAGGATAAACAGACCGGGGCCTGCTGTCCGCGCTGCTACCGAATGTATAATTAGGACTACTTCCCATATAGATTTTAAGAACACCTCCCTGCAGGATATCCTTGTGCAGAATATAGCTCTTTTCATATTTTTCCCCGTTCCACTCTACCTTTTGGATATATATATTTTCGGGGGAGTTGTCAACCGCTTCCACCGTAAACGTTTTTCCTCCTGCCAGGTTGATGGAAGCCTTATCAAAGAGGGGGCTTCCCAATACGTAGGCGCCGTTTGCCGGGAATACCGGGTAAAAACCCAGGGACGACAACACATACCAGGCGGACATCTGCCCGCAGTCTTCGTTGCCGCTCAACCCATCCACGTTATCGGGATAGAGTGTCTTTAGAATGTACCGGGCTTTCTCCGCCGTTTTCCATTGCTGACCCGCATAGGCGTACAGGTAGATGGTATGGTGCCCCGGTTCATCTCCGTGGGCGTATTGGCCAATCAGGCCGGCGATATCCGGCGGGGCATTGGGATCGGGAGGCGCGGGGATGGTAAATAATGAATCCAGCCGGGACACAAACATCTGATCTCCTCCTATTAATTTAATCAGGCCCTCTACGTCCTCCGGAACGAGCCACAGGTATTGCCAATGATTTCCTTCACTTAGATCATCGATCCAGGGATGGGACGACTTCACGGGGTTGAAAGGTGTGTTCCAGACGCCATTCGCTTTTTTGCCGCGAAAGAATCCTGTGGCAGGATCGAAATACTGCTGGTAGTTATGGAACCGTTTTTCATAATAGTCATATTCCACCTGATTCCCCGCTTGTTTTTCCATTAACGCAATACTGGCATTGCTGATCGAATATTCCAGGGCCTTGGCCACCGATTCCCCTACCTTGTCGCTGGGAATATAGTGATCGGCCTGGTCATAGTTAAGGCCGAAGTCCTTCCGCATCGTCGTATTCCGCACCGCCTCAAAAGCCAGGGCCGAATCAAATCCCCTGAAGCCCTTCAGGTACGCCTCGGCCACCACCTGCACGGAGCTGACGCCGGGCATCGTATTGGTCTCACAACCTTCCAGGTGCCATACCGGCAATTTGCCCTGTTGCTGGTAAATGGCCAGCATAGAATGAATGATATCATCGACCCTTTCCGGCTGGAATAAAGTATACAATGGGTTTAGCGCCCTATAAGTGTCCCAGAGCGAAAACACCGTATAGTTCTGAAAGGGCGCATGCGGATACACCTTTTTATCCGTGCCCCTGTAATCCCCGTTATGGTCGTTGTACAACGTAGGATCGATCATGGTATGATACAGGGCAGTATAGAATACCTTTTTATCCTCTTCGTTACGAGTCTCTATTTTGATCTTGGATAACTCGGCGTTCCACTTGTCGTCCGCCTGCTGAACAACGGCGTTAAAATCCCATCCCGGTATCTCCGCCGTGATATTATCCAGCGCGTTGTCCGAGCTCACCGGTGAGATACCGACCTTTAGCTGTACCGTCGCGGGCCCCTGGCCAAGGCTGATTAATCCTTTGATCGCATTGCCACGTCCCTTGTTCCCCGGTTGCAATGTGCGGTTCTGGTATACACTGAAATGACGCAGCGGAACATCCGACCTGATCGCGAAATAGAGGCGTTGATCGTCGGCCCAGCCCTTTGAAAAGCGATATCCCTTCAGGGTATAAGCGTCCGTTTGTTCGATATACGTATCGGTCGCATCGTCTCCCGTACCTTCTTTTAAGTCGATGATGATATGCGCCGCCTTGCCCGACAAAAAATGATACCGGTGAAAACCCACCCTTTCAGACGCCGCCAGTTCTACATTGACGTCATAGTCATCCAGCTGTACCGAATAATAACCCGGCCTTACTTTTTCATTGGCATGGGAAAAATGAGAAGCATATCCCCGTTCGGGATGTTCCTGGGTACCCCTGTCCAATTTAACGGGTCCCGTATAAGGCATCATCAACACGTCACCCAGGTCCGATCCCCCGGTACCGCTTAAATGAAGCTGGGAAAATCCGATCAGGATGCTATCCGAATAGTGGTACCCTGAACACCAGTCCCATCCTTTGAAAATGTTATTTGGACCCACCTGGACGGCCCCGAATGGCACACTGGCGCCCACAAAAACGTGGCCGTGGCCACCTGCTCCGATCATCGGGTCCACGTAGGAAGTCAGGCGCTGGGCGGTGACCGAAGTCCAGGCCGCCATCATCACCAAACTTACTGTCAAAAGTGCGCAAATCGTCCTACGATCATTCATATTAATCCTTTTTAAAAGTGGCCGGTCCCGGTACGTCTTCCCTGAAGGGGACCTGATGCCTGAGCATCTTCGCAGCGTATCCTGCCAGGTCCAGATAATAATCCGAAGGCAATCCGGGATCAAAAGAAACAAATGTACTTTTCCCTATCGGAGGCGCCAACGATATCTTAAAAATAGCTGTTCCTTCGTCGATCTCATCAAACATAGCTATATAGATCATTTCTGCACCCGCCTGCAAATCGCCCGTTATCTGTTTCCAAAAGAAACGGCCGCTATCCCGCGGGATCTGGTTCTGAACGGAAGGATTATACATATTGTGCCAGCTAAAACCCGGGAATACGACCGGCACATAATCCAGGCCATGCGCCTTGCACCATGTGATGTCAGTCGCAATCCGGTCTTTGAACGGGGCATACGTTTCTTCCTTGTACCGGCCTACCATCCAGGGCTGCAGGATGTCGGCCTTCTTATACAGGTCCATCCAACGGCTGTCCTTGTCAGCGTCATTGCCCTGGTCCCTCCAGTAGGTGGGTATACCCAGGAGGATAGAACAGCCTCCATAAACGGGGTCGTGTTGCAGGAATTGCATGATCCGTTGCACACTTGTGGCAGTGTAGGCCCGATGATCATTAAACCCAGCCCCCCATAAGGCTACCAGGGGCTTGCCCCTGTGGTAAAGATAGGTTTGACGGTCTCCCCCGCTGGTCAGCTTCATGCTGTCCACCAGGTTTTTCCAGTCAGCGATAACCAGGTCCGCATCCGTGCTGTCATTCATCCCCGACATGTCATACATCACGGCAATGGCCCGGTCGTATTTGCGGGAGGCTTCCAATGCGTGCGCCAGTACCGTATTGTTTGCATGAAGGCTAACGGCCGACTTCAGATTGGATACAAAGCGCTGTACAAAAACTCCGTCAATCCCATACGCCTGCATCCACTTGAAATGTAAATCAGTGGTGGATGCATCATAAGAACTGAAAAGGTATGCCGTGCTACCGTCGGCGTGGGTAAAAGAAGTAGGGTAGATTTTTTTATATTCCGACACGTCCGGCCAAAGGTCGAATTTGCAGTTTCCCGGTTCAAAAAGGCCCCGGGCGTGATAATGGTTCCAGCCCCGGTTAGACCCGTCCCCTTCCGCATTGAACCATCCCTGGTATCCTGCCATGACCAGGCCCTTGTAGGACTCAAATCGGGAGTGCCGGCTGTGCCTGGTCTGTGCGGACCCGGGGGACGGACTCATTAACACCATCAATAACGCAATTGACAGGGCGTGTAACCACAAAACGGGCGTTTGTACCCGGACATTCCTGTTCATAGAGGGTTATTTAAAGCTTTTTCAAGGATTTGATCGTATGCCGCCGGAGGCCATTCCTTTTTTCCATTCAGCCTGGGTTGACCAGCGGAGGGGAGGATTTTCCGCACTTTCCAATAAAAGGGTTTGAAGCACCGGCGCGGCATTCCAATCCTGTGAAAATATCTGAATCCTCGCCCTGATCCTGTTTCCGGTGGTCCATCTTTTGCCCTTCAGGGATACACTGTCCATCCCATTCTTCAATTCAAAGGACGTGGAATCCAGGACAACGCCATCCTGGTCCCCGGATTCCAGGATTATCCTTATCCGGCTCCCCGGCGGAATTTCCGCCCACGATCTGACAGCCCTAATGGCGGCTGCCGAAGGACGCCATTCTGTGGTCAATATTCCACTGCGAAGAGACGCGACGCCCTTTTGGTATAACTCTTCAATAGCCCCGGAGTCCAGGCAACTGCGGATTACGAGCACATCTTCCATAGCAAATTTGCCATGAAGCGAATGAGGGGCGGTCCCTATCGTCCCGAGCTGGCCTGCATAAGGTTGCTGAGGGCCCGATTTATCTAATACCCCATCGGTATATAAGGCTCCCACGGCTTTGCCCGCATTGTACGTATAAACGATATGCACCCATTGCTTCAAGGGCACTTTTGCCATACCGGAGAGGTCCCTTCCTTCAAAGGACATCCACAGGCGTTCTTTTAACAAGCCTGCAGTCAATACAGTTCCTCTATTATCTATATCCGCCCCCATGGGCGCCTGCCCCCCGAAGAAGGCGGCCTGTCCGTTATCCAGGGAATCTATATAGACCCAGGCCGCCAGAGTAAAGGATTTCCGGTAGAGGTCCAGGCCGCCTGCATTGATAAAGGTGTTCTTGTCAGCCGATTCAAAAGCTATTCCCCGGCCACCGGGTTTATCCCTTCCTTGAATAAAGGTAGGCGTTCCCTGTACCGGCAGGTCCGCATGATTGATCTCCTCCCGGACATATCCACCACCGGCGGCGGCTTTATTAGCGCTGCCAGCGGACAGGTACAATAACGGGTTACGAAAGGCCAGTCCTATGCCTCCAGGCACGATCACTTGCTCTTCCGCCCCACTGCCGATCCGTACACGAAAAGTACCGCTGCGCGGAAAGGGGTAAGACAATGCTATGCTATCCTTTTCTCCTGGTCTCAATTCAAGCGGACGACCGGCAACGACCCGGCCATTTACCCGGACATCTATCCGCCCCTTATAGTCGGCGCTGCCTTCATTGGCGGCCTCAGCCGAATATTGCAGGACGCCCTCATCGTCGACTTTTGCGCTAATATGGTCCAGGAGCAGCCTGGCAGGCGCCGGGAGCACGTTCACTTGCCGGGAAACGGCTTGTTGACCAATGATAGCGGTAATGGATTGCTTTCCGCTTTGGTAAAGGGATACGCGGAATACATGTGTTTTTGTCTCCCCGGGTCCCATTTCAAAATGATAGGATCCCAATAAGGTTCCTCCATATAACTTCACTATTGCCACATCTGTTAAGTTGCCCCGGTTTTTAACCGTCACGCGCACCGGGAAAAGTTCAGCGCCCTTCACAGCCGGGGGAGCCTCCAGATCCCCTGTAAAATCAGCGCGGTAGGTACGGGGCACGGTGAATTCTCCGGAGATGCCTTCGGAAAGGTCTTTAAAACCGATCTTTTGCTTGTGCTCTTCGGTACCTTTGGGGGGCGCGGGGCTTTCTCCCCCTACATGTACCCGGAACCTACCTGGTTCCAGCACGCGGACCATCTCCGCATTAAGCAGGGACAACTGGTAAGGAGTTAGTTCAAAAGTAACGGTCTTTGTCTCTCCTGCCTGCAACGACACCCGCTGCACACCCTGAAGGCTGATCACGGGTGTGATCACTGAAGAGAGCATATCGGTCACGTACAATTGCGCCACCTCATCCCCCACGCGATCACCCATATTTGTAATATCAGCCGTCACGGTGACTAATCCGGGATCGTCCTTACGCGGCATGCATTGCAGGTTGGAATAACGAAAGGAGGTATAGCTCATCCCGTGCCCAAACCGGTATTGGGGCGTAAACGGCATATCGTAGTAGTCGTAACTGCGGCCGGAAGGCAGGTAGTCATAGTTCAATGGTAGTTGCCCCACGTGCCTTGGAAATGTGATGGGCAATCTGCCCGAAGGATTCCGATCCCCGAAGAGTAGGTCGGCTGTCGCATTTCCACCTTCTTCTCCCGGGTACCAGGTTTCCAGGATGGCAGGGATATGCGCCGCTTCCCAAGCCAGGGTAAAGGGCTTGCCATTGACCAGGACCAGGACCACGGGTTTGCCCGCGGCGTAGACTGCTTTAATCAGGGCACGTTGGGCGCCGGGAATTTCCAGGGTGGCCCCGTCTGTGTTCTCACCCGTCGTTGACCTACCCAATTCACCGTTGGAATTATCTCCCACTACCAGGACCACCGCGTCCGCCTTCCGCGCAAGGTCCACCGCCTCAGCGATACCCGTCGTATCATCGGACAGGATATTACAGCCTTTGGCGTAGAGCACTTTCGTATCCGCGCTTACGTGCGACCTGATCCCCTGCAACACCGTCACTAACTGGCCCGGAGCGGCTTTGGCAGAATAATCCCCGGTCTGCGCCAGGTCTCCGTTGGGACCGATGACCGCAACGACGGACAAATCCTTCCGAAGGGGAAGGATGTTGCGGTCATTCTTCAATAATACCGACCCTTCCACGGACAAATCTCTCGCCAGTGCCCGGTGGTTTGGTCCGTCATACTCCGGGAGCTTTTCCCATACCATTTTATCAGGGGAGGGGTTGTCAAAAAGGCCCAGCCGGTATTTGGCACGGAACACCCGGCGCAAATTAGCGTCCAGATCACTCTCCGTCAGGAGTCCATCTCTGACAGCTGCCGCCAGGTTGGTGATAAATGCAGAGCCGCATTCGATATCCACGCCCGCCAGGATAGCCTGTTTACTTGCCTCTTCCAGGTCGGCCGCCGTGTTCTGTTTTTTATAAAAATTTTCCGGGCCCCCGCAGTCGGAGACTACCAAACCGTCAAACCCCCATTCTTCCCGGAGGATATGCTGCAATAGTTCAACGGACGCATTGTCCGGCACACCGTTCCAGGTGCTGTAAGCCGCCATGACGCCACCAGCGTGGGCTTCTTCTATGGCTGCCCGGAAAGGGACCAGGTGAATATCGCGCATGACCCTGTCTGAAAGGCCTACGTCATGGCTGTCACGCCCTCCCAATGGTTCCCCGTGCCCGGCAAAGTGTTTGGGGATGGCGATCATATGCTCTCCCTGGAACCCGTTGATCCAGGCGACACCCATACGGCTTACCCAATAAGGATCTTCTCCATAGGTTTCTTCCACCCTGCCCCAACGCGCATCCCGAGCCACATCCAGGACAGGGGACCAGGTGGCCCGGATGCCCGCGGCTTTTGCCTCCTGGGCCGTCGCCTGTCCCACCCTGCGGACCAATCCGGTGTCAAACGTGGAAGACATGGAGATGGGCATGGGATAAATAGTGGCCCCGGTCGAGTAGGATTGTCCGTGCAATCCTTCTGTCTTTAACATGGCAGGGATCTTCAGGCGGGGAATTCCTTTGGACCCCCAACTATCGCTGAGTTCCATGACCTTTTCCTCCAGGGTCAGCCTGGGTAGCAGGTCTGTGATCCGGTCCTCTATGGGGACCAGGGGATCCAGGTATTTAGGGAGCGAGCTCCGGACCTGCTGTGCAATAATGCACCGGGAACATAGCAGCAAGCAGGAAACCATGATTATGCCGGCAACTCTTTTCATCATCAGATGCGTATCTTTTATGGCAACTCTTATTTGTGCTGATCAGACATATCAATGACATCTGCCTTCCGTGAACCGGGCGTCACCACCAAGCCCGTCAATTTCCCCTTTACCACCCTGCCTTCAACTGTTGTGTTATAGGGAGCATGCAATTTGAATTCAGCATCCCAGTCTGACGGCCATGCCGGAAGCAGGCGTATCTTTTTGCCTTCCGTTTGCATTAACATCTGCTGCAAACCGTTTTCGCCGTTGCCCCCATTGTCCTCATCAGGTTTATAATCATTTGCGCTGGCCCAGAAGGCGGGGAACTTCAGGCTGGGGTCCTTGCGGGTCAGGTTAAAACTGACATAATCCCTGGCAACATCCGCCAATCCAAGCATGGCGGCCTGGATCGGGTCCTGGTTCCAGCAGCCTTTATCCCTGTGCTTGCGGACGTCGAATGTATGGAGAGCAAGCGCAAGGTCCGGCTTACCTATCCCATAAATGCGGTAGGGATATATAGCGTAGAGCTCGGGATTTTCAGTGTTGTGTGATTTTGCCGTTTGAGGGCCG
>Ga0302312_10001731_pt1 | contig 12961 bp, 11 predicted proteins | sample III_Palsa_N2_1_FD_200529 | JGI IMG/M metagenome (GOLD analysis project Ga0302312, IMG submission 200529) | Peat permafrost microbial communities from Stordalen Mire near Abisko, Sweden - III_Palsa_N2_1 | ecosystem: Environmental > Terrestrial > Soil > Palsa > Peat permafrost | place: Sweden... | reverse complement strand
ACCATCACTTCTTTAGTTCTTTGAAAATTTGGTAGACTTATTATGCATCTGCATCCGTTTCTGAATACCGCCGTCCGAGCCGCAAGACTTGCTGGCACCGTTATCATGCGCCATTTCGACAATCTCGATAAGTTAGTGATTCAAGAGAAAGGCGTTAACGATTTAGTGACTGCAGCAGATCACGCTGCTGAAGCGATTATTATCGACACCATTCAAAAGGCGTACCCTGAACACAGTATTTTGGGCGAAGAAAACGGCTATATCGCAGGCAATGAGTTTACCTGGGTTATCGATCCCATTGATGGAACGATGAACTATGCCCATGGCTTCCCCCAATTTGCAGTTTCTATTGCCATTAAATTTAAAGATCAAATCGAGCATGCCGTTGTTTTTGATCCCTTTAACCAAGATCTCTATACCGCAACAAAGGGTGGTGGAGCACAGCTCAATAATCGCCGTATTCGCATCTCAGCACGGGATACTTTAAAAAATGCTCTGATTGGCTCTGCATTACCTTCTCCACGGCAATATTCTAAAGAGTCTGTACAAAAATCATTCAATCTTTTTCATGCCTTGTTTGAACAAGAAGCTGATTTTCGAAAAGTCGGATCAGCTGCCCTAAACCTTGCTTATGTCGCTGCTGGAAGATTAGATGGATTCTTTGAACCTAATCTTAAAGAATGGGATATCGCCGCAGGTGTTTTGTTAGTACGAGAAGCCGGTGGGTTTGTCAGTGACTTTAGCGGCGAAAATACGTTTTTAGAAAGCGGCAATATTGTGGCGGGGACGCGCAAAATTCATGCTGAACTGCTGGAACTTTTGGCAAAGGCTTAAAAAGTTATAACAACTATTTTCATCTGTTCTACTTGTCGGAAACACAAACACGAACTATCGGATTCTTAACATAAAAAAGGATAAGATTTGGATTTAGCATAAGTTATGTTCTCCTGCCATTAGGGATATCATTGTTAAGAGACTGTCACCAATTCCCCTCGCATAACACCTTCTTACCTTCTTGTAGTCTAACAGAACGTTTTTTAAGTATGGGCAGTTCTAGTAATTGCTTTTGGTTTGAAAATTGTAAAATAGGAGATGGCTTTTCGGGCAACTGTGGTTTAGGTGGTAAAAAAATATATTGATAACTAGAAATTTCAATATGCGGCAATAACTTACCTGAGTGCGCTATTTGTGTACATTCTTTTTTATACTCGACCATAGTAGCATCCACCCCATTTAGGCAGCTATTATCTTGAACTAAACCTTGTTTTATTAATAAAGGTGGAAAACTATTTTCTGTCTCAATTACTTCACGGCTAATTGAAACAGCAGAAGTATTAAGTTGTAATGCAACAAATGGAATTGCCATTTTTCTTGCTTTATCCACAACGACACTATCTAATAATGACTGAATGATTTTCATCTCTTCATCATCAGTAATATTACCACGAATGTATGTTGCTCCAACCGCTAGAATTGGCTCTGTTTTTTTTAAGCCCTGCAGGAGTAAATGTAATATATATCCTGCAATTACCTGACCATTTTTATCTCGAAGTAATACGAGCTGATTTCTGCCATCTAAAATATGGGTTAGAAGTTTAGTGCCTCCTCCAATAGGATCAAGGCAATTGATTCCATCTCCCCAACTGAGGAAATCCCATATATCATCTGTTACGCAGACAGTACTTCCTTTAAATTTTTCAGAATCTACTTGAATGATGTAATTACAATCTTCCCAAGTAGTTTTTAAAGAGAAAGCATTTTTTCTCTTAAATACTTCTGAAAAATGAAGATTTCTGTCAAAATCATAGCGTAACAAACGATAGCCGAATGTTCCAGAAAGCAAGAAAGTTTTGACCAGCTGTTTAAGAGAATTTATATTTAAAAGATCGTCATCTTCTTCAGAAAAACTTTGGCGAAAAGCAAGCAAACTGTAGTGATGTAAATTTTTGGTTGGGTTAAAGCTTTTAAGGTATTGTGCATAATCCATATCTGTCAATTCAAAAATGTCTTGAAATGCTTCCCAATAAATATCGTCTAATGAAAGAGAGGCGTTACTGTTTCGGCACTGATTTAAATAATCATTAATTCTATCAGGGATCCTAGCCATTAATATGGATATAGTTATTCCCCACATCGAAAAATGACTATTTTTATCTTTATCTTTTAACAAGTGGCAACAATGTTGCAGTAAGAATCGCTTGTTATCTATAGACAAATCAGGATTCCATAAAAAATATTTTAATGTTTTTATGGAAATTCTTTGATAAATTCCTTCGTCATAACATTTATGATCCCGGAAAAAATTTAAAAAATGTATTTCTTTCTCATCATTAAAAATTGCACTTAATATGACCGCGATAGTGTAGCGGCGTCGTTTAGAGCCTTCTAGAAATTTGTTTAAAGCCATTGGACACGACTCTAAGTTTTCGAAAAATATCGTAGATTCTTCATATCTTTCATGTTCGTCAGAACGAGGTAGAATTTCATCAAAAAAATTCTGGTATCTAGCGCTAGAATTTTGATCATAATCAGAGCGAGAAAGTTTAACTGCAAACCAAATCATCCAGCAAATTGTTTTTAGTTTTCTATCTAATAAAACTTTAGAGCTTTCGAATATTTTTTCATGTTTTCTAAATAACTCTATATCCCAATGAAATTTTTGGCATATTTGTTTGATCATGCTAGAATATAATATGCTTGGAAATTCTTTTAAATGTTGAGATGACAACAAATTACTCTGATAAGTCACCAAAAGCTCTGACCCTATTGCTTCATGATGAAATTGATATATTTTAGGTGAAATAATATCCAATAAATTTTTACGATCATGGTCCCCGTCAATAAATTTTTTGATTAAGTTTTCACCTATCTCACTCCGGCTTTTATTATTGATTATTGTTTCTGCTGAGCGGAGGGCTGCTATTTTTTCTTCAGGAAAATCATTGAGTCTTGGTAGCAGATAAATTGAGTTTTTACCCCCAAGTTTTTGCAAACTATTACTAATTTCCGAAAAAGAGCCTTCAAGGCAACACCCTGATAAGTCTACTGAATACAGTTCATCATATTGACAATAGCATTGTGCCATCTCAGTCAGATCATTCTCAATGAGATTAAAAACAAATTCTCTATCTTGGCCATCTAATTCTAATAGAGCAAGGCCTTCTACTTTAATAAGGTAAGTTTCTCTTTTAATAAGAAACTCTTTTTTAGATATCGGCAGAGCAGCGTATTTGATAGAAAGAAGCAAGACTTTCTCCTATGGTTATTGTTCGACTTTAAAAAAATAACTATACCTTCTCCCGTTGTAGGAGAAGGTGGCGCGTAGCGCCGGATGAGGGGAAATCAAGTTCAGATCATTAAAGAAATTAAAGTTCTTCTTTTATTTCTGTTCCAACAACGGCCACCACACAAGCATCCGACCACACATTTAAAGCTGTTTCTAGCATATCTAATACCGCGTAAAACGGTAAAATCACGGCAAGCGTTGTTAACGGAACATTCATCGCTGCTAAAAAAGCGCTAGACAAAAAGTAGCATCCCATGGGAACTCCAGCATTACCAAAAGCTGCTAAAGTCGCAAAGAAAGTCCAACCGATCATTTCCACATATGAAAAGTGCATGCCATGCGTCGTCGCGACGAAAAGAACGGTGATCAAAATGAAAGCTGCACAACCATTCATATTAATGGCTGTACATAAAGGAAAAGCGAGGCTGCTTAATTTTTTAGGAATTTTCGCTCTGTTCTCGGCACATTGCATCGTTAACGGCAAAGTAGCGCTAGATGATTTAGAGAAAAAGGCCAACATTAACGCTGGCATCATTTGTTTTGCAAACGAAAGCGGTGCTATTCCCTTTGTTTTAGCAAATATCGGTAACACAATAAAGGCTTGAACGGCATTGGCTGCCACCACTACCACTAAATACCACCCAATGGTCGACAGCGATAAGCCCTCTTCAATATTTCTAAAGAGCAGCGTAATAAAAGCCCAAATGGCCAATGGCATTACAGCCACTAACCAAGCAGCGATTTTTAGCATCAAACTATTTAAGCTTAAAAACAGTTGATGCAGGGTATCTCGATTAGCTTTTGGCAGCTGCAATACTGCAAAGCTCAATAAAATAGCTAAGAACAGTGCGCTGATCACCTGGTTTTCGCTAAAGGGCGTAATAAAGTTCGAGGGGATAATTTTAATAAAATAGGCTAAATATCCTTTATCAAACTGTATTGCCTCTTCAATACTGTTATTCGTAAAATGCTGAGCAGGATCGATAGCAATATACAAAACAAGCGCAATAGCCGCTGCAATATACGTCGTCAACAAGGTATACTTTAGTAATTTTTTACCCACAATATTAAATTCTGCCGCGTCTCGCATCCCAGAAACCGTTGAGACAATCGAAAAGAAAATAATCGGAGTACTGATTAAAGTTAAGAGATTTAAAAAAATATCTGAAATCAAAACAGCCGTTTGATTCACAAGCGCGTTATTCCAGTAGCCTGCCAAAGCGCCTAAGCCAATGGCAATCAATATTCTGAGATCTGGATTGATTTTCAAGTTAAGGCCCTTCTAATTCCGTTCTCGTTCTCGGTAACAAATCGGCACGGCTTAATCCTAGCCATAATGCCAAAGCACCACCAACGTAAATAGAAGAAAAAGTCGCGATGATAATCCCTAGAAAGAACGCCATGGAAAACCCAAATAAAGATTCTCCACCAAAGAATAATAATGCCAATACTACCAGTAACGTCATCACAGAGGTCATGATGGTTCTAGACAGTGTCTGATTAATCGACAAATTCACAATTTCAACCGGCGTACTTTTTCTAACCTGGCGAAAGTTTTCTCGAATTCTATCGAAGACGACAATCGTATCGTTGAGAGAATACCCTAAAACGGCTAAGACTGATGCAAGCGCCGCCAAGTCAAATTCAAAGCCAAACAGGGCAAAGATCCCTAAAATTAACAGTGCATCATGAAAAAGTCCAACCGCTGCACTCACTGCTAAACGGTATTCAAAGCGTAAAGCGATATAGATCATGGTCGCAAAAATGGAGACCAAAACCGCAATCCCCCCTTGCTCGACTAATTCTGCACCCACTTCTGATCCAACAAACTCTGTCCGACGGATTTCGACCGTTGTGTGTTCTTTGGTTAAAGCGGTTTTGATTTTAGCGCTCATTTTTTGTTCTGTTTCGTCTTTAGCAACGACCCCCCCTACTCGCACTAACAAATCGCGTGAAGAACCATATTGCTGAACCTTAACCCCTTGAAAACCGGCTTTTTCTAAGGTTTCTTTAATCGTACTGGGTGATATTTCAGTGTCGAACCGCAGCTCTATTTGTGTTCCCCCCGTAAAATCTAAACCGAAATTTAGACCCTTGCCAATTAAAACACCGAGCGCTGCCAGCCATAGTAAAATAACAATCGCCCAAGTATAACGGCGAATGCCCATGAAATCGATGTGAGTCTCTTTCTTAAAAAATTCCATTGGTTATATCCCCACTCTCACGCGTTTAATCACTGTTTTTGAGCCATAGAGCAATTCGACTAGCGATCGCGTCCCCATCGTTGCTGTTAACAACGAGGTTAAGATCCCAATACTTAAAGTGACTGCAAAACCCTTAACCGGTCCTGTTCCAATGGCAAATAAAACGATACCAACAATCAACGTTGTTAAGTTGGAATCGACAATGGTCCCAAAAGCATATTGAAAGCCTCGATGAATACTCGCCCGCGGTGATAATCCTAAACGTAATTCTTCTCGAATACGCTCAAAAATTAACACGTTGGCATCGACTGCCATGCCTAAAGTTAAAACAATACCGGCTATCCCAGGTAATGTTAAGGTTGCACCAATTAAAGACATCGCAGCCAGCAACAAAATTAAATTGGCCACTAAAGCAAGATTAGCAATCAGCCCAAACACACTATAATAGGCTGCCATACCCAGCAACACTAAGCCTAAGCCCACTGCAACGGAAATCACGCCCATCCGAATATTTTCTTGCCCCAAACTCGGACCAACAATACTTTCTTCGACAATAGACACAGGTGCTGGCAATGCTCCAGCACGTAAGAGTAAGGCTAGATCACGTGCTTCTTCGTAACGAAGGCCGTTAATTTGAAATTGATTCCCCAAAGCACTTTGAATGGTGGCGAGACTTATCACCGACTCACTGTTCACCCCTTGATTGCTTTCGACATACACAACCGCCATACGACGGCCAATATTGTCTCGGGTTACTTTAGAGAATAGGGCAACATTTCCACCCAAACGAATCGAAACTGCTGGCTGCCCATCTCTATCTTGTGAAGTACTGGCAGAAACAATGGCTTCCCCGGTGACAATCGGTTGGGTTTTTAATAAGACAGGCCGCTGGAATCGATCATGATAGATTTTAGATCCTCTGACTGGATGCCCCATTAAAACGTCTTTTATATTGTGTTCATGATCTTCTAAAACAAATTTTAAAGTCGCCGTTTTCCCTAAAATATCTCTGGCATAAGCCGTATCTTGGATCCCCGGCAATTCAACAATCACCCGGTTTAAGCCTTGACGCTGCACAACGGCTTCGGATACACCCAGTTCATTAATTCGATTACGTAAAATGGCGACGGTTTGATCGAGAGTCTCTGTTCGAATAGTCTGCAACTCTGCTTCTGAAGGTGCTCGGTTAGGGTTAGCATCATTTTCCATTCGTCTACTAACCATAGAAGCGACATCCACTTGCATTAAAAAATGCACGCCTCCTCTTAAATCAAGACCCAATTTCATCGGCCGTGCGCCAATGGCAACTAACCATTCTGGCGTGGCTGGTGCCAAATTTAAGGCCACACTCACCGATTCTTTAATACCCTGCCGTATCACTTCTTTCGCTCTCAACTGCGTTTCCGCCTGATTAAAACGAATCAATAACTCTTCTTTTTCCAGCGAAATAGATTTCACGGCTAAATGATGATCGGCCAGCAATTTTTCAACTTGTTGCTGCATCAGCGCATCTACATGATAGCCTTTTAATCCCACCACTTGCACGGCTGGATCTTCTCCAAAAAGATTCGGCACCGCGTAAAGGGTTGCAATACTTAACAGGACTAATAAAAAGTAATACTTCCATTTGGGAAAAGCATTCACAGGAATTTGGCTACGCATTGTTTCTCCTAAGCCACCGATTTCATGGTTCCTTTGGGCACAGTTAAAGTTACCGCTTGTCTTTGAACACGTACTTCAACACCTTCTGCAACCATCAGCATAAAAAAGTTGTCGGATATGGCTGTGATCTTGCCGAGTAATCCACCCGTCGTGACCACTTCATCCCCTTTTTGTAAATTCACAATTAATTGATGATGTTCTTTAGCTTTTTTATTTTGAGGCCGAATAAATAAAAAGTAAAAAACCAGGAAGAAAGCCGATATCATGAGCATATTGGGTAAAGCCCCAATAATGCCTGTGTCAGCGGATGCTGCTGGTAATGCATCTGCCATCACGACTGTGCTTAAAATCAAAGACAGCGGTAACCAAATAAAGTGTTTCATGTAGAGTCCTTAAGATAATGTTTATTCAATGAATCCCGTCAATGTATCACGGGTTCCCCACAAATTAAAAATATTTGAAGCCATCCCCTTAAGTTTGCTAGACTCTCCTTTCCTCTTTTGGCCGGGATGGCGGAACTGGTAGACGCGCCAGACTCAAAATCTGGTGATGGTGACATCGTGAGAGTTCGATTCTCTCTCCCGGCACTCTAAAAATCAGCTAACTAAATTAATAAACAATAGAAATAAATCAGAAGGGAGCCGGCCGATAAGCCGGGTTCTGTCGTGGACAGTCATTCATCTAGGCCAACCGTTACCTGTTGGCTCAAGCGACCTACCCGAACCCAGTACGGGCCGCACTATCGGGTTCCTATTTGGTCTTGCTCCTAGTGGGGTTTGCCCTGCCATTGCTGTTACCAACAACGCGGTGCGCTCTTACCGCACCTTTTCACCCTTACCTCTACGAATAGAGGCGGTTTATTTTCTGTGGCACTTTCCGTAGGCTCTCACCTCCCAGGCATTACCTGGCACTCTGCCCTTTGGAGCCCGGACTTTCCTCTTTGCTTGTTCCTTGCGGAAAACAAAGCGACTGTCTAGCCAACTCCCGCAGTCATCATACCGACACTGCCCCCCTTAGCGCAACTCTATTCCATGCTAAAATGATTGCCATAGGCCTTAAAATAGTTGAAACTTGGCTCCAATGAAAAAATCAATCCGACAAATCGCTATCACTCTTGGCATCTCTTGGCTGCTCGGTATACAGCCTTGCCATGGCTATCCTGCCAGCAATATTGATGAAGCCATTGCTAAGCTCGACATGTATATAAAACTTCAGGTACAAAGAAAACATATCCCAGGTTGCGCTGTCGCTGTCGTCTACCAAAATCAAATCATCTTTATGCATGGCTACGGGGTGAAGTCCGTTGGGAAACCTGAAAAAATTGATGCCGATACTGTTTTTCAATTGGGATCAGTCTCAAAGCCAGTCGCTGCAAGCTTAGCGTCTATTTTAGAGAATAAAGGATTTATTAAATTTGAAGATCCGGTCAATCACTACTTGCCACAATTTGCCTTAAACAGCCGTCAACCACACAAAACCGTTAAAATTAAACATATTCTAAGCCATTCAACCGGCGTTCCACGCGCAGGCTTTAATAACTTAATCGAATCCCATGCTTCTTATCCACGCATTTTAAAAGCACTGCAAAATACGCCGGTTAGATCAGCCGTCGGAAAACAATACGATTATCACAACGCGATGTATGCGTTACTCAGCAACATTACCGAATCGGCCACAGGACTTTCTTTTCAGCATTCGCTCGAAGCTAATTTACTCAAACCTTTAAACATGACCAATACATCAGCAACGCTTTCAGCACTCTTGCAAACAGCGAATCGAGCAACCCCTCACGTTAAAAATCAGCGGGGCGCTTTAATGCCGTGCGATCAATATTCAAAAGGCTATTATAATGTTGCACCCGCGGGTGGCATTAATTCCTCTATTCGAGATATGGCTATTTTCTTAAAAGCACAATTAGGCGGCTATCCAGAAGTGCTAAACCATCGCGCACTGGCACGCATACAACTCCCTCAGATCCCTACCCAAAATACCTTAAGCCCCAGCGACGCCCCTCCACAAACCATCAAGAATGCGCGCTATGCTTATGGTTGGCGAGTCGTCGATTTTGCCCATTCTAAACTCGTTTTTCATGGGGGATGGGTCAAAGGATTTACCAATTTCATTGCCTTTATGCCAGAACACGCAGTGGGTATTGTCGTATTGCATAACAGTGAAGCTAAATTTTCGTCCAGAGCTGCCGTTAAATTTTTTGAATCGTTACTAAAACTACCTCAAAATAAACAGCCCCTAAAAATGAATAAATCTTCTTTGATGATTCAACATAATCGTCGATTCGATGCCTTAAAAACAACATCCACTAAATCTTCGCAAAAACTCTCGAAGAAAAAAGCCCCGGTTAAACGGCTTAAGTTGAAGAAAGTTGCAACGCATATTCGTATAAAACATGCTTCTGCAACCCCGTAAGTTCGGCCGCTATTTTAGCCGTTTCTTTGACAGATAAACGCGCTAACAATATCTTAACAATGCGTTCTGCTTCCTTTGTTATCGCAGTTCTTGGCAAAGGCGTCACCCCTTCGATGAGTAGCACAAATTCGCCTTTCTGTTGATTCGGATCGTTTTTTAACCAAACAACCAATTTGCTCAAAGTATCCCGTTGAATCGTCTCAAAGGTTTTCGTTAATTCTCGAGCAATCACCACCACCCGATTTTCACCAAAAATCTCTAATAAGATCTCGACCGTTTCGACAATCCGATGGGGTGCTTCAAAATAAATTAAGGTTCCATTTTCATTGACGCGTTCTGCTAATAATTGACGACGTGCTTCTTTTTTAACCGGCAAAAATCCTTCGAAGATAAAACGATTCGTGGCAAGACCACTCGCAGATAAGGCGGCAATTAATGAACAAGGGCCCGGAATAGGAATAACTCGTACGCCGAGTTCATGTGCTAAGTGAACCAAATGATACCCAGGATCATTAATAAGCGGTGTGCCTGCATCCGAAATAACGGCAAGCGTTGTCCCTGATTGTACTTCGGCTAATAAAACGAGGGCTTTTTCTCGCTCATTGTGATTATGCATCGCAACCAAGGGCTTTTTAATCTCGAAATGCTTCAATAAGCGTTGACTGTGCCGTGTGTCTTCGACCACGATCTTATCGACTGTTTTTAAAATATCGATGGCGCGCAAGGTGATATCGCTTAAATGACCAATCGGTGTCGCAACCACATAAATAACGCCGCTCTCTTGCTTCACCTCTTTAGTCCCCTTTTCTGATGCTTGCTTTAAGATTTGAATTTCATCGTAAAATACCATACCTTATCCTAATGAGAATCAAGATATTCGCTTTTTTATTGATCGGGTTGTTAGCTGGATGCGCGACTAAGCTCTCTCAACCTCAGCTTTTACCCCAGGAAGCCGCGAAGGAGGCTACGCGCTATTTAGAATTAGCGAACCATGCTACTCCTGTTCAAACCTTAGAGTATCGTTTGCAAGCGACTATCTACCTTATTCAAGCCAGAGAGTACCCGAAGGCCCAGTCTCTTTTGCGCCAAATCAGTACTCAATCGATGCCAGCGCTCGATCCTAATGTCCACCGCTCAGTCTTAAAAGCTCGCTTGGCCCTACTGAATAAAGAATTTCTAAAAGCTCAAAATACTTTAAAGGCAATCATAGACATCTTAACCAAAGAGTCCAATACACCCGCGATTAGCAACGATACCAGTGCATCTCCGCTACATCTAGCGCTTTTGCTCCCTTCCAAAGGACCACACGCCAAAGCAGCTAAAGGCATTCAGGATGGTTTTTTAGCCGCTTACTATCAATCATTGAATCATCAACCGAATGATACCGTTGTCAAAATCTATGACACCCAAACTGGCGACAAAGTCATCGAAGCCTATCGTAAAGCACTGACTGAACAGGCAACATTTATTGTCGGCCCTTTAACAAAGCCAGAAATTGAAAACTTACTCCACACGCGCCTAACCATCCCAGTATTAGCGTTAAATACAGTCATCGAGAATAAAAATCCTCCCAGCCAATTATACCAATTCGGCTTAATGCCAGAAGATGAAGTCGCTGCGATCGCTCATCTTGCTTTAAAAGAACAACACAAAAATGTTTTAATTTTAGCCTCACAAAATGACTGGGGAAAACGCTTAAGTGAGGCTTTTCAGCAGTATTGGATGTCTAACGGCCAAGGCGGCAGCGTTCAAGACATTCGCTATTTTAAATCCGCAGAAGATCTCGACACTAAAATTCGTCAGTTATTGCAAGCCCATAAAACAACACATCGACAAGATGCCGATATGATTTTTTTAGCCGCGTCACCCGAGATTGCCCGCCAGGTTAAACCTTTGCTGAGCTTGTACCAAGCAGGCCATCTTCCTATCTATGCCACAGCCGCTATTTATGAGGGTACCCCTGCCCCCCATAAAGATTTTGATCTAGATGGCATTCAATTTTGTGATATGCCTTGGATCTTACAAGCTTCTCCTGAACTTCAAGCTTCTCATCAGCAACTCGAAAAACTCTGGACGGAAAGCGTGCTGCAATCTCCTCGCTTTTTTGCTTTTGGCTTGGATGCTTATCAGCTAGCGGTTCAATTAAATAAATCCCCCGATCTATCTTCCGGCGAAATTTCTGGATATACTGGTAAACTTAGCTTAACCCCCTATCATAGAATCAAACGGGAGTTGGTGTGTGCTAAATTTGCCCAAGGGATCCCCCAGTCTTCAACCTCTTTTTAATAATACGCAGTCTCAAGGGGCTTACGTCGAACAACTCGTCGAAACTTATCTGCATACCCATCGCTTCCAGTCATTGTTTAAAAATTTTCGATGTCGTTTAGGAGAAATAGATCTGATTGGCTTGCACGAGGATCAACTCATCTTTTTAGAAGTCCGCTTTCGACGAAATACGCTCTTTGGTGGTGCAACCGCTAGCATTGATCGGCGTAAGCAACAAAAACTGCGACTGACAGCGCAATTTTTTTTACGAAAATATCCAAACTATGCTGAGAAAGCTTGTCGATTTGATGTGGCTGCCGTTACACTATCTAGAGGAAAATATGTGATCGACTGGATCACGAATGCTTTTTGTTAGGAGAGATCATGCACTTATTAGCCAAACTGTTTCTTTATACCATTTTCCTCTCCTTGCCTTTCTTACAAGGTTGTATTGCCGCTGCCGCCAGTGGCGCTGCAACAGGCGCCTCTATCGCAACCGATCGCCGTACCACGGGGACGATTGTGGATGATCAAAGCATCGAACTCAAAGCGACTTATGCTTTAAGCCAACGCAAAGAATTATGGAAAGCGAGCCATATTAATGTGATCTGCTACAACAATGTTTTACTCTTGGTCGGGCAAACGCCACTCGAAACCTACAAACAAGAGGCTGAAGAAGCCGTCGGTGATATTGCCAAAATTCGACAAATCCATAATGAAATTACGATTGCAGAGCCTGCTTCTTTAAGTACTCGCTCTAACGACAGCTGGATCACCACCCAAATCAAAACAAAACTGATTGGGAATAAGGCGATTAATGCTGGCCGTATTAAAGTGGTGACAGAGGCAAGCGTGGTCTATCTCATGGGTATTACAAACCCAGAAGAAGAAATGATCGCCACTAACATTGCGCAAGAAACCAGTGGCGTCGACAAAGTCGTGCAAATTTTTGAAGCGCAAAACACTTAGTTATTTCACCACGGTTAAATGAGCACGCCCGCCAGGGCGCTTTTTACCCTTCGACTGGCTGGTATTGTGTTTGCTTTGAGTATCAGCCATCATTGCTGGGGGTGGCACTAGCGGATCTTCACCATCCTCTTCTTCTGCAAAGACCATACCA
>Ga0302312_10001727_pt1 | contig 12972 bp, 12 predicted proteins | sample III_Palsa_N2_1_FD_200529 | JGI IMG/M metagenome (GOLD analysis project Ga0302312, IMG submission 200529) | Peat permafrost microbial communities from Stordalen Mire near Abisko, Sweden - III_Palsa_N2_1 | ecosystem: Environmental > Terrestrial > Soil > Palsa > Peat permafrost | place: Sweden... | reverse complement strand
GAGCCGGAGCATAGCCGCAGTCGCCAAGACCATCCATTCCGTGGAACCACGTCGCGGGCTCCAGCTCACGCTGCAACGGCTTCGCCGCACCCGCATACACCGGCACATTGGAGCCGCAAAGCTCCACCGTATACAGCGCATTCTGCGTCCCCTGCTCCACCGGCACATTGCCCGCGACCACCGTTATCGCCACCACCTCCACCAGCGGCGACCGCAGCGCCATAATTAGGGCCACAGCATCATCGGAAGCAGTATCGGTATCGATCAGCACCTTGCGTCGCAAATTCAAATCTCCCCTCAAGCGAGTAGCAACATCCTACCCGCCGCGAGCCTCATGCCTGAAACAGCGTCGCCTCCGCCTTCCGCCGCCGCACTAACCCCGGCACCACCTCACCGCCCGCGTGCACCCACAGCCCAAACTGCGCCGCCGCTCCCGCAAAGTCTCCCAGGTTTACCTTCTTCAGCAGCGTCGACTGCAAGAAGCTCCCACGCCCCGCGTTAAAGCAGAAGTCCACCAGCGCATCGAACTGGTTCTGCGAGATCTCCCGCTGCACCGCACGATTCACGCAAGCCACAGCCGAAGCCAGATCCGCCGCCAACAGCAGCTCAGCATAAGGCTCGCTGATCGTCATCCCCGCCGCAACCCCCGGTCCGGTATGCCCAAATCCAACAGTCCAAACGCCCCCCACATCCTGATACGCCGTAAGCCGCAGCCCCTCAAACCCCTTGGTCAGCGCCATCCCCGCATCGCTGTACTTAAACTGATTCATCCACACCCCTCCTTTGGGCAAAACTTGTCCTCAAGCCGAGCCCGAATCCAATTCGGTACTCGCACATCCAATTCCGTTGGGTTGCGGTTGCGGCGTAAACTAAGGCGTCAGCAGTTCACCCGCAAAATCGCACGATTGGAGCCTCTCCCTTGGCAGAAACTATCTACGACATAGCAGTTCTCGGCGGCGGTCCCGCCGGCTACACCTGCGCCATCCGCGCCGCACAACTCGGCCTCAAGGTCGCCCTCGTTGAAAAGACCGACAAGCTCGGTGGCACCTGCCTCCACGTCGGCTGCATTCCCACCAAAGCCATGCTCTTCTCCGCCGAGGTTTGGGACCACCTCAAGCACGCCGAAAGCTACGGCATCGAAGGCGTCAGCGAACCCAAACTCAACTGGGCCAACGTCCTCAAGCGCAAGAACGACATCATCGTGAAGCACACCAAGGGCCTCGACTTCCTGATGAAGAAGAACAAGATCACCGTCGTCCGCGGACACGGCCGTCTCACCGGCCCCGCCGTCGCAGGCGTGCTCACGCTCGACGTCACCGCCGAAGACAAGGGCAAAGGCCAGGGCGCCGAGCTCCAGACCGCGACCAAGGTGCAGGCAAAAAAGATCGTCCTCGCCACCGGCTCCGACGCCCGCATGTTGCCCGGCTACAAGGCCGACGACACCATCCTCACCAACATCGAGATCCTCTCTCTCGGCACCTTTCCGAAGTCGCTCATCGTCATCGGCTCCGGCGCGGTTGGTGTCGAGTTCGCATCGGTCTTCAAGAGCTTCGGCGCGGAGGTCACCATCCTCGAAGCCCTGCCACGCATCGTCCCCGTCGAAGACGAAGAGGTCTCCAAAGAACTCACCCGCGCCTACAAGAAGCGCGGCATCGACATCAACGTCTCCTGCAAGGTCGAAAAAATCGAGAAGACCAAAACAGGAGTAAAGATCAGCTTCACCGACTCCACCGGCAAGCCCCAGGTCAAGGAAGCTGAAAAAGTCCTCGTAGCCGTTGGCCGCGGCCCACGCACCTACGACGCCGGCCTCGACAAGACCAACATCCAGCTCGACCGCGCCTTCGTCCCCGTAAACGAATGGATGGAGACCTCCGAACCCGGCGTCTACGCCATCGGAGACATCGTCGCCGGCCTGCCGCAACTGGCCCACGTCGGCGCCATGGCCGGCGTCGTCGTCGCCTCAAAGGCCGCCGGCAAGTACGCCCGCGCCGTCCGCAAAGACCGCGTCCCAGGCTGCACCTACTGCGACCCCCAAATCGGCAGCGTCGGCCTCACCGAAGCCCAAGCCAAGGAAAAGGGATACCAGGTCAAGGTCGGCAAGTTCCCCTTCGTCGGCAACTCGAAAGCCACCATCCTCGACTCGCACGACGGCTTCGTAAAGGTCGTCTCCGACGCCAAGTACGGCGAAGTCCTCGGCGTCCACATCATCGGCCCCAACGCCACGGAGCTCATCGCCGAGTGCGTCGTCGCCATGGAACTCGAAGCCACGGTCGAAGAACTAATGTTCACCATCCACGCCCACCCCACGCTCTCCGAAAGCCTGCTCGACGGCTTCTCCAGCGTGGAAGGCATGGCAATCAACGTCTAAACCCGTCAGAGTTTGCCAAGATAAAGGCAGACTCTATACACTCGGCTGCAAGACACCACGTACCCTCTAGTCGTCCCCTCCCGAGCTTTACGGCTTACGTGTGTGTGCGTGGTGTCTTACCTCTCCTTTTAGCCTCAGCAACTCTCTTACAGCTTGCTGGCTTCCCCAATGCACATCCACCTTCTCCAACCCGGCCGCATCTCCTACGCCGAAGGCCTCCGCCTCCAGGCCGAAGTCGTCGCCGCCCGCAAAGCCAACCGCATCGGCGACACCCTCATCCTCCTCGAGCACCCACCCGTCCTCACCCTCGGCCGCAACGCGACCCGCGCCAACATCCTCGCCTCCGACGAGCTCCTCGCCCAAAAGCACGTCGAAATCCACGACATCAACCGCGGCGGCGACGTCACCTACCACGGCCCCGGCCAGCTCGTCGGCTACCCCATCTTCGATCTCCGCGGCGACTGGCCCGGCAAAAACGGCCCCGGCTTGACCCGGAAACACCTCGGGCCCGTAGACTTCGTCCGCCTCATGGAAGAAGCCCTCATCCTCACCTGCAAAGACTTCGGCGTCCCCGCGCAGCGTATCTGCAAACTAACCGGCGTCTGGACCCTCGCCGGCGGCACCATCCGCGAAAAGAAGATCGCCGCCATCGGCATCCACGTCTCACAAGCGGTCACCTCGCACGGCTTCGCCCTCAACGTCACCACCGACCTCCGCGACTTCGACCTCATCGTCCCCTGCGGCATCACCGACCGCACGGTAACCTCACTCGAACTCGAATCCCGCCATACCCCACCGCCAACTCTCGCCCAGGCATCCAACGCCGTCGCCGCCAATTTCGGCCGTGTCTTCCATCGCCAGATCCTCGCCGCCAACTCACTAGATGAGCTTCTCTCCGCCAGGATCTAGTTTGTCGTTCAGTTCAACGCACCACGTATTTGCGGAGCCGTTGAACCGGCAGCTCCATAAGATGCAGGCTCGCAACGCAAACGATAAGGGTCGTCGCAATGGTGAACAGGCACCTGAACATAAAGCGGGACCAGGTAAACGCCGTAGAACCTATGTATCTATCGAAAATATAAAGAAAAAATGCGTGATACATATACATGCTGTAGCTAATCGAACCAAGAAACAACAGTGGCGCCGAGCGCAGCCAATGGGTCCACCGTGATCCCGGATGGTAAAGGATGTAGCGGATCGCACGATACGCTAGGTAGTTAGTCGTCAAGAGCACAAACGCAGCTCTCTTATGCGCCATATTGCCCGCAAGGGCGAAAATCTCATAAGCCGAGGCAACAATAAGGCATCCGCGACCGTGAAATATCCCTAGAAACCGTCGCACAAACGGCGTAGCTCCCTCGCCTTCTGTCATCCACTCACAAGCCAACAGCGCCCCCATCGCCAGGCCGTCGAATTCATACCAACTGCTCCGCGACGAAAAATTAACCGGCGAAGTAATTACTTCGAATGTGCGCAGCCCGCCAGAAAATACCATCAGCACAATACAAGTGCGGTAGATATTCGCAAGAGAGAGGCGTCGAATAACCTGCGGCCAAACGAGATAGAACTGTTCCTCAATCGACAGGGTCCAAGCCGGACCGGTGTCTGCAACATGAAACTTATCGTCGAAGTTCACAAGAAAAATCAGTGCGAGAAATACATAGCCGTGGCTTCCTGGAATGAGGAACCACATAACAAGCAAATGCACCAGATACACCGGTTGAATGCGAAGAACGCGCTTCCAGTAGAAGTTACGGAAGAAGTATGGTTTCTCTTTGTCAGCCAGCAGCAACGACGTAATCAGGAAGCCCGAAAGCACAAAGAACACGTTGACGCCGAACAGTCCGAAGTCCGCAAAATGCAGTAGTAATCGCCACGATAGTGGTTGCAACGTACCCCACGGATTTAGTCTCGTGGTACGCACAAGATGTAGCACCAGTACGGCAACCGAGGCACATCCTCGCATACCATCCAATTCTCTGACATGCTTTAGGCCCTTCTTCAATGCTGGTCTCCGGGCATTAACTTCCCCCGAGTAGAAGGGAGTCTTGAATAAAAACATCAGGCTGACTGGTCGGATCGTGGCACTGGAGGGACAATCTCATCATAACAAGTGCCTACAGCCCAATTCCTTTCCCCCACCGGCAACGTCCACGCCGAGATCCCTCCGCTTAGGAGCACCTGAAATGCCGCGCCTATAACCGAACGGCACCCTCTGCCAACCGACTTTCCACAGGCATATAATCTGACTCGCTGCGCTTTTTTGCGCCTCAAACCCAAGTTTCGGAGAACCGCTCCACATGCCGACCGACGTAGTCATGCCCCAGATGGGCGAATCCATCACCGAAGGCACTCTCACCAAGTGGCTCAAGAAGCCCGGCGACACCGTCGCCCGCGACGAACCCCTCTTCGAAATCTCCACCGACAAAGTCGACGCCGAGATCCCCTCACCCGTAGCCGGCATCCTCGGCGACATCAAGGTTCAGGAAGGCACCACCGTCAACGTCGGGGCCCTCGTCTGCACCATCAGCGAAGAAGGCGGAGCAGCCGCCAAACCTGCCGCCGTTCCAGCCTCTGCACCGGCATCGGCGAACGCGCTCCCCATCAAGGAAGACTCCGTCACTCCCTCCGGAGCCGATATGGCCACCATTGACGCCCTCGAGACCGCCGAAGCCATGGCCCCCGCCTCCACGGGCCCCGGAACCGAGATCCCCATGCCTCAGATGGGCGAATCCATCACCGAAGGCACCATCACCAAGTGGCTCAAGAAGGTCGGCGACACCGTCGCCCGCGACGAACCCCTCTTCGAGATCTCCACCGACAAAGTCGACGCCGAGATTCCCTCACCCATCGCCGGCGTCCTCACCGAAATCAAAGTCCCCGAAGGCTCCACGGTCACCATCAACACCATCGTCGCCGTAGTAGGAGGAGGCAGCACCGCCGCACCAGCAGCCGCAAAGCCTGCTCCCGCAGCAGCCACGCCAGCCGCAACCCCAGCCCCCGCGAAGCCCGCAACTCCAGCAGCAGCAGCCTCCACCGAGGGCCTCCGCTCCTCGCCGCTCGTCCGCAAGATCGCCTCCGAAAACAACGTCGATCTCTCGACCGTCCCCGGCACCGGCGCCTCCGGCCGCATCACCAAGCAGGACATCACCACCCACCTCGAAGGCGGCGGCGCAAAAGCAGCCCCCGCAGCCGCAGCACCGGCAGCAGCTTCCAAGCCTGCTGCTCCCTCCGCACCGCAGCCACAGCCCGGCGAACTCGTCCCACTCAGCAAGATGCGCAGCATCATCGCCAAGCGCATGGTCGAGTCCAAAGCCACCAGTCCTCACGTCCACACCATCTTCAAGGTGGACATGACCCGCATCGTCAAGCTCCGCGAAAAAGAGAAGAACAAGTACGAGCAGCGCAACGGCGTCAAGCTCACCTACATGCCCTTCATCACTCGCGCGGCCATCCAGGCCCTCCGCAAGCACCCCATCGTCAACGCATCGATGCAGGGCGAAGCCATCCTCTACAACAAGAACATCAACATCGGCATCGCCGTCGCGCTCGACTGGGGTCTCATCGTCCCGGTCATCAAGCAGACCGAAGAGAAGAACTTCCTCGGCATCGCCCGCGCCATCGTCGACGTAGCCGACCGCGCCCGCAACAAGAAGCTCGCCCCCGACGAAGTCTCCGGCGGCACCTTCACCCTAACCAACTCCGGCATCTTCGGCGAGCAGTTCGGCACCCCCATCATCGCCCAGCCACAGTCCGCCATCCTCGGCATCGGCGGCCTCAACAAAGAAGCCGTAGTCCTCACCGACAAAGACGGCCAGGACACCATCGCCATCCGCTCGATCCAGCGCTTCACCCTCGGCTTCGACCACCGCACCATCGACGGAGCCGACGCCGGCAAATTCATGTCCGACTTCAAGGCCTACCTCGAAAACTGGTCCGAAGACATCGGATAACCAAACATCCTCAACACAAAAAGCGGCAGACCCCACAAAGTCTGCCGCTTTTGCTTTTGCTGCTCTGTTGCCCTTGCTTTTTTAGTTGTCATTCTGAGCGCAGCGAACGAACCTGCTTCCTCCCGTTCTTCGCATGCACCACCACAAACGATCAGAAGAAACCGCTAAATCGTAATCCCCAATGCCTTAAGATCATTCACGATTACGCCATCCCCCGTCTTAGCATCCGCAATCAACTGTTCGATATCCGCAATCACCGCCTCATCCAGCGTCAGCGAAAACCCCTTCGCCACACCCGCCGCACTCGCATCCTTCACCGCCTTGATCGCATCCGCCCCAATCGCCAGCAACACAGCTCGCGTCTGCGGACTCGAGAGTATCAACCAAGCCTGCTTCGCCATCTTGAAGTCATTCGACAGCTTCGTATAAAAACCCTTCAAATCATCCCCCACCGCAGCAAGTACCGTCACAACACTCATCCCATTCTCCTTATCGTTAGACCTTCGTGAAACATCCAGCCTCTAGCGCCCACCCCAAACACGCCGCGTACCCCGCGAACGCAGCGTTCGCAGTTTGCAACCGAGAGCATTCACCCACACCTGACTACTTCTTGCTCAACCAGGCAATCCCCAAATGCAGCAGCGTCAACAACCCACCAAACGCCCCGGCAAGCCCCTTCAACCGCTGCACACTTCGTTCATGCGAATCCACCCGCATCTCCAACTGGTTCAACCTCCCCGGCTGCCCAATCCCCATAAGCTGATGCATCTGCGACTTCAACACACTCAACTCCTCCAGCACCCTAGCCTCAAAATCCGTCACCCCTCACCTGCTTTCTGGACCCTGGGCCCTAAGCCCTGACCCCTCGCTCTACCCCACCGGCCAATTCACAAACACCGCACTAGAAAACCGCGAATACACCGGCGGCGTACTCGCGTCATACATCCTCACGTAATACCGCTCCACCTGCGCCGCCCTCGGAATCGAAAAGCTCCTCACGCTACTCCGCAGCACCAGGTCCGCACCATCCACTCCCACGCCAAAGCTCCAATCCTTCCGCCTCACCTCAAACCCACCGCCTGCAGGCGGAGCCGTTCCAGCATCCACCTGCAGCGCAGTCCCCGTTATTCCGGTGCCGGCCACGCTCGTCAAAGCAAGTTGCTGCAGGTTCGCAAGCACCTCACCCGCCGAGCCCGACGCTGTCTGCGGCAATATCGCATCAGCCGCAATCTCTTCACTCAACCGGAGCCCGATCCCATCGGCCCACTCCGTCGCCCAGTCATTCGCAAACGCGATCTTGTACGTCCTCACCTCCGGCACAGCGCCGCCATCTTCGGCAACAACACTCCGCACCAGGAACGAAGAAGTAACTCCCGCACTCGTCACACTCAACACATCTCCCGGCCAGATATCTGACGCCGGATTCACACACGCATACGTCCCCGCCACCGCCGCAGTCCTCGAAGTAGCAAACGCCAAAATCGCCTCCGCCGCACTCTCGCAATCCGCACTGCTCCTAGCGATAGGCTCCAACACCTTCCCCAGCCACCGACACGTCCCACTAGCACCACCCGCCGCCTCAGCCGCAACACTAGCCGCATCTTCCAGCCTCGCCACCGACCTCTGCGACCCGCGATACATCACCGCCACACGCTCTCCCGCCACCGGAACACGCCCCGCAAAGAACGTAACCTTCCCCACCGTCCCCGCAGCCGTCCCATACGAAACCTCACAGTCCACACCCTGCCCGGCACTGCCCACCAACCGCGTCTGCAACACCCCACTCGGCAGCGTACTCACCACCCACATCGACCCCGGCCGAGTCACACTAACACCAGCCACCGACCCAAACATCTGCGTCGCATTCGCCGCCACAAACACACAAGTAGCAGGCGTCCCCACCACCGCCCCACCAGCAGCAGCCGAGTCATACAACACCGTAGCCGGAGTATTCGAAGCCGCACCTTCATCCACCAACTCAAACACCACATCCATCGGCGCACTCACGCCACTCGCGCTACCAAACCCCTCCACCACGCCATCGACCATGCAGTAGTACCGCTGCATCACCCGCTGCATCTCCACACAATGCAGCCTCATCCGCAGCGTATACAAATGCCCCACCACAGGCGTAAACACGGTCCCCGCCTCAACCCCATTCACCACCGGCACAACCTGCGTCACACCCCCACCGGTACTCACACTCTGCCTCACGCGAAACCCCGCAAAGCAGTTCGCAGCGGTGGTCACACCCGCATACATCCCACCCAACATCCCATCGCAACCCGCACCCAGCGCCACGCCGCCCAGCTCCACCAGCAGACTCCCACCCATCTCAACAGCATCCATCGCCGCCAGCGTAGTAGCCCCATCCACACCAGCGCCGCCATTCATCGTCAGCCCCGCCGAAGTCAACGACAGATGACTCCCCGGATCACTCACCATCCACACAGTCGAGTCAAACGCAGCGCCCGTAAAGCTGTCGTCAACCAACGTCCGATTCGTCCCCCGAAACGCCGCCTCACTCAGCTCAAACACAGTCGTCGAGCCATCCCCCATAAAGCTCTCTTGCACATAAGCCGCCGGCTCCTCCGCACCCGACACCGTCACATCATTCGCCAGCTCCCTCACCGCACTCGTAGCCAGCTCCGCAATCGAAAGCGTTCCCGCCGCATCGCTGAACGCATGCGTCACCGACCCCGCCGGCTGCAACAGCACCACCCCATCCATCGCCCGATACCCCGCATAAGCAGCGCTCGAAGCCGCACCCGCATTCACGCTCCACGCCGCCGCCGGCTTAACCGCAAACGCCCCCGTAGCCAAAGCCATCGCACCACCAGCAACCGTCAACGCAGCAGCACCACCCGCCTGCACCCGTCCGGTCAACTGCTGCACCAACGCACTCCCACTCAACCCCATAGCCAACGCATCGTTCGTCCCCGCACCCGACCCCAACTTATCCAGCAGCCACTCATCGCTAACTGCCGAAACCCGCGCCTGGTACGCCGCCCCCGCCAGACCCTCACCCACATAAACCTGCACCGGCTCGGTAGCCACATAGCCAGTAAACAAAACAGTAGCCGCAGCATCGTAAGCCGTAACCACCACCCGAGCCTTCCTCACCGGCACCTTCAACCCACCCACACCTGCCAGCAACTGCATCGTGCACCGCGAAGGCACATTCAACCCTCGCTGCACCGTCACTAACCCATCCGCCGCCACCGCGCCCGAATAGTCCACCGCCCCCAACCCATCCAGATTGTCGATAGTAATCCGCAAAACCCCACCCCTTTCTTGCTCGTCATTCTGAGCGCAGCGAAGAATCTCTGTATTGGCACTTGCACTCTCCCGTTCTTCGCCAACCCAGCCACAACACTGGGTGCCCTACCCTTTGCGCTTTTGCAAAGGGTGGGGTATCGCGAAGCGACCGCTCTCCTCAACCCGCCACATAACTCCTGAAGCAAACCACCGTCTCCCCATCCACCGCATCCACCACCGGCAACGCCCGAAACTCCCCCGCCAGCCTTGCCTTCTCATACCCACCCAACGAAGCGCTCACATCCTCACGAATCCCAACCGCCGTCTGCAGCCGCGGATAGTGCCAAACAACCCGCTCCCCCTGCTGCCCCTCACCCACAAACAACCCCGACCACTCCTGAAAAAAACTTGATCCCTCACGATCGCAAAACCCAACCACCCCACTAACCTTCATCGCACTCGCCGGAACCCCCGCCAACAGCGGCCCCTCCAACGTCAACGCCCCCGCAGCAATCGAAGCAACCCGCCCCACATTCAACGTCACACGCCTCACATAATCCACATCCGTCAACGCCGTCTTAACATAAGCCCCACTCAACCCCGCCCCAACAAACCCAGTAGCCCCCGCATAGTCCACATCGACAGCCACCAACTCCCCCACAGCAAACGAAACAGCAGCCGTAGCTCCCACCTGCAACACCGTCGCCGTAGATCCCGAGCCCAGCGCCACAGCACCCACCGCAATCCCAGCAGCAGTCTTCAACAGATTCATCTGTTGCGTCCCACTAGCCAGCGCCATCTGCGCCTTCCCCCAGCTCTCAAACGCAAATCCAACAGTAGCCTCTATCTCCGTCCTCACCTGCATCTGCGTCGTCGCTGGCGCACCCGACCGCAGCGCCACCACCTTCGTCCCACACTTCCGCACAAACCCATCGATCCACCCCAGGCTCACCCACGGCGCCGGCGGATTATCCAACGCAAACCCGCTACTCTGCGCCGCATCGAAGATCGCCGGCCCCTCATACGTCCCCACCCCACGCACCACCGGCGCAAAGTAAGCCCAAACCCGCTTCACCACAGGCGATACGCACTCACTCATAGCTCTCCTGCCTCCTGATAACTCATCACCATCACCGTAGCCACGCGCTTCAACCTCTCACCCTCCACCGTCACCGCACCCAACACCACATCACCCCACCAGATATTGGTCTTCATCGCCACCACAGCCTTGCCAAACGCCAACCCCGAATAATTCATCTTCACTGCCGTCTGAGGCCAACCCCTCACCGCCGCAAGCAACTCCCCATCCATCGCCGCCAGCATCCGTCCACGATCCATCCCCGCATTCAACGCCGTCCCCGCCGTCTCATACTCAATCACACAACGCATCGCCACCATCGGCATCGCACCATCAACATCGATCTCGCTCTCACCCCAGCTCAACCGAAAGCAATCCACCACACTCGCCGCCGACACCAGCTCATTCTCAACAACCATCACCCCCGGCCGTACCACCCCCCGCAGCACAATCGTCCGCTCCGGATTTCCCACCGCCACCCGCCCCCGCAGCACCTCATAAAACGTATCCTTCGCATTCCGCACACAAACCTCTTTCCCCCACCCAAAATCTTGTCATTTCGACCGGAGCGCAGCGAAGTGGAGAAACCCCTGTATTGGCACTTGTTCTTGCTGTTGCTCGTTCTCCTCCACACCACCACACCCTCACCAAACCGGCGCCCTCAACGTCACGCAATAGCAATAAACCTCACCACGCGCCTGCGAAGCCACACACTTCTCCACCACATACACCACTCCATCGACAACAACACCCACCGCCGTCTCAAACAACACCTCAGCCGAATCAAACGCCAACGACCCCACCACCCCCGCAACCGCACTAGCCGACACCAGCAGCGTCGCCGTACTCTCTGCCTTCCGAAACACCACCGGCCCCAATTCCACATCCTGAAACTCCGGAGTAGCCAACCCCAGCTCTTCTCCCTGCGCTCCCGGCACCGCCGGCGCCGGCATCCGCAACAACACCACACGCCCGCCATTGTTCCTCAACAAAACATCAGCCGCCCTCACCATCAGCCCAACCTCTCCGCCACATAAGGCCGCAGAATCGCCTGCACCTGGCTATCGATCAGCGAGTCGCTAAAATACTGCGTCTGCAGCGTGTCCATCTTGCTCGACTTCACATTCAGCCCCGGCGTAGCCTGCGCATTCTTCACAATCTGCGCACAAGCCACCTTCACCGCATCCGGAACCACCGCCAGCCCCGCCGTATACGTCACCTCAGCCTCATCAAATCGCAAGCCCATCAAGCTCCCGGCAACCTCGCAACCAAACTCAAACTCCCTCGTAGGCAAGCTCACATGCAGCGTCGCAACATCCACATCCACCCACCGCCCCGGCAACCCAAACACAGTCGCAAGCTCCACCTGCATCGGCATCAACATATCCTCATGCCGCGCCCTCGCATACCGAGCCTTCACCGCATCCACACTCACCAGCGGCCCATAGCTCAACCGCACCGTCTGCGCGCGCAACGGAACCCTCATCCGCTCCGTATAACTTTGCGCCAGCAACGAAGGCCTCCGGCAATAAGCCTCCATCATCGCCGAAGCCGCAGTCACCCACGCATCCGCCGTCTCCGCCGTCAATCCAAACGCCGCATACTCCGCGGGCAACAAATATCCCATCGCATAACCCTCTCGCTCTAAATTTGCATCACGCAACATCTGTCATCTCGACCGAAGCATGACGGCTTCATGTCATGCGCAGTGGAGAGATCCCCGTATTCGCGATTTCCACCCGACCAACAAAAGCAGGACCAGGGCCCCCACCAAGCCCCAGCCCTACTTCCTATTTCCTACTCGCTACTTCCTGCTCCTACCGATCGACCAGCACCTGATAATGCGCATAACCAGCACCCTTCACCACCACCGCGCCAAACTTCACCGCAACATACTGCGAAGCCAGCGACCCCGGCATACCCAGCTTGAAGATCCGCGGATTCACATCGCTCAGCCAGTGATACTCAATCAGGTCTTCGGTCACAATGTAAGCCGGCAGCACAGCCGAGCCCGAACCAGGCGTGCCCGTATAAGGCAGCGTCCACTCCGGAATCAGCGGAATATCACCTGCCTGCGTGCTCAGCGTCTTCACCGTCAGCCCGCCTTCAATCGGCTTCGTGTTCAACACCACATTGAACTCCGACTTCATCTCGCGATCAATCAGATCCAGCAGCACCGGGTTCGCATAGATAGCCGTCGGCCTCACCCCAAAGTTCGAGTTCGAAAGCATCTGCGCAATCGTTGACTTCAGCCCATCCACAATCGACTCCGAAGCCCCGATCGTAGTCGTATTGCCACCCGCCGCAATCTGCCC
>Ga0302312_10001723_pt1 | contig 12989 bp, 10 predicted proteins | sample III_Palsa_N2_1_FD_200529 | JGI IMG/M metagenome (GOLD analysis project Ga0302312, IMG submission 200529) | Peat permafrost microbial communities from Stordalen Mire near Abisko, Sweden - III_Palsa_N2_1 | ecosystem: Environmental > Terrestrial > Soil > Palsa > Peat permafrost | place: Sweden... | reverse complement strand
GCCGCTTCTCCCCGCAACCTTGGCCGCGCTCGCAGTTGCTGCTCCGCTGCCCGCGCCTGCCGCACTTCCGCGAGTATGGAACAATTCAAAATGTATCTTCCGAGCCTCTACCCCCTGTTGCTCCAGCCAGCCTTTCAGCATAAAGATCATCTCCTCCGGTCCGCAGAGGAAGACCTCATCCACCACCCGCAGATCGATCAACCGGTGGCAAAGCTCCCCGCATTTCACTGTATCGATGCGCCCCTGGTTGAGCGGGCTATCCATTTGCTCCCGGCTAAGGATATGCAGCAGGGACAGCCGGTCCATATAGCGGTTCTTCAACCCTTCCAACTCTTCCCTGAAAAGGATGCTACCACGGTGACGGTTACCGTACACCAGCGTGAAATGACTGTCCGGCTCTACGGCCAGCGTTGTTTTGATCAGTGACAGGATGGGTGTAATGCCGCTGCCCGCAGCAAAGGACAGGTACCGCTTGCGGTTTTCAGGCAGCAATTCCGTGTAGAATTTGCCGCTGGGAGGCAGCACATCTATGACATGCCCCTTTTGCAATTGTTCATTTGCATAGGTAGAAAAAACGCCCCCCGGTACCTTCTTGATCGCCACGCGTAGCTCGTTGTCCAGCGGGCTGCTGCAAATGGAATATGACCGGCGGACCTCTTCTCCGTTGATCCTGGTCCGGAGAGTGATATTCTGCCCCTGGCGCCACCGGAATTCCTCCCGGAAGCCGGCAGGGATCGCAAAGGCTACCGATATGCACTCCGCTGTTTCCCGGCGGACATCTTCAACCGTTAATGCTCTGAAATGACTCGCCATAATAGTTCTTTTGCGCCTCAGGGTTCTTTTTAAATTTACCCCTTCGGCGCAAAAGGGGCTAATAATTGACCTTCGGTCAGGGGACCCGTGGTCCCCCCTTATTTCTTTAACCCCTCTATGAGGTATTTGACCATATTCGATTCGAGGGCCTCAGCGCTCGTGGTTTTCCGGGACCGTTGCCAGGAATCTATTCCGCTGATGGCCGATAAGATCACCAGCACAGCCGTATAGGGATCGATGGGTTTTATTTCCCCCCTGGCAATGCCTTCCTCAATAATGTCGCCCAGTCTTTTGCGATAGTTGCGCCGCTGGTTGAGGAAATTGGAAAGATAAGGCTCCGGCAGGTGCCTCCATTCATGATCCGAAATATAGACGAATTCATAGCGGTCCAGCATCATCCGGATATGCAGCCGGATAATGGCCTCCATCTTTTTGAGGGTAGGCTGAGGGCTGGACTCGACGGCATCCAGATTGGTCAGGAATTCATTGGCCACCTTAAAACAGATGGTTTGCAGGATCTCCGACTTCGACTGGATATGATTGTACAGGCTGGCAGCCTCCACCCCCACATGCTCCGCCAAATCCCGCATCGAGGCCGCCCCAAACCCTTTTTCCCTGAAAAGGCGGGAAGCTTTTTCGATGATCACCTCTTTTTTGGTGCTGTTCTTCTTGCTTTGAATCTTGGCCATGGGAATCTGACTAACGAGTGTTAGTGATGCAAGTTAAGAATTTTATGTAGGTTGCAGCCCAAAATAACACTCCTCATGGCATTAATTGTTGTCGGGTCCATGGCCTATGACGCCATCGAAACACCCTTTGGAAAAACGGACTGGATCGTCGGTGGCGCCGCTACTTATGTAGCGTATGCGGCCAGTAATTTTGTCCGGCCCATTAACCAGGTCTCCATCGTCGGTTATGACTTTGCCAAAGAAGAGATGGACGAACTGAAGAAAAGGGGCGTTAATCTCGAAGGCGTAGAGATCGTTAAGGATAAAAAGTCTTTTTTCTGGAGCGGAAAGTATCACATGGATATGAATACCCGCGATACGCTGGTGACAGACCTGAATGTATTGGGTGATTTTAAACCCGTGGTGCCTGACAGCTATCAGGGCAGCGAGTTCCTGATGCTCGGCAACCTGGCCCCGGCCGTACAGATAAGCGTGATCCGGCAAATGAAGCAGCGCCCCAGGCTGATCGCTATGGATACAATGAATTTCTGGATGGATATCGCCTTGCCGGAATTGAAAGAGCTGCTGGCAATGGTAGATGTATTGACCGTCAACGACAGCGAAGCCCGTCAGCTCAGCGGCGAGCATTCCCTTGTTAAGGCCGCCCGGGCCATCATGAAGATGGGTCCCCGCTACCTGATCATCAAGAAAGGCGAACATGGGGCACTCCTCTTCCACGAAGACCAGGTCTTTGTAGCGCCTGCCCTGCCGCTTGAAGAGGTATTCGATCCCACAGGCGCAGGCGATACGTTTGCCGGCGGTTTTATCGGCCATTTGGCCCATACTAAGGACATTTCCTTCGAAAATATGAAGACGGCCGTCATCGTCGGGTCCGCCATGGCCTCCTTCTGCGTGGAGAAGTTCGGTCCCACCCGGCTGAAAGAAGTTACCCGCGCAGATATCGATGCAAGGATCAGGCAGTTCGTGGATCTGGTCAACTTTGATATCAAATTAGTCTGAGCCCCTGCCCTTCAGGCTGCGACCCATTTTGATTTGGTTTATTAAAACTTCGTCTCTATATTTGCCCCGCAATGCAGATCATGAAAAATACAAAGCAGATTAAGAAGGTCTTCCCGAAGCGGGACAGGTTCTGATCGTTTTGTATAAACAACATATCAAGAGCCCTCCCGCTACGGGGGGGCTTCTTTTTTTAACGCAGGCCCAGGCCTGCATAATATTAAAAACCAAAAAATGAAAGTTGCAGTCGTCGGCGCTACCGGCCTGGTAGGCACCAAAATGTTACAAGTCCTCGCAGAAAGGAATTTCCCCGTAACGGAACTACTTCCCGTCGCATCCGAAAAATCCGTCGGAAAAGAAGTGGAATTCAAAGGAAAGAAATACAAGGTCGTCAGCATGACCGATGCGATTGCAGCAAAGCCCGCCGTAGCCCTCTTCTCTGCCGGCGGCAGCACCTCCCTCGAATGGGCGCCCAAATTCGCGGCAGCCGGCATCACAGTCATCGATAACTCCTCTGCCTGGCGCATGGACCCTACCAAAAAACTTATCGTTCCCGAACTCAATGCCGACGCGCTGACCAGGGAAGACAAGATTATCGCCAACCCCAATTGCTCAACCATCCAGATGGTCGTCGCCCTCAATCCCCTGCACAAAAAATATGGCGTCAAAAGAATAGTCGTATCCACATACCAGAGCGTTACTGGAACCGGCGTCAAGGCCGTCACCCAGCTGATGAACGAACGGAAGGGGCTGCAGGGCGAAATGGCCTATAAATACCCGATCGACCTCAATGCCATTCCGCAGATAGATTCATTCCTTGATAATGGGTATACGAAAGAAGAGATGAAGATGGTCAACGAAACAAAAAAGATCATGCGCGACGATACCATCCGGGTAACAGCCACTACCGTCCGCATCCCCGTTATGGGTGGTCACAGTGAAGCCGTGAATGTAGAGTTCGGTAAAGACTTCGACCTGCCGGAAGTGAAATCCCTGCTCAGCCATGCACCCGGTGTCATTGTCGTGGACGATCCCGCCGCACAGCTATATCCCATGCCCAAGGACGCTCATGAAAGAGATGAAGTCTTCGTAGGCCGACTGAGAAGGGACGAAACGCAGCCCAATACGCTGAATATGTGGGTCGTCAGCGATAACCTCCGCAAAGGGGCCGCTACCAATGCCATACAGATTGCAGAATATTTGGTGGAAAAAGGTTTGTTGTAGTTCGAGCCCGGCCGCGCCCGCGCATCATTACTCGATCGACCGGTTGAGAAAATGCACATAGTCCCGCATCGCATCGAAAGTGGCCATCACCTCTTTCAACAGCGAACGGGATACCATCTGCTCATCCGTCAGCGGATGGCGGACCACGAAACTCTTCAGTTTCAAGTAGTCGATAGCCGGGTTCTCCGCTTCATATCCTTTGGGCGGCCGGGATAAGATGTCCGTCTGGTCCAACCCGCCGGCAAACATTTTCTTGAATGTCCGGCTTCCCAGGATCTTCGTCCATTCCGTGAAGCTATAGTCGATCTCCTGGCGGACCTTGCTCAACTCCGGCGCCATCGGCATCCACATACCACCGGCAACAAAGCAGCTGCCCGGCTCGCAATGGAAATAGTAGCCTGCAGTCGGCATTTTTTTGCCGCCTTTATTCAGATAGGCGCCCATATTGGCTTTATAAGGTCTTTTGTCCTTGGAGAAACGGACGTCCCGGTAGATGCGAAAGGTACAATCTTTGAGCTGCAGCGGTGCTATATCGGTATCTGTTTTTCCAAAACCTTCGATCAGTCGTTCTACAAAATGCTCCACATCTTCTTTCGCAGTGAGGTAAACAGATTTATTTTTTTCGAACCAGGGCTTGTTATTATTCTTCTTGAGGTTTTTCAGAAATGTGAGAGTAGACGCTTGCAGCATAATTTTTTTAGTCGTTCTATTTAATCCTTCCCCAGTTCTCTCCGCTCTTGATGCGGTACATAGTCATTTCACTGACTTTGTATTTCTCAGCCAGCTTCTTAATGGTCAACGTCCTGTTCTTGCTCGACAGTGTTTTCTTAATGGTCTTGACCTGAGAAGCAGTCAGCTTCAGCCCCACGGTCCGGTTTGCCTGCACTTTCTTGTAAGCGATCTTTGCAGGGCTCTTTTGCTGATGATCGATCATCTCTTCGAGTGTCGCCCATTTCAGATTTTTAGCGGCATTCTCCAGCTTGTTGTGATTCAGATGGATCACATACTTGTGCTTAGGGGACGCCTTAGACAAAAAGAGACGCGCAATCTCCCGATGAATGTAGAGAGTGCCGTTATTGCCCGGCCGGTGAAGATTCAAGGTCTTGTAACCGGTAGTAAGGCTGCCGTTCAGCAATTTGCCGTCGGCCACCACATCTTCCGAGTAGCTGGCAACGCGACCCAGGGAAGATAAAGCGTATTTTTTTCGGAGTTGTTTCCAGCCGGGAAACTGCAATGGTTTCCACACTTCGCCGGTAAGTTTTCTAATCATGCCTACAATTTTCTTAAAGTTACGAAAAAGAATTTCGAATTACCAGTAACGTAAGAAAATATTCTTATATGTACCCCTCCGTTAGCGCTCCGCGAGAAGTTTAATAAACTCGTCCTCCGTGAGTATATGGATGGAGGGGATCTTTTTGGCTTTCTCCAGCTTGCTGCCGGCATCCTCTCCCACCACCAGGTAGTTCAGCTTGCTGCTGACTCCGCTCAGTATCTTCCCGCCATTTCTTTCCACCGACTCCTCGGCGTCCGACCGCTTCAACCGGCTCAGCGTACCGGTGAATAAGAACGTTTGGCCATTCAGGTTGCCTTCCGCTACAGTCGTGGATTTGCCGCTTTTTAAGGTCAGGCCGAGGGATTCCAGTTCCTTGACCAGGTGCAGGTTGTCGGGATTGCGAAAGAACTGGTAAACGCTCGTGGCTACCTTCGGGCCCACGTCCTCCAGCGCCTGAAGATCTTCAATGGAATAGCCCGCGAGGTCCGTCAGGTGACCGATGGCTGCAGCCAGCACTTTGGCCGTCGTTTCCCCAACATAACGGATACCCAGTCCGAAGATCAGCCGGTGCAAAGGCTGCTGCCGGGAGGCCTCAACCGCAGCCTCCAGGTTATGGACACTCTTTTCCCCAAATCCCTCCAACACCCGGATCTTGTCAAATGGCAAACGATAGATGCCCGGGATATCCGTCAGAAAACCCATCTCATAGAATTTCCTGATATTTGCCTCCCCCAAACTACGGATATCCATGGCGTCCTTACTGGCAAAATGGATGATCCGTTCAACCACCTGTGCCGGACACGTGATATTGACACAGCGCCACACGGCTTCTCCCTCCGGCTTCACCAGCTTATCTCCGCATACCGGGCAGTGGGTAGGAAAGATAATGAGCGTTTCTTTCCCCGTACGTAATTCCGCCAGCGGCTTGACTATATATGGGATAACGTCCCCCGCCCGCTCAACCAGCACATGGTCCCCGATCCGCAAGTCTTTTTCCCGGACCACATCCTCATTGAACAGTGAGACAGACCCGACCGTCACACCGCTCAGCGGCACCGGATCGATTTTGGCGACAGGCGTAATACTCCCTGTCCTCCCCACCTGGAACTCCACTTTCCGCAGGATGCTCGTCGCCTGCCTGGCCTTGAACTTAAAGGCGATCGCCCAGCGGGGATGATGCGTCGTCATGCCCATTTTTTCCTGTAAGGCAATGGAATCGACCTTGATCACCATCCCGTCGATCTCATAGGGCAATCCATCCCGCTGCGCCTCGAAATCATGACAATAATCGATGACAGCCCTGATACCTTTCACCGTCCTCAATTCTTTCTGCGGACTGCGAAACCCCAGGTCCCATAACATCTTCAGCGTACCACTGTGCGTGGTCACGGCAACATCGTCGGTAGCAGGCGTGAAATAGCTGACATGATAGAGAAAGGCTTCCAGGTTCCGGCGGCTCACTTCCTTCGGGTCCTTTATCCGTAACGATCCGGCAGCCGCATTCCGGGGGTTGGCGAGCGGTGGGATATTTTGCTCCGCCAGCTGAGCATTGTATTTCGCAAAGTTATTCTTGTTCATCAATACCTCGCCGCGGATTTCGATCAGCTGGATGCCATAACGCGAAAAGGCCGCTGACAGCGGCACAGACCGGATCTGCCGGATATTCGTTGTGATCTCGTCACCCGCCACCCCGTCTCCGCGGGTAACCCCCCGCAACAGCCGGTCGTTCTCATAGATCAGGGAAATGCTGGCCCCGTCGAATTTGGGCTCGATACAATAATCCAATTCCTCCAGGCCAGTCAACTCCCGGGCTTTCCGGTCCCAGTCCAGCAAGTCTTCCTCGTTATAGGAGTTTTCAAGCGACAACATCGGTACCAGGTGCTGGACAGTAGGGAATTCTTTCGTCAAGCCGCTCGTTACCCGTTGGGTAGGGGAGTCGGGACTGACCAGTTCGGGAGACCCCTGTTCTATTTTTTCCAACTCCTTATATAATGTGTCATATTCAAAGTCCGAGATCAGAGGTTCGTTCAGGATGGCGTAACGATATTCATGAAACCGTAGCACCTCCCGAAGATCCTCCACCCTGGCCTTGTCCAGTGCTTTCTCCCTGGCCTGGGACAACAAGGTGGCGGTCAGCTTCTGCAATTGGTGTGTTTGGTCGGAAGAATACATAAGGTCAATTTTATCGTGTAAATTTAAGTGAATAGTAAACGAATTGACTAAATTCGTCTTCCCATGACGCCTGAAATTATACCTAATAAAAGCTCCCTGCCAACCGACCATGCCGCCGGTCAAAAAAATATCAAGACCATCCTGAAAGAACTGGAGAGCGATGGGATCATCGGTATTTCCGTCGACTGCGTCATCTTCGGTTTCGATGACAATGAACTGAAGGTATTATTGATCAAATCGGATTTCGAACAATATGAGAATAAATGGAGCCTACTGGGTGACCTCGTCAACAACCACGAAGACCTCGACCAGGCAGCCTACCGCGTCCTCCGCGAACGTACAGGCATGGACGACGTATACCTGGAACAGGTCAAAGCCTTCGGTGAGACAGGTCGCCACCCCGCCGCCCGCGTCGTTACCATCGCCTATTGCTCCCTCATCAATATCGAACACCATCAGCTGAAGATCCTGGCCAACGAATTACACTGGCACCGCGTGACGACGCTCTCCGATATGGCCTTCGACCACCGGCAGATACTCGACGCCTGTTACGAATGGCTCCAGAAAAGGATCCAGGAACATCCCCTCGGCTTCAGCCTCCTGCCAAAAAAGTTCTCCCTGCGCGAACTGCAGAACCTCTATGAGGCCATCCTCGATGTCAAGCTCGACCGGCGCAATTTCCGGAAGAAATTCTTCTCCATGGACCTGCTGGAAGATACCGGTGAGCTCGAGACCGACGTCCCCCATCGTCCGGGCAAGCTATACCGGTTCAATTATGAGAAATACCAGAAAAAAGAACGGAGGAAATGGTTCGGAATTGACTTTTAGCGTATTACGGCCATTAACAAAAAAAATCACAAAATCTTTTAACGGAAAATTGGCAGAATAGAAATTTTTATTCATCATTGTGTAATATTTACACTTTAGAACGCGTGAATATTAACGTGTAAAATTTACACGTTTAATAAACTAAAATAACGATTGCGCATGAGACGTCTACGATTGCTTGTGAGAACAGGGGTATTCTGCCTGCTGGTACTCCTGTGGATGCCCGCTTTTACCCAAAACCACCAGATTTCCGGTAAAGTAACTGACTCCACCGGTGCCCCGATAACGGGAGCATCCATTTTCCTCGAAGGTTCAGCCAAAGGTACCACGACAGATGCCTTCGGTGTTTTTCGGCTTACTGTCAGTCCACAAGACAAAATGATGGTGATTTCGGCCGTCGGTTATGGCAGCCGGCGGATCTCTGTCAGCAGCGGGATTATTAATATCTTCCTTTCCCCGGTTAACGCCAATTTAAATGAAGTAGTGGTCATTGGCTATGGCACCCAGTTGAAAAAAGACCTCACCGGTTCCATTGCTTCGGTCGGCGTCAAAGACTTTCAGAAAGGTGCGATCACCAGCGCCGATCAACTCATCGCCGGCAAAGTGGCAGGTGTCTCCGTGACCTCCAACGGCGGCCAGCCCGGCAGTTCCAGCACGATCCGCATCCGCGGCATTTCCTCGTTGAACAGTAACAACGATCCCCTGTACGTCCTGGATGGAATGGAATTGCCTGCATCGACGAACAATAACATCAATACCTACGCCGGCATATCCAGCCCACTGGACTTTATCAACCCGGACGATATCGAGAATGTGACCGTATTAAGGGATGCGGCCGCTTCCGCTATTTATGGCTCCCGGGCATCTGCAGGGGTTATCATCATTACGACCAAAAAAGGCAGGGGAGGGAAGCCGGTATTTAATGTAAACTCCTCTCTGACAGTTGGTACTATTGGGAAATATCTACCGGTATTGAACGCCACCCAGTTCAGCAACTATGTCAAAGGACAGGCAGCTGCCAATCCGGCCGATACGACCTACTCGGATATGTTGGGGGCTTCCAATACGAACTGGCAAAAAGAGATCTACCAGACGGCGATCACCACCAACGATAACTTCAGTGTTTCCGGCGCCATGAAGGATCTGCCTTATCGGTTATCGGTGGGGTATCATGATGAACAGGGTATATTGAAGACGGACTATCTGCAAAGGGGTACTGTGGGTCTCCACCTCACCCCACATCTGCTGGACAACCACCTGAAGATCGAGTTCAACTTCAATGGCACCTACACCCAATCCCGTTTTGCCAACACGAACGCCGTCGGGGCCGCAGCTTCCTTCGACCCCACCCAGTCGCCTTTTGAAAAAGGCAGCCCATTCGGCGGCTATTTTGAATGGGTAAATCACTCTACGGGCGATCTCATTGCCCTGGCCGGCCGCAATCCGCTGGCATTACTGGAACAATACAACAGTACAGGCAAAGCAGCCGTCGGTATCAGCAATCTCCATCTCGACTACGAGTTGCCCTGGGTCCCGGGTTTACATGCCATCGCAGATCTTGGCGCTGATGTGTCCACCGGCTTTGGCACGACCGTAGTTCCGCCGGACGCCGCTCAGCAGTATAATAACTCATCAGATGAAACCACCAGCGTGGTTCATGGACTTAACCAAAAGTATAAAACCAATAATACCTATGTGAATGCCATTTACGAGCTGAATTATGTCAAGGATATCAAATCAATCAAGAGTAATATCAATGTAATTGGACTCACCGAATATTCCAATACTTTGACTACCCTGTATAATTATCCCAGTTTTGGTTCCAATGGCGATACACTCAGCGGCACCGCACCGGTATTTCCCACCTCTCCGGCTGATTATACACTGATCTCTTATGTAGGCCGGTTGATTTACACCTACGATCAAAAATATATCCTCACAGCGTCTATCAGGGATGATGGTACTTCCCGTTTCGGTCCCAGTTATCGCTGGGGCACCTTCCCTGCAGTGGCTGTGGCCTGGCGGATCAGGGAGGAGCAATTCCTGAATAATGTGAACTGGCTGAGTGATCTGAAGGTGAGGGCCAGCTATGGCGTCACGGGGAACCAGGACGGTCTGCAGGATTACGAGTACGTACCCAGCTATTCTCTGAGTCAAAACACCTCTCTGTATCCCTTCGGAAACACCTACTACAATACCTATGCACCCGCGTCTTTTGATGCTAACTTCAGGTGGGAACAGACTACCTCCGCCAATTTGGGCCTGGATTTTGGTCTCTTCGATAACAGGATCACCGGTAGCGTCGACGTCTATGAAAAAAGTATATCCCGCTTGTTCAATCAGGTACCTATCCCTGTAGGTACCAATTTTACTAACGAACTGACCATCAATATAGGCACCATGACGGACAAGGGCGCGGAGTTCAACATCAATGCCACGGCGATCAGGTCAAGAAATTTCAGCTGGGACCTGAATTTTAACGTTGCCTATAATGAAAACAAAATCACCAAGCTGACCAACGGATCAGAAGGGTCAAATTTCTACGGGGATGCCGTGGGCGCGATTTCCGGCGGTACGGGGAATACCATACAGATCCAAACGGTGGGCTACGCCGCCAATTCTTTCTTTGTCCTGCAGCAGGTCTACGGCAAGAATGGTGCCCCGCTGGAAGGTGTATATGTAGACCGCAACAGGGACGGGCAGATCACTTCCCCACCATCTTCTCCGGATGCCTATCATGACCATTCTCCTTTTGCGCCTGTGATCATGGGATTCAGCTCGACGTTTAACTACCTGAAATGGAGCCTTACGCTGGTAGCCCGCGCCAATATCGGCAACTTTATGTACAACAACGTGAAAGCCGATCTCGGCGTGACGGAATATATTCTGAACCCGCTGAATTACCTTTCGAATGCCGGCACCGATATTTATAAGAGTCATTTTTACGCTCCGCAATACTACTCTGATTATTATGTTGAGAACGCTTCCTTTGTCAGACTGGATAATATCGGCCTCGCATACAATGTCGGTAAGATAGGCGGTATTAATAACCTGCGGTTGAGCGCCAACTGTCAGAACGTATTCGTCATTACCAAATATACAGGCCAGGATCCTGAGGTATACGGCGGCATCGATAATAACCTGTATCCAAGGCCCAGGAATTTCACCATCGGTGCAAGCCTCGGATTCTAACTAACGTTCCTATTTATAAAAAGCATTAGTCATATGAAACACAATTTTCTTACCATAGCAATCATCGGGACGATGGCGACAGCACTGCTGGTTTCCTGTACAAAGGACCTGAATCGTCAGCCCCCGAATACTGTAACGGCCTCCCAGGCCTTTAGCACTGACACCGGAGCTTTGCAGGCTTTGGCCCAGGTCTATAGTTCCTTCGCCCTGACCAGCCCCACAGGTCCCGGTAATACCGACCTGGTCGGCATCGACGCAGGAACCTCCGATTTTGTCCGTTTATTATGGGATGCCAGTGAACTGAGCACTGACGAAGCCGTATGCGCCTGGAACGACCCCGGCGTACCGGATTTTCATAATATGGCCTGGACATCCGGTAACGTCATCCTGCAGGGTTTATATACCCGTATCATGTACCAGGTCACCGTCGCGAACGCCTTCATTAAGAATGCAAAGGCAGTGCAAAAAAATTTTTCCGGTCAGGGTGCCACCGATATCGGCTACTATATCGCGGAAGCCCGCTTCATCAGGGCATTGGACTACTGGGAAATGCTGGACCTGTATGGTACCTCGCCCTTTGTGACGGAAACCAGCCCTGTCGGTGTCGGGTCGTTTCTTCCTCCTCAGGCTTCATCCGCTACTTTATACGCTTACGTCCAGTCCGAGCTGCTGAGCCTCGATAGCGCCAGTGCCATGGTTCCTGCGCATCAGAATGCATACGGCCGGGCCGACCAGGCCTGCGTATGGGCCTTACTGGCCAGGTTATACCTGAATTCCGGAACTTACCTCGGGGCAAGCAGTGCAGACTACACCGATGCCATCACCTACTCATCCAAGGTCATCAATGCAGGCTATTCGCTTCATAAGGTCTATCACCAGCTTTTCATGGCGGATAATAATACCAATAACCCAGAGATCATCTTCCCTATAGTATACAATGGGGTCAGCACCCAGACTTACGGAGGAACGACCTTTATCATAAATGGCGCCATAGGCGGTTCAATGTCACCTACCGCATTTGGAGTACCGGGCGGCGGATGGTCCGGCAACCGCGTCACCTCGAGCCTGGCCAATCTCTTCCCGGACCTGACAGGTACTGTCGATCAACGCGCCAAGTTCTATACCAGCGGACAAAACGAAACGATCAGCAGCATTTCGACCTTTACGGACGGCCTGGCTGTCACCAAATGGTCTAACCTGAACTCAGACAGCACTACTCCTGCTGGGGCCAGCACATTCTGCAATACCAACTTCCCTTTATTCAGGTTGGCAGAACAATACCTGATCTATGCGGAAGCAGTGCTGAGAGGCGGCAGCGGTGGTTCGCAAAGCCAGGCGATTGCCTATATCGATTCATTACGGAGCCGGGCTGCCCCGGGCAACACCAGCTATCAACCGAGCAGCATTACTCTTCAGGATATACTCAACGAAAGGGGGCGTGAGCTGTATTGGGAATGTTTCCGGCGCACAGACCTCATCCGGTACGGGCTCTTCACCTCGCAAAGCTATGTGTGGCCCTGGAAAGGCGGCATCCCTTCAGGTACCGGCGTGGCCAGTTACTTAAATCTGTTTCCACTGCCGTCTTCGGACCTAAGCGCAAATTCCAATTTGGTTCAAAACCCGGGGTATAATTAATTAACGCTCTAAAGTGCATGCATATATGAACCGATATCTTCATCAAATCATACTACTGACCGGGTCAGCGATAGTCCTGTTCTCCTCCTGCATCAAGGAACAATCGACGGTTGTTTTCAATGGAGGGACGGCGCCCGCGCTGACGTCCACGGCTACGGATTCGATTT
>Ga0302312_10001717_pt1 | contig 13018 bp, 13 predicted proteins | sample III_Palsa_N2_1_FD_200529 | JGI IMG/M metagenome (GOLD analysis project Ga0302312, IMG submission 200529) | Peat permafrost microbial communities from Stordalen Mire near Abisko, Sweden - III_Palsa_N2_1 | ecosystem: Environmental > Terrestrial > Soil > Palsa > Peat permafrost | place: Sweden... | reverse complement strand
TGCATTCAATCCCCCGGTCATTTCGCTGGCATTATTGCTGGCATTATTAATGCTTTTTAAAGAAGACCTTAAGCTGATGCCTATCGTCTTATCATTTAATACGTTGAATATTTCGCTGGTGTCTAACCGCATAACGGTCGTTTTTAATGCCTCCGATATCGCTGCGATATTGTTATTTGTTTTTGACAGTGTCTGCAGCATGGCATCCATACTGGTCAGTTTTTGCGCGGTGAGCAGATCACCATTTTTCACGATGGGACTATTGAACTTCACCGGCTGGATATTAACTACCTTATTTCCCATTAACCCTTCGGTGCCGATAGCTGCCTGCGCGTTGTTATGGATATAAGCGCTCACCTTGCTGTCGATCAGCATAGTCACCTCGAAAGTCGTATCATTAATGATCTCCATACTTTTTACGGTCCCGGCCTGTATACCTGAAAAAAGCACATTGTTACCTTCCATCAAGCCATTTATATTGGAAAAACGTGCCTTGAGTTTAAAGCTGCTGCCAAACATGCTGGTATTGCTGCCGATCATGTAAAAAGCGACCATCATCACGATCAACCCGGCGAGTACAAACACGCCTAATTTTATATTATTTTCACCTTGTTTCGCCATGGCCTATTGCTCAAAGAATTGTTTAATTTTTTCGTCGCCGGAATGTTCCAGTTCCTCATAAGTGCCGTCCGCATAGCAGATGCCATCCAATAAGAGGATCACCCGGTCGGCTATATTTTTAACGCAGTTCATGTCATGTGAAATGACAATAGATGACGTATGGTATTTTTTTTGCAAGGTCAGGATGAGATGGTCGATCTCTCTCGCGGTAACCGGGTCAAGGCCCGTCGTCGGTTCATCATATAAGATCACTTCCGGTTTCAGGATGAGCGTCCTGGCTAATGCGATCCGTTTGAGCATGCCGCCGGATAATTCCGAAGGCATCATGTCACCCGTATTTTTCAGCCCCACATTTTCCAGCGCTTCCGAAACCATTTGGTCAACCTGTTGCTGGGTGAGATCGATCCAGTGCCTGCGCAAAGGAAATTCCAGGTTTTCCCGGACCGTCATGGAATCATAAAGCGCATTGGCCTGGAAGAGGAACCCAATCTTGGTCCTGACCTTGTCGAGTTCATCCGGGCTCAGATCAGGTATATTATCTCCGAAGACCAATATTTTACCGCTATCCGGTTTTAATAAGCCGATGATACACTTGATCAGTACGGATTTCCCGGCACCTGATTTTCCCAATACAACCACATTTTCTTCGCCATGTACCGTCAGGTTAAAGTCTTTCAGCACGACATTTTTACCAAAACGTTTATATAAATGCTCTATAATAATCACAGGAACCCCTTTGGCGGTGTTATCTGCCGGGCTGGGTACTTCTTTTATCGCAGTGTTCATACTGATTAATTTAAGCCTAATAGATTGGTTAATTGAACAGCCAGCAGGTCGATAATGAATATTAACACCGAGGACAAAACCACGGCTGAATTGGCGGAAACCCCAACGCCTTGTGTTCCTTTACTGGAATTGAAACCTTTATAACAGCCGATGATGCCTACGGCGAAACCAAAGAAAAATGTCTTGGTAATGGCCGGCAGGATATCACTGAAACTGAGGCTTTGAAATACCTGCGCGAAAAAGAAATGCAGGCTGGTTACCGAACTGAGGTTAACGCCGATATAAGCGCCAAACAAAGAGATCGCGTCCCCCAGTATGGTTAATATCGGGAGCATCAGCGTAGTGGCCAGCACCCGTGTAGCTACCAGGTATTTGTAAGGGTTCGTCCCGCTTACTTCCATGGCATCTATCTGTTCGGTCACTTTCATCGAACCCAGCTCTGCGCCGATACTGCTGCCTATCTTACCCGCAAAGATCAAAGCGGTGATCACCGGCCCTATTTCGCGGACGATAGCTATACCCACCATTACGGGTAGTTCCGACTGTACGCCATAACTTACCAGTGAGGGGCGTAACTGCATGGTCAGAACCAATCCCATAATAAACCCGGTTAGGCCGATCAGCGGGAATGATTTGTAGCCGATGGTATAACATTGGGCAAGCAGTTCCTTAATTTCAAACCTGGGCCTCAGCCCATGTGAAAAGAAGTGGCCGGTAAATTTTGCCATGTTACCCGTTTCATCGAAAAATTCGCTGGTATCTTGTATTAAAGGCATGTTTTTTTGTTTTGATCTGCTTTAAGATTTACATGACCACCCATGCAAGCGGGGCTTCGGCAGTTCGCCCGGAAGCGGTAATTTTTTGCAGTTCATCATAGATCTGAGCCCGGAAAGCCTCTCTCGCTTCGACCCATATTTTTTGCAGCTGCCGTAAGCTTATTTTTTCATTTTCACCGGCGTCAATTTTTGGAACCGAACGAGATAAGCAGTCTAAGGCTGTATTCATATCCTGAAACTTACCTAATACCTTAGTAAATTCATCTATGGCCTCAAAGCTGCTTAACAGTTTATATGGCGATAAAGCAGTCATATCCACATTGGCATAAGGGGAAATGTACAACAGGTTCTTTAAGTGTTTCCTGGCTTCATGGAAGGACTTATCAGCCGGGAAAACCGGTTCCAGTAATTTTTCCACTTTATCCCCTTCGGATCGGACAAATTGCAAAATTGCTTCCTTACTCAATTGCTGAGGCAATAAGCCCATCAATTCGTCTTCCTCTTTTTTGAATGGCTGGATCCCTTTTAACGCTTTACCAATATCCTCCATATGCTGAAGGATCTGGTCACTGATGAATTTTAAATAGGCATCCGGCGATCCGATATTTTTTTCTTTAATTCTATCCTGAATATGGTTTTGCTGCATTTGCAGGGTCCGGATCTCCCCGAACAGCTGGTTAACCTTTGCCATTTTTGGTGGAAACTTGACAGGGTGGCCATGCGCTTTGGCGGCATTAATCAATTCAAGGCAAGCCGCTGTTTTTTTTACTTTTACCCGAAATATCCGGATATCGTCTTCATGGAAATGCAGCCGCGTCATATCAAAAGCTTCATTTAATTTTTCGAATCTTTTTTCAAAGATCCCTTCTATTTTCAGGTGCTTCATGCTCTTGTCTTTTGTGTTTGATTAAAATTTTAAGACTTACTTGTTAAAGCAATCTTTTTAAATGATAGATCAGGCTATCGCCTTCCCAATCCCCGTCATATTTTTCGCCGTTGATATAAAAGTTAGGTGTTCCGGTAACGCCGCTATTCTCTCCGCCATCGAAGTCAGCCTGAATTTTAGATGCCAGTGCCTCACTTTGTAGGTCTTGGGTGAACTTCTGGATATCCAGGCCAAGTTCTTCAGCGTAACCCAAAAGGTCATCGCTGCTCAGGTAAAGCTGGTTGCTGTAAAGCAGGTCATGCATTTCCCAGAATTTATGCTGAAGCGCGGCTGCCTCGGCTGCCATCGCCGCGCCGAAGGCGTCAGGGTGTTCCGCTAATGGGAAATTCCTGAAAATAAATTTTACTTGTTTGCCCAACTCTTGCTGAACCTGCTTTATAGCGAAGTAAGCCTCACCGCAGGAAGGGCATTGGTAATCGCCGTATTCCAGCAATTCCAAAGGCGCTGTTTGAAGCCCGCGGATATGATCTTGATGATTTACCGGATTTTGCAGTTGTTCACTCATGCTTTGTTTGTTGGTTTTAATGGCATTTGAATTTTATTTAAGCAGGTTAACTACCTGTTTTCAAACCGGCCCGTTTTTTTGGTGACAATGATCTTATACATGATCAGTTCTACTGTTGTCCCGACATCGCTTTCTTCATCTACAAAACCATGTTCACGGGTAACGGAGTCATCCATGATGTAAGGGGTGACGCGGTCAACCAGCTTTTGGAGCACTTTTTGTTTTTCATCCATGTCTGTGATCTCCTCGAACTTTCCCCAGGCGATCACACTTTCCCAGTTGGTTACATCCTTGATCTTGTCCACCTCAAAGCAAACCTGCGGGTTTTTCCGCATCATATCTATTTTCATGCCCTGGGCGGAATGGCAGTAGATGTTCGTGCCATCATACACGTAATTTACCGGCACTACGTACATCGTTTCCGCAGAATGACAGCCAATGCGGCCAATTACCTGGTCTTCTAACAGCGCTTCAATTTGAGTATCGTTCAGTTCTCTTAACATTTCGTTTTTATTTATGGTAAAGAATAATGATTGCCATTCAATGACTAACCGGCCTGAAATTCCAGTTCCTGGAAAATAGTTTCTACGGCTGTAAAAATTTCTTTTTTTACTTCCTGGTATTCATGGGTTAGATTGATCATGATATGTCCAACTGCCGCGTTGGTCAGCGCAAGGGTTTTCGTGTTTTCCTCCAGGTTATTCTCCGCAACTTCCGTTAATTGGTGAAGCTGTGCATCCACATTGGTTTCAGCCTGAAGAATATCCAATTGCAGCTTTAGCAACTTATCTCCCGCTTTTTGCAGTTGCTCGGTATTGCGGTAATCTTTGAGGCGGGTAAAATAATAGTCTTGTCTAAGACGCCTCAGGAAAGAAGATTCGATCTTATAAAATTCAAGATCGGATTTCCAGCGTTTGGCGATCACATGATATTCTGCGGACCGGTCCGACATTTCTGTTACATTTTCCATCATTGCAATTTTAAATAGCCGCAGATATCAGCGGTATATTCATATATTATTGATGTAAATGTCGGGATAGCTGACCGTCCATGCTATGACGGGCGTCATAACAAAAAATGACCTGTATCACTTTAGTGTGATACGGGTCGCATAGATAATATTAAAGGATGAAGGAATGTTCAGCCGTGATGAGGCTTCTAAGCCAATACCGGTATTTTCTCCTTAAGTTTTTCGATCTTTAAATAAATAATAAATTTGCTGCCCTTGCCTAATTCGCTTTCAACAGTGATATTACCGCTCGCGGCATCAATTATCTTTTTCGCCAGGTACAGCCCGATTCCCTGCCCGTCAACTTCTTTGTGCAGCCTGCCATACATGTCAAAAATGATATCCATTTCGTTTTTAGCGATACCCTTTCCGTTATCCTGCACCGATAGCATGATATGCTCTTTGTTCTTAGCAATATCAATATGTATCATTGGTACTTCACTGTCATTAAATTTAATGCCATTCGATACCAGGTTAAATAAGATACTCCGCAGGTTTTTTTTAGAAAAAAGAATTTCCTTCACTTCCAGGTTTTGGGTGATCACTGCACCGGAGGATTTTATTCTGTTTTCCAGGCTCCATTCGATATTCCTGATGATGTCTTCCATATCGACCATCTCCATGTTGAGCATATCGCCTTCCAGGCGGGCAATTACAGATATATCTTTAATTAAGGTACGGAATTTCTTAACCGAAGAATTAATAATGGCTAAAAACTTCAGCATGCCTGGGTCGGCAACCTTGATCAGGTTCATTACCCCAATGCTGGTTTCTATATTGGCCAGCGGCGCTAACAGGTCATGAGAGGCAGTGTAAACGAAATTATCCAGGTCGCTGTTTATCCGGGTCAAACTGGCGTTTTTTTGATCCAGGTCGAGTTGTGCAGCTTTTAATTCACTAATATCATTAAAAGTCACAATAGCGCCGTTCCGTTTTTGGTCAATTTGCTGGATATAAGGCATGGTCATGATCTGGTACCATTTTCCATTGTTAGTTTCAATTTCCTTGGTGATGATGTTGCCTTCTTGCAATACTTCTTTAATATCTTCAATAATGGTTTCGAACTTGATATTGGTAGAAATATTGCTTAGCGGCCTGCCGATATCGCTTTCCAGGAGGTTGATCTGTTTGACCGTACCGGGCGAAAACTTCATCAGCAGCAGGTCATTATTAATAAATAACTGCCCGTTGACGTTACTCCTGAAGTAATTGTTCAGGTCGTCATTGATTTCCAGCAGCTCTTTGTTTTTTAATTGATAGTCCGCGTTGATGGTATGCAATTCTTCGTTAACCGACTGCATTTCTTCATTGGTACTCTGCATTTCCTCATTGGCAGAGATTAACTCCTCATTAAAAGACTGCATATTCTCGTTGGAAGCATCCAGCCGTTCGTAGGCGGAATGCAGTTTTACCTTCAGTTCCTTCAGTTCTTCTTCCAGGTTGACCGTGTATTGGTCGTGATAGATTTTTTCATCAAATACGATATCGCCTTCCGGCTGAAGTGTTGCAGTTTCGTCAGGACTAAAAGTAACCATCAGCAACTTTTGCTCGTTCTTATTCACAGCAAGCGGCCTGACGGAAAGCTTGACTTTCACAATAGCATCCGCATTTATAATTTTGATGCCGCTGACGGAAACCAGTTTTTTAGTTTGTCCGACCCGTTTGATCAAGGTGTTGAAGGCAACAGCAAGCGGTTTAGGCAGCAGTTCAACCAGGTTAGATGTAAAATTCTGCTGTAGCAAATATCTTTTAGTATCGCCGTAAGTTTTTATGACCAGATTATGCTCATCAATGCATATCGCCAAATAATGCTGCTCGCCTGCCAGCGAAACCTGCATTGCCTCGGAAATGGTATTACCATAATTATGGGATGTCATCTCATGGGCAATTGAAGGAGTACGTTTGATGTCCAGTAGTTCCGGTAAGGAAAACACATCAAAACTCACGTCCCTTTTTACTTTCAGGTTCTTGTAGATCTTCCATTTTTTATTGACAACCTCCAGGTTCTTAATAACGGGTGCCGGATTTTCGCTGGAGCCCAGGAAGAGATATCCATCTCTTTTTAAGCCGAAGATCATCATGGAAAATATTTTCTTTTGGAGTATCGGCGTCATGTAGATCAGCAGGTTGCGGCAGCTGATAAAGTGCATATTACAGTACGGAGGGTTTTTAACCAGGTCATGCTGGGCAAAAATGATCATACTGCGTACTTCCGGCCGCACCCGGTAATGCTCGCCTTCTGAAATAAAATACTTTTCCAGTCTTTCGACAGAAACACTTTGTGTGATTTCCTGATTGTAAACTCCTTTTCCGGCGTGCTCCAATGCGGCACTATCAATATCCGTTGCAAATATCTTCACAATCGTGTCTTTGTATTTACCTGTTAACTGTTCAGCTATTAATATACCCAGTGAATATGCTTCTTCACCGGTTGCGCAGCCGGCTACCCACATTTTTAATTCTTCACCTGTAGCGAGGCCTGCCAATATAACCGGTAAAATATGTTTCTGGATATAGCTGAATGCTTCTTTGTCCCTGAAAAAAGAAGTGACACTGATCAGGAAGTCTTTGGTGAGCGCTTCTACTTCAGCCGGTGTTATTCTTAGAAAATCCAGATAGACAGCAAGAGAGTTAAAATTGCCGTAAGCGGCCCTTCTCTTAGTCCTTCTCATCAAAGTAGGCAACTTATAGTCAGAAAAATCAAGCGGTGATTTGTCTTTTATTAAATCTATAATTGACCTTATATGAAGTTCGTCGTCCTTATCATCCGCTATTAATTCTCCCCCTTGTTTTACATAATCCTCAATAGCATCTGGCATCAGCGACGGTTCCAGTACAAAATCAACGAGGCCGGTGGCGATAGCATTAGACGGCATACTGCCAAATTCAGTCGTTTCCGGGTTACGGGCAATCACCATGCCCCCTGCTTTTTTGATAGCTTTTATTCCTTCGGTACCATCAGACCCCAATCCTGAGAGGACAACGCCGATCACTTTTTTACCGTAATCATCTGCCAGCGATTTAAAAAATGCATTGATGGTCAAATGCGGCCCTTTGACAGTCTCCTTGTCTGACAGGTATAATTTCCCATCTTTTATTGTCATAAACTTATCATTAGGTATCAGGTAAACTTGGTTACTCATGACCTTCATGGCATTTTTGGCTTCGTTGACTACCAGCTTGCTGTGCTTGGCCAGCAACTCTACCATACGGCTTTTAAAGTCCGAAGACAGGTGCTGAATAATAATGTAGGAAACGCCGTCGAGAGGCGTATGATCAAAAAAAGAGTTTATTTCTTCCATGCCGCCTGCAGAGGCGCCAATTGCAATAATATACAGAGGATCGGCTTTCATGTGGTCAATAAATTAAAGAGCAAATTCTGGATTGTATAAATCCTGTCAAAAAGGTAAAAAGAATATCAAATATATAATTATATATTGAAAATAAGTTTCTTATGAAGCTAATTTATAGCGCGTAACAATGACCTTAACACGTAAAATCACTATTAATGTTAAGAACCTTAATATTAACTTAAAGAATAGTATTTACAACAGCACCCTTTTCTTTTTCAGCACCTCAAAATCTTCCTGGTGCGTGAAAACACGGCCATCATGGTCCCAGTCCAGGATAATCCTCCACCTACCGCAGTGACAGTCGTCGATCGGGATCTCGACCAGGTTACTGAGCTTACTGTCCACGAGTATATTTTTGATAACCGGGTTCACAGCTAACAGCGGTATTAAGCTGGCTTTACCCTTAAAGGGATGATTAAAGTTAAATCGGAGGAATCTCATCGTTATTTAATAAAGGAATGACTGATTGTAATGTTTACAAAAGTCGGCTGGACAGGGCCTGAAAAAAATGACGGATGGCACACAACCCAGTGATCATAATCACGAACCGGGTAAAAAACTGTCCCTGAAAAGATCACTTTTCAGGTGCAGGATCATCTGAATTTATGACGGGCATCATTATTTGACCCCATAGGATTGATCATTTTACCGAATCAAAACATCAACCCCTAAAAATGAAAAAATTACTTTTTTTAACTGATTTTTCGTCTGCCGCGAGACACGCGGCAGAATATGGCTATCAGTTCGCAAAGCAGATCAAGGCAGATATCGTATTGGGAAATGCCATCATTATTCCCGCTGAAGTGCCACAGTCCGGCATGGTAGCGTGGCCGATGGAAGAGAGCTGCACCTTATTGGAAGACAGTGAAAAAGAACTCAAGCGTTTGAAAGCGCATATAGAGCAAAATGACCACTCTGAAACGTTCAGGCCGGCAATAACCTATGCCAGCGAGGCGGGTACCGTAACAAATGACGTAGGCCACTTTGTAAAAAGCCAGTATATAGACCTGATATTGATGGGCACCCACCATCGCGGGGGATTAAGTTCTTTTCTTTTCGGGGACCATTGCAAAAATGTGATCGACATTACGAACAAGCCCCTGATCCTTATTCCGCCAAAAGCGAAGTTTGTACCCGTCAAAAAGATCGCATTTGCTACCGATTTTAAAAAACCGGATGATGACCTTAAATTTATTTACACCCTGATCTCGTTGGCCAAACAACTAAACGCAGAGATCCTGCTGACCCATGTCTACGATGGCAAATACCAATCGCCAGAGTTTGAGCACTGGATAAAAAACTTTTTAGTAGAATTAGCCGATACCGCCAATTATCCAAAGATCTATTACCGGATGGTTAAAAGCGCGGGGACAGAAACCGGACTGGATTGGTTATGCGAGCACGGACAGGTAGATATGCTGGCGATGGTGCACCGGCCGCATGGCTTTTTTAAAGATCTGTTACATGGGAGCGATACCAAAAAAATGGCCGGGCAGGTAAGTATACCGTTGCTTATTTTTCAGGATTAGGTAAATGCGATACTTTAAGCAACACGTTGCTGTCTGAATGTTTAACATCAGTTTTTAAAATGACTCCTGTCATTCTAAAACCGGTTGATCTTCAGGAGCTTTGCATCACTAATCATAACAAAATGCAAAAGCCCATTAGAGTAATTTCGTTTTTACAATTAGGATTAAAGGTCGGTGTCATCATGGGCATTATCTTCTTTGTCCTGCAAATGTCCGGTGCAGCAAAAGCCGCAGTGCTCCATTCAACAACCAAAGCTATGCTTGCTGTTGTGCCAGATAGTTCCATAACCGCAGCCATCAAAACAGCCGAGACTACCGGCGGCTTGCTTTTTCCGCTTTCGGTAGAACGGTTTTATGCGATAACCGGAAATAATCTCATATGGATCGCTTCCGAAAAAATAAAAAATCATAAATGGGACGCGATGATGTTGCTGGATTGCGTGGTACAATACGGGTTGATCCCGGCGGATTATCATCCGGCGGAACTGACCTATGACCAATTACACCTGATGGTCGAACACCCTGAAAAAGTAAGCGATGCCCAAAAGGCGGCTTATGATATCCTGTTGACCGACGCTATGATCACGCTGATCAATAACCTGCATTATGGAAAACTGAATATGAATTTTCCGTCCGAAAAACTAGATGCCGGGAATTTTAATGGCTTCCACGCAGATATTGAATTGCAAAATGCTTTAAATCAAGCCGATTTTATGAGCGCGATCGAAAATTTACAGCCAAAGACAAAAGCTTACACCAATCTCCAATACCATATGCGTTTGCTCACCGGCCTGTATACCGGTGATAACTATGAGTTTCCTGAATCTGATATCAAAAAAATGGCCATAAACCTGGAACGCCTGCGTTGGGACGGCAATCAGGAAGCAACATATATAGCAGTTAATATCCCGTCTTTCACACTTGAGTTTCACCAGCCGGATACCATCTATCAGTTCAGGATATTGGCGGGAAACCCACTGAACCCAACGCCTTCATTGGTAAGCGCTATTGGTTCCGTACAGATATCAAAAGGATGGAATGCCACTTCCAGGCGGATATACTTTACATTTTATGACCGTGAAGGGATTTATTTGGGGAACACCCAAGACCAGTTATCTTTTAAAAAGGATGACCGGGCGGTCAGTAACGGAACATTAAATGTTGAACACGCGCAAAAGCTGGCCGGACTACTGCTGGCGAACGACGGTAATTCTAAAAGCATCCCATTAATCACCAAGGCCTTAAAGAAAAATGAAGAGCGGAAGTTTATCTTAAAACACAAAATCCCATTTCATGTGACTTATATCACCTGCGCAGTGAATGAGGGCGTACTGGTGATGTACAACGATGTTTACCAGCTTGACCAACAGCTGGAAATGAAATTATACAACGTCACCAACACGTTGGCGCTGGACTTAAGCGTTAAAAACAAGTAAAAAAAGTGATTACAACTACCGGAAATTTTCATCGATATTTTAAAAAAGGAAATGCACGTCAGCACAATTCAATCCGTAGTTACTCATGCTAAGGCACCTGGGTACCAAAAGGACTTACGGGCATAACGTTAAACTGGCGACATTACTCGGCATAACGGCTGGCTTTGTAAATTCGGCGGGCTTTTTGGCCTTTGCCGTGTTGACGACCAATGTTACGGGCCATGCTGCGCTTTTCGCGGAACGCGTCGCCATGCAGGACTGGAAGACCGCCCGGGTCGTAGCACTCTGGATGTTCCTGTTTTTAGCCGGAGCGTTTATTTCCAGCCTGATCGTTTCCTGGCTGGGACGTAACCAGCGCTATTCCTATGTTATCCCGATATTGATCGAAGCCGGAATTCTTTTAACCGTATCGCTGGCAGGTTCGCATTATGATCATAGTTTAATTTCAAAAGAACTTTTCGCAGGAAGCTTGCTGTTTGCGATGGGCATGCAGAATTCGCTGGTTTCCATAGTCTCAGGCTCTGTGGTCCGTACCACGCATCTTACCGGAACTTTCACAGACCTTGGCATAGAGCTGGCCCAGGTTTTACAGAAAAACACGGCTGATAAAGTAGCCCTGAAAATACGAATAAAGCTCAGGTGTGCCATTATTTTCTTTTTCCTCTGCGGTGCCTTGGCCGGCGCTTTTCTGTTCCGCTACTTTCGTTTTCACGCCTTTCTCGTTCCGGTGGCTATTCTTTTATTTACCTTGCTGGCTGATATTTTCAGGATCAAGATGACCCACCTTTACCACCGGTTAAAACACCCAACTATAAAATAAGAAAAGGGCCTGATTGCTCAAGCCCCTTTGCTAATAAAACCAACGTTGCGAGTTTATGATTTTAGGCTTCGTCAGGTTTCCAGTCTTCACTTAAACCGCCCATTAAGGGATGGTACATTTCGTCACCGGCATGCTGGGTGAATTCCACGTTAAGCAGGTCTGGTTTTAAACCCAATATTTCTTCACAGGCACCGATCAGCGCTTTTGCCAATTCAGCTCGTTTTTCCGGCGGACGGCCCCTGCGTGTATCGCACATGAGCAATGGTGCAGGCACGGGTTCATCATCCGTGCAGCGCCATACAGCGCCTGCTCCTAATTCCCGGATGGTGACGGTCACCCGCTTTACATTGGCCTCCATTACGCGCGAAAAAATTTCGCCCAGTGTTTTGGCCAGCAGTTTCTTTTTTTCAATGGAATAGGTTTCGTTAACCTCTAATTGCAGGTATGGCATTTAGTCTGTTTTAGTTAAATAAAAAATTGCATTTATAAAGCTCAGCTGCACTGCTCTGTGATGAAATCCACAAGGTGCTTTTCAAGAAGTTCCGTATTGTATTCGGAGTCCTTTGCATTATCAGACACAGTAATTTGCTCGCTGGTGACCACAATAGTCAGTGCAGTGCCTTCGAGCACTTCGGGAAAAAGCACGTTGATCACATCGTAAACATGTGAGAAATCAATACGGAGATTGGAATCTAATTTAGCATTGATATTGACAGTAAAATCCTTTTTTAAATGGATGTAAAGTTCTTCGGCACTGATGGCTAATAGATTTTTGATGATGGTCATATATTCTTTTGAGTTATAATTCTGCGATCAATGGGGTCGTACTTTCAGTGCAAAGATCCAGGTTTTTAATGGTCTGATCGGCAATTTCCTGAAGGGCTTCCCTTGTCAGGTAAGCCTGATGCGGGGTGATGAGGACATTTTTGTTATTCATTAATTTTTCAAGCAAAGGATCTTTGTAAGAATCACTCTCATGATCTTCATAGAACAAACCCTTTTCAAATTCGTAAACATCCAGCCCCAAATAACCCAACTTTCCTTTTTCCAGAGCGGTGATCGCATCAATCGTTTTGATAATGGCCCCCCTGGAGGTGTTGATCAGCATTACACCATCTTTCATTTGATAAAGCGTGGCTTTGTTGATCAGGTGCCTGCTTGATACTGTTAAAGGAAGATGCAGGGAAATGATGTCGGCTTCGGCCAGCAGTTGTTCCATGGTAACCTGCTCAATCTC
>Ga0302312_10001715_pt1 | contig 13022 bp, 15 predicted proteins | sample III_Palsa_N2_1_FD_200529 | JGI IMG/M metagenome (GOLD analysis project Ga0302312, IMG submission 200529) | Peat permafrost microbial communities from Stordalen Mire near Abisko, Sweden - III_Palsa_N2_1 | ecosystem: Environmental > Terrestrial > Soil > Palsa > Peat permafrost | place: Sweden... | reverse complement strand
CGGCTGTGCAAAATCGTTCCAGACGATTTTGTCGAACGGTGGTTCGCCTCCGTTGCCTCCACAGACCAAAATAAAAAACCCGCCACTTGGGCGGGTTTTTTATTTTGGCTGGGAGACTAGGATTCGATTGGTTCGAAACCAAGCAGCAAGGATCAAAGGGTTACGAAGCTCGCATGGTTCTAGGTGTGAGCAAGGTGGGAGCATTGTGGGAGCATTCCAGTAGGGGTTCAAGGTCCCGCAGAGATTCTTCACGTCACGACTCGAGGCGCGCGGTCATCGACGCTGGCACGGGGGAACACGTGCGATTCAGAATCTATGGATTACCCAGCTGAAATCTCTGCTGAACATTTCAGCCGAAAAGTCGTTTAGACACTTCGCGAGGAAGGCGCACGAAAACCTTCTCGTTAAGGGTTGTTCTAACTTCCAAGCGCACATACGGCCGGGAAAAGTACCAAGGCTTCCATAGTTGCTCCTTGAAGGAGTGTTTCCATGTGTCGAAAGGCGCAGTAAGCCACAGTGTCGCGTATTCGTACCGATCCAAGCGTATCGGGAGGGTGTTCCCTCCCGAGAAGTTTTGAGGCATGAACTGCCGCTCGAAAGGCCTGAAAGTGCGCCAACCGACCACGCCAACGCTTAATGGGTGCCGGCTCTCGTTTACTATTTGAACGTTCAAAGTCTCCAGGCGCTGTATCGCCCCTTCGCCGTGCGCGCCTACGCCTAGCACTTTGTCGATCGGAAGAACTCTCACAACAACCTTCAGCAGCACCATGGTGTCCAAGCGGGACTGCCGTAAAGCGAACAAGACAGCGCAAGTTGTCGCCGCTGCGGCTCCACATGTGCCGATAGCGATTGTCACCTGAACCCACTGGTCGAAGTGGAGGACGTGCACTAATTGAATTTCCGGCACGCCCAGGCGTCACCTACCAAGTTGATATCCGTCACGATGCCGGCTTCATTGGCAGTTCCGTTTAGGATGCACTCGGCGTCGATGCTGCCACTAGAGCGTGAAGAGTTCGGAGTCATGACGGTGCCTTCGCAGGAATGTCCGTAAACATAGCCGGAGACCTGGGAGGTCGCATAGCCGGTCAGGACCAATACTGACCAGTCGGCCTTGGGCAGGTGCATGCAGTACAGGTGAACCTCGCGCTGCTTTCCGAAGACGAATGCCTCGCCGAACTTGGTATCCAGCTCGGTCACCGGGTGGCCCAAAAAGGTCGAGGAGCGCAAGAGTCCGTCGCATCCACTTATAAGTCCATGTTTTAGTTGGCGGAATAATATAACCCGCAGCATAGGAGCAAGGAGGAAGCAAGAGGACCTTATGATCTCTATAGGAGTCATCAAGAGGAGAGCGGGCTATCTCCTTCCTGACCCTCCCCAAGCTTGTCGCTGATCTGTCGGCTGGTTGTGCGGCAGCTTCTGTCGAAAAATAGACAGGATGCCGGTTTAAGCTGGTTCCTACGCTCACGATAGGTGACCGATTTTATGTTCGAGTGGTTATTTGGAAGGAAAGCTGCACCTCGGCATACGATGCCTACGGTTTCGTTCGATTCCACACGCGTTACCACCGAAATTAGGGCTGATCTAGATGCCACTCTTCGGCTGACCTCAGACATCCCCGCGAGCGAGTTCGCCAGGATCTATCAAGCCGCGCTGGACTCGGTGTCCAGAGGCAGAGATCTCGCTGTGCTCGCACAGGCCCTCCTTACTATCGAAGGGATGACGAAGAAGCGAGCTGGGGCGATCTCTCGCCTGTTGAACAACAGGGCCACGTCGCTCATGGACAGACAGCGGCAGTTAGGCCTGGGCATCAAGTCCGCGATTTGGCGCTACTCCGGTGCTCCCTGCGCTGATGCGGATGACGACCTCCACAGTCAGCTCGACGGGAAGAAGTACTCGATTGAGAAAGGAATGGCGGTCGGCAAGCGTAGGGTGTGGCCAGGCATGGAGGAAGACTGCAAGTGCGGGTCTTCAGTGATCATCCCTGGATTTAAGCGAACTGATTTTTAAACTACGTGGTTCCATAGTTTGATCTCGGCGTCTCGACGATTCACCGGGCCTTTGTTGATGATCAGTGGGCCGTTGACGGTCTCCTTGTTCCACCGCTCGAGCTGCACGGGGACAGAGCGTAGTCTCCGGCATTGAGCAAGCGCAGCAGGGTGGATGTCAGAACTTGCTCTCGCCCTCATTGAATACGAAGGACACGAGAGCGATCCACTGCTGTTCCGTGAGAGCGACGTGGACATTCTTGGATACGCAGTTGGTAGCCCAAGCGAGATCGCGCAGGAGAAGCGCACGGGAGGTCTCAGGGGTGATGCGGAGACCAAGACCAACGTCGAGGCCGGTACGGCCTACGCCAATGGTCAGGGTGCCGTTGGTGTCACGATATGCGACGAGCCTCTGCCCCTCGACTTTGGCCATCAAGTCGAGGAGGCGGGTGATGGTCTGATAGTTTATGCAGGCACCTATGTTGGGGCTGGGTTACTAGGACTCGCCGATGGCAACCATGACAACCCTCGATTGCGATTCGGTGGACGAGTTTTGGGAGGCGATCTCCCCTCTCGGCGACTTTTTCGGTACCGAGCAATACAAGTTCATCTATAGGGGCCAGAGCGATAGCACGTGGCCTTTGAGTCCAAGGGCCTATCGAGCGGACATCATCGAAAAGTACAAAACGGGCATGTTCAACGCGCTCAAAGATCATGCTGAACAGACCTTCTTCGAGTGGTCGCTACTTGACTCGTTTATTTACCTTTGCGACCTGAGGGGATTGGCGATCCCAGGTGACTCGATGGACTTTCGTGAGTACTTCAGTCTCGACAGGGTCATGCGGGCGAACGGCATCAGCAATAGCAGTTGGCCTGAAGACCGCGTTGTACCGTTGATGGGGCTGGCGCAGCATCACGGTATCCCGACTCGATTGCTGGACTGGACGAGCAATGCGTACGTCGCCGCTTATTTTGCTGCAGCGGGCGCGGTCAAGAATGGAAACGCCAACGACGACAAGCGCATTGCCATATTCGGCTTTACCTTCCACCCGTTCCGCAAAGACGTCGGTTACCGTTACGTTCGCGTACCGGGTAGCACCTCGGTCAACCTATCCGCGCAGAGCGGGTCTTTTGTCCTGGTCAATAATCACGGACACAGAGGAGAGAAATTCGCGATAGGTGTCAGTCTGGAGCAAAGGTTGGAAGAGAAAACCGACGCAAGCGAATTGCTAATAAAGTTAACGTTGCCCTACCAGCTGGCGGCCGAACTCTTGTTGCGATGTCACAAGTTCGGTATCTCCGCAGCCTCGGTTTTCCCCGGATACGACGGTGTGGCGAACGCTGTCATGGAGTCCACGCTGGCAAGGGCATTCAACGGCTAAGCCCTAGAGGTTGTCGAAAAAGTTCGGAGCGGGGGATGTCCGTCCGAACACTGACTCTTCGAACTTGGCGTACTCGATCTCCATCAGCTCCTCCATCCTCTTGTCTTCCTCACGGGAGATGTCGCGGTTGAGATACTCGCTCCACCAGTAGGCGACTGCCATTGCGAGCGCATCGAGTCTGTCGTCATGCCGTAGGGCACGGCTTTCACCCAATCGCCCCATTCAACTGGCCGCACACCATCGCTAGTTCGCGGCCCATGACACGAAGCACCTGTCCGCGACTAACGGGATATTTGTGCAACTCGCTGACTTCGACGAAGCCAGTCGCGCTCTCACGCTCCCAGCGCTTGTGCGTGCCGCCTGCAATGCGATGGATCAGCTTGGCCGCCTGCACTTGCCGATATTCGTCGTGACGGTCGAGCTGCGGGTCATCGCGTAGCCGCATATCAACCGCTAGCCACACAGCGAGCACTTCAAGTGGATCGACCTCGTGCTTGCGCAGCTGTGCCCACATGGCTCTCGCACGTTCCGCGGGAACCTTGCCGGGCAACCTGAAGGCATCTATGGGTGCCCCCGCGGAGCGGTAGAGCCGTTCTACTCCAGCGAGAGCCAATCTCACGCTCTGTTCGTCGCCGTGCGCCCTGAGCCAATGGAGGGCTTTCACACGGTACGGCCGGATCTCGCCAGCACCGTAGCTGCGTTTGACGTAGCTCCCGTGCCGCCGATAGAACTCGATGTGCTTGCGGCAGTAGAGGCGGTTGAGGCCTTCGCCGCGGTCCGCAGTGGTGCCATTGGTGCACGGGTAGACCCGGCAGCGCTCGTAGGCGTCCTGTGGGTTGGCGATGCGGTTATGCAGGTCAGCGACCCTTCGCTGGCGTTGGTTCACGTTTTTCGCTCCGTCTCGTTCGTCTTACCTCCCCCTCTCTTGGAGAAGGAAGGTCCATTCATGGGATGCCCGTCTTCATCCCCTTCCTCATCCTTCCAAGGAACAGGGGGAGGGTCTACGCAATGGCAACACCGCGATCAACTACACCAGGCACACCGACTATCAGAAGAAAGCTATCGAGCATGACTTGCTCGGCTACTTCTGCGGAGGATTGAGGAACCACCAGACAGTCATGCACCGGCAAGGCAACCACCTGATGGTCGATCAAGCGCAGAAGACTGTGGATCAGCACGCGGCTCTCGATGAACTGCATCGTCAAACCGAATCCGCTGTAGAACAGCTCCCGGATGGATTGATGGTGCCGGAGGATCGGTTCCTCGATCTCCCTGATGGTGAGGTGCTTTGAGAAGTGCCTAGCGGTACCCACAGGCTTACGTGTCATCCCTTTCGTCTTCGACAGTTGGGCATTCAATACGGCCTTCACACCCTCGCGGTAACCCTCTAGTCCTGGAATGGCGTAGAGATCGCCCGGGGGTGGTTGCGCGCCCACGCGCCCGTAAGCGATCCGAACACCGCACTGGCCGAAGTCGAGGCTAGCTACTGGCTCCCCGCTGAGTCGCAGATCTCGCAAACGATCCTCGGCTGACATGGCCTGCCAGAATCCGCCATATAGCCGTCCACCCTGATCCAGGCGGCCGTCGTTGAATATGCGCCTGAGCCAGCGCTCGCCGACATCACGTTCATTTCCTTGGTTGTCCACGTCATCGCAGACGATGTCGGCTTGGGCTAGCGCAGTGTTGATGCGCTCCATCTCTGCCCGGCAGGTGTCTAAGGATTTCCCCGCAGGCAACTCCAGCGACTTTGCCTTGCCCCTGACCTTGCGACCTTTGAGCACAATCGGCTCACCCATCAGCGTGGGATCGCGCGTAAGGTCTGCAAACCGGATGTCGAATTCGTCCATGTACCGCCGCAAGCGTCCGGAGGCACGTATGGTCGACTGCTGGCCACCAAAGGGGTTGCGGAGCTGTGCTGCTTTGTTTAGCTCTAGCCAATCCATCTCTGGTTTGCTCATCCATTCGATGATCGTGATCCGTGCCTCGGTCATGAAGGGTGCGCCTACCGCGTCGCTCCCCAACCGCCGTTTTGACAGGGAGATGTGCCGCCACGCATCAGGATTGGTCAGAGCACCGTGGGCAAGGTCGCAGACTATCGCTGTCACGATGCGATCGAAGTTGGACTGATCCGCAGCTCGGCGTCGCCTTACTCGCGGGTGAAACTTGGACTCGTAAGCCATCAACTGCTTGCGAACCTCATCGACCAAACTCTGGGCCTTGCTGGTGGCTGGCAGCCGTGATGGGTTGAACCGGCTGTCCTTCGGTTTGCTGTCTTCAAGTGCTTCTGTCATACCGCAAAACTCGACACCCCGCCCCCCCCTTGGCAGGAGAGCGGCCCAACACGGGTAGGAGTACGCGCGCCTTGCGCTTAGGCGCGAACGGGAGCGTACAGTAGCCGTAATTACTTGCGACTGGAAGTGATTGACGAAGGCCCTATGCCTGGTCGAGGGCAGCGCGCCAGTGATAAGCCCCAAGGCTCCCCACATGGCGCGCTTGGCTGGGGTCACACAGCTTGATTATCACGCCGTCCTGGTGGCTTTCCCAGCAGGACTCATGACGGTCATCTCGAAATTTTCAACCTCAGCAACTGAGTAAGCCAAGTGATGGTTTGTGTCGATGGTGATCCATTGACCCGCGGTCCCTTTGAATTCCTTGCGACTACATGCCGCCACGCGCTCATCACCCCAGCTAAAGTCTTCACCCATATAGTGCTGTGACTGCATGACGGTTTCGGCAAGCCGCCACATCTGCTCTCCCTTACCCGGCAACTTCATAGAGTGTCCGCGGGCAACGAAGAAATGGCTGCCGATCGTGTACCGGATTTTCCCGTTGGTGTTCGGGTTTGGAACACCCTCGTTGCTGGCTGGCCCACGTACACCGTAGTCGCCATAGACGACACGCACGCCCTCATGCTCCTGGCGCGTCGCCTGCCAAAGCAACATCTCCTTGCGAAGCACCTTGCCGGTGCTGTCCTGCTTCTTAACCGTTTGGTTGATCGAGCTGTGTAGCGAGCATCCCGCTGTCACGAAATAGCTGAAGCCGTAAGGCTCCAACAGAGCAAGTAGCGAGCTAGTCTGCAACATCATCTCTTCCACGGACCTAGTCGTTACGTCCCCGAAATCGAACAGTACGAAACACCGAGCAGGTAACAGCGCAAGGTCGTCCAAGATGGTCTGGATTTTCTCCAGAAAGTGTTCCGGATCGGCCGCATCCTCGATCGCGTCTGCATCAAGGCGCAAGCAATACAGCCGAGTGTCAGGTACCTCAATACCCTGTATTGCCATACGGTACGTCTGATTCTCCCAGCGGTCGTAACCGATCACGGGGACAACCCGCACGCCAAGGGACTCAAGTCGACCGTAGACGTAGGGAATGATGTGCTCGCCGGTCTCAACAGTGGCATCAGGTTGCCAAGGATAGGCATCCGCCATAACTAGGCGACCACGCCAAACGTTAGCCATGCGGCCTGCTACTTCGTCGAGGTATGCAGCAGTCAGTGCTGTGCATCCCTTGAAGCGCTTCGCGTCGATGATGCTCTTGCCGATTCGGGGAATTTCGAACAACGGTCGGACTTTCCGGGAGTTCGGTTTGGCCATATTGGCGACAGCATCAAACTCGCTAGCCAAAGCCTTCAATACAGGGACGTAAGTGGGGATCATGTTATGCCTCGCAATCAACTGGTGACGGGAATAAGGTCTTAACTTCGTTCTGACCTAACAAGTCGGTGAACAGACCGTAATTTCCCGACTCCTTGCGAAGCCTGCCGGCGATGATGGCAGGGTGGATCTTCAGCTCCTTTGCCAGTTTCTGGATCGTCTCCTTACTCGGCGCGAGACACGCATCGCTGCGCCTCCAGATCAGTCGAGGGATGAGTGCCTCCCCTGCTAGTCGGTTAGCCTCTGCTTCGCGCCGATCCTCGGAGCTGACGTCTAAGTCATCCAGGAACGCCTCTTCCCTCCCCACGTGCTTCCAGATATGCGCCACTTCATGCAACAGGGTGAACCAGAAGTTGTCCAACCTGTCATAGCGAAGCGTTAAGCCGACGATGGGGGTGCCATCAATGTCTTTCAAGGCAGCCCCGTCCAGTTGAGTCCCCTTCAAGCGCGATTCGATGACAACAGCTATGCCGTGCTTCTCAAGGAACTGGACGGCCAGCAGAGGCCCTTCTTCGAACCAGCTGAGCTGAGCGAGTTCTCGTAGAAACCCTGCCGATAAACGGCTGTCCTCAAACGCGCCGAGATGCGGCTTCTTGGAACGCGCTCGCTGGATCACGCGAGCAAGCCACGCATAGAGCGCATAGCGCACCATCGGTGATTGAGCTTCGCCAGACAGCGCTCTGCGGAACGCCGCTGCCCCAAACTGTAGGCCAGCGTCCGAGATGAAGTTCTTCACGACTTCTTCCACCGACGCTTTGGTTTGAGAAGTTAGCGCGTGTATCCATCCGCGATTGGCCATCTCCTTGATTGGGAACTTCGTCCAGTCGATCACCTTTTTCTGAGGGGCGTTGTCTGCGACCGCGGCTCCAATGAGGGTCTCGGCGGATAGGCCTAAACCCAACGAGAGTGCGCGGATCATCTGCACGGTTAGAGGTCGCTTTCTAGCCAGCACCTCTGAGACGCGGCTCCTTGTGCCGAAGTAAGGGACAAGGTCTGCCTGCTTCAGCCCCTTCTCTTGCATGCGAAACAAGATCGCGTCTATGGGATCGGGACTCTCGATCGGGTACTTACTGTTCTCGTAGGCCTCGATGAGAACAGTCAAAAGTTCAAGTCGATCGCTGTTCTTAGACCCGGCGGCTGGCACGTTCGCCATCAAAGCCTGAATCTCATCGAGGTACTCGCGATACTGGTCTTCTGTTCGGATTACCTTAGTTTCCATAGGTCTCGTCATTCGTGTTCAAGTCGGAGATCAGAGCGATTCCTTGAGGGAAAGCGACCTGTAGCTGGATCGCTAATTCGCTATGTGCAACGGGAAACAAAAAGAAACTCCCACCTTGATGATGTGCGCTGGGAAACTGGGCGGTAACGTCGTCGGGCTGGCGCCAATGAGCGTCCAATACCTCCGCCGCCCAGCTGCGCACCCACTTCTCCACATCGACCTCACTGTGTCGGAGTCGGTGAAGCTTGTGGCGTCCTATCAATCGCATGTGGTAATTGTTCCCAATGTGAGAACACATTAGATGATAAACGCCACCAAGTCAATCCCGATTTGGGAACATTATCTGTTCACTGACTCGACGACCTAGGCCGTCACGAGTCGGCTCAGGAGGTTCCGCACTGACGACTTGTGCCAGCGGCCACCTCGTGGCGTGAGCATGCCTAGCTCATTCATTGCGGCAGCAACAGCGCCGAGACTCGTGACGCCGTCTTCGGCAAGTGCGTTAATAACCGGCTTAAGGTTGAAGGCGTGACTATCCGCATGTGCCCTGATCACTGCCAGGCTTGCAGTATTGCCCCTCCCTGCGCGCTTCAGCGCCGCGGCCCCATTTGGATTCCCAAGGCGCACACCACGGGCCTTTGCGGCTGCTAGGGCCTCTGTGGTGCGCCGAGAAATCGCCTCGCGCTCCTGCTGAGCCACTAGAGCCATGATGCCCACCGTGAGGTCGTTCGCATCGGGCATATCCGCAGCGATGAAGCGCACGCCACTATCGCGCAGCGTGAGGAGGAAGGCCGCGTTGCGAGAGAGACGATCAAGCTTTGCGATGACAAGCGTCGCTCCTGTTACCTTGGCGAGGTGTAGCGCCTTGGCCAACTCTGGCCTCGCATTGACCTTACCGCTCTCTACCTCGGTGAAAGTCTCGATGACCTTCGCATGCCGTTTCTGCGCGTAAGCGTCTATTGCGAAGCGCTGTGCATCCAACCCCAGCCCACTGACTCCTTGTTGCCGAGTGGACACCCGCAGGTAGTTGACGATCTTCATTGAAGTCCATGGTCCAATTCGGCGCTACGTCCGTTAGTCCGTATTGTACCATAGAGGGCGGTTTGTGAAACAACGGCTTCTCGCGCCCTCATGGTGCGGTAAGGTGGATTGAGCGCTCAGCGCAAATAGCAGGGGACTTAACGAACGTTTTCGCTGGTGAGGCCGATTGAGAACGAGCCTCTGAGAAATTCGGTTCATATTTACGGAGATCCGTAAGCCTATACTCCCCACACAAGGGAGCGGTTCCCGCTCAAGTGGGAGTACACGATGGCTGCCAAGAACGTTGTCCAGAAAAGCTCTGACACCTTCTTGACCTTCAAAAAGACCTACGCGCGGTTCGACAACAAAGGAATGACCGTCGACCTCGATGGCTACTTTAGGACGGCGAAGGGTGGCAGTGAGTTTAGATCCCTAGCGCAGTCCGCATTCGGTCGGACTTCAAAAGCGGCTGTGAAGAAGTAAGGCGGGGCGGCGCAAGGAGCGACATGCCGTTCAATCAGCTTTTACTGCCGCTTCTTGGCGGTTACGTCTTCATCAACCACACCTATTTGGCATGCTACTGGGCTTCGCGTCACTCGAAAGAGCACTTGATCTTCCTATCGGCGGTGGCCGGTGCTTTTTTGCTGGTTGTCGCGCGTGCGCTCGCTTACGTGATCTGCCTCTCTTCGGGAGGGCAGCTGCTCGCAAGAGACGTTCATCTCGCAGCGCCGTATCCGGGCATAGGAACCGCCACGGGCGCGTTTTTTTTGGGCTTTGTCTTTCGGTTTTGGTTTAACAGGACTTGGACCAAAACTAGGTCGCCACTCTGGCACTACGCTAAAGGCTCCTTCAGCGAGCTTGAGGAGCTTCTGTTTAAATGCAGCAACCCGACGGAGCCTGATCGTTACTTGAGACGGCATCCGTGGCGTAGCTTGTTCTTAGGACTCATTGCCTGGCAAGAAGTCACGAGGTTTGCTGCCGGACTGCGTAAGCGATCGGAGGACGGACACCTGCCGACTTCGGACATGGACTCTCAGTCCGTAGACGGTACAGACTCACGTGTGGCGCCCCTCCCGATCATGCTTTGCATGAAGAATCGGAAAATATACGTCGGATACGTGCGGTTCGCTTTGCCGGTGCGAGCAGAGTCGAAGCCGTTCATCAGAATCGTTCCTGCTTGGAGCGGATATCGCGACAAGGACACCTTGGTTGCTAATCCAACGGAAGACTACGACCGAGTCATCGAAATCTTGGAGCAGTCGAGCATTGCGACAGTGACACTTTTCGAAAAGGTACTCTGCATCGACGACATTGAGACTGCAAACCTCTACGATCCGGAGACCTTCGCACTCTTCAATGGAGCTGAAGATAAGGATGAAAGTGGAGAGCCGACCGATGCATATGAACTGACGGGTTAATCCACCCTTCCGTGCGCGAACTGGCTGTTGTTGCTTTCCTCGACCTCGTTGTCATTCTCACATTCTCCGATCCCGTAAGCGATCTTGAGTAAGGCAACCGGGTCGAATGAAAGCCATTTTCGAATTGCACTCTCAAGCAAGATGAGTGGTGCGGGGGGGGGGGGGGACATCTAAAGTCAAGCAAGCTTGATCCCCCAACGGAAATTTAGTCTCAAGTTTTTTGGATTAGCTTACAGAGCCAAGTAAAGTGTCACACGAGCTGCCACGGGTTCTGCTTCATTCACCCAGCCACGCGAGTAGGTCGGAGCAGAGCTTAGTTTCGAGTCCAATTGGCGACTACGTTTCTTCCCTCCCCTTAGCCACCGTCACCTCTGACCACTCCACCTTGCAGATCGCATCGAACAATTTCCGTAGCGGCATCTCCTTCGTGTAGACGGCTCGGCTAGTTCCCTCACCCTCGTGGCCTGTCAGCTCATCAACAAACACGTCTGACACTTCAGCTGCGTATAGCTTTGTGGTCACACCGTGTCGGAACGAGTGGTAGTCCAGTCCTGGCTCGTAAACCCCGATTTTGCGTCGATAAATCGTCCACCACTTTGAAAATGCGTGGCCGAGCTTGTTGTCCGCCCCACCCGGCTTGAGCTTGGGGAACAGACGATCTGTGGGGTTCGGAGCAACCTTCTCCACGTAGCCTAGGAAACCCAAGGTCAGCAGCACCGGATGAATGGGGACGCGTCGCTTCGACTGCTCATTCTTGATCTGCTTAACGCCCTCGCTGTTGATGTCGCAATACCAAATGTCGTCCTCGAAACGAACATCAGAGCGGATCAGCTGGGCGAACTCCTCCAAGCGGTTGCCGTGATACAGCCCAAGGAGGGGCAGCCAATATTTCTGATCTTTGATGATCAAGCCGCCCGGGACAGCCCTCTGTGTTTTGGTCTTGCATCCAGTCCACACGGGAGAGTTGAAAAGAGCGCGCAACTTATCGCCCTCCCACATCTTGCGCTTGGTCTTGGCCCGTACCTTCTCGGGAAAGCTAAAGCCGTGCGCTGGGTTCTGCCCAACGTACTCACCGCGCTCGATGAGATACTTAAAAAGACTCCCAAGAGCCGCAAAGTGACGCTTAAGCGTCTTGACGGCTAACCGAGATTCTTCGGCCGCTGCTTGCTGGACGATCTCTGCAAGAGCCATCCCCTTCCAGCGCTTGGCCTTCCCATATTCAGCCGGGAGGCCCCGAAGGAGATCAAGCGTACGAGCTAGCTCTGGGCGGCCATATGACGCGACGGGCAAGTCCCCACAGACCTCTTCAAGGATTCGGTAGGTGCCCTTGTTCTGCATCAAAGTCTGACCTCGCCAACCGTTGGTGACCGACATTTGATCAAGGAACCGAGGCAGAACATCTGACAACTTCGGCCCTGCTGCTACAGGAGCGACGGGCTTGTTGGCAGATTGACCTGGTTGCTCGGTCGTAACTTCTTCACCCACACCCTGGAGCAATCGCTTCTGAGCGACCTCCAACGAGTGAACGTCAGCCTTGAGCAAACCAATCGCAAGCTCACCACGCTGAGACTCGTTCAGATCATGTAGCTGCATATAACGATTGATCAGGTGGTCCACTCGCTTGTAGTCGCGAGTAGCCAAGGCCTCCCGCGCGTCTCCAAGGAGGTCGCCAATGAGATCGAGGTCAGCGTCAATTGGACTTAAATCGTCAGTGACAGATGCCACAGAGGCATACACCGGGCGACCGTGCTTGGTGGCCAAGTGAACCTCCCGATCATCCGAAAGGGCTTCCGCCAGGTGCTGGTGAAGAATGGTGCGTACATCTGCCATGCGTACTGCCGATCTAAAGAAGCGAACAAAAACCGAGTCGGCGACTCTAGCGAGATGTTGGGCATCACGGAAGTGTTTGGTACGAAGGGAGATCGCGATCTCTCCCGAATGAGGAAGAGGCAACTTGCGACGGTAGTAAAAGACGCCGCGCTTGAGTGCTAGGTGTGAGCAAAGTGGGAGCATTGTGGGAGCATTTCGTCATTCGACCGGCCTCCCGCCGGCCTCGGGACGAACTCCGTATGCCTTCAAACCCTTGTGCAGCCCCAAAACAAAAGCCCCGCTTTCGCGGGGCCTTTGAGCTTGGCTGGGAGACTAGGATTCGAACCTAGATAGACAGCGTCAGAGGCTGTCGTCCTACCGTTAGACGATCTCCCAAAAACTGCTAGATCGATGCGCTCTGACTCTGGTGCATCGAACCGACAAACGCAATTCGCTGGAGAATTAACGCTTGGAGAACTGGGTAGCGCGACGTGCCTTGTGCAAACCGACCTTTTTACGCTCGACTTCGCGGG
>Ga0302312_10001707_pt1 | contig 13062 bp, 10 predicted proteins | sample III_Palsa_N2_1_FD_200529 | JGI IMG/M metagenome (GOLD analysis project Ga0302312, IMG submission 200529) | Peat permafrost microbial communities from Stordalen Mire near Abisko, Sweden - III_Palsa_N2_1 | ecosystem: Environmental > Terrestrial > Soil > Palsa > Peat permafrost | place: Sweden... | reverse complement strand
GCTGATCGTGAGGCTCTCCGATCTGCTGGAGCATTCGCCGGAGACGATTCATCATGCGATTGCTCATATTCTTCTGGCCAAGCTTTATCGAAAGCCGATTGAGCCGGTGTATGCCGACCGATACCGGCGATATACGCAGTCGGAGGCGGTGTCCAAACAGGCGGAGCGGATTCGGCAGACGCGGGGACGGAAGCGGATCAGCTCGCCGCAGGGGCATCTGTGGGATTTAGATGAGGTGTTCGAGGCGGTGAACCGGCGGTTCTTTCATGGGCTGCTGGGACGGCCAACGTTAACGTGGAGCGCTCATGTGGCCAAGCGGATGCTCGGGCACTATGACGCGGCGCACAACACGATTGTGGTGAGCCGGGTGTTCGACCGGCCGGGGACGCCGCGGTATGCGATTGAGTATCTGCTGTACCACGAGATGCTGCACCTGAAGCATCCGGTAAAGGTGAAGGCTGGGCGACGATGTGTACACTCCAGGGAGTTCCAGGCCGAAGAGAGGCTGTTCCCGGAGCTGGAGTTGGCGCGGGCTTACCTGAAGCGGTTGTAGGTACCCCCCTCCCCCCTTTTGGGGTGTCTTGGGAGTAAGTGCTTTAGAATGTTGGGCTCCGGGACAGAGATGTCTCGTAAGCATGTTCTTCTAAAGGACTTAGCTCCAAGTGTTTCATTTGAAAAGGGTTAGGGGAGTGCAGCCACGAACCAAAAGCCTTCACGCAAAGATCGCAAAGTTTAAAAACAAGTTTCGTGAAGTAAGGCTTATTTGTTAATTATAGCAAGTGTGCGGGGTAACTAAGCCAAACCTATCTACTTATCTGTCTATAGTTTAGGCGTTTTGAAGGGTTGACAAGGTTTTGGGTGCGAGCTCAGGTTCTTGGGTCGTCGGCTAGCTTTGGAGCCCATTGCTTGTTGGCCCTAATCGCCCAAAGCATGACAAGGATGCCAACGAGGGAGCTTCCGAGGGCGGCTACCTGAGCGTTCGACATGGTGTGGCCGAAGTAGAGCTTGGGGTTGATGCGGACGAACTCTACGAGGAAACGGCCGAACCCGCTGAGGACCAGGTAGAGGCCGGTAAGCCAGCCGATTGGCTTGTACTTCTTGCCTAGCTGCCAGAGTATCCAAAAGATGACGAGGGCATAGAGGAACTCGTAGATGGGTGTGGGCTGAACGAGGGCATCCGGTGGATTGGGTGGGACGAGGGCGTTGAACTTCATGTGAACGCCCCACGGAAGCGTGGTGTTGATGCCGTAGTCGCCATCGCCGGAGGTGAGGCAGCCGATGCGGCCGACGCCGTAGCCGATGGCGGCGGCGGGAGCAGCGAGGTCCAGCATCCTGATTCCGCCGACCTTTGCGCCCTGTGTGCCTTCAAGAGGACCGGCGAAACGGGTGATTCTACCCTGCCAGAGGAGCATGGCGATACCCGCGACGAGGCCACCGAACCAGGCGAAGCCGGCCTGAAACCAATGCAGGAAGCCAAAGAGGATGTCAGTGGGATGGTGCCAGGTGGGGAGCATGATCTGACGCCAGGCGGCGGTGAGCTCGTGGACGTTCTGCAGCTCGTGCCAGGTTTTGGCGCCGGCGATACCGGCCAGGGTGACGAGCGCGACGATGCCGAGGGCGTCGCCGTCTACCTTGAAACGCATGAAGTTCTTATGCAGGACAGCGGTGGCGCAGACAGCAGCGAACCAGAGGAGCAGCCCGAAGGTGCCGATATGCGCAGATCCAATATTGATGAAAGGGTACATGTTCTCTTGAGTATATCGGGAGGTTGAGGCTCTGCGCGATATGCGGGAAAAGCCGCTGTTTTCCTCACGTGGATTGAGCTACCCTATTTGAATGCCGATGCCGTTGCCCGAGTTTGTCCCGCCTGGAACCATGGATGTACTTTTTTCTACCGAACAGATTGCCGAACGTGTTGCTGCACTGGGCAAGGAGATCTCCGAAGAATATTCCGGAGAGTCGATTGTTCTGATCGGCGTGTTGAAAGGGGCGGCGATTTTTCTGGCTGACCTTGCGCGCGCGATCACGGTGGACAACACATTTGATTTTGTGGCGGTGTCGAGCTACGGACGTGCGCGTGTTTCGTCCGGCGCTGTGAAGCTGATCAAGGATATCGACAACCCCATCGAGGGGCGACACGTGATCATCGTCGAGGACATTCTCGATACCGGGCTGACGCTGAACTATCTGCGCGACCTTATGCTGCAGCATAAGCCGGCGTCGCTGAAGATTGCGACCTGCCTGGATAAGCCGGAGCGGCGGCTGGTGCCGATTGAAGCGGACTTTGTGTGCTTCAAGATTCCGAATCGGTTTGTGATCGGGTATGGCATGGACTATGCCGAACGCTATCGCGGCGTGCCGGATATTCGGTTGATGCCGGAGAATCCTCCGGGGCACTAGGGGCAGACAGTAGAGGGTAGACAGCGAGAAGATCAACTCAGGTTAAAATGAGGCATGGCTTCTGCTGCACATAGTTCCTCCTCTTCTACGACACAGATTATTCGACCGGCGCGTGGGTTTCGCGGGTCTTTAACGCTACCCGGCGATAAGTCTATTTCGCACCGGTATGCGATGCTGGCTGGTTTTGCTGAAGGCACATCGCGGCTGACGAACTTTTCCACGGGCGCCGATCCGCATAGTTCCCTTGCCTGCATGGAGGCGATGGGGGCGAAGGTTTCGCTTGAGGGCGCGACGATTGGCGTGACCGGTGTGGGTGGCGCGTTGCAGCAGCCAAAGGGCGATCTGGATTGTGGGAACTCCGGTTCGACGATGCGGATGATGGCGGGGCTGGTGGCTTCGCAAAAAGGCACGTATAGGTTTGTAGGCGATGAGTCGCTGACGGTACGACCGATGGAGCGGATTCGCAAGCCGCTGGAGGCGATGGGCGCGCGGATTGAGCTGACCGATGGCCATGCGCCGATGACCGTACATGGTGGATCGCTGAAGGCGATTGATTTTGAGGCTCCGATTGCGAGTGCGCAGGTAAAGACGGCTGTGCTGTTTGCGGGTCTGGGTGCGGCGGGGACAACTTCGTTTGCGGAGTCAGTGAGGACGCGGGACCATAGCGAACATGCGCTGCGGGCGTTCGGGGTGGAGCTGGAGCGGCGGGAGAATCGGGTTTATATCGAAGGCGGCCAGAAGCTGAAGGCCATCGATGCAACGGTACCGGGTGATATGTCTTCAGCGGCGTTCTTTCTTTGTGCGGCGTTGTTGTATGAGGACTCGAACCTGGTGCTGGATTTGCTGGGGATGAATCCGACGCGGGCTACGCTGCTGGATGCGATCAGCGCGATGGGTGGGATGATTAAGGTGCTGGATGTGCAGGAGCAGCATGGTGAGATGGCTGGAACGATCCAGGTGCAGCGCGGGTTTGGCGGCTTCAAGGGGATGGAGATTTCGGGATCGCTCTCTGCGCAGTTGATCGATGAGCTGCCGGTAATTGCGGCGATTGGGCCTTATAGTCGCGATGGAATTCGGATACGCGATGCGAAGGAGTTGCGGGTGAAGGAGTCTGACCGCATTGCGCTGGTGGTGAAGAACCTGCGCGCGATGGGCGCGGAGGTGATTGAGCATGAGGATGGCATGGATGTTCCGGGTGGGCAGACGCTGCATGGCGGCGTGATCGACTCCGGGTTGGACCACCGGATTGCGATGGCGTTTTCGATTGCGGCGCTGCGAGCTGAGGGTGAAACGGAGATTCAGGGAGCAGACGCGGCGAAGATTTCGTTTCCGGAGTTCTTCGACCGGCTGGATGAGCTGGCGATACGCTGACGCAGGGGATGTGACGCTATGCCGAAACATCTGTTGCTGGCGACGGTGGAAGATGCCGCGGACGTAAAGAGTTGGAGCGGTATTCCCTTCTCTCTGCGAGTGGCGCTGGAGCGCCATGTTGATCAACTGACGGTGTTTCGGCCGTCGAAGCCGAGGCGCGATCCGTTGAATGTGGCGCTGCGGCTTGGTTTGGGCGGCAAGCCACTGCGATGGCCGCTGTGGATGACGGAGGCGACGCTGCGGCAGAACGCTCGTGAGTTGGAAGCTGCGGTAAAGTCCAGTGGTGCGGATGCTGTGCTTTCGATCTCCAGCCAATGTCTTGCGAGGGTCGATCCGTTTCCTGTGCCGGCGTATCTGTTCAGCGATTCGCCGTGGCTTGCCTGGAAGGAAGCATACGCGGAGTATGAACCGATGCCGCTGCGGGGGAAGGCGTTTGCTCGCGCAGAGGCTGAGGCAGCGGCACGATGCAGTGGGTTGTTCTTTGGGTCGGCGTGGGCGACTTGCGAGGCGGAACAACTTTACTTTGCAGGCAAGGCTACGGACGAACAGCGCGGACGATTGCATGTGACTCCGCTGGGAGCAAACTGGCGGCCGGAGGTGAGTACAGAAAAGCTACTTGAGGCCGTGCGGGGACGCTCGCGGGAACGGCTGGACCTGCTGTTCGTTGGAAGGGATTGGGAGCGCAAGGGTGGGCCGCTTGCGGTGCAGGTTGTGGAACGGCTGCGGGCCGCGGGCACGAACGCTTGCCTGCAACTCGTGGGTTGCCGTCCGGAGTTGCCGGCTGCGCTTACCGAGGGTGATCAGCCGGCGGTGCGGGTGCATGGAGCGCTGTATCAAAATGTTCCGGCTGAGAGAGCTCGGCTGCATGAGTTGTTTTTGAGGTCGCATCTGCTGCTGGTGCCGACAAAAGCTGAGTGCTTCGGAATTGCGTTTGCCGAAGCGCAGGCGTTTGGGTTGCCGCCGGTGTCGAGAGCAATACAGGCTCTGCCGTCGGTTGTGGCGGATGGCGAGACAGGGTTGCTGATGGCTCCGGATGCAACGGCGGAGATGTATGCGGATCGTATTCTGGGGCTGATGGGTGATTGGGCCGGTTATCTGTCGATGGCGGAGCGTGGGATCGAGCGCGCGGCGACGGTTACGAGCTGGGATGTGATGGCGGAGAGCATGGTGCGGGTGATCTTCGGGGATTGAGGCTCAGGCCTTGCCTGTGAGCTGATGCAGGAGCTCGATCCAGCGATTGCCGTACTGCTGCCAGCCGCCTAGTTGCTGTACGCGAAGGATGGCGGCTTCGCTCATGCGCTGCTGGAGCGCGGGGTCGTCAGCGAGTTGCTGTAGCTTCGCGGTGAGGGTTGGGACATCGGGTGATGGCAGGATGAAGCCTTGGACGCCGTCTTCGAAGAGGTCTTCGGCTCCCGTGGCTTCGGTTGCAATGACAGGGCAACCACAGGCCATTGCCTGGCCTTGCACGAGGGCGAGGCCTTCCTCGATGGATGGAAGCATGAGGACGTGGCTGGTGCTCATGATCTGCGCGAGATCGGATTGAGAGACGGTGCCGAGGATCTCGACGTTTTCCTGCGGCAGGGTGGGGAGCAGCGCGGAGATCTCTGGAGACATGCTGCCGACGATGCGGAGACGCTTGTGGGGATGCTTGAGGGCAGCAAAGGCCTGCAACAGATAGGGAATGCCTTTGCGCAACGCTACGCCGCCGACGAAGAGGGCTTCGAAGCGGTCGGAGGGGGGATCGGCGACCTTCTGGAAGCGTTCGAGGCGGACGCCGTAGGGGATATTGAAGACCTTGGCGGGGTCGATGCCTTCCTCGATGAAGGTGCGGCGTACGAGGCGCGACGGAACAACGATGGCGTCGGCTTGATCGTAGAGCTTGAGCTCGCGGACCATGTCTTTGGCTTCGTTGGGCTCGTAGGTAAAGCCCCAGCGTTTGTACTCCTGCTGCAGGGCGCGATATTGATAGGCGCGGTGCGTAGAGCCGCGGTCTACGATGAACTTGCCGCCGCGATCCTGAACTTTTTTGCCGGCGCGGAGGGCGGCGCCGGAGAGCGCGATGAGTGCGTCGCAATCGGGAATACGGGGTGTGAGCCAGGCGTCGAAGGTGACGGCGTTGTAGTAGGAGATCGCGGAGCTGAGATTGTCGGAGAGCAGTCCCCGGCTGGCCAGCAGGTAGGCCGTGGTGTGGACCCAGGGGAAGGTTTCGACGTACTCGCGGGGGACGCCTTCGCGCTCGAGGCGGCGCCAGGGGAAGGTGGAGTAGATGCGCTTCAGATGGCCGTGCGCGAGTAGCTCGCGGGCGAGGTCGAAGTGGTGGAAGGTGCCGAAGGTAGCTTGAAGTATCTGCATCGTCGAGTCGCGGCGAAAGCGCTACATCTTGTAGCGGCCCATCTCGTCGTCGTTGAGATTTTCAAGCCAGCGGCGGAGGTCGTCGGGAGCGAGCGAGGTGGAACCGCCAGAGGCCTGGCGGGCGTGGTCTAGAAGTTGCTTCGAGACGAAGATGGGGCAGTCGCTGCGGAGCGCCAGAGCGATGGCATCGGAGGGCCGTGCGTCGAGGGCGACGACTTCCCCGCCCTGATCCATCCAGATGGTGGCGTGGAAGGTGTCTTCGCGGAGAGCGCCAACGACCACGCGGGTGACGCGGGCGTTCAGGCCGTGGATGACGTTGCGGAGGAGGTCGTGCGTCATCGGGCGAGGGGTGGTGGCTTTTTCGATCTCAAGGGCGATGGCGTTGGCTTCAAAGAGTCCGACCCAGATGGGGAGGACGACTTCGCCGGCGAGATCGTTGAGGACTACGATGGGCATCTTGGTGGAAGGATCCATCATGAGGCCGCGGATGCGTACTTCTACATCAGGCTGGGAGGCTTCCAGCGTCTCGGGCTCGGGCTTGAAGCCGGGCAGGTGCATGAGAGTTAGTGTAACTCTGTTGCGAAGAAGCTGTTAGCTCTTAGCTTCCGGCTACTAGCTCAAACCTTGAGTTCAAGACGGCCTGCGCCATCGCAGCCGCCGAAGGAGCGGTTGGTGCGGAGATGGCTTCGCCGACCAGCGAACTGGGGAAGACCTGCGTGACGCGGACGTCGAGGTAGCTGCCAATCGGAGGCGTTACGTCGCAGGTGAAGTTGACCGTCTTGTTTTGCGAGGAGCGGCCGGTGATCTGGCCGCGGTTATTGGCTCCGTGCTCGACCATGACTTCGAGGGTCTGATCGAGGTGGCGGCCGTAGTTCTCGCGCTGGATCTCGCGCTGGCGGGCGTTAAGGATGGCCAGGCGCTCGATCTTGACCTCTTCGGGGATGGAGTCGTGCATGTGGATCGCCGGAGTGTTGGGGCGTGGGGAGTACTTGAAGCCGAAGATGGCGTCATAGTTCACCGCTTCGAGGAGGGTGATGGTGTCCTCGAAGTCCTTGTCGGTCTCGCCGGGGAAGCCGACGATGATGTCCGAGGTGAGCGAGATGTCGCGCTTGGCGGCCTTGGTCCAGGCGATGCGCTCGAGGTACCAGTCGCGGGTGTACTCGCGCTGCATGGCGCGGAGAACGTCTGTGCTGCCGGACTGTACGGGCAGGTGAATATGGTCGCAGAGCGCGGGCATGGCGTCGATGGCATCCACGATGTCTTTAGTAAAGTGGCGCGGGTGCGAGGTCGTGAAGCGGACGCGCTTGATGCCGTTGACCTCGCCGACGGCGCTGAGAAGCTCCGCGAAAGTGCGCTTGCCGCTGGGGTCGTGGTAGCTGTTGACGTTCTGGCCGAGGAGTTGAATCTCAGTGAAACCCTGCTGCGCGATCATCTGGGCTTCGGCTAGGACCGAGGCGGAGGTGCGACTGCGCTCCTTGCCGCGCGTGTACGGAACGACGCAGTAGCTACAGAATTTGTCGCAGCCTTCGATGATGGTGATGTAGCCGCGGTGGGGATTGGTGCGGGCGGTGAACTCGGTGTCGAAGGTCTCTTCGGTTTGGCGGTCGTCGAGGCCGGTGATGCGGGTTTCGCCCGCTTCGAGGCGTTCGAGCATTCCGGGAAGATTGCGGTAGCTGGAGGAGCCGACGACCATCGAGACGTAAGGGGCCTTCTCGAAGATCTTCTCGCCCTCCTGCTGGGCAACGCAGCCGAGGACGGCGAACTTCTTGCCTTCGCCCTGGAGCTTTTTGTACTCGTTGAGGCGGTGGAAGACTTTTTGCTCGGCTTTATCGCGGATGGAGCAGGTGTTGTAGAGGATCAGGCCGGCGTCAGCTTCGTCGGTGACTTGGGCGTAGCCTTCGCGGACGAGGGTACCGACGACTTTTTCCGAGTCGTGGGCGTTCATCTGGCAGCCGAAGGTTTCGATGTAAAAGGTCTTCATAAGTGAGAGATCAGAGAATAGAGATCAGGTAACAGTATAGAGGTTGGAGGGGTTGAGGGGCGAGAAGTTGGCCGACCAAGAGAAAGACCTCGCGGACTAGCGCGAGGTCTTCCTGTCTTGCGTGTGAACTTTGCTTCTAGTGCTGTATGGTGAGGGCGTAGAAGTGTACGTCCGAGGGGCCGCTGCTGGAGTCGGTACTTTGGTTGTAGTTGCCCGCCTTGAAGTAGCTCAGTGGAGCGTCGAGGGAGTAGGTATCGAGGTTCGGCAGGAAGTTGCCGTTGAGGGCGACCTTCAGTTCGTTGTCGTAGTACTCGATCTCGTAGCTGAACTGGGTGCCGATGGGAACATTGCCGACGTAGGTGAATACCTCGTCGTCGCCGGAGCGGGTTTGCTCCACGCCGATGTAGATATTTCCATTCTGAGCATAGTAGAGTTCGCAGACCGGCTTGGTGGAGACGCTGGCATCCATGTGAATTTGACCGATGACGGTGCCGTACCGGGTAGGATCGGCCTGCTCGACAGCAAGGGTCGCCTTCAGCCGGTTCGTGGCATTATTGGGGCTCCAGCTAGAGGTCTCGGCCAGTTCGGTGCGGCAGTGTGTGGAGTTGGGCGTGGTGACGCAGCCTGTATCGTCGGGACTGCCAGGAACTTTCATGACCATAGCGCCGTCGCCGCTCTCTGTGAAGAAGTAGGAGTAGTTCTGGAAGCCGCTGTCGCCCTGTAGCTGGGAGCTAGGGATGATGGTGGGGTCGCCGGCGGAGCCAATGGGGAGTTGGAGGTTCCAGTACTCCATGTCAAAGTTGCCACCGGGAGCGTAGCTGGGGTTGAGGGCCCAGATGGCAAGCGGGGTAAGGATCGCGACGCTGAGTGTGGCGATGAGCCAGCGATAGGAACGCTTCTTTCCGGACTGTTCCACAGAGCTACCGGCATTTTCGAAGATGTGCGACATTTGTGTCTCCTTGAGGGCTTCGTGAGTGTGGCGTGTTCTGCGGCCAACGATCGTTTTTTGGCCAAGGAGACCGGGGGAAATCCGCGAGGGAAATTGAAGCAGTGTGATTCTGCGTACCTTGAAGCGGCACAACAGTACCCCAAGCCATGCGATGATGGCAATAGTTCAAGCGGTTTTATTGAAGAAAAATTGGATCGACTGTGGAATTTATGGCTTAGACAATCGGTTGTTTCGGCGTCGCGTGGTCTATGGATCGCGTAGAGGGTGGCGATTTCTTCGAAATACCAAAGATTTGAAGGGTCCTTGGGATGAAACTGGAAGGACAACAACTTTCACGCAAAGGTCGCAAAGTAGAACGGGCAGCGGCAAGTGCAACTACGGATTCCTCCGCTGCGCTGCGAAATGACAAATATAAGGATAGGGTTGGGTCTAACCGCGTTCGTAGTGGAAGAAAAGTTCCTGCTCGCTGGTTACGGGGACTCCGTTGCGGGTGGCAGGCTGGAAGGTCCACCGCTGGATGGTGGCCAGGACGGTTTCGTCGATGCCGTGGCCCAGGCCCCGTTGCATAGTGAACTTAGCGACGTGGCCTTCAGGGTCGATGACGATATCTACGACGACATCACCACGCGTGCCGGAGGGCAGCTTCGAGAGATCGGGCGCTGGGACTGGGTGTACGAGGAGCGAGGCAATCTTGATATCACCCTGGCCGAGCGCGTCGTTGCCGGAGCTGTCGTTCGTGGTGAGAGAGGTTGCGGCCGCGGAGACTGTTGCTGGTGGTGGAACGCTGGGGACATGTAGCGAAGGCAGCGGATCGTGGGCTGGCTTTGGCGGCTGGGCGTGAGCCTGTAGCGCTGCGATGGATTGCGAACCGGTTCCCGGATCGTAGGTAAGCAGCAAGCGCTGCCCGTTGAGATTGCCCGGAAGCGCCGTGGCCTTGAGGATAGGGGCTCTGTGGATAAGGAAAAGCGCGAGGATGGCGACGTGTGCGCCGACGGAGGCCAGAACCCACGGATTGCCGAAGCTTCGGCGATCTGAGGACGCGGCGGCGATCTGGGACAGCGGGGCGGTGCTGGGCATCGTGGAGTTCCCCTGCTATCAGTATAGATCGTCGATTTTTCAGGGATGCGCCAGGAGTGATGCACGCTGTGCAAGATGGGGCTTGCAGGTTATTGAACTGGCAGTGCATGATGAATGGCACGAGCAATGGTAACGATCATCATTTGCAACCAGGGTAGCCAGACGCGCCGGATTTTTTGCAGCCGACAAGTCTTGAACCGTATAAGACCTATATCCTTCGTGCGGAGCAATAGAAAGGGGTTTCTTGGCTATAAATAGGTACGTTGTGCGCAGTACGTTTGTGGGCGCTCTGGGTGGGCTGCTCTTCGGGTTTGATACCGCTGTGATCTCTGGAACGACGACCGGGCTGACGCGGGCGTTTGGGTTGGTGAACACCCACCTTACGATTCTGGGCCGGTCCTTCACGCTCTCCGAGTTGGGCGTTACGGTTTCGATTGCGCTATTTGGCACCGTGATTGGCGCACTAACGGCGGGGTCGCTGGGGCAGCGTTATGGCTCGCGCGAGATGCTGCGGCTGACGGCGATCCTGTACGTCATCTCGTCAATCGGCTGCGCGCTTGCGCCGACGTGGTCATTCTTTCTTGTGGCGCGGTTTCTGGGTGGCCTGGGCATTGGCGGATCTTCGGTGCTGGGGCCTGTTTATATCGCGGAGCTTGCACCGCCTCATCTGCGTGGTCGACTGGTCGGGACCTTCCAAATCAATATCGTGGTCGGCATTCTGCTGGCGTATCTCTCCAACTACCTGATCGTGCTGATGAATCTAGGCGCAGCAGAGTGGCGCTGGGAGCTTGGCGTCGCGGCGTTTCCGGCGTTGGTTTTCTTCGGCCTGCTCTTTGGAATTCCGCGCAGTGCTCGCTGGCTGACGACGCAGGACAGGCTGGATGAGGCGCTTGCTGTCTTGAAGCTGATGGGCACACCAAACTCCGAAGCTGAACTGGCGGACATTCGTGAGTCGCTGCACATGGAGCGGAGCCAGGAACAGGCTTCCCTGCTGGAGCGCGTTGGCGGACGGTTTCGCTACGGCAAGCCGATGTTCCTTGCGATTGCGATTGGGGCGTTCAATCAGTTGAGCGGCATCAATGCCATCCTCTATTACCTGAACGACATCTTTGCCGCGGCCGGTTTTAGCCGCGTCTCCGGCAACGTGCAGGCTGTGGCGATCGGCGCGATGAACCTGGTGGCAACGCTGGTCGGCATGGCGTTGATCGATCGCGTTGGGCGTAAGAAGCTGCTGCTGATCGGAGCAGTCGGCACGGCAATCTGCCTGTCACTGGTTGCGGCAATCTTTGCGACGAAGCAGCATCAGGCGTTGCTGGTGTGGGCATTAGTGGCTTATATCGCGTTCTTTGCGATCTCGCAGGGAGCGGTGATCTGGGTCTATATCAGCGAGATCTTTCCGACGCGCGTGCGCGGCAAGGGGCAGAGCCTCGGCTGCGGGACACACTGGATCATGAACGCCGCGCTCTCGCTGACCTTTCCGGCCATCGCGGCGAAGTCAGGCGCGTATCCGTTTATCTTCTTTGCAGGTGCAATGGTGGTGCAGTTCTTCGTCGTGCTGCTGTTCTTCCCGGAGACCAAGCAGGTATCGCTGGAAGAGCTACAACGGAGATTGAAGATCGTGTAAGTGCGAACGAGTTCAGAACTTCGTGACGTCGAAGGTTCCCATGTTCCCGTTCAGTGCGTCACGCACGACGAAGCGCAGCCGCACGGCATCCGGCGGCAAAGGAATCGCAAGCGTGAAGCTTGCGCCATCGTTCGGTTTGCCGCGGTTGAAGGTCTCTTCGTGCGCCACGTGGCCGATCAGCTTGCCCTTGGCGTTGTACCAGGCAGCGGCGACGGTCGCCTCTGCGTGCTGCTCTCCGTTTGAGCCCGGGTCGCTCCAGCCAATTCCCTTCTCCTCCGCGTGGATGGCGTACTCGCCCTTGGAGGTTTTCTCAGCCTTCAGCTCGAGCCCGTTGTAGGAGATCGTCGTCGTCAGGGCTGCCGACAGATCCAGTTGCAGATTCGCCCTCACCTGCTTGGCGGACATGTCTTTATCCAGCACGGGATTCATGTCCGCGGCACTTGCCGGATAGTAGCCTTCTCGTGTGGTGGCACGCAGGTTGGGGTCTTTCATCAGGATGCGGATGTTGCGAAACTTCAGCGAGTCATCGCTCTTGTTGGTCGGAGCGTACGACATCGTGTAGTACTCCTGCCCCTTGTCGATGCCTTCTCCGATGATGTTGTTCAGATCGTTGCGTCCGGTATAGGCGATGCCGCCGGTTGCAGGCGCAAAGTTGGAAAAGGAGACCGCGCCTTCGCCGAAGGGATCGGCGCCGGCCTCATTGCCCGCCGAGTTGAGATCGTCCGGAGTGTCTGCCTCTACGCTTGCCACCTGGTCCGCCGTTGGGTTGATGGTGTACATCGTAATTCGCGCTGCCAGCAGGCGGTCGGTGGACTGTCGAATCGCCGTTTCAATCGTATCCGCCTCATCCTGTGGCAGCCCGACGAGGTTGGCCGAGGGAAAGCCGTTGCCGACCCAGATGAGGTTCTTTCTGCCGGGCGTACCGGTGGTGGCCTGGGCAATCTGCCGGAGTGCGGCGAGGTTTTGCCCCATGCGCTCCACGGCCCCCGGGCCTGAGTTGTGGCTGCCTTCCATGCGCCACGGAAACTCCGGCATGTGTTTCTTTACGGCTTCTATCAGGGCGTCGCGGTCCTGGGTGTAGTCATGCATCTGCTGAAACGTGGTGTTGCTCGCGACAAGCAGAACGGTCGGCTCCTTCAACACCGCGGGCTGCGATTGCAGATACTTCAGCATCATCTGTCGCGAGAAGCTCATGTCCTCAAACCGCGAGTTCAGTTCATCGAGCACGAGCAGCGTTACCGGAGCATCACCAATCTTCTTCAGGTCCGCCGCCGAATTCACGATAGCCGTGGCACTGACCGGCATACG
>Ga0302312_10001687_pt1 | contig 13123 bp, 9 predicted proteins | sample III_Palsa_N2_1_FD_200529 | JGI IMG/M metagenome (GOLD analysis project Ga0302312, IMG submission 200529) | Peat permafrost microbial communities from Stordalen Mire near Abisko, Sweden - III_Palsa_N2_1 | ecosystem: Environmental > Terrestrial > Soil > Palsa > Peat permafrost | place: Sweden... | reverse complement strand
CCATTGCTTGGTGTAATAAATCCAAAACCTTTTGTTTCATTGAAAAATTTTACTGTTCCTTCTTTTTGCATTATTTTATTTATTAAAGGCGGCAAGGTAGGTATAATTTTCCACAAACACTAATTAATTCATTATATGGTAGTTTCTCAATTTAATTTGATATTAAAAATCAGTTGTAGTTGTTTTCATATCACTTATTAAAAATGAAATAGCGCTTTTTACTTTTTCATCATTATGGATCAGCACATCTTTTGCTGCATTCTTTGTCCACTGCCACTTTTGCGTGCCTAAAACAGCTCCTAACACTTGTTCAATTACGTAACCCGAATTGTCAGAAGGATATTTAATAACCATACCGTAAAATGTGTATCTGTATTTGTTGTCCTTGCACTCTATTTTAATTGTAACATCGTCGCCCCAAACCACACTAGTGAGTAGCCCTATTCCTATTCCCGAAGTAAAGTTTAAAGTACCCCGTCCATATACAAGTGCATCTTTTTCATCCTTGTCTTGTGTGAAATTTTTTGCACCGTTAAAATAATTTATAAACCACTGTTGTGCACTTCTATATAAATTATCTTTTGTTTTACCTGCAACTTCAACCACACCGGTATAAATAACCTGGCCATCCCTTACGGGTAAATTCAAGCCAACTGTATCTTTATTTATTTGTGCATTGGCAGTTATACAAACTGTAAATAACGCTATAGTGAAAATTATTTTCTTCATAAATAAGCTACTCGTTTAAGTGGTCTAATATATTAAAAAAGGCTTATTAGTTAATAAGCCGAATTGAGATACTATCCATTATACAGAAATTAGAAGTCGGAGATTGGAGATTAGTTTAACTTTAGAAATTTTTGTATATCAATGTTAATTGATTGCTTCCTCATTAGAAATTTCACCACTAATCCTAACCTCTTATCTTCTATCTCTAATCTATAACAAATTAATTTCAATCAAAATCGCTATAACTGCTTAAAAATCCTATTTTTAGCGCCTCAAAATTGGTATAAGTATATCAATGATTTAGGTAAATATTTTATAAAAAAATGAAAGTTTTAAAATTTGGGGGGACATCAGTAGGAAGTCCTGAAAGAATGAAAAAACTGCTGGATATCGTTAATCCTGCTGAAAGGCAGATAGTGGTATTATCGGCAGTGTCCGGAACAACAAACAGTTTAGTGGAAATTGGCCAGGCTTACCTGGCCAGTGATAAGACCAGGGCTGCGGAACTCATTAAGAACCTGAAGGATAAGTACGAAGTTTTCATAAAGGAGTTACTTGCTAAACCTGAGTTTTACGCACAAGGTAAAGAGGTTATCGACTATCATTTTTCATTATTGAGTAACCTTTCTAATGATCTTTTTACAACCATTGAAGACAAGATCATACTGGCGCAGGGCGAATTATTATCAACTACTTTGTACCATGTATACCTTAAAGAAATAGGTGTGCCATCGGTATTATTGCCTGCGCTTGATTTTATGAAAACGGATGAAGACAGCGAGCCTATAGTTGATTACATTACTGAGCACCTAACTCCGCTGCTTGAAAAACACCCTAAAAATAACCTGTTTATAACCCAGGGCTACATTTGCCGCAACAGTTTTGGCGAAATTGACAACCTGCGCCGTGGAGGTAGCGATTATACTGCATCGTTAATTGGTGCCGGTATCCGCAGCGAAGAAGTACAGATCTGGACTGATATTGACGGTATGCACAATAATGATCCGCGCATTGTTAAAGGCACAAAGCCTATTGCACAGCTTTCATTTGATGAAGCAGCCGAGCTAGCTTATTTTGGAGCGAAGATCTTGCATCCGCAAAGCGTTTTCCCGGCGCAAAAATATAAAATACCTGTACGCCTGCTGAACACAATGGACCCGCAGGCAAAAGGCACATTGATCACTAACGATAGCGAAAAAGATCAAATTAAATCAATAGCTGCAAAGGATGGTATTACTGCAATTAGCGTACAATCGAGCCGTATGTTATTGGCACATGGTTTTTTACGCAAGTTGTTCGAGGTATTTGAACGCTACAAAACTTCTATCGATATGATCACTACGTCAGAAGTAGCCGTATCTTTAACCATTGATGATACCACCTATTTGGGCGAGATCACCAAAGAACTTAACTCCTTTGGTTCGGTTGCTGTAGATGTAAACCATACTATTATTTGCGTAGTTGGCGATTTTGGTGCCGAAAAACATGGCTATGCTGCCCGTGTATTGGAAGCTGTAAAGCACATCCCTATCCGGATGATCTCCTACGGCGGAAGTAACCATAATATGTCGCTTTTAATAAAAACTGAAGATAAAACCGAAGTATTAAGAAGCTTGCATAACAGGTTATTTTAATTTCGATTTCGGATTTATAGAATGAAGTCAATAATTTTTGACTTTTTAATTTTGATTTTTGACTTTACTTAAATGTTCAATACCGATACAATAAATAAATTTCAGCACTTAGAAACACCCTTTTACTATTACGACATGGGTGTACTAAGGCAAACATTAGATGCCTGTACCGATGCTGCGGCTAAGTATGGTTTTCATGTGCATTATGCCATGAAAGCTAACTTTAACCCAAATGTGCTGGATATGATACAATCATACGGCATTGGTGCCGATTGTGTAAGCGGCAACGAGGTGAAGGCAGCCGTTGAACATGGCTTTAGCAAAGGCAAAATTGTTTTTGCAGGTGTAGGTAAATCAGACAAAGAGATAAACCTGGCGCTTGATGCCGACATTTTTTGCTTTAATGTAGAATCTGTACAGGAACTGTTAATAATAAATGATCTGGCAAAAGCCAAGAACAAAAAGGCTAATGTTGCTATCCGCATTAATCCGAATGTTGATGCACATACCCACCATTTTATTACTACCGGGTTAGATGAAAATAAATTCGGCATCAACATTTGGCAACTGCCTGATGTTGCTGCTGCCCTGCGCAAATGCTCTAACCTGCAGTTTTTAGGTATACATTTTCATATCGGTTCACAAATAACAGATATGGAAGTTTACAAAAGCCTGTGTACCCGTATAAATGAAATGCAGGATTGGTTTGAGGATCATGGTTTCCCGGTAAAAGTTTTAAATACCGGCGGCGGCTTGGGTGTTGATTATTACAACCCTGATACCAATTCAATTAGTGATTTTGAAAGCTATTTTAAAGTATTTAAAGACTTTCTGAACGTAAAACCCGGGCAGGAAGTGCACTTTGAATTGGGCCGCGCATTGGTTGCTCAAAGCGCATCGCTCATTTCAAGGGTTCTGTATGTAAAAAATGGCCTTAAAAAGAATTTCCTGATACTGGATGCCGGGATGACGGAACTCATCCGCCCTATGCTTTATCAGGCATATCATACTATTGAAAACGTGAGCAGGTTGGCAGAAAGTTCGGCTACTCACCACTCACCACTAACTACTCTCAAATACGACGTTGTAGGCCCGATATGTGAAAGCACCGATTGTTTCCGCAAGGATGTTGACCTGCCTGAATCTTTCCGCGGCGATATGATCGCTATCCGCACTGCGGGCGCTTATGCCGAGGTAATGTCGTCAGGATATAATCTACGCGACCGTGCCCAGGCGGTTTATTCGGAATAATATTTATCCGATAATAAAACAATAAGTCAATAATAACTGTATTTCATATTATCCTAAGTATTTATGCGTCAGGATAATATGAAATATTTTTCCCAATTTATTTATAATACATATATTACTTATTGTTTAAATATTCTTTAATTATAAAGAAGCAAAAAAATGTATTATAAATAAAACTTCGGTTTGAAAAATATCGTAAATGATTAAAAATTATAGCGCACTAACACGAATGGACTTTATTTAATTGCATTTACCTCTTACAAACATCAAATGAACAGGGAACAACATCGCTTAGAAGCTGTTAAACGATTCAAAGAACTCGATCTGGACCCTGGAATTACTCAAGATCTAAATAATATTGTTAACCTTGCCGCACAAATTTGCAATGCTCCCGTTGCTATTATTACGTTACTTGATGACGAAAAGCAATGGTTTAAGGCCGCGATAGGAACAGACGTTACTGATACCCCCAGGGAATTATCTTTTTGCAATTATACCATTGAACAGGAAGATGTACTTATTGTTCCGGATTTGAGCGCTGACGAACGGTATAACACTAACCCTTTAGTTACCAGCGACCCCAATGTGCGTTTTTATGCAGGCGCAAGACTAAATACCAATGAAGGCTTGGGAATCGGCTCATTATGTGTTGTTGACTTTAAGATAAGAACGCTGGATGAGCATCAGAAAAACTCATTAAAGGTACTTTCAAAACAGGTAATAAATTTGATGGAGCTAAATTGGAATCTGCAGGAACTGGCTAAACAAAACAATAAAATAAAAGAACATCAGCAGGTTTTAGAAGAATCGGAATTAAAGCTTAAAGCAATTTTCGACAGCTCAACCGATGTACATATACTGGTTAATAAAGACCTTGAAGTTTTAGCCTTTAATAAATCGGCTACAAATTATATTAAGCAAATTCATCAGCGTAAAATAACACCGGGCGATTTTATACTTGAGTACTTCGACCCCAAAATAAAAAACCAGATGGTTAAATATTTTGCCATTGCTTTTATAGGTAAATTAATTAAACAGGAATGGCTGCTGAGAGCAGGAACACCTTTTGAATGCTGGCGCGAGATAAAATTAGTTCCGATAAAAAACAACTCCGGCGAAATTATCGGCGTAGCTATAAACTCATCTGACATTACCAAACGTAAACAACAGGAAAAACAGATCATCGTACAAAACGAAGCTTTAACACGCATAGCCATTATTCAGTCACATGAATTGCGCCGCCCGGTAGCCTCATTGTTAGGATTAATGAATTTGATGCGAATGGAGCAAATAGACTTTGGTTATTTTAACATGATGGAACTTACTGTTAATGAATTGGACGAAAAGATCCGCATTATAGTGGAAGATTCCGAAAAAACCATCAATAGCCATTTGGCAATTGTAGCATAGCAATTTAATAATTGAATCAGATCATCAATTAATAGAGACTGGCATCGCTTTTCATTTAAAGATTTAATATCTTTAAATTCATTTTAACTAATCTCTAACTACTGATCTTTCACATGAAATTTATCTGCACAACCCTGCTTATTGCATCTGTAAGCACGGCTTTATTCGCGCAATCGCCAAAGCGCGTATCGGTTACCATTGAGGATTCTACCGTACAAAAAAGGGATACTATTCCCGACAAACCTGTTACCACCAATCATACTGTAACTGTTGATGGTAAAAGCATCACTTATAAAGCCACCACAGGTTATATGCCTATGCGGGATAAGGATGAAAAACTAATTGCAAAAATATTTTATGTAGCCTATACCGCTACCAATGCCGGCCAAAGTAAGGAAAAACGACCTGTAACTTTTGTTTTTAATGGTGGCCCCGGCTCTTCATCTATTTGGCTGCATATGGGTGCAATATCACCTGTGCGGGTAAAGTTTGGGAATGATAAAGGTGATGCCGCTGCCGCTCCTTATGAATATGGCGACAACCCAAACACATGGCTTGCCTTTACCGATCTGGTATTTATTGACCCGGTATCAACCGGTTACAGCAGGGCATATAAAGGCATTGATGTTAACCAGTTCCACGGTTATAATGAAGATTTGGCATCCGTAGGTGATTTTATCAGGCTATATATTACCAAAAATGAAAGATGGGCAAGCCCCAAATTTATTGCTGGTGAAAGCTATGGCACCACCCGTGCTGCAGGTTTATCGGGTTATTTAGAAGACCGCTACAACATTTATTTAAATGGCATTACACTCATATCATCTGTATTAAACTTTCAGCTGATAGATTTTAAAAATGGCAACGATATGCCTTATATATATTTTTTGCCAACTTATGCCAACACAGCTGCCTATTTTCATAAACTGAGCCCCGAACTGGAAACCTTAACCCCTGCTGAACTGACTAAAAAAGCTGAAGGATTTGCTAAAGGTATGTACAGCTATTTTTTAAGTGAAGGTGATGCCGCATCTGCCGATATGACCAATAAGGTTGTAGACTCCTTAAATTATTTTACAGGCATCCCTAAGGATTATATCCGCAAAGCAAATGAACGCATAACAGATTCCCGCTTTTTTAAGGAAGTTTTACGTGATGAAGGAAAGATTGTAGGCCGTTATGATAGTCGCTTCACTGGTGAAGATCTTGACGATGCCGGTGAAAATGCATCCTATGACCCAAGCGATGCCAACCTAAATGGTTTATTTGTAGGTGCATTTAACGCCTATGTACGTAAGGATCTGAACTACAGAAACGACATACCGTACGAAGCTACAACCAATGTTTGGCCATGGAGCTACAAGAACACCGAAAACGCTTACCTTGATGTATCTGAAACGCTGAGAAGCGCCATGACTCAAAATCCGCACCTGAAAGTAAACATGGTTTGTGGATATTATGACCTTGCAACCCCAGTTTACAATGCTGAATATGTGATAAGCCATATGGGTTTACGCCCCGACCTGCGCGGCAACATTATTGTAAATTACTACAAAGCGGGCCACATGGTATATGTAAGTAAAGAAACTGATGAGAAACTTAAAACTGATGCAGAAGCATTTTATAAAAACGCGCTGAAGTAAACATTAATATCGTACAAGACTTACGAAGTTTTTAAAATTTCGTAAGTTTTTAAAATCATATTGCGATTTACAATTAGACTAATAAGGCTATTTAGCCCAAACTTTCTCTTCTACTCTTATTCTTACCATCAGCATTATTGCATTAAGAACTGTGAAAATTATAGCCGTATAATACAGGTGAAATACCATTGGGATAACGATTATCTCGCAGATAACATCAATATAATTAGGGTGCTTAAATAGCTTATATGGCCCCCTTTTAACGGGTCCTGCTCCTGGCACACGAAAAATTTTAGTATTCCAGTATTTGCCTAATGATGATAATGTCCAGAATTTGAATGCTAATAACAGGATAAATAATATCAGGAAAGTATAATCAATCGGGGCGTTATTTTTCAACATATACTCCACTATAATAGAAATAATGAAAAGCGTATGCAAGACCACCATGTAAGGATAATGATCTGCGCCATATTCAACCGCGCCCTGTGAACGAAGCCATTTTTCATTACGTCGGGCAATGAACAACTCAGAAAAGCGTTGCAGGATGACGAATAATATAAAAAGAATGAAATACATAAAGAGGTTAATTAAATCAAGTAAGTTCCCCTCTTGAGAGGGCGCGCGCTGGCAAAGTGTGGCTACAGGGGTGTGTTTCTGCTGATGGCTAAGAAACACATCCCTTCACCCCTCTCAAAAGGGGAATCGCACAATTCTGCGCTTTTAGTTGTTACTCATTTGCAATAATACCATTTCGCTCGAGAAACCCGGGCCCATTGCCATCATCAGGCCAAAACCATCTTCATAACCTTCGCTCAAAAATTTCTCCAACACATATAAAACCGTAACGCTTGACATATTGCCATTGTCATTCATTACTTCCCTGGTTTTTTGCAAAAAATCACCCTCAACAGGCAAGGCATCTTTATAAGCATCCAATACTTTTTTACCTCCGGGATGGAAAATAAAGTTCTTAATATCGCCCAGTGTAAGATTATGCTTGGTTAAAAACTCGGTAATATCTTCTAAAACATGCTCATTGATGAAAGTGGGAATATCCTTTGAGAACACCACCTTAAAACCCGTCTCCTGGAACTCCCAACCCATTACGTCAAGCGAATCATAATACAGCTTACTGCTTGAATCAAAATAGGTGATCTTTTTATTTTCTTTATAATTATCTCCTTTTATGATAGCTGCTGCTATCCCATCCGAAAACAGGCTTGAGCCAATAAAATTACTTTTGCTATAATCGTTTTTAAGCAGCGTAAGCGAACATAATTCAACAGCTACCAATAATACCACCGCATCAGGATCGGCCTTTGCCATAGCATTTGCCTTTGCCATGCCCGATACCCCGCCGCCGCAACCCAAACCCCACAAAGGCGAACGCCTTACATGCGGATTAAGCCTCATTTTATTAATGATCAAAGCATCCATACTTGGCGTGGCCAACCCGCTGGTTGATACAAATACTATATCGGTAATATCATCCTTGCTTATGCCTGCTTTTATTACACAATCTTCTATAGCCTGTACCGAATACTCTAACGCCGTGTTAATATATTCAATATTACGCTCCTCAAAAGTAGTTGAACTGGTATAATATGGGATAGGTTTACAAAAATTACGTGTTTTGATCTCCGTATTATCGAAAGCAAAAATTAAACGGTTGGTTTGCGGGAAATTCACCGAAAACATTAATTGGGCCTGTTCCTTTACTTCTTGCTGGGTAGTTTTGTGAGGAAGCTCTATCTTAGAGACTGCTGTTATTGAAGGCATATATGTTTTTAAATAAGTACGTATTTTTTAAAGCGCCAGTTGCCTTCTAATTTAAAAAACAATTAAAATCCGGTTGCTAAAAAATAAATATACTAATTAGTAACTGGTAAAAACACAATCCAATGAAAATAATTTAATGGTAAGCCGCCAAAATATTTATCAGTTTCATCAATAATTACTGGGATGATTAGGCACAAAAAAACCGGCATTTAGCCGGTTCTGTTTGTGTGTTTTATAATTAATCGTTAATCTTCGTCGTCCATGCTTTGGTATTGCAGATACTTGTCTAAAGATAAAGGGCCGGAGCCAAGTACCATAAATACAAACAGCAAAACCAAAGTAATAACAGATAGCCAAAGTTGGGTATTAATTGGCGATATTAATACATCATTCATAATTACCGCGCCTATTACAATTGGGATTTGCATAAGGCAGGTAACCCTGGTTAAAAGGCCAAAGGTAATCATCACACCACCCACCATGTGAATAAATGTAACGTAGTAAACCAGTATCATTAATGCTGAAGCGGGAAACACTATCGAGTCCTGAGCCTCGATCACGTTTTTTAGGTCAGCCGTATTTTCCATAAAAGCAACGCCTTTAAGAAACAGAAAAACCCCGAGCGCTACCCGTATTACATCTAATAATTTAGGATGATGAGTATCACCCCAAATTTCGATCTTATGAACCAGATCCATAATATACCTCCTTTATTTTTAACATTACGTTTAAATCAAATCAGGTAAAAGTATTCAATCCGTGTTCGTATCCGGGCTTAAACGCCCTTATACTTACTTATAGCGCGCGCTTCTTTGCTCCAAAGTTGACAGGAACATAAGCATACCCATCAGGAAAACAACACCACCGCTATACACAGGCCACGGAACTGACATACCACCATACATATATGCCCAGAAACCGTTCGAATCTACCACGTTATCTGTAACCGGGCGGTATAAAACAATTGTAAACACAATCATTACAATGGCCGATAATATCATTATAAATAAGCCTGCTTTTTTCATATCAATTATTATAGTAGTATAATGGTACAAAGTTAAAAATGTTTGCCAATCATTATAAAAAAATAACAGCATTAATTTTGTACAGATTCGCTGTGCAAAATCATTATTTTAACTATAAACTTTATAACGCTTTTTGAGCGCCAAATATTATTCTTTCGCCCTGGCTGTGTGCATTAAATTCAGGCGCATACATGCTCTGTACTGTTGTTATGCCTGTCGAGAAATTACCCGGCTGGGCAACACGTAACTGATATTCAAATACATAATTACCTTTGTTTAAATAGCTGATGAAAAAGTTTGTCGCTACATCTTTTGTAACCTGGTAATAGTATAAACCATCCTGGTATTTATACCCCGATAAAGCATCAACCGGCTCAGTACCTGCCGGGCGCATATCTTTTAGTTGAACATATTCAAAATCGCGGCCTGCTTTTAAATATACGACCACCTTGAGCAGATCGCCGGTTTTAGGCTGATGGCTTGCATCAACCGCAGTAAGCACCGCGCCCGCATCTGTTTGCTTCACTATAAAATACTTGCGCTCCAAATGAATATCCGTTTGCGATGGAGTTATTTTATCCAATTGCTCCAGGTATTGCCAGTGCAATGCACCCCAGCTTATTGATTTTCCGTAATTAGTGATCTGTATTTTGCCAAAGGCAGGATTTACCTGTTCATCGGCCCAACTGGTTTTAATATAACCTGTTCCTGCATCTGCTTTGATATCGGGTTTCAGTACATCAAGCGGCTTGCCATCAAGTTTAATCTCTGATGTTGAATTTGGCGATAACCAATCAGCCTGTTTCAACAATAAAGCATAGCAGGCGGCGGCTGTTGCTTTAGTAGTTTTCCAGCTATTGGTTTGTTTATTGCGCAGCAGCCAAATTTTCATTTCATCTACTGCTTTTTGATCGCCTCCAACTTCAGTAAACAGCTCTATCATCAGGCTTTGGGTTTCAATTGGTGACTGATACCAGAAATAACCGGGTTGATTCTGACTCCAATACATCCCCATATCATCAGATTGCCTTGCCGTTTCTTTTAACGATTTGATGATGGCTTGAGCAACCAACGGTTTACCATACCGCTGCATTGTTAAGGCGATCATGCCCTGGTCGTAGATATTTTGCAGCATCCACCGTTTTTCAGCGCGTTTTAAATAATTGCTGAACGCAATTTTCAATACTGAATCCATTGCCTCATTTCCAAAATAGCTGCGTGTGTACCATGCATGCATTTCTATTGAACTCAGCCCCCTGTTTTCATAATTAGTTAATTTTTGAGCATTGTTGTCGTCAGCAATCAACTCAGCATCCATGTACCCGAGCGTCCTATAGCTAATTGCTTTTAGGGTTTGATCTTTATCCCCGGCAATTTTTAAATGATACAACTGACCGATGCCCGCCAAAATATGCTGGGTAATAAATCGGTCAGACCTGTCGCCACCAAACCAGGGGAAGCCACCATCGGGCAATTGTCTTTTTTGCAGCTGATCTAAATTTAATTGCAGCTGATTGCTCATATTATTCAGATCAAACAGCAGCGCTATACGCTTTTTCTGTTCCGATTCGCTCAACGCATCACGTAGCCAGGGTGTTTCTTCGAGCAGGGTTGATTTTAAGTCCTGGTTCTTTTCCATGTTTGATAACAGTTCGGTACTATTTTTATTTTTCCATTGCTCAAACACTTGTTTTATTATCGGCATGCTGTTCACCAAACTAGTACCTAAATTATTGGCGTAATAGCGACTGAATATTTGCTCGGAACATTCATACGGGAACTCCATCATATACGGCAATGCCTGCACTGCATACCACGCTGGGTTTTGGGTATATTCAAGCGTGAGGGTTTTGCTTTTAAGCGTAGTACTGGTATTGTTAACCAGTTTATCAAAAGTAAAATTGCGGGTTTGCCCGGCCCTAACCATCATTGACATTGATTCGGTTACCAGCATACGGTTGGGTAAAACCGGCAGCGTATTTTCTTCACCATCACTATAATTGTCAGCCTCGGCAGTTAGACGGTAAGTTAAAGCATCCAACCCCGGCGGAATTACCAGTTTAAAGGAAACGGCTTTATTTACAGCCGCTGCAATATCAAATTGTTGTATGGTATCAGCCGGATTAAGCACTATAGAAACCGGCTGCATATTTAAGGCATTAAAAAGCTGCAACCTTATTTTACCTTTAAGCTCCTTCGCAGTTAAGTTAGCCAGCCGTGCCGAAACAGTTAATGTATCGCCTTCGCGCAAAAACCGGGGCATATTGGCGCTGATGCTCAATTGCTTTTGCGTTACTATCTCTCTTTCAACATAACCAGTACTCAACTGTTTAGTATGGGCAAATGCTTTAAAACGCCAGCGGGTAAGCGCATCAGGTATAGTAAAATCAATTAATATTGATCCATTTTCATCTGTATGTAATTGCGGATAAAAGAAAGCAGTTTCATTAAAATTTCTGCGGATGGTTATTGGGTTATTGGCGTTGGGAGCATCTATATTTATGCCAGGATCGCCTTTTTTACTTTGCTGGCCGTAATCATTTATTACCTGCACGCCTGCCACTTTGCCCTCTACTGCAGCCGTAGTAACGCCCCTTATCCTAATACTGCTATTACCCACCGGCTGTTTTATTTCCACTGCAGAAAAAACCGGGTTTGCTTCTGATGCCTTTTGTGTGCCATATCCTATAACTACCACTTCTCCTAACTCATTTCGAACAACTTCCATCTTTACATTCAAATTCGCAGTTTTTGTAGTGGTTATTACCTGCGGACTATAACCAATAAATGAAAATATTAAAGTGCCCCCATCCGGAACCTTTGTAATAAAAAAGCCTTTGGAATTGGTTACGGTTGTTATTTGTGCACCTTTGTTCCACACTGTTACACCTGCGAGTAGCGTACCATTTTTATCTTTAACTGTACCGCTTATATTGTACCCATTTTTTACCTGTTTTGCATATTTCAGGTAATCATCATGTAATTGCTGATCGTTCTGCGCCTTATTCTGATTTTCTTTAACTCTTTGTAAATATTGATGATACCCAAAGTTATACCCACCAAAATAATTATACCCCATCAAGTCCAACTCCTCGTAATCCCTATATTTTAGACCAAAATTATACTGGAAATAATCAATAGGCTGAGTATTAGACGGGCGTACAAAATCATAACTTATCCATGTAAAATAATTGGGTTGGTATCTTATCGTTCTGTTTATTGCATGCTGCCAGTCCTGCGCGGGTGTAATATCATCTAACGATGCATCGTATAGCCCTGCTACCATTTCCGCAGCTTCTTTTTCGTTACGCTTGCCGCTTATTTGCAATCTCCATTCATCCTTTTCGCCCGGTTGCAATTTATTATGCATGGTGATAAACTTAATATCCAGGTTATTATCCGGGTTTATGATATTTATTTTATCATAACTATTGTACAAGCGGTTATGGTAAGCCATCAAAAACTGTACAGTCACATCCTTATCAGTATCAGTTACCGGAATCTGAATACTTTGTTGTTCCTTATTAATAACTATCCATTTTGATGAGATCAACCTTGCTTTGCTATACTTTTCCACCAATACATTTACTTTATCATCTATCCCCACAAAAAATTCAGCATTGCCCCCGGGTTTAACCGATGTAGCTAC
>Ga0302312_10001685_pt1 | contig 13130 bp, 10 predicted proteins | sample III_Palsa_N2_1_FD_200529 | JGI IMG/M metagenome (GOLD analysis project Ga0302312, IMG submission 200529) | Peat permafrost microbial communities from Stordalen Mire near Abisko, Sweden - III_Palsa_N2_1 | ecosystem: Environmental > Terrestrial > Soil > Palsa > Peat permafrost | place: Sweden... | reverse complement strand
AGACATGGGTAATACCGTGATCATTACCGGCCGCGATCAGGCTAAGCTCGATCAAACCAAGAAGAAACTACCGCTTGCCCACACTTTTAAAAGTGATGTAAGCGACCCTACTGCCATTAAAGCACTTTACGAAAGTGTGATAGCAGAATTCCCTTCGCTAAACATCCTTATCAACAATGCAGGCGAAATGCGCAGGTTGAACCTGAATGATACTTCTATCGATCTAAATGATATTGTCAGGGAGATTGATATTAACCTGTCGGGGCCAATCCGTATGATCCAGCAGTTTTTACCACATTTAAAAGCGCAACCTAACGCGGCTATTATCAATGTTACTTCGGGTATTGCTTTGGTACCGTTCCCGTTGTCACCTATTTATGGTGCTACAAAATCGGGATTGAGATCATATACCAAATCATTACGGGTGCAGCTTAAAAACAGCCATATTAAGGTAATTGAGCTGGTTGCTCCCGGTGCTAACACACCGCTAAACGACAAGTTTACCAACGATGTTGATAGCAAAATGCTGATGGATCCCATTAAGTTAATTTCTGCAGCAATAAAAGGCATTCAAAACGATGATGATGAGATCTATCCCGGCATTGCCAGGGTAATGAAGATCATGAGCAGGCTTGCACCGGGCATTATTTTCAATCAGATGAGTAAAATAGCAGATAAAGCATTAGCCGAAACAAATTCTTAATTTTTTAATTATCTAATACATAAACCAATAACATGAGCACAAACAAAATAGCACTGGTAACCGGCGGCAGCCGCGGACTGGGAAAAGACATGGCTTTAAGCCTTGCAAAAAAAGGAATAAACGTAATATTAACTTACAACAGCAAAAAAGACGAAGCAGAAGCTGTAGTTGCCGAGATCGAAAAAACTGGTCAGAAAGCTGCGGCATTGCAACTCAGCGCTGGTGAAACCAAAACTTTCGGCGCTTTTTTTGAACAGGTAAAAACCGTTTTAAAGGAAACCTTTAATGCTGAAAAGTTCGATTTCCTGATTAACAATGCAGGTATAGGTATTTACGCGCCATTTGCCGAAACTACTGAAGAGCAATTTGACGAATTGGTTAATATCCACTTTAAAGGCGTGTTTTTTTTAACCCAAAAAGCTTTGGTTTTAATAAATGATGGCGGCAGGATAGTTAATTTATCATCTGGACTTGCACGTTTTTCAAATCCCGGCTATGCAGCTTACGCGTCAATGAAAGGCGCGATGGAAACGTTAACCCGTTATATGGCTAAAGAGCTGGGCTCACGTGGTATCGCCGTAAATATTGTAGCGCCAGGCGCTATTGAAACTGATTTCGGAGGTGGTATGGTACGCGACAATAAACAAGTGAATGATCACGTAGCAAGTGTTACCGCTTTAGGTCGCGTTGGTTTACCGCATGATATTGGCGGCGTGGTTGCATTTTTATGTACCGAAGATGCCAAATGGATCAATGCGCAACGTATTGAAGTTTCGGGCGGAATGAATATATAACACCACTCCCAACCCTCTCCGCTGGTAAGCGGAAGGGTTTTGAAAATCATATTTATACAAAAAGAGGAAAGCATTATTACTTTCCCCTTTTTGTGTTAAGACTTCGCCACACCTAATTCTTTGCGAACTAACGGCGCTACTTTAGTTCCGTATATTTCGATCGTTTTTAAAATATCTTTATGCGGTGTATGGCCGGTAACCAACTGGGCTACAAAGCGGGTATTGTTAAATAATTCATACTGGCCTAGTATTTTATCAACCACATATTGCACATCGCCTACAACCAGCGGGCCATCCTTACGCAGGTATTCGAATGAACCTTTATCCATCGGCGACCAGCCCCTATCCTTACCTACCCGGTTCATCAGGGCTTCGTAGGATGGATAGAAATCATTTACCGCTTTTTGCATCTCATCAGCCACAAAAAACTGCGACGAGATGGCTAATTGCAGTTTACTTACATCATGCCCTTCTTTTTCTGCCGATTCGCAGTAAAGCTCTACAAATGGAACGAAATGTTTGGGTGCGCTGCCTAATATGGCTATAATTAACGGCAGATTTAATCGGCCTGCACGCTTGGCGGATGCCGGTGTACCACCAACGCCGATCCAAACGGGGATAGACTCTTGCAAAGGCCGTGGGTATACGCCTTGCTTGACTACTGGTGCACGGAACTGGCCTTTCCAGTTTAATATTTCGTGTTTATTGATCTCGAGGAACATCTCCAGTTTTTCTGTAAAAAGCGCATCGTAATCATCCAGATTATAACCGAATAATGGATAGGATTCAATAAACGAACCACGCCCCGCAACCATCTCCGCCCGCCCGCCTGAGATAAGGTCGACCGTAGCAAAATTTTGGAACGTACGCACCGGATCGGCAGAACTTAATACCGTTACCGAACTTGATAAGCGAATATTTTTAGTGATAGATGCCGCGGCCGCCATCATAATTTCAGGTGCTGAAACCACAAAATCCGGGCGGTGATGTTCGCCGAAGGCATATACATCTAAACCCACCTCGTCGGCTAGTTTTACTTCTTCCAGCAGTTGCTGTACCCGTATATGGGCATTAACTGCCTTACCGGCAACGTGATCGGGCGTAACCTCGCCAAATGTACTTATTCCTAATTCCATGCATCAAAAATAAGCACAAATAGTGGCAATTTAGTATCTTTACACAGTGGCCGCCCCTAAAAAATCTCCCGCAAAAAAGCCTGTCGCGCGTAAAAAAAGCGATAGCAAAAGCTCGTTTTGGCGATTTTTTATCATAATGCTGGTGCTCATCCTGCTCTCACCGTTTTACTATGGTTATGTACTAAAAGTATTTACCTCTGGCATACAATGGTTTAAAGACCGCGGCGAAAACCCGCGTTACCGCACTTATAAAAGCTTCAACATTCACATCCCTTCGCAATACCCCATACACGGCATTGATGTATCCTACGCGCAGGGCCGCATTGACTGGCAAAAGGTTAAAGCCATGCATGATGACAGCATCCACATCAGTTTCGCGTTTATAAAAGCCACCGAAGGATTATTAAAAGTAGACCCCTATTTTAGGCGCAATTGGCGCGAGGCACCTAAAAACGGCATCGTATGCGGCGCTTATCATTTTTTAAGGGCGAACAAGAACGGCTTGTGGCAAGCCCGCTTTTTTATGCAAAACGTAAGCATGGACAAAGGCGATCTGCCTGCCGTAGCCGATGTAGAAACCCTCGACGGCGCATCACCCGAGGAAATGCGTTTGCAATTGCAGTCGTTTTTAACTTATGTGGAGACGCGAACTAAAACAAAGCCCATCATCTATACCCATCTCAGCTTTTATGCCACTTATCTGGCTGGTTTTTTTGATGATTACCCACTTTGGATAGCCCATTACGACCACTCCGATTTATATGTAGATCAAAGCTTTAAATGGAAGTTTTGGCAACACTCGGATAAAGCGCGGGTTAACGGCATTAACCATGTAGTTGATTTTAATGCTTTTAAAGGCGATAGTTTAGCTTTTTCGCAGACGTTAGTGCGATAGCCCTCCGATTGCCGTTTCGACAAAAAGTACGAAAAGAAATCTTCTGCAATTTGCATCGCTCTTGCAAGCATCCGGCTTGTGACTTTGGGGTAAGCTGTAAGCTTTTTATCATGCAGTATCACGAGTTTGTAAACTCGCGATAGCGGGGGATTACAAATACTTAAAGATTAAATATAAACCTAGCATAATAAACATAAGACCTGCTCCTAGCAATTGAACATCGGCCCCCAATAAGTCTGGTTTTCCTTTTATAATATTCCTCGCTTTTACTATTGTTTGCTGAATACCAAATACTAATGATATTATTCCTCCTATTATATATAAAATATTCATGATTGTTAGTGATATTTATTTTCTCTTTTTCTCTGCATCGTTAAAAAATGTCTGAGCATAGTTTCACTATTCTTATTTTGTTGAGTTTTTGCAAGTTTTGGAGCAGGACTTGGCGTTTTATTTTCTCCAGGGGGTGATTTTTTAATTTGCTCTGATAATTTATCTGCTATTTTACTTGCTCCAAAGTTAATGCTACCTAAAATGAGTTTTCCCGTTGTAGTAATTTCTTTTGAATCTTTAATAACGTCGTTAATCTTACCAAAGCCTTGATCTAAGGCAATTGAAACAACAGCACTCCCAACATTACCATTTTTTAAATCTTTTGCAGCAGATAATCCGGTACCTGCTGTACCAAGTCCCTCACCGAGGGGTAGTAACGCAGCCGGAACCTCGGGCCCAAACACACTTCCAGCATAGCCCGCTCCTGTCACTATAGTACCTGCAGTAGATAAAGTGCTTGAAATGGTTTCATAAGATGCCCCTTCGGTAGCTGGATATGTATTCGAAGAACCAACTACTCCTTGTACGCCTTTACTCGGGGCGCCTGTTACACCCGTAGTGCCGGTAACACCAGGAGTACCACAACAATTAGCGTCTTCCGTTTCCATCCCATCAGGATCAATATTTCTAATAGAGTTATCATCACCATAATCATAAAGTGAAAATCTCCTCATCTTCTCCGCCAGCGGATCTACCGTCGTCCACCTTGCAATCACCGGATCGTAGAACCTCGCGCCATAATCTTACTTATTCACTCTATCCATCCAAATATACCTATCATTAGTTTTTACCGGCTCAGCATGGCTATTAACATTGATTATCATAACCTTTGGTGCCGATAATTGCAGCACAGGCCAATGCGCTAAACCACTGCCGTTAGGGTTACCGTTTTTTATAAAATTGGCAAAGTAGTCCTCCATCGTGGTTGATGTTTTGTAGTCGTCATTCGTCCACGAGTAAACTTTATTGGTTGCGAGATTGCCTAAGGCAAATTCAATTTCGGAGGCATGGGAAGCACCTATGGTGTTGCCATCTACTTTGCCACTCACCATTGGCGGACGCATGTGGGCAAACAGGTATTGGTAAACCGGCTTACCGCCAGTTTGCGCCTGCGCCTGGGCAAATTTCCAGCTATTGTAAACAATGAAGCGGTCGGCAGCAAGATTGGTGGCCGCTACTTTTACATCTGCATCTGTAGCCGCTGGATAATATTTAAACGCATCATCTGCATGCTGGCCGTACAGGCGTTGTAGAGCCGTTTTATAATTGCTGATAGTTGCCGAATCATTACCGATCACACCGTGATAATCTACTTCGGCAGAGTTCCAGCCGATCAATAACGGCACATGCATTTCTATGCCTTCAGTAAATATGATCTTTGGCGATTCGGGTAAAAAGTAGCCATCGATTGTGGTTGGGAAATGAGCCCCGGCGGATAATTTCAATAAAGAATCAGCAGGAATTTTGCGCATATCCTCTAAAGAGATCGCTCCTATTTTCTGCGTGAATTTTACGCCTATATCTTCAGCTTTAGCTAAAGGGACCGGTAAAAAAGTTCCCAGTACCGAGCCACTCTCTGCAATAGCACCAACAAATAAACCCTTAGACAATGGCGACGCAACCTGCGCCGATACCGACATTGATCCTGCTGATTCGCCGCCGATAGTTACGTGTTCAGGGTCGCCGCCAAAGGCTGCGATATTTTTTTGCACCCATAATAATGCCGCATGCTGATCCATCAAGCCATAGTTTCCTGATGATTGATGGTCTGATTCTTTAGTGAGATCAGGATGAGCAAAAAAACCGAATATGCCTAACCTGTAATTGATAGTAACGGTAACAATGCCTTTTTTAGCCAGGCTCTCCCCATCATATCTATTCTCTGAGCCATCGCCGCCAACAAAACCTCCGCCATAAAAATAAACCAGCACCGGTAGTTTTTCTCCTTTGGTGTGCGCCGGTGTCCAAACGTTTAAGTACAGGCAATCCTCGCTCATGCCATTACTCCTGAACTGCATATCGCTAAAAATCGGCAGCTGCATCGCCTTGGGGCCAAAATGATCGGCCTGGCGAATGCTAACCCAATCCCCGGGTGGCTGTGGTTCTTTCCAGCGCAAATCACCAACCGGTGGCTGCGCATAAGGTATACCTTTAAACGAGTGGATGCCACTTGCTTCGGCAACACCCTGCAGCGTGCCATTGCTAATTTTAACAATTGGGCCATCACCTTGAGCAAAGGCAATACGGGCTGTAGCAAGCAGGATTAGTAATATGATCTTTTTCATAAACAATAGATTGGAGGCTTATAGCTTCAAATTTATGTGTTTATGACAGATAACAAAGTATTTCGTATAAAAGATCGTTAAGGAACGAAAAAGCAACTAATTAATAGACTTGCTATTAAGCGCTTTTATAAATGCAATTACTTCACCACATTCTTTTTTGCTGAGGTTTAGTTTATCAGCCGCGAGTGTTTGATTATCAACTTTTAAACCCAAACCTGCACCACCACCATTGTTGTAGAAGTCCATCACCTGCTCGAGTGTTTTATAAGAGCCGTTATGCATGTAGGGCGCAGTGAGTGCTGCATTACGTAAGGTAGTGATCTTAAAGGCATGTTTGTATGATGGTGTTTTCATCACATTATACCGGCCTTTATCGGTATCTAAAAGTTTGCTTCCGGGTGAAGCCGGTACTCCAACAACTTCGCTTTCTATACGGATAAATTCGGGTGGAAGCGTACCGTTAAACAAAGGCATATAATGGCAGGTTCCGCATTTAGCTTTCCCCATAAACAAATTAAACCCGTTGATTTCCTGCTGGTTCATAGCTGCTTTATTGCCCTGCATGTATTCGTCAAAACGGCTATTCAGCATAACCAAACTGCGCACATAGGAACCAAGGGCATTGGTAACCTCATAAGCCGGGATGCCTGCCGTATCAATATTAGGGAATGTTGCTTTAAACAATGCCCTATATGTTTTATTTGCATATAAATGCGCTGCGGCTTCTTTCATATTACCGTGCATTTCGTCAGGATTTTCAACTACATCCTTCGCCTGATCTTCGAGCGTGTTGGCCCGCAGATCATAAAACTGGGATGCTTGAAGGGCCGCGTTAATCAGCGTTGGGGTATTTCTTTTCAGCAACGATTTGCCATTAACAACCGTATTTAGTGCCAATCCATCTGTAAATGCTTTATTAGGATTATGGCATGACTGGCAACTCCTAACTGCACCACCCGACAAGATTGGATCTGCAAAAAGTTTTTTACCCAATGCTACTTTGGCATCCGACATAAAAAATGAAGGATCGGATGCATAAGCATTCACATTAAAGGCATTTTTATCAAACAGTGTTTTTGCATTTTGATTTAGGAAACGATTGTACTTTACCTGTGGCAGTTTCAATTCTGAAGCAACATCGAACAGCGTAACGCATACCGGGTTAGCGTATCGCGTGATAAATTCGGCACGGTTAAAGTTATTGAAGTTGTTGCTTTTTTGAAGATAAGCGATAGCAGCACTTAATTGGTTGTTTAATTTTTTAGAGTCTTGCCCCTCGTAGTGTGCCAGCACCCTTTGTACACTTTGCAAGCTAACGGCAGATTCCTGCATACTATTTTGCATAAGCGGGTTATCAAAATCAGTTATGCCCACCGCCAGTATCCTGAAAACCTGTAGTCGCATAGCATCAAATATTTGCCAGTTTAGTATGCTGATATTACTGAAATAGTTCCTATAAATGTCGCAATCCTGCTGTAAGCGCTCCGTGTATTTGATCAGATCACGTTGTTTACTTCTGTCATATTTAGGAAACAGAAAGCCTTCCATCATCTGTAAACCTTCCGGGTCGCGAACGTACGGGTCGCCGGATTCAATCTCGGGCACGGGTGGGCCGTTTACAAAACGGGTTGATTGCGGGGTATAATATTCGGCAGCCCATTCAAATTTTTTATAGGCCAATCTCGTTTGTCGAAATAAAGATTGTAATTGTTTCTCATCAGCATCAGGATTTAACGCGGTAACCAATAGCCTATCCTTCAAAACAGAAAAACTATCAACCTGCACCACCAATGTTTGCGCAATTGCTTTCTCGGGCGTTATTGCTGTTTGTTGCCTGATGGTTAAGAATATCACTATCCCTACTAATGCGATGATGCCCGAAATGAGTAAGCCTTTTTTCACAATGATATACCGGATTGATTAAAACAATGAAGAGAGCAGCAATTACTGCCGCTCTCTTTTTATAGGTAGATTGATAATGTAGAATTAGAAATTAAACGCGTTTGTTAATGGAGTCGCGTTTTGATCACGTGTTGCCAATGGTGTTAAGCCCCATCTTTTTTCGATGAAAGAAAGGATGCCAACTGTTTCGTATTGAGTATGGTCAATATATCCTTTTTTAGCAAACGGCGAGATGATGATAGCAGGCACACGTGTTCCGGGGCCCCATTTTTTGTCGATCACCGGCGGTGCTACGTGATCCCAAAAACCACCGTTCTCGTCATAAGTAACTATGATCACTACGTCTTTAGCGTTCGGGCCATTCATAATATCGTTAATTAATTGCACTGCATGGTTTTCACCTAATGCAACATCCGAATATCCGGGGTGCTCGTTATAAGTACCCAATGGTTTTACAAATGATACAGCAGGTAGTGTACCGGCTTGCGCAGCAGCGATAAAATCGGTTTCATCTTTCAAGTGTAATGCTTTTGCAGCTGTACCATCAGCATAATTGGCATAATACATAAAAGGCTGATGGTGGAACTGGAAGTTTGGATCAGGATTTCCTGCTAATGCATTATCCCAGCCACCTGAATACCAGGCCCATGAGATATTTTTCGCGCTTAACCTATCACCAATAGTTGGGTTGGTTTGGTTAGGCACCAGTGTATTAGCCGCTGTACCTGCAGGGTGAGGTGTGTTAACGCTATAGCTTGTGTTAACCACATAGCCATCAGGAGTTACCTGGCCATCGGTAACTACATTTCCATTTGCATCAACTGTAGCAACAATGCTAGATGGTGCGTTAGGAAAAGTAGGACTTGCAGAAGCAATTAACCATTGGTGATTCAAAAATGACCCACCGAATGCGCTATGGTAAAAGTTATCGCAAAGTGTGTACTGCTGTGCAATGCTATACAACGGTATCAGGTTGGTTGTATAAAAACCTTGTGATAAACCTGCCGAGTTACTATTGTATAAAGCATATTTATCCATTTTACCGCCATCAATCTGCATTTGCTCCTGATAGTAACGGTGCAGCACGTCTTGCGTAATTACATTGTTAGCTACATACTGATCGATGTTAAAATAAGTATTTGCCAGGTTTGTAGGGAATGTAGGTGTACCCGGAATAGCAGGCAATACCGTGTATGGGTTGCCATTGGCATCAAGCTGAGTTGTGTTGGCCGGTGTAGCATTTTGCAAGCCGTTAGCTCCTGAAAATGAGCCGTACAGGTTATCAAAGCTGTGATTTTCCATGTAGATTACTACTACGTGGTTTACCTGGTTAATACCGGTAGCATTACTATTGCCTGTACCGTTATTTTTTTTACAACCATAAAAAGCACAGCTTATAAAAACAACTGCAAGGCCTGCAACTGCCATTAACTTTGCCTGCAACGCAGTAAAATTAGTTTTTGGGGATTGGTAATGTTTATTCATAAGGTGGTTTTGTTTGACGTAAAATTAGCCCACCCTTTGTAAACAGTATGTTACTATTCGGTAACCATGTTATTATAAATTACACAATATTCGCTAAAATTAAATTCCATTTAACAATTGGTTAATAACCCAGAAAGAAAACAGATTTACCCCTCATAAAACAAAAAAAGCAGGCAACCTATTGGAAGCCCGCTTATATATAAATGCTTAATTATTACTATGGCAATGGCGGATGCGGCGGCGGTGGCGGCAAATGGATATGAAAAGTTGTATGCCTCCTGTGGTGCCTGTAATAATGATGCCTTCTGAAAAATGGTAGTGGCGGGCGTGGCGGTGGTGGCGGCAATCTTTGCAAAACTGATACCGGCGCAATTAGCACCAGCGATTTAGCCCTTGATGCCTGTACACTTGCAGTAAGCAATAGTACAACAAGTGCGATTTTTAAATATTTCATAATCGTAATGTTTAGTTGATGAATTAGTTAACACCGCTAAGGGTTATAATGTTTTAACAGCTAGTTGATCACGTATTTATACAGGAAATCAGCCGTAAACTGGCCTGCTTCCAGCCAGCGGTCTTCAGTGCCTTTTCCATTTTCAAAAAGTGGGTCAAAGTGCTTTTGTAACTCATGCGAGTATCCTTCAAAAACTTTTAATTCATTCGGGATGCCTAATGCGGTAGCTTTATCGTGGATATCTTCGCCACCATACATTGGCGCGCTTTTGTGGGTTGGCGATACCAGTCCATCATTACTGCCAAGGCAGGTTACGATAGGCACTTCAGCATTTTTCAGCCAGTCAAGATTATAGATCGCGCCCCAAAAATTAATGACCGCGGCAACTTTTACCCTTTCTTCAGGAAAATTTACTTCCGCAGAATCAGCGGAGATATTAGCCATTTTAGCTAACTCTTCGTTACTGCTATAAGCTGCCTGCAAAGCAATGATGCCGCCTGCAGAGTTGCCGCCGAGAATGATCTTGTTAGGATCGATACCATAACGTATAGCATTTTTCTTGAAGTATTCTATAGCCAGCTTTACATCTTGTACGGCGTAATATGTACCCTTCAACAGCTCATCAAAATGAAACAAAGGATTTTTTTTACTCAGGCGATAGTTGATATTGGCACAAACATAACCGCGCTGCGCAAATGTTTTGCTCCAAAGCTGTACACCTTTGGCAGATTTTGACCCGAATTTAAAACCGCCGCCATGCATCCATATAATTAACGGGCGATGTTTCTCATCGTCGCCCGTTGGGCGATAGAGATCAAACAAATAGGCCTTTTTATCTTCTTTAAGCGCGTTAGGATTATAGGTTTGGTCTTTTTCGACAGCAACACCCTGGTAAATAATATCTTTATAACGATGTTTGGTTTGCGCCTGCGCAGCTATGGCAAGGCAAAAAACCGGCAGGTAGATGAAGAGTTTTTTAAGCATTATACAATTTTAAAGTATATACGTTACAATTTGGCGGTATGGTTGTTTTAAACCTGCATCGAAACTAAACAACCCAAAGACGTAATGCCAAATTTTACTAAATTTGAACAGGTAACACCGAATAGCTTCGGCTTAATATTTATTGAGGACTAATGGCGCTTTTACAGGAACAAGATCAGCAGGCAGATAAGGCAACCGCAATGCAGCAGCAAAAACTACAGGAACTTTTAGCTTACGTGGCTCAAAATTCGCCTTTTTATAAAGAGGTTTTCGCGAAGCATAATATAGATATAGCTCGAATTAAGTCGGTTGCTGACCTTGCAGTGATCCCACCTACCACAAAAGACGATCTGCAACAACGCAACAACGACTTTTTATGCGTTCCGATAGATGAAATTATTGAATATACCTCAACATCAGGCACTTTGGGCAATCCGGTAACTATAGCGTTGACTGAGAACGATCTGCAACGCCTGGCTTACAACGAGTTCAGCTCTTTCAGCTGCGCGGATGGCACTAAAGATGATACCTACCAGCTGATGCTTACCCTCGACAGGCAGTTTATGGCGGGGATAGCTTATTATATGGGTATCCGCAAATTGGGTGCCGGGATCATCAGGCTTGGCCCTGGTGTACCCTCATTACAATGGGAAACCATTAAGCGTTTGAAACCGACAGCTATTGTGGCTGTGCCTTCGTTTATTTTGAAGCTGATACAATACGCTAAAGATACCGGCATTGATATCCACGAAACATCGGTTAAAAAAGCCATTTGCATTGGTGAGAATATCCGCAATACTGATTTCTCGCTTAATATCCTTGGTAAAAAAATAACCGAGGCTTGGGATATCAAACTATATTCTACCTATGCCTCTACTGAAATGCAAACCGCGTTTACTGAATGCGGAGAAGGCAAAGGCGGCCATTACCAGCCTGATTTGGTGATTATAGAACTGCTTGATGAAAACAACCAGCAAGTTGCGCCCGGCACGCCCGGCGAGGTAACCATTACTACGCTTGGCGTTGAAGGCATGCCGTTACTTCGCTATAAAACAGGCGATATGTGTATGTATTTTGATGAACCCTGCGCCTGCGGCAGAACAAGCTTGCGCCTGTCATCCATCATGGGGCGTAAAAAGCAAATGATTAAATTTAAAGGTACAACCTTGTACCCGCCTGCCTTGTTTGATTTGCTGAATGAGCGTGATGAAATACTTGATTTTGTGATCGAGGTTTCCTCCAATGATATCGGGCTCGACCAGGTGCTGATCTACATCGTACCATCAGAATTGAGCGAAGAAGTTGATCACCGCATTCGTGCCTATTTGCAGGCGAGGTTGCGGGTTAGTCCGCATATTAAATATATGACTGCTGAGGCTATCCAAAAAATGCAGTTTAGCGAAGCGAGCCGCAAGGCGATTAAGTTTGTGGATCGCAGGAATTAATCCAACGTCATCCCGAATTTATTCGGGATCTCATATGCAAAGTTTCCCGTACATGTTTGAGACTAAGCATGTGGGATGCTGAAATAAATTCAGCATGACTTTAATATCGAACCCAGAATATATCAATGAAGATATTTATTGAAACTGAACGTTTAATTATTCGCGAAATATTGCCCGAAGATGTTGATGGCATGTTCGAGATGGATGCTGATCCGGAAGTTCATCAGTATTTGGGTAATCAACCAATAAAAACTAAAGAAGAAAGCGCTAAAATGATTGCTTTTATCCGCCAGCAATATGTTGACTATGGTATTGGCCGTTGGGCTATGATCGAAAAAGAAACCGGCAATTTTATGGGCTGGGCTGGTTTTAAACTAAATACCGCAACAATAAATGGTCATACAAATTTCGTGGATGTTGGTTACCGCATGATACCAAAATACTGGGGCAAGGGCTATGCCACAGAGGCTGCCAAGGCTTGCATGGATTACGGCATACACCAGCTGAAATTAAACCCAATTTACGCCTATATAGATATTGAGAACACGGGTTCAAGAAATGTACTCATAAAAACAGGTTTCACACCAGCCGGAACTTTTACTGATAGTGGAATATTATGCCAGTGGTTCGAGTATAAACAATAATCAAAACTGTACGCTTAAACGGCATATATTTTATACATTTACCCCTCAATAATTTCGTATTAAATAATAT
>Ga0302312_10001681_pt1 | contig 13140 bp, 11 predicted proteins | sample III_Palsa_N2_1_FD_200529 | JGI IMG/M metagenome (GOLD analysis project Ga0302312, IMG submission 200529) | Peat permafrost microbial communities from Stordalen Mire near Abisko, Sweden - III_Palsa_N2_1 | ecosystem: Environmental > Terrestrial > Soil > Palsa > Peat permafrost | place: Sweden... | reverse complement strand
AACGTGGCGAGAGAATCGCGGCAACTTGTACACCGATCACTGCAATGATAAGGATGAAAGAGCGCAAAGCCGCTGTGCCAAACAAGCGAGGCGGCAGCGCGAAGGCCGCAACGATAAAACTGAACACCACCGCACTTCCCGTAATGAGAGCGAGACCGAGGCGCAGAGCCGAGGTCTGAAGCGAAAGCATCAGGTGATGGCTTTCCTCGACCGTCATATACATCGTGCCGGGAAGCCCATTGAGGTGGACGGCAGCGGGTAGATGCTGACTGTTCGGAGCCACATCGCGGGCAGCGTCGAACAGATGCTTCCAAACGGGCCCGTGAATAACAAGTAGAGTTAGGAAAGAGCCCAAAGCTCCAGTTGCGATGCCGAAGAGTAAAGCTACATAGATGCCGCCCACTCGACCCCAAAACAAGAAGCGTAGCGATACAGGGCGCGTGCGCAGAAAGGCTGGTCCGCTCGTGACGAAACCAAAGATTGCCACGATTGCCGCGATAAACGAAAAAATCCCCAGGTAAGTGCTTGCGCTCCCATAGGCGGTGAGATAGCTGTACCAGACGCGCTCGGGAAGACTTTGCTGCAGGCCATAACGATCGACATTCCCAGGCAACAGACTGCTAGCTAGGACTACAAAGGATGCGTAGGCCATGACTCCATAGACCCAAAGCAGCAGATTGCGCTGTGCGCTTAGATAAGCGCGTTCCGGCAAAGTAAATCGGTGAAGCAGACGACTAGAAGATGTGGTGCGCCCTGGCGTGAATGGACGTGTTTCTTTATCGCCCTGTAGCTCCTGCATGCGGATGGCCCGCCGCAGCTGTACGCGGCGGATGAAAATGAATAGGTACATGGGACTGAAGAGCGCGATTGCGGTGAACAAATGTGGCGAAAGGCTCATGCCTCAACCTCCTTACCGTCTCGTGTACGGCAGAGCTCGAGAAAGATGTCATTCAAGGAGAGTGGGGCGCTGTCGAGGATGGTGGCACCATTGCTCGCGAGATCGGCAGCAAATGCTTCAGGATCTTGTTGAAGGATGTATTCGGTGCCACGTCCGGACGGACGGGTGGAGACAATGGATGGGCCGCTCTGTGGCAAAGAAGTGCCGGAGACTATAAGGCGCCGGAAGCGAGCGCGAATATCGTCAAGCCGGCCTTCCAGCATAAGATGGCCGCAATCCATGATGCCAATCCAGTCCGCGATCCGTTCTATTTCGTGCAGTTGATGACTGGAAAGGAAGACCGTACGACCTTCACTCATACATTCTTCCACAAGGATACTGAGCAAAGTGTCAAGGACGACGGGATCAAGGCCGATCGTGGGTTCGTCAAGGATCAGGAGCGGAGAGCGCTGAGCAATAGCGCATATCAGTGCGGCCTTGGTCTTGTTTCCCAGAGAGAGTTTTAACCCCGGCGTATCAAGTGGAAGCTCCAGCCGCTCAATAAGGGTGCGAGCCAGCGCGTCGGACCAGGTATTAGGATAGTAAGCGCGATTGGTCTCAAACAGTCGACGTGGGGTTCCCACAGACAGTCCCTTATCTTCAGGCACATAGCCGACCTGTTGGAGCACTGTCACTCGATCGGGGTCGTCAAACGGGTGCAGGCCGAAGACCTCAAGCGACCCGGAGGTAGGGCGGGCGAGTCCGAGAGCCATGCGGATGGTAGTAGTTTTGCCCGCACTATTGCGGCCTAATAGCCCGTAAATAGAACCGCTTGGCACATTAAGAGACAAGTCATCGACGGCACAAACTTTGCGGGTGCCGTGTCCGTAGGTCTTTGTTAGGGATCGAGTCTGAATAGCAAAGCTGGTCATGAATCCGTCTCCGCAGTAGCGCTTGATTTTGGCTTTCGGCTTCTATCAGTTGAAGAATGCAGGGCATCAAAAGCTTCGTTCAGTAATCTCGCAACATCCTCGCGAACAACACGAAGCTGCGCTGCCTCGACAGCAAGCTGGTTCGCAAGAGGACGTAAGCGGCGCAGTTTCTCAGACTTGAGAAGACCTTGGCCTGCTGCGGCTGCTTCCCCCACGAAAGTGCCGCCTCCGGGAACCGTTCGAATCACGCCGTCCCGTTCCAGGTTCTGAAAAGCGCGCGCTACGGTATTCGGGTTGATGCGAAGTTCGGCAGCAGTGCGGCGCGTGGATGGGAGCTGATCGCCCGGCTGGAGAAGTCCTGAAGAAATGCTATGTTTAATTTGCTGCTCCAGCTGCAAATAGACGGGTACACCGGAGCTTGCCGAGATGTGCAACGACAACATAACCGTATTAGTACACCAGTACGGTACCGTTTGTAAATGGTTGCATGTTTGTCCTCATGGCAACCAAGTTCTCTTGGCCGGATCTATGGGCTGTTTCTCTGAAACCTCGGTTTCAGCCGAATACGACAGCTTTCCGTTGATTCGGAAACCTCGACGTCGCCTATATGGACTTTCCAGGCTCTAACGGTGCAAAGGAAACGATAGAATTAGTCAGTATGATGGGAGCACCGCTCGCCCACTGCCGTAGGGAGATCGGTTTGGAGTAACCTCTACACGCGGGGTGGATTATGCTGCACGATCTTTTCTTTTGGTTGACAGTATCCGCTTACGTATTGGTCGGTCTCGTAGCTGCGCGCAAACACCGCCAGACACACGACCCTGGCTTCATTTGGGTTGTCCTGGCCTTCTTCCTGCCTACAATCCTGGTTATGATCGCACAGGGATTTTGCGAGTTCGTCTTCTGGGCTCATTCTCCAGCGCTTCCCCAGATCGTAGCGTCCTTCGACGCCGTCCGCTCCATCTTCCAGGCGCTCGGCTTGGCGGCGGGTATGTACATGATGGGAGGTCGGCCGCGCGAACATAACCTCTGGAGATGGCTAAGCGACGAGCCCACCGAAGTGTCGACGGGCGATTGAGCAGCTAACCAACCTCATTCACATTGAAGAACAGGCAGACGCTCAAGGTTTGGGGATGCCCTACCGGGACTACATGCGACGCACCCTGGAGATTGATTCCATACGTCTTCTAATGCGATCCGGGGTGCTCTTTGGTTTATGAACCCAAAGAGCGTCGTTTGGGTGATGCAACGTTAATCATTACTTCTCAATCGGCGGCCGTTTGCGCTTATTCCTGCCTGCGAAAGAGCAGCATCATACGTGTTACTGTGGGGCGGAGCTGGCGAACGGCCAGATCGCTGGAGAGCGGACCTCGCTTTTGCTGGTCGAGTTCGTCTTCCAGTCTACGTTGTTGAGGAGTCGGGCCGTCAGGCGGCTCTTGCCACCCCACCGTGAGCACGACCCGGCGATTCTCTCCCTCGCCAAAGCTTCCCGCAAGCTTTCCACCTTGCCAGGAAGTGATATTGCCACTCACGTCCGAACCCCACCCCTCTATTTGAAAAGGCCGCGAGTTCAGGATTTCGAGTTGCCGTAGGCTTGTTCCGAGACTTACTTTATCTGCAGTATGCCACTTGCAGGGGCCAGCTTCGTGTTGGTGGCAGAGCATCACACGATCCATCTGGTTGTTCTGCCAGAAGACGGCGAGCGCAGTAGAGGGTCTTTTGGGAAAGACTACTGTAGCCGGCTCCGGCCCCTCGCCACTGTCAACCGGTTGGTCACGCACATTTGCCTCGCCAAAGAGCCTAACAAGATCAGCGCGGGTTGTATTCGAGGTGATCGGCCCCAGCCGTTTGCCTGGAACGATGAGCCAGTCATTTTGCTGGGCGAGCGCGGCAGTGGCGCAGAACATGATCAGTACGAGATAGAGTTTGGTCCTCATGGAGCCCTCTTTTCTTCTCTGAAACCCGATATTGACCGATTTTATTCGGAAGCGCTTTTTCACGCATGATAATGCGCAATCATGCGCTAAAAGCGCGTTCCAGCAATCCGCTCGGATCCCCGACAGCTCTCAATTTGCACATAGTAAGACATTCGTCTTACTATGTGTCTCATGCCGCTTGATTATGTGCGATTACTAAGGGATCTGGTTGAAGAGCGCGAAGGGTGGTCTCGCAAACGGGATGATGCAGAGCGGGAGTTGTCGCGACTTTCCGACCTGATCCGCTCGACTATCAAGATGCTTTCGCCAGAACAACGGTCCAAGTGCGATTGTGAAGTTCTCCTAGAACGAATCGACAAGCGTCCTCCCGGACTTACAACGGTCATACGCCGGGCTTTCTGTGCGGGTCAGGAGTGGCTCACGCCTACCGAGATCAGGGATTCCCTCAAGAACACCGGGTTCAATTTTGAACGGTACAAGGCCAACCCCCTGGCATCAATTCACACGACACTACGGCGAATGGTTCCGCATGAAGTAGAGTGCAAGACGCTCGATGGACAGAAGAGATATCGGTTAAAGACTGTGGAGCAATGGCGTTCCTCGTTCGGAGATGTCGGCCAGTGGCTCGAACAGAATGGTGTGGGGCCGAAGCAAAAGGCTAGGCGCATAGCATTGTGAACAAAGAACGGAGAGAGTGAAGCGCGTGGCAAAGACCGTCTAAGGAGAAAACATGACCACACTGGAAACTCATCGTCTCTTCTTCGCAGAGTTGATCACAGCTAAGGTCGGAAAGCCAAACAGCCGGTTAACATCCGCCTTCGCGGCAACTCCTCGAGAGCGCTATCTTGGACCTGGTCCATGGAAGATCTTCACTGGACGTGGGTATATTTCGACTCCCTCCGATGATCCTGCATTGCTGTACCAGGACATTCTCGTCGCACTGGAAGAAGAACGAAGTATTAACAATGGTCAGCCGGCTCTACATGCACTTTGCCTTGCCGCCCTCAACGTGCAGGAAAGCGAAACCGTTGTTCACGTCGGAGCTGGCACAGGTTATTACACAGCGGTACTGGCAGAACTCATAGGTCCAGCCGGACAGGTCTTCGCGTATGAGCTCGAACCAGAGCTAGCACACCGGGCGTCCGCAACTCTCGCCGATCTGCCGAATGTGACTGTCTATTCGCGGTCAGGAGCGGAAGCGCCACTTCCCATCTGCGACGTCGTGTATATCAATGCCGGAGCCACGGCCCCATTGGATACTTGGCTTGATGCTCTACGTCCTTCTGGGCGCTTGCTCTTCCCGCTCACTCCAGATGGGGCTGCAGGTATGCCCGGTGTAGGGGGCATGCTGCTGATCACACGTGTTTCAGAGAAGAGCTTCGACGCGCGTTTCATATCTCCAGCAATGTTCGTTCCCTGCGTTGGTGCAAGAGACGAGGCGACGGCAAAAAAACTGGCTGAAGCATTTAAGCGCGGGGATTCCAGCAACGTGCGATCGTTGCGACGCATGACAGTATCGGATGAGACTTGCTGGTGCTCAGGAAACGGGTGGTGGCTGTCGACTTCCGAGAATAGCTGACAAGTGCCCTTTGGATTCACAAACCAAAGAGCATTTGTTTCTCTCCTGCCTGCTCCGGAATAGTGGAACGATGTTTGCCCAACCGTCAGGTCCGTGTGTCAAGGCCGCCTAAGGCACCGCGCAGCGGCTGCGGCCTTGACACACGGACGGGTTGGGCTACGCTCCCATCATCCAAGGGCAGGCAGGAGAAACTATCTGCGCATTTCCGCTTTTAGGCGCACATATTCCGCATTTCGGTTCGCCAGTTTTGGCGTTCCCATCCGTGCTCGGTCCGCTTGAAAAACCACCACCCGACGCTGTCGCAACCGCTGCTTATGCTCGCCCAAATGAGTGCAAGGCTACGTGCGTTGTCAAAGTAGGGAAGGCTGATCGAAGAAAACTCATTCCAATCCTTGTACTCGCGGGCAACTTTGGGATCAGGTCTCCAACCAGCCATGGCAACGTGTGGAGAGAGATCGAAATACGCCTTAGCTTGTTCCTCCGAGAGCAGGCGATAGCGTTTGACCAACGAGAGACGTCGCTCGATGAGGGCAACTTCCGTTGACGCTGAGCTGCTTGAGCGAGCGCCTCGGCGAAGGATGCCTGAGCCTCTAAGGGAACAAACGTTTCATAGGGACTGTGCTGTTGAGCTGCAGTGCGCCTTGCTTTCTCAATTCCGGTCAGAGGGGGGCCGGTCTGAAGATATGGCAACGCATCTGGGGCGGCTGTCCTCTGAGCAATCATGTAGCCTCGTCCCGGCTGCGGTTGCAGCACTGGGATAAGCAGTGACCAAAGCGCGTAAGCGTCATCGGGGAGTCCCGACGTTCCGGAGGATGCTGTACCCACCGCCTGTGCGATTGCGTTCATTCCAACTACGTACGCATCTGCGGCTACGCTCTGACAGCAGAATTGACGGCGATTCATATCGGGCTCCTTTCGCTTCAGAGGCTAAGCCCTATGCCGTATCCGTGCTCGATTCGCGCGCGCACTACACTTCTATCATCCGGGCAGTTAGGCTCTGTGAGCAGATAAAGGCTGCTCTGATTCAGTTTGATTCAGGAAGTGGGAGAGTTCGAACTATCTATGCCGTTCACGCGGCGATAGTCCAGGTGCCATTGTTGCAAGCATTTTTGGATGGCGATTAGAGGTGTGGCTGCATAGCCAATTCCCGAGGCCAGTAGTGAAACTGCGATGATGAGATATAAGGGGTTCATAATCCTCCGTGTTCTCATGGATAGCGTTTACAAACAGGCAAAATTCCCAAGGCCGTCTGGAGTTACATACTAATTTCCATGCCATAGCCGTACTCGATCTCCGGCGTGATTTCGGGTTGTTGCCCATTGGATTGCGCGGGTATCAGCTCTGGTGCTAGGGCGCTCTGATGGGAAACGTCCCTCCCCAAGGCGGCTTCGAGCTTGCCGCTATCGTTGGTGAAGAGCTGCGCGTCATAAGCCCCGCGCGATACGGCGACGTAGGCCATGCGATTGTTGAGCAGGTCCTTGGCCCCCAGCTCAGTATCGACGTGGATCAACACCCGGTCGGCGGTCTGGCCCTGGCTGGAATGACTGGTCACCGCATAGCCATGATCGAGATGCGGATGCTTCCCCGGATCAAGCTCGATCTCGCGGCCCCCGTCCATTTTGAGTGCCAGCCGCCCGTCTTGGCCGATACCTTCCACCGTTGCCAGTTCACGATTCGCAACCTTCAGTTCATGCCACGGCGCAGTGAGCTGCACCCGGTCTCCGATGGAGAAAGCCCGTTCCTCTTCACGATAGACGGAGACGCCCTGCTGACGGCGCGGGTCGTAGGTTTTGTCTGTTCCGTCCTTCAGCTCGACAGCAAGCCGGTTGCTGGCTGCGTCGATCTCCTTTACCCGCGAGTAGTCGCCTTTGTGGATGCCGGTCTCTTTCGAGTCGCGCGAGTAACGCAGCACGTCTCCGACGTTGTACCGCTCGGCCCATGCTCGATCCGCGCCGGTGAGGTCCTGACGGGGAACGAGGATCTGCACCCGATGCTCATCCTGGCCGACAATCCCCTTCGCCTGCATCTCCCCATGAATAGCTTGGTTGATCTCCGCGCGGGAGCGGTTGTCAGGCGACACGACCAAGGTACTCTCGGGCGACCGCGCATACTCCTTCGCGATGGCCGCGATGCGTTCGTCGTGGCCTTGAACCTCATGGATGCGGCCCTGCTTTTCTAATCCTGCAAGCGCCTCGCCAACATCCCCACGCGCAAGCTGCTCGACGGTCTGTTTCAGCTCCGGATCGCGCTGCCGCACGATTTCATCGAGCTTCACCGTCTTCATACCCGCGTCCTGGAGCTGGGCGAAGATGCGGCCCGCCTCGACGGACTCATGCTGTCGCGTGTCGCCAACCAGAAGGACGCGGTCGTTCGGATGCAGGCGCGAGACAAACTCGTGCATCTGTTTGGTGGATGCAAGCGAACTCTCATCCACCACATAGAGCCGATGCTCGCCGGTGTCCAATTTCTGTCCTTGGATAAGATGCGCCTGCAAGGTCTTGGTCTCGATGCCGGACTCGGCGAGCTTCTGCGCCGCGCGAGATGTGGGCGCAAACCCCTCTACTGTGTACCCTGCGGCCTCCGCTCCCTCGCGCACCACGGCCAGCGTCGTGGTTTTGCCTCCGCCCGCGACTCCATCCAAACCAACGATCTTCTCCCGCGACAGAAAGACCTCATCGACGGCGCGGAGCTGCCCGGCGTTCAACTCCCGGTGGCGGTCCTCCACTGCGATCCGAATGCCCGGTGAAACCAGCATCGGGTCTTCGAAGCCTAGCCGGTTGCCCTGCTGCATAACTGCGATGGTCTCGCGCTCCATGCGCAGCGTCGCGGCGGTCGTGTACTGCGGTCCGGTCCCGACGTTCACCCGGCGAAACTCCCCGGCCTGCGCCCGGCGTTCGAACTCTTCCCGCACCTGGCTGGAAGTCGCCTGCCCCATGCCCCGATCCATCGCAGCCGCCAGGATGTCTTTCCGGGCATGCACAGCCCCGCGCTCGAAGAGATGATCGCGGGCGTAGGTCACGGCCTGCTGGGCGGCTTTGTTGTCGGGTTCGCGGACTTGCCGCTGGCCCTGCTCGCGCGCCTGGGCGACGACGCGATCCGCCTGATGGCCGTACTGCGCGGCTAAATCCCGATGTCGCTGCAAGACCTCTTCGGGCGACAGTAGATCCTTGCGATCGCGCGTCCGATGCGCCGCGATCTGCGCCGCCGATGGGCCGTCCAGGCCTTGCTCACGCTTGTAATCCTGGATCTGCTCCCGGCGCAGGCTGGAGGCCTCGAGGTACTCTTTGGTGTAGCCCTTGATCTCCGGCTGCCCATATTCGCCGCGCTCCAACTGGTAGCCCAACCCCTGCAACCGCGTCGCCAGCTCCGATCGGTAGACCGCCGTCACATACTTCTGCGCGGCGTACAACTCATGCGACTGCACCGAGCGCGTCAGCTTGCCGGGGCCGTCGTCGCGTTCGGTGACGTTGAAGATGACGGCGTGGGTGTGGAGCTGCGGCGCGGCATAGCCATCGACGGGCCTGGCCGTATCGTGCTCGAAAGTCGCGGCAACTAACTTTCCCGTTGTCTCTGGCTTATGGACGTTGCCGATCCGCGCCTGAGTGAATTGCTCCAACTCCCCAAGGGCGACGCGGACGCTCTCCCGGTGCGCTTCTCTTACGCGATCATCGCCGCCCACAAGCGCGGTCAGCGAGATCGACTTCGGCGCGGAGATGGTCCCGTCCCATCCGGCACGGTGCTCCACGCTGGTGACTTCCCTGCCGATCTGGTTCTCGTAGGTCTTCTGTGGCTGATGGCGAACGAGCTGCTCTCCGCTAAAAGGGTGCTGGCCTTCGGTCAGCCGGGCGAACTCTTCGTTACCGACCGAACCCTCTAAACCCCACTTCTCGGCCAGCTTGCCCTGCCACTCGCTGTGGCCCTGCTGGTCCCGACTCCAGTAGTTCTGTCCCTGGGACGCAAACTCGCGCTCGTGGTACGTCCGGGCCTGACCTGCTGATAACGGTTTAGGGGACATCGAGAGCATGGGGTGTGCTCCTACTTGGCTTTTATTCTAAAACCGGTCCGCCGTCTAAAGGCAGACGTGGCTAATATCATGCGGGTATGCAAGCTACGGCCATTGTGAGCGAGACAGGCGACCTCACTCTTTCTGGAATCACCGCTCCTGTGCCATGGTGGAGCTTTACAAAGACCGTCCTTTCGATTGCCTCCCTCCGTCTCGTTGAAAACGGCTTGCTGAGTCTTGACCAACCTCTGGGCAATGCACGGTTCAACTTACGACAGCTTTTGCGCCACGAATCAGGGCTGCCCGACTACGGTTATGTATCTGAATATCATTCGGATGTTGCGGCAGGTAAAGCGCCTTGGCCGATCGAGCGACTCCTCGGTACTGTTGATGCCGACCGACTGTGGTATGAGCCGGGGGCAGGATGGGCATATTCGAATATTGGCTACCTCAAAGTCGCGCAACTCATTGAGCAGGCATCAGGTCTTACGCTGAAAGTTGCACTAGAACAGCTCGTATTCGGGCCTTCCAATCTCGCTACCGCCCGTTTGGCTCTAGTGTCAGCAGATCTCGATAACGTGCAGATGGGGAACATCCAAAACTACCATCCGGGCTGGGTCTTTCACGGCTTGGTCGTTGGTACTGTCGCCGATGCTGCCCGTCTTCTGCAAGCGCTGATGGCAGGCAAACTTCTCAAGTCGGCCACGCTTGCAGAAATGCTTCAGGGACGCCCTCTTCCTGAACATAGTGCTGTTCATTCAGATCCGGCCTATGGGCTAGGTCTTATGCTCCGAGCGAATAACTCCTTGGATTATCCGCTTGGTCACATGGGGGAAGGTCCCGGCAGCAGAATTGCAGTTCTTGCCCGTGGTGGGAGGGTGGCAGCGGTCTGGACAACCCTGCCCTCTACTGTGGATGCAGAGGCACACGCCATTCACCTGCTGTCATGACTCGAACGCAAACACTCGTCACTCAATCCCCTTGCTCTCATCCCACTGAAACCCCTCTTTGGGCTTGCCATTCGGGGACGACGGATCGGCCAGGGGAAGCGAGTCCTGGACTGACTTAGCCGGCTTTTTGGGCGGCGGCGTGGGTTCCGGCGTCGCCGGCACCTGGGGAGCTGGTCGGGGCACGGACTGCGGCATCTTTCGTTCCATAAACTCCGGCTGTTTCGAGCGTTTCTTCGCCAGCCGCAAGAACACCGGCACGACACGATTCTCCTGTTTGATGAAACCGTGCAGCGGCTCGAGGCCGGAAATTTCAGACGGCATGATGAGGGCCTTGGTGGCGATCTCCATCGCATAAGATGTTTTGCTGCCGAGCAAACCCATGCTGCGTGACTCCTTCAGGCGCTCGACCTCAATCTCGCCGATGGCGTCGGAGATCCACTTGGCCGCGCGTGGCTCGGAGGTCTTCAAAAATACCTTGGTCGCGGGCTGGGAGAGCATGGTTTCGGCGTCCTGGCCATAGCGCTTTTCAAGCTGGCTCCGCCCCTGGAAGCCCAGCACAACGGGGTTGCCGTACTTGCGATTCTCAGTGACGGCGCTGTGAAGCTGGGGCAGCTTGTTCAAGCTGGCCAGCTCGTCCAGCACGAACCACACCGGCTTCGCGTTCGGGTCCTCACAGGGGCCTTGCATCCGCAGGATGAAGAGGTCGAGCCACACGGAATGCAGCGGCAAAATCTTTTCCCGGTAGTCGGGGCTGGAGGTCAAGAAGACCCAGCGCTTGCGCTCCCTGATCCAGTCCGCCGTCGCGAAGTCCTGGCGTCCATCGCCGCCCTCGGGTAGCAGCTCGAAGCTGTCGGCAACGAGGTTCAGGCTGGACAGTACCCCGACGCGTTGCGCCGGGGCGGTGGGGTCGATCATCGCGGCCAGGGGCGTTCCCCTGACGATGTCGGCCAGCGCCTCCGGGTCGCTCATCCACCGCAACAGAAAATGCGCTGGCATTCGTCTCTGAAGCATGGCAGCCAGCAAACGGCGTGGGGTATGGGTAAAGAACTCTTTTTCGTATTCCTTGTCAGGGATGAAGGCCGCCGCAATGGTGGCGGCCGTCTCGTCGCGCACTATCTCCTGATCGATCCGCCAGCAGGGGCAGCGGACATCCAGGGGATTGAGGACCAGGTCGCCGCGGTCAGGGTCGTAAAACTCCCCCACAAAATCCATTGCCGGGTCGTAGACGATGGCCGTCTCGCCGCGCTCCTGGACCTGGCGGAGGATCTGCCGGATGGCCGTCGATTTGCCGGAACCGGTGTCGCCGATCAGCTCGATATGACTGGACTCCAGACGACGCGGAATCCGAAAACTCGGCCCAAACGGAAGCCATCGCCAGGGCGCTTTCTCGAAGCGCAGCCGGAAGGAAATCTCGTCCCTTCCGAGTCTGCGGCGCCAGCCGCCGGACTGCAACTCTGGACCTTTGGTTCGCCGTCCGTGCCGCTCTTCATGCGCCCGGTTTCGTCCGGAACTCCAGCCATCTTTGAACTGAAGCCGGAGCGTGTACAGGAGGAGGATTCCGGCCAGACTGTAGAGCATGGGCCGGGCGAAGAGCCACCAGACGCCCTCGCCGTCGTAGATCGTGGCCTGCAAATACGGAACCAATTCAGAGGAATACACCTTCTCCGGCGCGGTCTGGATCACCCCGCGCCAACCCTCCGCGAGGGCCTTGGGCGAGAGGCTGACTGGCAGCTTTGGGTTCGGCCCGGAGACCGCATCTTCGGGCAAAAGGGTCTCGGGTTTCCGTCCCGGAGCCGTCTTCATCACCCACCGAACCGCCGTTAGATTGTGGGGCAGATGGGCACCCACCGTGCTCGCGGAGTACACCGGAAGGTAGATTTTCTGGAGCGGCGGAAGTGTCCAAGCAAGCCACGCCGCGACCGGAAACGCAAGCACAAACGGTCCCAGTGTGAAACAGAAAAGAATCCAGAGCAGCCACCTGGACGGGCTCGGAAACTGCATCGGGCGACTCAGGGTTTACCCCCGTCCTGCCCTCCCTGGGCAAGAAACTCCTCCAGCAGTTTGCGGGCGCTTTCGAGCTTGCGGGCACTCGCCTGGTCACGGATTTTCAGGACGGACTCGGGGAGCAAATGCTTGCCTTCGGCGTTTGCCTGGGCGGTCGCGTGGAAGAGATTCAGCAGCATGTACCGGGTCGCCGAAACCTCAGAAAGCAGCAGCTCCATCGGGTCGGCTGGACGCTGCCGCGCTGTCTTCAAAGCCAGTTCGCGCAGCCATTCAGCAAGCGACGTCCCGTCGCGCCCAGCGGCGGCTTCGACCTCACGCAGCTCTTCCGGCGTGAGTCTGGTTGCTACCGTTTTGACGCGGAGGCCAGGGCGAACTTCACCGTCGGGTGGCGATGGAGGATGAGCCGGAGCCGGGATGCGAGGAGTGGTCATGGGGAGGGCCACCTCAAAAATAGAGTGCTACGGTCAACTCCAACAGTCAACCCTGGAAATCGCTTCTTCCGCTCAAATCTTTAGGAATCAATGTGTTTACACGAAGCGATAAAAACGGCTTTATTCAAATACACACGTTATAAATGTAAACACGGAACAACTAAGTAGTTGATTTGGCTGACTTTCACCGCTGGGTACGTCAGGTTTCTCCGCAGCACCCAGTTGGGGGTGATGTGTCAGCACCTTCTCCCGCTGCGTAGCAGCGTACCGGCGTTTCTGAACTTCCGGATGGCTATAGCAGGGAGGCTTCATGAACTTCACGTTGTACTGCATCAAACGCCAGCTCGATCTGCTGTCTACCCGCGCCGACCGCATCAAGCCGGGGCCCTGCCGCGACTCTCTGATCCGCCGGATGGAATGCCTCAAC